>Ga0070728_10002864_pt1 | contig 20318 bp, 21 predicted proteins | sample tdDd471_FD_66723 | JGI IMG/M metagenome (GOLD analysis project Ga0070728, IMG submission 66723) | Marine sediment microbial communities from the Atlantic coast under amendment with organic carbon and nitrate - tdDd47.1 | ecosystem: Environmental > Aquatic > Marine > Coastal > Sediment | place... | reverse complement strand
GTCGTAATCGAGATAGTTGGAAAAGCAGCGCTTCAGGGAGGCGATGTTCTCCTCGATCTTTTCCACCGTCATCAGCTGGCGGGCCTCGTCCTTGAAGGACGGATCGCCGACCATGCCGGTGCCGCCGCCCATCAGGGAGATCGGCTGGTGGCCGGTCTGCTGGAACCAGTGCAGCATCATGATCTGGATGAGCGATCCCGCATGCAGGCTCGATGCCGTCGGGTCGAAGCCGATATAGGCCGTCACGGTTTCCTTGCAGAGCAGATCGTCGAGGCCCGTTTCATCGGAAACCTGGTGGATGAAACCGCGCTCGTCGAGGGTGCGAAGGAAATCGGACTTGTAACCGGACATGGTGCTTGCCTGCATGCTTGGGAGAATGCGCCGGCTTCTTGTTGGCGCGGCGGGGCTTTAGCACTAAAGGGCGAGGATGGACAAGAAGAGGACTGCCATGCGCCCCATGCGCGCGATCGGGTTGATGAGCGGCACGTCGATGGACGGCATCGATGTCGCCATGATCGAGACCGACGGCATTCGTGTCGGGCAGTGCGGGCCCTGGCTATCCGTGCCCTACGATCCCGCTTTCCGGCGCAGGATCGAACAGGGCCTGGCGGATGCGCAGGCGATCGGCGAGCGCGGGGAACGGCCCGGTAATCTGGCGGAACTGGAGCGGGAACTGACGTTGCGCCACGCGGACGCCGTCCGGGCGTTCCTCGACGAACATGGCCTGCGCACGGACGAGATCGACGTGGTCGGCTTCCACGGCCAGACGGTGTTGCACCGGCCGGAACGGGCGCTGACCGTGCAGATCGGCGACGGGGCGCTGCTGGCGCGCGAAACGGGAATCGCCGTCGTCTCGGACATGCGGGCAAACGACATGACGCATGGCGGGCAGGGCGCGCCGCTGGTGCCCGTCTATCATGCGGCGCTGGCGGCGGGTTTGCCGGCGGCGCTGGAACCGGGTTTCGGATCGGTCGCCTTCGTCAATATCGGCGGCATCTCCAATGTCACCTTCGTCGCGCCGGGCGCGCCGCCTTCCGCCTTCGACAGCGGCCCCGGCAATGCGCTGATCGACCAGTGGGTCGAGCAGAATGCCGGCATTCCGTTCGATGATGGCGGCCGGATCGCCAGCGAGGGCACGGCCGACATGGCCGTAGTGGACCGCTACCTCTCGGCGCCGTTCTTCGCCAGGAGCGGGCCGAAATCGCTCGACCGCGGCGATTTCACGCTGGACGGCATGTCGGGCATGGAACTGTCCGACGGCGCGGCGACTTTGTCCGTACTGACCGCCGCGGCGATCGCAAAGGCGGCGGAGAAGATCGAGACCACGCCGGCGCTGTGGATCGTGTCGGGCGGCGGTGCGCGCAACGAGGCGATCATGGATGCGCTACGCGCGGCGGCGGGCGCGGAGGCGCGGATCGTCACCGCCGGAGAGGCGGGTTTCAATGCCGACATGATGGAGGCGGAAGCCTGGGCCTATCTGGCCGTGCGGTCCCGCAAGGGCCTGCCGCTGACCTTCCCTACGACCACCGGATGCCGCGAGCCGGTTACGGGTGGCGTTGTTACCCTTCCGGGCTGACCTGCGGCCAAGCTTGCCTTGCCGCCTGCGCGCGCGTAGTAGCGGGGAGGCCTTGATCCGCGAGGCGAGAGTGTCCGCACGGGTCCGGCCATGCGCCGCCGCACGCGTCGGCTGTCACTGACCGGTTGTCCATGCGCTATCTGATCCTCCTCATCGTCACGCTCCTGATCGCCGCACCGGGCATATCGACGATGCCGCCGATCGACCGCGACGAAGCACGCTATGTGCAGGCGACGAAGCAGATGGCGGAGACCGGCGATTATGTCGATATCCGGCTGCAGGAACAGTCTCGCTACAAGAAGCCGGTCGGCATCTACTGGCTGCAATCGGCGGCACTGATAGCAAGCGGACAGGGCGCGGATGCGCCGATCTGGATCTATCGGCTCGTTTCCGTGCTCGGCGCGGTCATCGCGGTGCTGGCGACCTGCTGGACCGGGTCGCGCCTGTTCGGCCCGCAGGCGGGACTGATTTCGGGCCTGCTGCTCGCCGGAACGTTCGGCCTCGCCTTCGAGGGGCATATCGCCAAGACGGACGCAGTGCTTTTGGCGCTGACCGTAATCGCGCAGGGAGCGCTTGCGCAGGTTCATTTCCGCTCCCGGCAGGGCGAGGCGGTGCCCCGACATCTGTTCTGGGCGTTCTGGGTCGCGCAGGGATTGGCCATTCTCGTGAAGGGACCCATCGCGCCGCTGCTTTCCGCGCTGACCGTGGCGGCGCTGTGGGCGATGGAGCGAGACATTCGCTGGGTGCGCAATCTCAGGGTTCTGCCGGGCCTGGGCGTCGTTGCACTGATCGCGCTGCCCTGGCTTGCCGCGATTTCCTGGAAAAGCGGGGGCGCGTTCTGGCAGGAAGCCGTGGGCAAGGACCTGCTTGGCAAGGTCGCCCAGGCGCAGGAATCGCATGGGGCGCCTCCGGGCTATTACATGCTGACCTACGGGCTTTATGTCTGGCCGTTCGGCGTGCTGCTGCTCGGAGCCGGCCTGATGGCGCTGCGCAAGGCGCGAACCGATGCGCGCCTGATGTTCCTTTTGTGCTCCTATATACCGTTCTGGCTGGTGCTGGAGGCCATGCCGACGAAACTTCCGCATTACGTGCTGCCGGCCTATCCTGCGCTCGCTCTCATGGCGGGATGGGCGGCGGTCTCTGCGGCCGATTTCGCCTCTGTTGCGTTGTGGCGCTGGCAGAAAGTGTTTCTTTGGCTGGCTATTTTCGGCCAGATCGTCGTCAGTTTCGGCCTGGCGGCGCTGGCCGTATTGGGGCCGATCTATCTCGGCAGCGGCGCAAGCAGCGCCGGGATCGTCGCGGGCGTTGCTGCGCTGACCGCGGGATATTTCGCTTTTCCGCGAAACGGGCAAGTGGACTTGCGCCGCGTATCCTATGCGGCGGCGGCCAGCGTCGTCACATACAGCCTGCTGTTCACATTCGTCGCGCCGTCATTCCAGCGCATCTGGGTCTCGCCGCGCATCGCGCTGGCTTTCCAGGCTAACAAGCCGTGTCCGGAGTCGCGCCTTGCTTCGGCCGGCTTCGAGGAGCCGAGCCTTGTCTTCCTGACCGAAACCGACACGCAGCTGACCAGTGTAAAAGGCGTCGCCGACCATCTCCTGTCGAACCCGGCCTGTGCCGTCGGCGTCGTGCCGATGCGCGATGCGAAGGAATTGCAGGATCGGTTGCAAGCCGGAGGCCGTTCGCTTAGCCAGGTCGCCGAGATCGGCGGCATCAACTATTCGAACGGCAACGACGTGCAGCTCGGCATGTACCGGATCGCCCCGTAACCGCGTACGCCGCTATTTGAGGCGCTTGACTGTCTCCGGAACGAGTTCGCCGCGCAGCCTCGCATCGAGATAGTCCTCGCATTCGGCCATCAGCGTCTCGGTCTGATCCGTGAAGAAGTGGTTGGCGCCTTCCAGTGTCTTCTGGGTGATCAGAATACCCTTTTGCGTGTGCAGCTTGTCGACCAGTCCCTGGACGTCCTTCGGCGGCGCGACCTTGTCTTCCGAGCCATGAATGATCAGGCCGGAGGAGGGGCAGGGCGCGAGGAAGGAGAAGTCGTAGGTATTGGGCTGCGGCGCGATCGAGAGGAAGCCCTCGATCTCGGGCCGGCGCATCAAGAGCTGCATGCCGATCCAGGCGCCGAAGGAATAGCCCGCGATCCAGCACGATTTCGAATCCGGATGCAGCGACTGCACCCAGTCGAGCGCCGCGGCGGCGTCGGAGAGTTCGCCCGAACCGTGGTCGAATTCGCCCTGGCTGCGCCCGATGCCGCGGAAGTTGAAACGGAGCGTGGTGAAGCCGCGCTTCTGGAACATGTAGAACAGGTTGTAGACGATCTGGTTGTTCATCGTCCCGCCGAACTGCGGATGCGGATGAAGAACCATGGCGATCGGCGCGTTCTTTTCCGTGGAAGGCTGGTAGCGGCCTTCGAGCCGACCGGCGGGACCGGCGAAAATCACCTCTGGCATATGTACTCCGTAACGGGGCTGCCCACCCGCCCGCAAACCGGCTTCTCCAGGTGGAAATCCGGTCGGTTGACGGTAGCGGGTGGCATCTCTAAGACAATCAGAAAGCTTCCAAACTGGCGTGTCGGTTCACGCGGAGCCGCTGTCTTAAGGCGTTTGGACTGCAGAATTCAAGGAAATTGATGGAAGTCTTGGCCATGGCGACGGGAAAGCAGGCCATTTACCTGGATTACAACGCTTCCGCGCCGCTTCTCGGCGAAGCGCGCGCGGCGATGATTGCCGCCCTCGACAATGACGCCAATCCGTCTTCCGTGCATGCGGCGGGCCGGGCGGCCCGGGCGCTGGTGCAAAAGGCGCGGCGCAGCGTCGCGGCGCTGGTCAATGCGAAGCCGGACCATGTGGTCTTCACCTCGGGCGCGACCGAGGCGGCCACAACGCTTCTGACGCCCAACTATTCCTTCGGCCGGTCTCCGCTCACCTTTTCAAGGCTCTATGTCTGCGCTGCGGACCATCCCTGCATGCTGGCGGGCGGCCGATTCGCGAAGGATGCAGTCGAGACGCTGCCGGTGCAGGCTTCCGGCCTTCTCGATCTCGCCGCGCTGGAGAAAGCGCTCGAAGGACACGATCGCACGGCGGGTCTGCCGCTGGTGGCCGTGCATTGGGCCAATAACGAGACCGGCGTCATCCAGCCGATCAGGGAGATCGCGGCGCTGGTGAAGGCGAAGGGCGGCGTTCTCGTGGTGGATGCCGTGCAGGCACTGGGGCGTATTTCCATCGATATCACAGATGGTTGTGGCGATTATCTAATCCTGTCCTCGCACAAGATCGGCGGGCCGAAGGGGGCCGGGGCCTTGGTCGCGGCGTCCGACCTGATGATGCCGATGCCGCTGATTTCGGGCGGCGGACAGGAACGCGGACATCGCGGCGGCACCGAAGCCGTCGCCAATATCGCCGGCTTCGGCGCGGCGGCAGAGGTGGCTGCGGAGACTGTCGGGCGGTTCGGGGACTGCGCGGAAATCCGTGACCGCTTCGAGCGGGCGATCCTCGACATCGCGCCGGATGCGGTCATCCATGGCGGCGATGCGCCGCGCCTGGCGAACACGCTGTTCTTCACGGTTCCCGGCCTCAAGGCCGAAACGATGCAGATCGCCTTCGATCTCGCCGGCATAGCGCTCTCCGCCGGCTCCGCCTGCTCGTCGGGAAAGGTCGGCCGCAGTCATGTGCTGACGGCGATGGGCGTCGGGTCCGAGGAGGGCGCTATACGCGTTTCCTTCGGCCGCGAAACCGGCGAGGACGCCGTGGCGAGGTTTACGGAGACGTTTTCCAAAATGGTCGCACGGGCGCGGCCGGAAAATCGTCTCGAAAGGGCTTGAGAAAAGCGCTTCGGTAAAACATATGTCAGAAAGTCATATTTTTCAGTTTAGAACTTTTCAAAACTGCTTTATCACCTATCTCAACAGATAGGCGCCCATGCCGGGAGCTGCCGGGACGAGAATGCAAGAACGGAGTTCGTAATGCCCGCTGTACAGGAAACGATTGATCAGGTCCGCAAGATTGACGTCGACCAGTACAAATACGGCTTTGAGACGCTGATCGAAAGCGACAAGGCGCCAAAGGGGCTGAGCGAAGACATCATCCGGTTTATTTCGGCGAAGAAGCAGGAGCCGGAATGGATGCTGGAATGGCGTCTCGACGCCTATAGCCGATGGCTGACCATGGAAGAGCCGACCTGGGCGCGTGTCGAATATCCGAAGATCGATTTCAACGATCTCTATTACTATTCCGCGCCGAAGAGCATGTCCGGGCCGCGGACGCTCGACGAGGTCGATCCGGAACTGCTGAAGACCTATGAGAAACTCGGCATTCCGCTGGCGGAGCAGGAATTGCTCGCCGGCGTGCAGGAGCGCAGGGTCGCCGTCGATGCAGTGTTCGATTCCGTCTCGGTGGTCACCACCTTCAAGAAGGAACTGGCAAAGGCCGGCGTGATCTTCATGTCGATCTCGGAAGCCATCCGCGAATATCCGGATCTGGTGCGCAAATATCTGGCGTCGGTCGTGCCGGTCTCCGACAATTATTATGCCGCGCTCAATTCGGCCGTCTTCACCGACGGCTCCTTCGTCTACGTGCCGAAGGGCGTGCGCTGCCCGATGGAACTGTCGACCTATTTCCGCATCAACGAGAAGGACACCGGCCAGTTCGAGCGCACCCTGATCGTCGCCGAAGAGGGGGCCTATGTCTCCTATCTGGAAGGCTGCACGGCGCCGCAGCGCGACGAGAACCAGCTGCATGCCGCCGTGGTTGAACTAGTTGCCATGGACGATGCCGAGATCAAATATTCGACCGTCCAGAACTGGTATCCGGGCGATGCCGAGGGCAAGGGCGGCATCTACAATTTCGTCACCAAGCGGGGCGATTGCCGGGGCAAGAATTCCAAGATCTCCTGGACGCAGGTCGAGACCGGCTCGGCGATCACCTGGAAATACCCGTCCTGCATCCTGCGCGGCGACGGCTCGCGCGGCGAGTTCTACTCGATCGCGGTGTCGAACGGCGCGCAGCAGATCGACAGCGGCACCAAGATGATCCATCTCGGCAAGAACACGTCGAGCCGCATCATCTCCAAGGGCATTTCCGCCGGCAAGTCGAACAACACCTATCGCGGCCGCGTCTCGGCGCATCGCAAGGCGACCAACGCGCGCAACTTCACGCAGTGCGACTCGCTTCTGATCGGCAATGACTGCGGCGCGCATACCGTGCCCTATATCGAGGCGAACAACGCGACGGCGCAGTTCGAGCACGAGGCGACGACGTCGAAGATCTCCGAGGACCAGCTGTTCTACTGCATGCAGCGGGGTATCCCCGAAGAGGAGGCTATCGCGCTGATCGTCAACGGCTTCGTCAAGGAAGTCATCCAGGAATTGCCGATGGAATTCGCCGTCGAGGCGCAGAAGCTGATCGGGATTTCGCTGGAAGGCAGCGTGGGATGATCGATAGTCGCCGATAGGCGGATGTGAGGAGAGAGCGATGGATACGGTCGCGATCATTTTCTACGGCCTGGTTTGCGGCTCGCTCGGCGCGCTGGCGCCGGCGTTGGGATCGCGAGCAGTCCGCATCGCAACAGGCGCAGGCATCGGCGTCATCGCCGCGCTGGTGCTGCCTCTCCTGAGAAACATGATGGGGTACTGAAGCCACTCGCTTCACCGGTCCCGACAAGACAATGCTATGAGGAATGGAAATGCTTGAGATCAAGAACCTGCACGCCCGCATCGCGGAAGACGGCACGGAAATCATCAAGGGGCTGAACCTGTCCGTGAAGGCGGGCGAGGTGGCTGCCATCATGGGGCCGAACGGGTCCGGCAAGTCGACGCTCTCCTATATTCTCGCGGGCCGCGACGACTACGAGGTCACCGAGGGCGAGATCCTCTATAATGGCGAGAACATCCTCGAGATGGACCCGGCCGAGCGCGCGGCCGCGGGCATCTTCCTCGCCTTCCAGTATCCGATGGAAATTCCGGGCGTGGCGACCATGCAGTTCCTCAAGGTCGCGATGAACGAGCAGCGCAAGGCGCGCGGCGAGGACGAACTGACGACGCCGGACTTCATCCGCCTCGTCAAGGAAGCCGCCGGCAGCCTCGAAATCTCGATGGAAATGCTGAAGCGCCCGCTCAATGTCGGCTTTTCCGGCGGCGAGAAGAAGCGCGCAGAAATCCTGCAGATGAAGCTGCTGGAGCCGAAGCTCTGCGTGCTGGACGAAACCGATTCCGGTCTCGACATCGATGCGCTGAAGATTGTTTCCGACGGTGTGAACTCGCTGCGTTCGCCGGACCGCGCGACGATCGTTATCACGCATTATCAGCGCCTGCTAGATTACATCGTCCCGGACACGGTGCATGTCCTGTCCAAGGGGCGCATCGTCAAGTCCGGCGACAAGTCCCTGGCGCACGAACTCGAGGCCAATGGCTACGCCGACATCATCAACGAAGCGGCCTGAGGCAAGCGGAAGGAGACGACGGATGACTGTCCAGTCGAAACTGCCGCTGACGGCGGCCGAGACAGCGCTTGTCGACCAGTTCGGCGCGCAATTCGGTTCGCTGCCCGGCAATGCCGAGATGGTGAAGCTGCGCGACCGCGCCATACAGGCCATCAAGGAAAACGGCCTGCCGACAAGGCGTGTCGAAGCCTGGCACTACACCGATCTGCGCCGGCTTCTGGCAACGGTGCCGGCGAACGCGCCGTCGGGCGAAGCCCAGGACCTGGAGCGGATCGTCGACGGCACGGCGCGGCTGGTGCTGCGCAATGGCCAGGTTGCCACGATGGATTCCGTCGAACAGCTGACGGTCGGTTCGATGTCCGATGCGCTGCGAGCCGACGTGTCGGGCGTAAGCCTGAACGACCACGGCATCCATGACGCGACCGGGCTGATCAACTCCGCCTTCGTAACTGACGGTTTCGTCATCCATGTCGAGAGCGGCGCGAAAATCGCGAAACCGGTTGAACTGCAGTCGCTCCATGATGGCGGCCAGGTTCATGTCCGCAACTCGGTCACCATCGGCGAAGGCGCGTCCGTGACGTTCTTCGACCGGCATGCGGGCAGCGATGCCGAGGTTCTGGAAACCGCCGTCACCGAACTGAAGCTCCGCAAGGGCGCCGAGGCGCTCTGGGTCACGATCCAGGAAACCGGCGATGCGGCGACGCATCTGTCGCAGATGAACGTGACGTTGGAGGAGGACGCCAAGCTGACGCTTTTCGTCGTCAATCTGTCGGGCAAGGTGGTTCGCCAGGAAATCAATGGCGATGTCATCGGCGAGGGCGCGGACCTGACCTTCCGGGCGGTCAATCTGATCGGCGATGCCACCCATTGCGACATAACGCTGTCGCTCGGCCATCTGGTGCCGAATACGACCTCGACGGAAACCGTGCGCAATGTCGTCACCGGCAAGGCACAGGGCGTCTTCCAGGGGCAGATTAGCGTCGACCGGATCGCCCAGAAGACCGACGCGCAGATGGCCTGCAACACGCTGCTCCTGTCGGACGATGCCGGTTTCTCGACCAAGCCGGAACTGGAGATCTTCGCCGACGACGTCGTCTGCGCGCATGGCGCGACGGTCACCGAGATCGACCAGGACCATTTGTTCTATTTGATGGCGCGGGGCATTTCCGAGAAGATTGCGCGCGGGCTGCTGATCAAGGCCTTCGTCACCGAGATCGTCGAGGAACTGGAAGACGAGGCGCTGATCGAGGCGCTGGAAGCGCGGATCAACCGCTGGCTCGAGGTGCATGCCTGATCATGGACGCGAAGACCCCAGCCTATGACGTCGAGGCGATCAGGGCGGATTTTCCGATCCTGTCGCGCGAGGTGCATGGCAAGCCGCTCGTCTATCTCGACAATGGCGCATCGGCCCAGAAGCCGCGCCAGGTGATCGACGCGGTAAAGACCGCCTACGAGCACGAATATGCCAATGTGCATCGCGGCCTGCATTTCCTGTCGAACGCCGCCACCGACGCCTATGAGGCGGCGCGCGAGAAGGTTCGGCGGTTCCTGAACGCCGAGTCGTCCGACAATATCGTCTTCACCAAGAACGCGACCGAGGCGATCAACACCGTCGCCTATGGCTGGGGCATGCCCAATATCGGCGAGGGCGACGAGATCGTCGTGTCGATCATGGAGCATCACGCCAATATCGTGCCGTGGCACTTCATCCGCGAACGACAGGGCGCGAAGCTGGTCTTTGCGCCGGTTTCCGACGACGGTGAGCTGGATATCGAGGCGTTCACCGCCAGCCTGACCGCGCGCACCAAGCTGGTCGCGATCACGCATATGTCGAACGTGCTCGGCACGGTCGTTCCGATCAAGGAAATCTGCCGGATCGCGCATGAGCGCGGCATTCCGGTGCTGGTCGACGGCAGCCAGAGCGCGGTTCACATGCCGGTCGACATGCAGGATCTCGACTGCGACTGGTATGTCTTCACCGGTCACAAGGTCTACGGTCCGTCGGGCATCGGCGTGCTCTACGGCAAGGCGCAATGGCTGGAAGCCATGCGGCCCTTCCAGGGCGGCGGCGAGATGATCGGCGAAGTGACCATCGACAAGATCACCTATAACGAGCCGCCGCATCGCTTCGAGGCGGGAACGCCGCCGATCGTGCAGGCGATCGGGCTCGGCTTTGCGCTGGACTATATGGACAATATCGGCCGCGAGGCGATCGCCGCGCATGAGGCGGAGCTGAAAGCTTACGCGCATGAACAGCTCGGGCGGATCAATTCGCTGCGCATCATCGGCGATGCGCCGGGCAAGGGCGCCATCGTCTCGTTCGAGATGGAAGGCATCCATGCCCATGACGTGTCGATGCTGATCGACCGCTCGGGCGTCGCGGTCCGCGCCGGCACCCATTGCGCGCAGCCGCTGCTGACGCGTTTCGGCGTGACCTCGACATGCAGGGCCTCCTTCGCCATGTATAATACCAAGGCGGAAATCGACGTTCTGGCCGAAGCGCTTGAAAAGGCGCGTAGCTTTTTCGGCTGAGAGGACAGGAAAAATGGACGAACAGCACAAGCCGGAAGAACAGGCGGAAACGCAGGCGCAGCCTGCCAATGACGATGCATCTGCGGCAACCGCGCTCCCGCGCGAGGAACTGGCGCGGATGACGGATGATATCGTCTCCGCGCTGAAGACAGTCTACGACCCGGAGATCCCGGCCGACATCTACGAGCTCGGCCTGATCTACAAGGTCGACATCGAGGACGACCGCACGGTCAAGATCGACATGACGCTGACCGCGCCGGGCTGCCCGGTGGCCGGCGAGATGCCGGGCTGGGTGGAAAACGCGGTGCGTACGGTGGAAGGCGTCATGGATGTCGAGGTCGAGATGGTGTTCGACCCGCCATGGACGCCGGACCGCATGTCGGAAGAAGCGCAGATCGCGGTCGGGTGGTACTGAACCGCGCCGAGGTTGCGGACAGGCATCGCGCCACCTAGATTCATAGCGAAACCAGAAACGGATACGCAGCCATGCCATTTGCCATCATGACCATGACCGATGCCGCCGCGGACCGCATCAAGGAGATCGTCTCCGCGCGCGAGAACGCGCAGGGCGTGCGCGTCGGCATCAAGAAGGGCGGCTGCGCCGGGATGGAATATACGATCGACCTGGTTGCCGAGCCTGACGCGAAGGACGACCATATCGAGCATGCCGGTGCGCATCTGTGGGTCGACCCCGCCGCGATGCTCTATCTGCTCGGCACGGAAATGGATTTCGAGGTAACGAAGCTGCGCACCGGCTTCGTCTTCCACAATCCGAACGAGTCGTCAGCCTGCGGCTGCGGCGAATCCGTCGAGTTGCAGCCCGCCGATTTGCAGAAGCTGGCCGAGGCGCGCGGAGCTCTCTAATCCGGTCGCAAAGGCTGATATGAAAAAAAGCCCGGGCATGCCCGGGCTTTTTCGTTTGATCATGAGAGAATAGCCTACTGGCCGTTCATCATGAAAGCCGGGATGTCCTCGCCGAATCCGACCGGCATCGGCCCGTCATCATTGTTGTGGCGGCGGCGATCCTTGCTGCGGTCCCGTTTTTGTTCGGGCCGGGCATCGCGCTTTTGTTCGGGACGATTGCTGTCGCGCTTTTCTTGCGGTCGCGGCGCTTCTTCGGCGGCCACGACCTCGGCGACGGGCACTTCCTGGGGTGCTTCCGCACGCGCCTCGCGCTCCTTGCCACCACGATTGCCACGCTCGCGCTTTTCGCCGCGGTCACGACGGCGACCGCGCTTGCCGTCGCTCTCGTCGTCGTCGGCGCTGGCTTCCGGGATCGGCTCGAGCCATTCGATCTTGTTGGTGATGAGCTTCTCGATCGCCTCGAGATGCTTCATCTCCGGCTTGGAGACCAGCGTGAACGCCGCACCCTCCCTGCCGGCGCGGCCGGTACGCCCGATCCGGTGGACATAGTCCTCGGCGTGGATCGGCACGTCGAAATTGAAGACGTGGCTGACATCGGGGATGTCGAGGCCGCGCGCGGCGACGTCGGAGGCGACGAGCAGCTGGATCTTGTTGTCCTTGAACCCGGCGAGCATCGCCATGCGCGAACGCTGGTCCATATCGCCATGCAGGGCGCCGACCGAAAAACCGTGTCGGTCGAGCGAGCGGAACAGGTCGGAGACGTCGCGCTTGCGGTTGCAGAAGATGATGCCGTTTTTCAGGTTGGTCTGATTGCGGATCAAATCGCGCAGGGCCGCGCGCTTCTCGTAATCCTTCTTCGAGACGCCCAGCAGCTTCTGTTCGACCGTCGTCGCGGTCGACGCGGCGCGCGACACTTCCACGCGCACCGGCGCGTGCAGGAACTGGTCGGCGAGCCGGGTGATCTCCGGCGGCATGGTGGCCGAGAAGAACAGCGTCTGGCGCGTGAAGGGGATCAGCTTGCAGATGCGCTCGATGTCGGGGATGAAGCCCATGTCGAGCATGCGGTCCGCCTCGTCGATGACGAGGATCTCGACGCCGGTCAGCAGCAGCTTGCCGCGCTCGAAATGATCGAGCAGGCGACCGGGCGTGGCGATCAGCACATCGACGCCGCGCTGCAGCTTGCGGTCCTGATCCTCGAAAGAGACGCCGCCGATCAGCAATGCGACATTCAGCTTGTGGTTGATGCCGTACTTGTTGAAGTTTTCCTCGACCTGCGCCGCCAATTCGCGGGTTGGTTCGAGGATCAGCGTGCGCGGCATGCGCGCCCGTGCGCGGCCCCGTTCGAGGCGCGTGATCATCGGGAGTACGAAGCCGGCGGTTTTGCCTGTGCCCGTCTGGGCAATGCCGAGGACGTCCTTGCCCTCAAGCGCGTGCGGAATGGCCTGTTCCTGGATGGGCGTCGGTTGCGTGTAACCGGCGGCCTCTACGGCCTTCAGGACTTTGTCGGAAAGTCCGAGTTCTGAGAAAGATGTCAATGGATATCCACGTTTCGCAAATCGAATACGGATGAAACTGCACGACGAGTGCCGTGCATTCGCCTGTCGCCTAGGCTTTTGCCGGCCGAAAGTCAACCGAAAGCCCGGAATTTCAGCGCTTTAGGGCACGAATTGTGACATACAACGGTAATAAAAGCGAAGAGTTACGCAGCGTCTTTTCGCAAAATTCGTAATCCGCCGCTCCGGCCTCCGCGTAAACGGCATGATGTCACGAGACATCCTATCAACAGGAGGTAATCAATGAAACCGATCAAGACCGCTATCATTTCGGCCATGGTTCTGGCGCTTGGCACCGGCTCGTCGCTGGCCATGAACAAGGACATTGTCGACACGGCGGCCGGCAATGCGGATTTCGAAACCCTGGTTGCAGCGGTGCAGGCCGCAGGGCTTGTCGACACGCTGAAGGGTGAGGGTCCGTTCACGGTGTTCGCCCCGACCGATGATGCGTTCGCCGCGCTCGGCACCACCGTCGACGAGCTGCTCAAGCCCGAAAACAAGGACAAGCTGACGGCGGTCCTCACCTATCATGTCGTTCCGGGCAAGGTGATGTCGTCCGACCTGACCGACGATGCGATGGTCGCGACCGTGCAGGGTTCGGACGTCAAGATCGATCTCGACAATGGCCCGATGGTGAATGATGCGAACGTCACCACCGCGGATATCGAGACATCCAACGGCGTCATCCATGTCATCGACAAGGTGATCGTGCCGGAAGGCGTGCTCTGACGCATTCTGGCTTATACGATGCATGGCCCGGCGGAACACCGCCGGGCTTTTCTCGCGCGGCGTCCGATCTGATTGGAGCAATCAGATCGGTAAACTTGCCGCGCTGGCTTAATTTGCGGACCGGCAATCTTTCCGATCATGACCCATCACGATCGGGAACCGGTCTAGTAGCGGAACTGTTCGGCCAGGATCCGCTCGTCCCATGAGTGGGAGCCGTCGAACAGAATGGTCGCCGTGGCGTCGCGCGCTTCCTCGATGCGGACGGAGCGCACGGATTTCACTTCCGTGTGATCCGCGACCGCATTGACCGGCCGTTTGACTGGTTCCTGCACGGTGAATGTGACGGAAACCTGGTTCGGCAAAAGGGCGCCGCGCCAGCGCCGCGGCCGGAACGGGCTGACCGGCGTCAGCGCGAGAAGCGGCGCGTCGATCGGGATGATCGGTCCCTGTGCGGAGAGGTTGTAGGCCGTCGAGCCTGCCGGGGTCGCCAGCATGACGCCGTCGCAGATCAGTTCGGCGAGGCGTTCCTTTCCATCGACGTGAATGGCGATCTTGGCGGCCTGGTAGGATTGCCGGAACAGCGAGACCTCGTTGATCGCGAAAGCCTCGACCACTTCGCCGTTCATGTCCTCGGCGCGCATTCTGAGCGGCCGGATCGTCTCCGCTTCGGCCGCCGCGATCCGTTCGCGCAATCCGTCCTCGCGGAAATCGTTCATAAGGAAGCCGACCGAGCCGCGATTCATCCCGTAGATGCGCTTGCCCGTGTTCATGAAGCGGTGCAGCGTCTGCAGCATGAAGCCGTCGCCGCCCAGCGCCACGATGGTCTCGGCTTCCTCGATCGCTTCCTGTCCGTAAAGAGTGGACAGCAAGGCCGCGGCTTCGTTCGATTCCGGCGTGTCCGATGACAGGAAGGCGAGGGAGTCGGGGTTCATCGTCAGGCTTTCGTTCGAAATTCGCGTCGGCGCTTAACACAGCCTATCGAAATAGTCTCTTTACAGCTTACATATATATTCGTATCGCGTGCAGCATGTGCCCTTGTAGCTCAGTTGGTAGAGCATCTGATTTGTAATCAGAGGGTCCGCGGTTCGAGTCCGTGCGGGGGCACCAGATTTTTCAATGGGTTACGTGTCGTCTCGGAAGCTGGCTACAAGTTTTGTAGCCACACTGTAGCCTGTTGTTGCGTACTGTGTAGCTTTCCGGCACTCCTCCCTTGCTCGGGCGCACATGAATTTCCTTTGTGCGATGAGCTTTAGAAATCGAGGCTGTTAAGGGGTCGAAATGACAGTTTTAGCAACCGTTCTTATTGTTGGCACGATAGCCGGTTGCGTCCTGTCTGCAAAACCAGACTACTTTCGATCCCTGTTTCCCGATGCAGAATTGAGGCGAAAGGTGGCCATTTATGGCTTCGGCGCTTATCTCGTGCTGCTGATTGTAGTCGTATACGGCGGCGGGGGCGGAGTTGAGCAGGTCTATCGCAGATAGCGATTGTCAAATGCGTGCCGCATAAAAAGCAGCGGCACCGACCTAAGCCGGGCCGCGCTTGTGGTGGCTCCGCGTGGTAGAATCAGGCGACCTCGACTAGATCGGCCGGCAACCAATACCGGCCGTGATCGTATTGGATCAGGTACTCTTCCAAGATTTCAGCGCAGCCAATTATCGTGCCGCCGCACGGTGTTGTTGCTCCTAGTGCTAAATTCATCCGACTTCTCCATACCGCCCTGTGCGGCCCGGAAAGCATGGCTTCACTAAGGAAAGGAGTCAATAACCCTTTGATATTTAGGCGTTTTCGCCTATTTAGGAGATCCTAAGTCCGATACCAGATCCAATTCGGCGAGCCGGTATAGGTGCATTCGCCTCTGCCTAGCGAAGTAGCGCAGGTTTTGCGGTCAACCAGGCAGGTAGGGAGACTTGCAGCCGGTTTCGCGTATGCGTGCCTCGATGGCCTGCTTCTCACCCTTCCTTTGAGCGATCAGCCCTTCTTTGTCGGCGCCGGACAGGCTCGACAACGGTACACCGATCAGAAACACGCCGAGCGCATCGCCTGTGACGGCTTGTTTCTGCTCGGCGAAGAGGTTGTTCAATTGGGTGTTGGTGTTGAGCAGTTGGGTATTGAGTTCGTCGCAGCTCAGTCCTGAATATGCGCTCATAGGCGCTGGCGTCGGCGCTATCGCGTCGGGATTCTTTGCGCAACTTGCGACAATAAGAGCCGAGCCGACGGTCAATGCTATCTTGAGTTTCATCATGCCCCCTCCTGCAACTCAGAGAAAATTGCCGCGTCTGCCTGCTGATTGCAAGGTGAAACGCGACCAGTATTGAATACGACCTGCGAACGGAGGAAAGAGGCGGCTATGTGCAACCTCTACAACATCACCAAGGGCCCTTCGGCTATCCTCGAATTCACCCGCGCGATGAAGAACCGCGCCGGCAATCTGGAGGGCGGCAAGGTCTGGCCGGACTATGCCGCGCCGATCGTCCGGGCAGGGGAGGATGGCGAGCGCGAACTGGTCACCGCCCGATGGGGCATGCCCTCGCCGAAATTCGCCCTGGAAGGAAAGAAGACCGACAAGGGCGTGACCAACATCCGCAACGTGAAATCGCCCCACTGGCGCCGGTGGCTGGGCGTGGAGCACCGTTGTGTAGTCCCGGCTACAGAGTTCGCCGAGCCGGCGCGCAAGCCAGATCCCGAGACCGGCCGCAAGGGTAATCACTGGTTCGCGCTCGACGAGGACCGGCCTCTGTTCTGCTTTGCTGGCGTCTGGACCAACTGGACGAGCGTGCGCAAGCTGAAGGAGGGCGAGGTCACTGCCGACCTCTACGGCTTCCTGACCACAGAGCCGAACGGCGTCGTCGCGCCGATACATCCGAAGGCGATGCCGGTGATCCTGACCTCGCAGGACGAGATCGAAACCTGGCTAACGGCCGATTGGGAAGAGGCAGCCAAACTTCAGCGGCCTTTGGCGGATGATATGCTTCGGGAAGTTGACGAGCTGGAATAGTTCTTGTTGCAGTCGGCTCCAAGCCCCCCCGCCCGAGGGAGGCAGTCTGTCATTCGTCGTCAGTCGGGGCTTCATCTTTGGAGCCGAGAGCTTTTGATAAAGCTCCCACTAACTTACCGAACCATGTCGTTTCCGACCATTCGCCCGTCAGTATCACACGTATCAGCAAGGCGACGGCGAGTATCAATCCGATCGCCATCAGCGTGGTCCAGATACCAGTCGCCCAAACAATTGTGGCGACAAAAATCATCGCGGCGATCAAGAGGACAACGGAGGAAATTATGCCAAAGCGTTGGCTAGCGTGCCAACGTTGATCCTGTTGATCTGCGCTTTCCACGACTTTGCGCGCAAGTTCGGGATTTGATTCTGACAAACGCCGAAGTTCGGCTAGATCATTACCCTTGTAATGAAACTGCCCGATGTACAGGTGGTTAGTTGTTCCGTCGCCTGATCCGCTGTCTGACTTGGAACTATCCGGCTTTGCGGGTGGGAGTATTTCTTCGTTCATCGCTGCCACGACCGTGTTCGCGCCGGTCCCCGGCTGACTTGCCTGAGATCGTCGTTTTTGCTTCTTTCACAGCTGACGAAACAGCGTTGCGAATGGGGCGCAACGTAAACGTGTCATTCACGCCTTTGTTAAACGCCTTCTTGTCGAAGAAGATGCTGTGGCTCATGGTGGTGTGCTCGCGTCCGGTACACGCTGGATATATGCATACACGTTTTGGGTTGCCAATAGGTTTCAAAAAATTTGAATTCTGCGTAAAAAAATTTGTGATGGTTTTCGGCGCATTCGGCGGTTCCACGCCTATGTAAATGGTTTCGTTATTCCTTCAAAGGTAGTCCCTAAGCGCCCATGCGGGATCGCGCGTTTGCCAGCACGATAACTCAATCAGTCTAGACTGCGCTTCACGTATCGGCCGGTTGTCGCTGTTTTCGATTAAGATAGCTGCCGCATGCAGAGTCTTTGACCCAGACGGCAGCCGTCTCGCACTATCGCCGTGCGGTCACATTATCGTTCGCCACGCCCGGCGTACCGCCGGCCTCCGCGATCGCCAGTGAGATCAGCCAGGCGATAAAGCGCCTGTCCTGCTCCATGGCGATGTCGAGGGCGCGATAGAGCGCGCCGAGAAGTTCACTGTTGTTCATGGTTGCCCCCATGTCGTTACAAAAAGGGGCTGCATTTGCCGGATCGCCGGACAAATTCCGATACCCGCATGTGTGGGGTCAGCGTGCCTCTCCGGTCCGGCCGGGAGGCCTGACGATCACGTCGCATCCCAGTCGTCGGCACTCCGAACACCGTAGCCGGCGCGCAATCTGCCGCACGCGCAACTCCGAACGGAGTACACCCAAATCGAGATCGCGGTAGTGATTGCAGGGGCTGCAGACAGCCGTCACCCGGAAGCCCATTTCGATGGCCTCGGCTATGGTGTTGCCGTCAGAAGTCGGATGCATAGTCCACGAAGGTCATGAAATAGAAAAAGCCAGCGACGATCGCGGCGACCGCGCCGGCCATGAGCCAAGCGATCAACGCAGGCCGAACTCCCGTCTCCGGGTCTCTCCATAGCTTCGTCATTTGCCCAGCTTATCGGAATCGGCGTTGTCGGCGAAAGTGATTTTGGCGGGGTCGCAATTGACGGCCACCTCAAACCGCGCCAGCGTCACGGAATGATCAAAGCCCCGCGACATGATGGAGACTGGCCCGACCGCGCTTTAGAATGCGAGGAGGCAATGGAGGACGCTTTCATCCGGTTAGCAGATTGCCTCCAGTTGGGCGGCATGTCGCCGGAGCAGGCCGCATCCGAATTGATCGCCGCCGCAGCGAGCGTTCAGCACCCCTTTGCAGCCGATCTTCGGCAGCTCGCTGCCTTGGCAATCTCGAAGGGATGGCGCAAGCTTGAAGTCGCGCGCGGGATTGTCAGCCTTGCCGACAATTACAAACTCGCTGTGGAAGCGAACCGCGAGACGGAACGGGAAATCAGGCGGGCGTGGCGGGAGCTGGATTAGTTCATTCGATATAGTCGAGCTTAAAAGCTTGGTCGCAAACACACGGGCTGGGCGACGTTACCTACTGAGTACATCTGCCGATCGGGGACCGCACCAAGCTGTGGGCTAGGTGTGCGATCCCCGAGCCGATGATTGGGCGCGACATCAAGGATATGCGGTCAGCAGGAGCGGCGCGGCGCTTTTCAGGAACGCGACCTCGCCTGCCGTGGCGCCGGTGTAGTTGCCGAGATCGATCGTGCCGCCATGTGTGGTCATGCTCGACGCAGGAAGCGTCGGCGTTGCGCTCAGGTCGCCAGGAGTAAGCCCATTGATCGTCACGCTGGAGCCGTCGAGAGACGGCGTTGGCGTCTTGAACATCGGGTTGTGCGACAGGTCGATGCCGAACTTCGCAGCCGTCGCGCTGGTCCATGTACCAACCAGTCCGCCGCCGCCCCTGCGGATGAAACGACGGCACTCCAGTTCCTCTACTGTGAACGGCGGAGTCTCAAAAGCCCTCGCGTGCCAACCCGCTCCGAAATCTGGCAGTGCTATTTCCCACGTCTCGGCCGTATTGATTGGGAACGACAGCGCGACCACAAGATAGTCGTCACCATTCGAGCCGAGCGTTTTACCTGACGTACTTGGCAGCGTGACCGGAAATACGTGATGCGCCCATGACGTGCCAACGGACTGAGCAGCCGATAGTGCGCCAACTACAGATGATGGCGAGCCGCCGGTCCCGAAGTGTTGCTCGCACCGAAGCGAAACGGAACGCGACGCTGAAGTCGTTTTCATGAATAAGCGCAGAGCGGCCCGGCGTCCTTCGAACAGCGCGACATTCGGGATTTTCCATGCCCAATACATAAAGGACTGACCGCTTGCCGCAGTGACCGCCCACCGCATGAAATGCTCCGGTTCATATGGCACGTCAGTCTGCCCAAGCGCGAAATCCTGCCTGGTCAACGTGCTAGTCACAGAGCCGTCATAAGTGGTGAAGAGCCCGTCCACGGTGTTGGCCGCGCCGCTTGGCGGATTGGACCTACTGGTACCGATAGCGGCATGACGGAATGTCGGATTAATGAGCCTGTTTTTTCCGTAACCGCGCTCATGGATGGCAAGTCCTTCCTCGGCCCAGAAGCCGCCCTTCGGGAAACTGCCAAATTCGACACCTGTCGAGCGGATATGTTTCGTCGCAGGCCAGGTCAGGTATTTCTGCTGATCGAGGAAAGTACGGTTGTCGATCGACACGCCTGGACCGATACCGTCATCGCAGACAACCGGGAAATTCTGACCAAGGTCTGTGTGGCCGGTAAAGTTGATCGTCTGCGGGAAGTCGTAACCGCCGGGAACAGTCTCGCTCAGAGTGAACTTCACCGACGCTTCGTTGCCGTTCGAAACACCGAACGTCGACATATAGGTGCCGTGGAAATTGTTCTGGTCGGTAAACCCGAACTCGATGCCCACAGAGCCGTCCAGCGTGGCGAGGATGTAGGTGTCGAAGAACTGCGAGCGCAGCGGATCCTTGCCGTTCGATGCCGATCCGGTATAGCCATCAAGGCGGATGCCGGTCGTATCAGTGTTGGTCAGATTGATGCGCGTATTCTCGAAACGGTTGCCTTCGGCCGAGATCGCCTCGGTCTGTGT
>Ga0070728_10002861_pt1 | contig 20324 bp, 20 predicted proteins | sample tdDd471_FD_66723 | JGI IMG/M metagenome (GOLD analysis project Ga0070728, IMG submission 66723) | Marine sediment microbial communities from the Atlantic coast under amendment with organic carbon and nitrate - tdDd47.1 | ecosystem: Environmental > Aquatic > Marine > Coastal > Sediment | place... | reverse complement strand
GCACGCTGCGGAAGCTGAAACGGCGTCGCGCATCCGAGCCGCCGTGGACCGGTTGCCGACGCGGTACCGCAACCCGATGGTGCTCTACTATCTGGAAGGATTGGATGGCGCGGAAACCGCGCGTCTTCTCGATCTGTCGCCGTCAACGCTGCGGACGCGTCTGCAGCGCGGGCGACGACTCTTGCGGTCGAGCCTCGGGCCGGCCACAACATATGGACTTCTACTTGTTCCTTGGCTGCTGCTCGATGGCGGCCGTGCATTCGCAAGCGCCGGAATGGCGCCGATCGGAGGATCCGTGCAGGCCAAGACAGCCGTGACCGCAATCGGAATCGCCGCCGCCGCCGGAACGCTCGGCGTCTTCGTCGGAACCACCACGGCCGGAGCGGCCGACGCCGGGGCACCGGCTCGGGCCGATCGCGCCGCGCACGAGGAGATCCAGCAACTTCAGGTCGACATCGCCGAACGCGACGAGATGATCCTCGTCCTGCGAGACCGCATCGAACGGACCGAAGCGGCGCCGACGCCTCCGCGGGCAACTCCTGGCGGAGCAGGCGAAAGCGTGAAACGCGGCGCACGGGGCGCGGTTCCCCAGTTGACGCTCCAGGGGATGTTCGAGCGGCGCAGCATGCACATCGATCCCGAGAAAGCGCGCGCCGCCGCGGACCGCCTCGGGGTGGCGACGGATGAGCTCGAAATCGCGCAGCGCGTGTTCGAGAACGCCGAGAATCTCTCCGACCCGGCGGAACAGAAGGCTGCCTTCGATGCGCTGCAGGCTTTGGGGGAGCGCCGCACCCGCGCCATGGTTGCGCTGATCCAGGCCGTCGATTCGAAAGGGATCGGCTCGGGCGGCATGCGCAAGGCACTGGAGGCCGCGCATTTCGAGGGTCAGGAGGAGCTCCTGATCGACCTGCTCAAGGACGGCACGACGCCGCGCGCCACCAAAGAGGACGTGCTGCGGAACATTGAGCCGTTCGATTCGCCGGAGGTGCGCGAGTACCTCCTGCGGCGCCTGGCCGCCGAGACGGACCGCTACTTCTACGCCACGCTCATCCTCGCGCTGGGGCGCCTGCAAGAGGCACGCGTAGCGCCGGAAGTGCGCCGGTTGCTCGCGCGGGACGGCAACTGGACCCCCTTCCACGTGTACGGAATCATCGTGCTCGGGCAGGTCGGAGGTCCGGAGGCGGAAGCGATTCTCCTGGAGCACCTCCGCAGCGGGACGCTCGGAAATCTGACATCCGGCGTGAACGCGCTTGCCAAGCTCAACCCGTCCGCCGCACGCAGCGAAGCGCAGGCGATTCTCGCGCGGCCCGAGACGGCCAAGCTCCCACCGAAGATGCTGGAAAAGTTGCGGCAGCACGCGCGCTGACTCCCGCATCAACGAGGTTCCACGTTCGCTTGCTGCTTTGACTTGACGCGAAACATCCCGGCCCCATGACGTGGATCGCGGCCCATCGCGCCATGCGTCCGCGCCCCCTGCAGAGGCCGGGCCACAGATGGAATTCGGACTCGGATTCTTGGGAAGCAATTGGACCTGGTACCGAATCGGGGATGTCGGGATTTCCCCCTGCTAGGCTTTCGCAACCCGCGCGGAACGTGCGGCGCGACGATGACCGTTTCCAAGCACTTGGTGCTCCATGCCTACCGCAGCAGCGGCCTTGAGTTCGAGCGGCTCGCCGCGCTCGTCGAGGACTACGCGCCGGACGTTCGCACGTTCGTGCTGCGGGATCGTCGGAGCTACCTGCGCCTGCTGCGCATCGCCAGTCGCCCGACCTTGCTGTTCTCGCCAACGCAGCTGAAGCGGTTGCGTCTCCTCCGCGGCGCGGTTTGCCAGGGGTTACGCCTCAGCAAGGCGGAGGAGCTGGCCGCCCTCGACGCGGCGGGTGCCCCGGTACCCCGCTGGTTCCTGCTCGATTCCGACCGCGACGTCACCAATGCAGCCCGCGACTTGGGCCGGTACGTGGTACTCAAGCCCAACGTCGCCTGCCGCGGCGCGCTGGTCAGAATCGCCCGGGCGGGGCGCGTGCGCTGGAAACCGGAGTACGCGGCCTATGACGGGCTCATCGCCCAGGAGTTCGTCTACACCGGGCATTGGCCGGTCGCTTACCGGGTGACGACGCTCTTCGGGGAAGTGTTGTTCTGCGCGCGTGTCGAAGCGAGTCGCGAGCGGACGCCGCTGGAGGGTCGCTGGGAGTGGCGCGGCAATGGCAAATCGGTCGTTGCGAACGCGCGCGACGGCACGTGGATCCTGGACGACGACGAGGAGATCCTCGAAGCGGGACGCGCGGCGGCGCGAGCGTTTCCCGACATTGGTCTCCTCGGCGTCGATGTGGTGCGGGACCAGGAGACCGGACAGTGCGGCGTCATCGAGGTCAACGCGGCCGGACACACATGGCACTTCACCTCTCCCGTGGGGCGCCAGTTCCAGCAGGAGAACGACATCGACTTTGAGTCGCAGTTCGACGGCGTACGTCTTGCGGCGCGCGTGCTCGCCGAGCAGACTCGACGCCGCGCGACCTAGCTAGCTCTGTCCACCGCGTCGCACGTGCACGCGCAGATCGACAATCCGATACCCCTCGCCGGGAGGTAGCGCGAAGGCCGGGTTGATGTCGAGGTCGTCGATCTCGTCGACCTCCGCCACCAAACGCGAAAGACGCAGCAACATGTCCTCGAGCGCGGGCTCATCCGCGGGCGGATGACCGCGATAGCCCTCGAGGAGCTTGCGGCCACGAATTCCCTGCACCATCTCGTGGGCGTCCTTGTCCGTCAGCGGCGCCACGCGGAAGACGACGTCCCCCAGCACTTCGACGTGCACGCCGCCCAGACCAAACGCGACCAGGGGCCCGAAGACCGGGTCCTCGGTCATGCCCGCCATGATCTCGACGCCGCCCGCGAGCATGGGCTGCACCAGCACGCCTTCAAAGGCGTCCAGCTGCCCCCCCGCCTCCAGCGCTCCGCGGATCGTGTTGAACGCATCGCGCACCGCAGCGGCGTCCCGCAGGTTCAACTGCACACCGCCGAGGTCGGTCTTGTGCACAAGGGTGCGGCTGACGAGCTTCGCCACCACGGGCAGCCCGAGCGCTTCCGCGGCCGCGACCGCTTCGTCAGCCGTTGTCGCGACGCGCCCCTCGACAAGCGGCATTCCACAGGCCGCTCCCAGGGCCGCAACTTCGTCGGGTAGCAACCAACCGTCTCCGCGCTCCGCCAGGACGCGGTCGCAAACGCCGCGTGCCTCCTCCACGTCGAAGTCCGGGAGCTCAGGCTCCACGCCAAGCGGTTCGCGACGCCACGCCGCGTACTCCGCGACACGCCCGAGCACGCGCGCGGCCGCCTCCGGAAACGCGTAAGAGGGGACGCCGCGTCGCAGCCGCCGCGACGGCCCGCGTCCCCCGGCCCCCATCAGACAGGTCAGCACCGGCTTGTGGTCGTCCGCGTCGATGCGCTCCAGCACGTCGTGCAGGGCGTCCTCCACGGAGATGAGATGCGAAGCCTCGATCGGAGCGTGAATGAGAATCAGCGCATCCACCTCGTCGGCCTCCAGCAGCACCTGCGCGGCACGCGCGTACTCCGTCGCGCCGGCACCGGCGATCATGTCGACGGGATTCGCCGTGCTGGCCTCCTCCGGCAGAAACGCCGCAAGCTGCGCACGAACGTCCGCGCTGAGTTCCACGATCTCCATCCCGCGCGACTCGAGAGCGTCCACCGCGAGGATGCCGGGCCCGCCCGCGTTGGTGAGAATCGCCACACGGTTGCCCCGCGGCAGCGGCTGGCTCGAGAGCACCAACGCGATGTCGAACATCTCTTCCAGCGTTTCCGCGCGCAGGACGCCCGTCTGGCTGAAGAGCGCGTCCACCGCCACGTCGCTCTCCGCCAGAGCGGCCGTGTGACTCCCTGCGGCCCGCTTGCCCGAGCGCGTGCGGCCACTCTTCACGGCGACGATCGGTTTCTCCCGGCCGATGCGCCGTGCGATGCGCCCGAAACTCCGCGGGTTTCCGAACGACTCGACGTAGAGCAGGATCACGTCCGTGTGCTCGTCGCCTTCCCAGTAGAGCAGCAGGTCGTTCGCCGAGACGTCGGCCCGGTTGCCCACGCTCACGAACGTCGACATGCCGATCCCGATCTCCTCGGCGGTTGCGAGGATCGCGAGGCCGAGTGCGCCGCTCTGCGAACTCATCGCGACGTTTCCCGCCGGCGGGAACACGGGCGCGAAGGTGGCCGCCAATCGCACCGCGGGATCGGCGTTGATCAGCCCCATGCAGTTCGGCCCCACCATGCGCATGCCGTGCGCGCGCACACGGTCCAGCAGACGGTCTTGTCGCGTGCGTCCCTCTTCGCCGGTTTCGGCGTAGCCCGCAGTAATCACGACCAACGCGCGCACGCCCGCCGCCGCACAGTCGTCCACCACGGACTCCACGTGTTGCTTGGGTACGAGGATGATCACGAGGTCGACGGTCCCCGGAAGCTCGGCAATGGAGGGGTAGCAGGGGATCGCGCCGACGCTGGTCGCCTTCGGGTTGACCGCGTAGACAGGACCGTTGAAACGATTCAGAACGAGGCCGTGCAACGTGCGGAAGCCGAGGCTCTCCTCGTCGCGGGAGGCGCCGACCACAGCGACGGCGCGCGGATGAAAGAACGGGTGCATCGACGCGGCGGCAGCGAGGCGATCGCGCAGTTCCCCGCGTTCCCGGGCCGCGTCGTGCGGCATGGTGGCGATGTCCACGGTGACGACGCCACCCGCCTGATCCTCCCCGAGGGAGTACCCGCTGCTCCGCAGCAACTCGAGCAACCGCTCATTGCCCTTGGCGACGCGGGCCGTCAGTCGACGATGCCCGTGGTGCGCGGCGGCCGGCGCAATCCTCTCGACCAGCGCCGTCGCGAGACCTCGTCCGCGAAAGTCCTCATCCACACCCAGCGCGATCTCGGCAGCACCGTCGTCCGTTGCGACATAGCTCGCCGAACCGACGACGCGATCCACGCCGTCGATCGTGCGCAGTGCGAGCATCGTCAAGCTCTCATCGGGGCGGTCGCACTCGCAAAGGTCCTCCACGCTCATACGACCCGCCGCCCGCTCGCGCAGGGCGCTATCGCCACCGGCGCGCTGTTCCACCCGGGCGAGGAACTCGTGCATCGCCGGCGCATCCTCGGGCGTACACAGGCGCACGCGCACGGTCGTGCCGTCGCGGAGGATGAGGGCGGGAGCGTCTGCAGCCATGCGCGTCAGGTTACTCCCGGGGCGCAGACGTTGCTCGGCTGTTCCAGGACGCCACGCGGTCGCTCGCCGTCGCCTCGCGCGGCAACGCGCGATCCCATCCTCTTAACCGCAACGATTTGCGGCTATTCCGTACGGCAACTCGTGCGTCAGCCCGCGATCCAGAGGGCGAGGATGCCGACGAGGACGAGCGCGAGGAACGCGGACACGGCGATCGTCGGGCGGTCCTCATCGTTGTCGTAGGTCTTGTGGTCCATGCCGCGCCAGAAGGCGACGGGGTTCGCGAGGAAGCGCTGCGCGTCGATGGCGAAACGACGCGAGGAGCGCGCGCAGGTTGCGAACAGCACGTTGACCGCCGTAACGAGTCCGGAGCCGAGTCGCGCCAGCGGTTTGCGGTACACCCAATCGGTGTCGACCGGCAGCAGCGCCTGCCCCGCCAGCTTCGGCCGCAGCAGCCAGAACGCCACGAACGTCAGCGTCAGGAGCTGAATCGTCTCGCCCAAGTGGTGCAGCGTGTACGGCCCCCAACTCATCTCGTTCGGCAGATACGCGTAGAGCAGGCCCGGCGCGACACCAATCAGCGTGCACAGGAACGCGCCGATGCCCATCGCGACGTACATGTTCGTGGGCGCCTTGTCGGGCTTGATCCCGCGGTCCGGGCCGAACCAGACGAAGTACGGAATCTTCAAGCCCGTGTGCAGGAACGTACCGACCGAAGCGAGCAGCAGCAGCAGCCCCACTGCATTGAGGTGCTCATCGAACGCCGACGCGATGATCGCGGATTTCGACACGAACCCGTTGAACAGCGGGAACCCGGAGATCGAGAACGCACCGATCATGAAGAGGAATACGGCGAGTTTTTGTCTTCGCCAGAACCCGCCTAGTCGATGCAGCTCCTGGATGCCGGTCGTCTTGATCACGACGCCCATGCCCATGAAGAGCAGGCCCTTGTAGAGCACGTGGCAGAAGGCGTGCGCCGCCACACCATTGATCGCCAGATCGGTGCCGATCCCGACGCCGCAGACCATGTAGCCAACCTGGCTGATGATGTGATACGCGAGAATGCCGCGCACGTCGTTCGCGAGCACCGCGTACACGACTCCGTAGAGCGCCATGAACACGCCCCAGGCGATGAGGATCTCCCAACTGGGGTACATCCGCGCAAGCACGTACACCGCGCTCTTGGTCGTGAACGCGCTCAGGAACACGGCACCCGTGACCGTGGCGCGCGGATAAGAGTCGGGGAGCCACGCGTGCAGCGGCGGCAGCGCGGTGTTCAGCGCGACGCCCAGCAGCATGAGCCACTCGGCCAGTCCCGCGCTGTGCTGCGGAATCGCCTCGACAGCCATGTTCCCGCGCAGCAGGATGCCTGCCATCAGCAGCGACCCGCCGAAGAGGTGCATCAGGATGTAGCGATTGGCCGCGGCCCCCGATTCCTTCGTCCGCCGCGAGTAGATCAGCCAGACCGACGCCGCCGCCATCAACTCCCAGAAGACGAACAACGACAGCAAATCGCCCGCGAACGTGACTCCGAGCGCACCTCCGGCGTACAGCAACGCGGCGCACTGTTGCGACGTGTCCCGGATGTGCAGCGCGTAGATGCCGCCGATGATTCCCGTGATCGCGAAGACGATTCCGAACACGCGGCTGAGCGCGTCGATGCGCACGATGACAAGGTCGTGCCCGAGCAGCGTCCCCGTCACCCAATCGCCGTTCGGCGTCAGGAACACGGTCGCCAACGCCATGATGGGCCACAACAGGAACGACCAGCGACGGCCTTCCTTCGGCAGCAACGGCTGGATGACCGCGCCAAGCAGCAGCCAATAGGCGGGGAACTTCTCAATCATCGTAGAAGTCCTCCGGCTGCTGGAGGAACAGCTTGCCCAGCCCCTTGGAGAAGTAGACGATCAGCGCGCACCCGAGGAAGCCGAAAATCGACCAGAAGAACGGGATCGTCTCCCACCAATGGTGCACTCCGGCCACAAGCGAGCAGACGTAGCCGGCTACGGCACACAATCCGAGGGCGATCTGCTGCCACTTCTTCATGCCTGCCCCCCACCGAAGACGGCCGACGCGACGTCGCGCGCAAGCCCGAGGAACAGGTCGGGCCAGAAGAACAGGAGCAACGAGAACCCAGCCACGATGCAGATCGGCACGACCAGCATCGGCGGCGCCTCGCCCTTCTCCGCGACGCCCTCCGCCGGCGCCCGGAAGAACGCGCGGTAGACGATCGGAAAGAAGTACGCCGCGTTCAACAGGCCGCTCGTCAGCAGAATCACCATCGGCAGGTTGAGCCCCGCCTCCAACGATCCCTCGCACAGCAGCCACTTCGACAAGAAGCCGTTCACGGGCGGGACGCCGGCCAAACCGAGCGATCCGATCGCGAACGCGCCCATCGTCCAAGGCATCGCGCGGCCGATTCCGTCAAGCTGGCTGACCCGGTCCTTGTGCAGGTGCACCATGATCGCGCCGGCGCAGAAGAAGAGCGTGATCTTCATGGTGGCGTGGTTGACCATGTGCAACATGCCGCCGGCAAACCCGCTCTTCGAAAGCAGCGCGATGCCCAGCACGATGTAGCTCAGGTGACCCACGGTCGAGTAGGCCAGCCGCGCCTTGAGGTTGTCCTGCCGCAGTGCGATGCACGACGCGAGCAGGATCGTGGTGCCCGAAACGACGATGAGCATCGTGTCGAGTCCGTAGGCAGCCATGGTCTCCGGCCCGAACACGAAGCCCACCACGCGGATGACGCCGAACACGCCCGACTTCACGACGGCGACGGCGTGCAGGAGCGCACTGACCGGCGTCGGCGCCACCATCGCGGCGGGTAACCAGCCATGCAGCGGCATCAAGCCCGCCTTCACGCCGACGGCCACGATGAACAGCAGGAACAGCAGACGCATGGCGGACGGCGAGAGCATGCCGGGCTCAAGAATGCCGCCGGCCGTGAACTCGTAGGTGCCCGCGGCGTTTCCTGTCCAGAGCACGGCAGCGATCAGCGCGATGCCGGCGGTCAGCGCGTAGGTCAGGTACTTGCGGCCGGACCGGATCGCCTTCGGAGATTCGGAGTGGATGACCAGCGGGTACGTGGCCAGCGACAACATCTCGTAAAAGACGAGGAACGTCACGAGGTTGGCGGAGAACGCAATGCCCAGCGTGCTTCCGATGCAGGCCGCAAAGGCGGCGAAGTAGCGCGTCTGATGCTTCTCGCGATGCTCGCGGACATACCCGATCGAGTAAAAGCAGGTCACGAGCCAGAGCGTGCTGGCGATCAGCCCGAAGAACAGTCCGGTCTGGTCGACCTTCAGTTCCAGCGGGACTCCCTCGACGATGAAAAAGCGTCCGCTCCCAACGAGCGTGTCCGCGTCGACGGACGGGATCAGGGAGATCACCAGAAAGAACGCCGCGAACGCAGCCAGCAGAGTCCACAGCTCGCGAATGTTCGGCCAGCGGGAGCTCGCGGCGATCAGCGGGATCGCGGCGAGCGGCGCCATCACCGCCGCGAAGGGAACCAGCGACTCGATCATCACAGGACACCCGCCCAGATCGGTTCGAGGAACGTCGTCACGATGTAGACGTTGCCGATGCCTAGAATCAGCAGCAGCACCGCAAAGATCAACGTCGGCACGAGCATCGACAGCGGCGCCTCGCCCCGTGCCTCACGCCCGGACGCACCTTCGCGCGCGGGCTTGAGATAGACCTGCTCGAAGATGCGGAAGAAGTAGACGCCGTTGAGCAGCGTGCTGACGAGCAACGCCACGAGCAACGGCCACTGTCCCGCCTCGACGGTGCCGAGCGCCAGGTACCACTTGGAGAAGAAGCCGGCCGTCGGCGGCAGGCCGATCATCGAGATCGCTGCCACACAGAAGGCCGCCATGCTCCACGGCATCTCGCGGCGCACCGAGGCGTCGAGATTGGGCAGGTAGGAGTGCCCGACATTGCGCCGCAGGTTGCCTGTGACGAGGAACAGACACGCCTTCATGCACGCGTGATTGAGGATGTGGAGCACAGCCCCGATCAGGCCGTAGCGCGAACCGAGACCGATGCCGAGCGCGATGTAGCCGACCTGCGCCACACTCGAATAGGCGAGCATGCGCTTGAGTTCCTTCTGGCTCATGGCCATGAACGAACCCCAAACGATGGCTGCGGCACCGGCGTAGGCGACGATGGTCCCGATCGGCGCCGCACCCGCCCCGTAGGCGGGCGCGAGGACAAAGAACACGAAGCGCAGGATCGCGTAGAGCGCCGTCTTCGTGCCGAGCGGGGCGATCAACGCGGTCGCCGTCGAGCAACCATCGGTGTACGCGTCCGGCAGCCAACCGTGCAGCGGGAAAATGGCGGCCTTCAGGGAAAGTCCCACCAGGATGAACGCAAGCCCCACGAGGACCGGGACCTGGCCCGACACAAACGGCAGGATCTCGGCGAGATCGGTCATGTTCAACGTGCCGGTGCGCATGAAGATCAGCGCCAAACCGAGTAGGTAGAACGAACCCGCGGTCGTGCCCATGACGAGGTAGCGGAAGGCCGAGAGCGGGGAGCGCTTCGTCCCGATGCCCAGCAGCGCATAACTCGAGAGCGACACGATCTCGATGAAGACATACAGATTGAACAGGTCCCCGGTCAGCACGATGCCGCACAGGCCGCCGATCAACATCAGCGCGACGGCAAAGAACGGCACCTCGCGGCCGGGGATCTCTTCCGGAACGATGCGCCGACCGTGGATCAGTACCAACAGCGACACGGCGCAGATCACCACGACCAGAAAGGCCGAGAGCGGATCGTAGATCAACTCGATCCCGATCGGGGCACGCCAGCCACCGAGTTGATAGCGCAGGGCACCTTCCTGCAGGACGCGCGCCAATCCGAACAGGGACAGCAGCGTCGCCGAGCCCGTGATCCCGACCGCCCACGGCTGTGCCAACCGGCGCTGCAGCAGGCCAGCCAACACCGCGACCATCGCCCCGCCCAGGAAGAGCAGGATGATGAGGATGGGTGCGTGATTGAGCAGATCGGGACGCATCAGAGTTGCTCCAGGATCTGGTCTTCCTCGAGCGTTCCGTAGTTGCGATAGATCTTCACGAGCAGTGCGATGGCCACGCCGCTGGTCACCACCGCGACCACGATCGCGGTGAGCATCAGCGCGTGCGGCAGGGGGTTGACGTACTCCTCCGGCACGATCGGGGAGACGCCGTCCTTCACGATCGGAATGGTGGCGTCCTCTTTGAAGGCCGCAACCAGCCAGAACAGGATGATGGCGCTCTGCAGCACGGACATGCCGATCAGCTTCTTCACGAGGTTGCGCTTGCCCACCATGCCGAAAAAGCCGACCCCGATCAGGACGACAATGCAGACGTGGGAGTAGTGCTCGGCGAAGAAGTCAATCACCGCTACGCTCCTCCCCGCGCCCGGGAGCCTCGCCGAGATCGTCGTAGACCGCGGTCAGCGCGCACGCGCACGCCAGCGCGACGCCAACCTCGATGAGCAGGATGCCGTGCGAGCGCCGCATCGATTCGTCGTCCGAGAACGGAATCATGCCGTAGTCGAGGAACTCGCCGCCATAGCGGAAGGCGAGCGCGCCGACAGCCAGGAAGATGAGTGCGCCGAGCGCGGCGCCGCGCGTGGCGACCGCCGTCGAGATGAGCGGCCGCGTCTCGCGATTGCCGAGCGCAAGGCGCAGCAGGATGATGCTCGCGGCGATCATCACGCCGCCCTGGAACCCTCCACCCGGGCTGTAGTGGCCGTGGAACAGCACGTACAGCGCGAAGATCTGGATCACCGGCGCGACGAAACGCGCCGTGACACGCACGATCAGATTGGATGACGCGGAGCGCATCATGAATCGTCGCTCCGTTCCGGGCGGCGACGGCGCAGCAGCAGCATCACGCACACACAGCCGCAGAACACGACGGTGGTTTCCCCGAACGTGTCGAAACTGCGGTAGTCGGCCAGCGTAACGGTGACCATGTTGGGCGTGTGGGCTTCCGCGAGCGCGTTGCGCGTGTAGTAGATGCCGGGCGTGACGTGTCCGCCGGGCGAAACCTCGCGGTGCGCCGGCGCGTGCGGGTCGCCGTAGTCGGGCTCCGCGGCAATGGCGAACAGCAGCGCCGTGCAGCAGCACAGGATCCCGAGCAGGGCCAACGGGATGCGGATCCGACGCGGCATGCGAATCATGCCTTGGTCCTCCGCGACGTCTTGTACAGGGCAATCACCCAGTAGACGCCCGTGATCCCCGCGCCGACAACCGCCTCGGTGAACGCGACGTCCACGGCACCCATGATCAGCATGAGCAATGCGCTCAGGAAGCTGAACACGGTCAGCATGACAACCGCGACGAGGAGATCCTTGGCCTGCAGCGCGATGATCGCGCAGACGATCTGCATGCCGTAGACGAAGACCTCGAGGATCGGCCGCATCGTATCCACGTCAGCCCTCCTCCCCTTCTTCTTCCTGCGCATCACCACGGAACCACGGCTTCAATCCGTAGGACAGTGCACTGCTCGCGAGCGCGTGCGTCCCGACCGGATTCACCAGCAGGATGAACAGCGCCACCAGCACCAGCTTGAGAGTCGTGAGCTGCGCGCCCTCCTTGACGGCGAGGCCGATCACGAAGAGGAAGATGCCGAGCGTGTCGACGTTGGTCGCCGCGTGCGTGCGCGAGTAAAAGTCGGGCAGGCGCAGGATGCCGATGCTGCCCACCAGCATGAACAGGGCTCCCGCGACGAGCAGAGTGGCACCGATGATTTCCAGCATGCTCAGCGATCCACCGCCGATGTGCGGAAGTACTTGGCCACCGCGATCGCACCAATGAAGTTGAGGATGGCGTAGGCCAGCGCGATGTCGACGAACATGTCGAGGCGGCCGAAGAGTTCGCCGATGAGCAGGATCAGCGCCACGATTTTGGTGCCGATCACGCCCGCGCCGAGGAGACGATCGAACGCACTCGGCCCCTGGACGACGCGGTAAAGCGGCAAGACCAGGATGAGGATCAACAGCGCGGTCGAGAAGACGAGTGCTGCGTGCATGCTAGCTCTCCTCTCCGGTGTCGACGCGGGGCTCGGTCACCTCCCCGGCCCCACCCCACATTTCCGCCACGCGGCGCTGCATCGTTCCGGAGAGCACGCCGTCCGCCACGCCCTGATCGAGCGCGTGGATGACGAACTCGTCGTCGTCGATGTCGAGCGTCAGCGTGCCTGGCGTGAGCGTGATCGAGTTGCCCAGCACCACGTCGGCGACCTCGTTGGGCAGCTTGCACCGGAAATACACCAGGCGCGGATCGACGCGCTCCCGGGGCGCGAGAATCAGGCGCGTGACGTAGGCCGCCGAGGAGACGATCTGCCACAGCAGCCACGGCAGGTAGAGCAGAACCAACGCAAACCGTGCGCGCTCGCGTGCCTTCGGACCGCCTCGCGCGGGACTCAGCCGTCGGATGGAGTCATTGAAGAGGAGGACCGCCGCCACCGAGGCCACACCGAGCGCCAGATGGAACGCGTCGAACTTGCCGCTGAACGCGAGCCAGATCGCCGCGAGCACCAGCGCATGGCTCAGCACCTGCGTGACGCGTAGTTCGGTTTTCCTCCGCCGTCGCATCCACCTGCGCAGTGCCATCGCACGGGCTTTCTACCAGAATCGAGGCGCGAAGCTACTGGATGGATTTGATCATCTGTCGGGCGATCACCATGCGCTGGACCTCGCTCGTCCCTTCGCCGATCTCGCACAGCTTCGCATCACGCAGCATGCGCTCGACCGGATACTCCCGGCTGTAGCCGTTGCCGCCCATGATCTGGATGGCGGAGTCGATGGCGTCCATCGCGATCTCCGAAGCGTGCAGCTTGGCGATCGAGGCGGCGTAGTTGATGTCGTGCCCCCGATCCTTGAGCGCCGCGGCGTGGTAGCAGGCGAGGCGGGCGGTGTGGATTCCCACTGCCATGTCGGCCAGACGCTCCTGGATCGCGCCGAACTCGCCGATCGCCCTGCCGAACTGCTTGCGCTCGGCCGCATAGGGCAGAGCGACGTCGAGCGCGCCCTGCGCCAGCCCCAGCGACAGCGCGCCGATGCTGATGCGTCCGGAATCGAGAGTTTGCATGAACTTGCGGAAGCCGGTGCCTTCCTCGCCCAGACGGTTCTCGTCGGGGACGCGCACGTTTTCGAGCACCAGTTCGCGCGTGTCGGACGCGCGCAAACCGAGCTTGTCCTCCAGCGTGCCGAGGGTTACGCCGTCGAAGTCGCGCTCGATGACGAACGCGGTGACGCCGCTGCCTCCCGGCTTGTCCGGGTTCGTGCGCGTCGTGATGATGACGGTGCCGGCGTGGGTGCCGTTGGTGCAGTAGACCTTGGTGCCGTTGACGATCCAGTCGTCGCCGTCACGGACCGCCGTGGTGCGCGTCGCGCCCGCGTCGGATCCGGCACCCGGCTCGGTCAGCCCGAAAGCACCCAGCATCTCGCCACTGGCGAGCTTGCGCAGGTACTTTTCCTTCTGACGATCGGTGCCGAAGGCGTAGATCGGGTTGGTGCCGAGCGACGTATGCGCCGCCACCGTGATTCCCGTGGTGCCGCACACGCGCGAGAGCTCCTCGACTACGAGGATGTAACTCAGGTAGTCGAATCCGGCGCCGCCCACCTCTTCCGGGAACGGCACGCCGAGGAACCCCATTTCCGCCAACTCCTTGACGGTGTCGTGCGGGAATTCCTTGTTCTCGTCGATCGCCGCCGCGCGATCCTTGACGACCTCCTGCGCATAGCGCTGGGCCATCTCGCGGATCTCGTAGTGGTGGTCCTCAAAAAACGGGACCGGGTCCCGGAGGGTGATGTCTGCACCGTAAGCCATGGCTAATCCTTGAGAACCTCGCGCGCAATGACGAGCTTTTGGACCTCGGTCGTGCCTTCGTAGATTTCGGTGATGCGGGCGTCGCGGAAGTACCGCTCCACCGGGTAGTCGGTGCAGTAGCCCGCTCCGCCGTGGACCTGGACCGCTTCGCGCGCCGACCAGTTCGCCGCCCGCGATGCGAACAGCTTGGCGACGGCCGCCTCCTTGGAGTGCGGCAGGTTCTGATCGCGCAGCGACGCCGCCTGCCGGATGAGCAGACGTGAGGCCATGATCTTCGATTCCATCTCCGCCAGCTTCCACTTGATGGGCTGGAACTCGGCGATGCGCTTGCCGAACTGCTCGCGCTCCTTGGCGTAGGCGATCGACGCCTCGAGGCACGCCTCCATGATGCCGAGCGCCTGCGCGGCGATGCCGATGCGACCGCCGTCGAGGATGTTCAGCGCGATCTTGAAGCCCTGGTTGACCTCGCCGAGGACGTTGGCGGCGGGAACGCGCATCTTGTCGAACAGCAGTTCGACGGTGGAAGACGAGCGGATGCCCATCTTGCGCTCCTTCTTGCCCGACTTGAAACCGTCCCACGAGCTTTCGATCACGAACGCCGTGATGCCTCGGTTGCCGGCGTCAGGATCGGTGCGCGCGAAGAGAACAACCAGATCCGCGTGGTCGCCGCTCGTGATCCACGCCTTGGTCCCGGAGATGACATAGTCGTCACCATCCTGAACCGCGCGGCACTCGAGGCTGCCCGCGTCGGAGCCTGCGCCCCACTCACTGAGCGCGTACGCGCCGAGCCACTCGCCGGAGGCAAGCTTCGGCAGGTACTTGGCACGCGTCGCCTCGCTGCCGAACTTGTTCACGCAGTTCGAGACCAGGCTGTTGTGAACCGAGATCGTCACGCCGACGGAGGCGTCGACCTTGTTGATCTCGACCAGCGCCTCGGCCAACGCGAGGTTGCCCATGTCGACGCCGCCGAATTCCTCGGGGACCAACATGCCGAGAAGGCCGAGTTCGCCGGCCTTCTTGACCTGTTCGGTCGGGAAGGTTTCCTTCTTGTCGCGCTCGGCTGCGCCCGGGCCGCACTCCTCGCGCGCGAAGGCGCGGGCCATTTCACGAATGGCCTGTTGATCTTCGTTGAGCTGGAAATCCATGTGGGTCCTAGTTCCCGTAGTCGTAGAAGCCGCGACCGGACTTCCGGCCGAGGTGTCCCGCGAGGACCATTTTCCGGAGCAACGGCGACGGACGGTACTTGTCGTCGCCGAGTTGGCCGTGGAGCACCTCGAGAATCGCGAGGCAAACATCCAAACCGATGAAATCGGCCAGCGTCAGCGGACCCATCGGATGGGCCATGCCGAGCTTCATGACGGTGTCGATCGATTCGGGGGTCGCCACGCCCTCATGGACGCAGCAGATCGCCTCGTTGATCATCGGCAGCAGCACGCGGTTGGAGACGAAGCCCGGCGAGTCGTTGACTTCGACCGGCTCCTTGCCCAGCTCGCGCGACAGCGCCATGACGCGGTCGAGGGTGGCGTCCGATGTGTCTTGGCCGCGGATGACCTCGACCAGCTTCATCATCGGCACCGGGTTCATGAAGTGCATGCCGATCACCTTGTCCGCGCGCCCTGTGCAGGCGGCGATCTCGGTGATCCAGATCGACGAGGTGTTGCTGGCCAGGATCGCGTCGTCTTTCACGATGCGGTCCAGTTCCGTGAACACCGCGCGCTTGACCTCGATCTTCTCGGAGACCGCCTCGACCACCAGATCGGCGTCCGCCAGATCGGCCATCGAGGTGCTCGCCTTCAGACGCCCGAGGACGGCTGCCTTGTCCGCTTCGGTGATCTTCTCCTTCTTGACCAGGCGGGAGAGGCTCTTGTCGACGTTCGCGACGCCGCGCTTCAGGACCTCTTCATTGATGTCCACGAGCACCACGTCATGTCCGTGGGCCGCGAAGACCTGGGCAATCCCGTTGCCCATCGTGCCGGCGCCGACGACTCCCAACATCAGACGGCCTCCACCGAAAGCGCGACCGCGTTGCCGCCGCCCAGACAGAGCGTGGCGAGTCCGGTCTTGGCGCCGCGATCGGCCATCGCGTACAGCAGCGTGACCAGGATGCGGCAGCCGGAACCGCCGATCGGGTGACCCAGCGCGACCGCGCCGCCGTTCACGTTGACGCGCTCGGGATCGAGCTTGAGTTCGCTGGTGACGGCGCACGCCTGCGAGGAGAACGCCTCGTTCAGCTCGATGACGTCGAAGTCGTCGACACTGGTGCCGAGCTTCGCGTTGAGCTTCTCGACCGCCTTGACCGGGGCCATCATGACCCACTTGGGCTCGACGCCGCCGGTCGCGTAGCCGGTGATGCGAGCCAGCGGCTTGAGGCCGAGCTCCTTCGCCTTCTCTTCCGACATGACGACCACGGCGGACGCTCCGTCGGAGATCTGGCTGGCGTTGGCCGCCGTGACCGAGCCGTCCTTCTTGAACGCCGCACGCATCTTGGCGAGGCCGTCGGCTGTCGAGCCGGGACGCACGCCTTCGTCGGTCTTGAAGATGATCGGGTCCTTTTTGCGCTGCGGGACCTCGACGGGAACGATCTCCGCGTCGAACTTGCCCGCCTCCTGCGCCGCCGCCGCCTTCGTGTGGCTCGCGGCCGCGAACGTGTCCTGCGCCTGGCGGGTCACGTCGTACTTGTCGGCGACCAACTCGGCGGTGTTGCCCATGTGGAAGTCCTCGTAGACGTCCCACAGCCCATCGGCCACCATCGAATCGGTCAGCTCCGAGTTCCCGAGTCGCAGCCCGGAGCGCGCCTTGCGAATCAGGTAGGGCGCGTTGGTCATCGACTCCATGCCGCCGGCAACGTAGATGTCCCCGTCGCCCGCCTTGATGGCCTGCGCGGCGAGAGCCACCGCCTTCAGTCCGGAGCCGCACACCTTGTTGATCGTGAACGCCGCGATGGACGGGTCGAAACCCGCCTTCAGTGCCGCCTGACGAGCGGGGTTCTGACCGACGCCGGCCTGCAGGACGTTGCCGAGGATGACCTCGTCGACCTGACTGGCCTCAATCCCGGCACGCTCGATGGCCGCCTTGACGGCGATCGCGCCCAGTTCGGGAGCGGTGAACCCGCTCAGGGAGCCTTGAAACTTCCCGATAGCGGTGCGCGCAGCACCGACGATGACCGCGTTTCTCATGTCAGCTCATCCTACTGCCGCGTTCAAGGACGCTACGGGGGCCGATCCTGGGCAAATCGAGGGGGGGCGAGGGGCGAGAGCGCGCGCGGGAGGTCCGGACAGACCCGGCGAGCAACGGGGCAGCGCGCGTAGGCGGTTGGCAGTAGGCGGTCCGGCGATCGGTTCACTGTTCGCGGTCGGAGCGAGTCGGGAGTCGACGGGCCACCCGACGCCTTCCCGGTTCCGGCTGCGACCGCCTACTGCCTACCGTAGACCGCCTACGCGCACCGCTCCGCGGCTCACTCTTGTGGTCACGGCCTCCCGCGCGCGCGCGCTTACGGCAGGTTGCTATGGACACGTTCCATGTCCTCCTGCGTCAGGCCGAGGCGGTCCATCAGACGCAGGACGATGATGCCGTCCAGATAAAGCAGGAGCGCCTGCTCGAAGAGCGAACCCATCGGTTGCGGCGTCGCCTTGGACGCCAGCTCGATCGGGAGCCGGATCACGAGATCGGCGGGCTTCGCGAGGCGCGTGCCCTCGTCCCCCACCACGGCCACCGCTCGCGCCCCTTCGTTGTGCGCCAGGCTGACCGCGTGCCGCAAGATCGGGGATCGTCCGGTTCGCGAGCAGACGACCAGCAAATCGTCCTTCCCGATCGGGGGCGCCGTGGTGTCGCCGACGATGGTCGCGAGTTGAGAGAGATGCACCAGACGCATCCCGAACATGCGGGCGACGAGGCCGGAGCGACCGAGACCGTGCATGAAGACACACTTGGCGTCGACGATCGCATCGACGAATGCGTTCGTGCTGTCTTCGGGCACCGCTTCAAGAACGCGGGTCAGGTCTCTGAGGATTCCGGCCATGGTGGCGCGGGATTGTAGCCGGAACGCGGGCAGGGCGGGGTGGCGGAGTCGAACCGTCGCGCCGCGGCTCCGGATATGGGACGGCTGCTTGCTATTCTTCGGTCGTGGGAAAGATCCGCGCCGCAGGCATCGTCGTCTACCGCCACCGCAAGGACGAGATCCAGTACCTCATGCTGCGCGCCACCAAACACGGCGAATGGGGCCCGCCGAAAGGCCACAACGACGACGGAGAGAGCGACCTGGACGCGGCGTGGCGCGAGACCGAGGAGGAGTGCGGGCTGGGCCGCGACAAACTCGCGCTCAGTCCGTGGTTCGAGGAGAGCATTCACTATCCAGTGCGCAAGGGGGACAAGACCGTCGTCTTCTACCTCGCGGAGCGCACGTCGGGACGGATCGAGCTTTCGAAGGAACACGATGACGCCTGCTGGGGCGGCCTTCATGAATCGCTCGATCTGCTCGTCCACGAGGGCGTGCGCGACGTCGTTCGAGCGGCCGCGGGATTCCTGAAGGATCCGGCTCTCCGCAGCGGACTCGATCCGCGCGGCGCGTGCGCGCTCCTTGAGGAGCAATGCGGCGCGGATGCGAAGGTCGTGCGGCACACGGCGATCGTCGCCGACATGGCGCACTCGATCGCGAAAGCCTGGGGCGACGTCGACGCCGAGTTCGTCGAGACCTGCGCGTGGCTGCACGACATCGGTCGTTCCGTGGACCACGGCCCGCGCCATCCTCTGGAGGGGTTCCTCATTCTCGAGGAACTGGGATTCATCGGCTACGCACCCACCTGTATCTCGCACTACACCAAGGGTCGCGCTCGGGACGCGATCACGGGAGAGCCCGAGGTGCTCGACGCGATGTGGACTTGCTGCGACCTGAGCACCTTTCCCGCCGAGGAACGCATCGTCGCGCTGGCGGACTTCCTCGCCGTGCGCGACACCAAAGGAACCATCAAGGCGCGCTATAACGATCTGGTGGAGCGCTACGGCTCGTCCGAGTTCCTCGACGGGAGCCGCGCGGCGGCCAAGGCAATTCGCCGTGAGTTCGAAGAGCGCACCGGCCTTCGCCTGTACGAGGTGGTCGGGATCCCCGGTTACTGATGGACCGGGCTGGCCGGGCTAATCATGGAGCCCGACGCGCGCGCCGAGTAAGGTTCGCGGCGTGAAAGAATTTCGCGAAGCTGTTGCGCGCATCGCCGAGTCGGCGGGCGTTTCGTTCGAAGCCGCCCTGCGCGTCGTCACCGTCCCGAGGGAGCGCGACCGCGCCGACTTGACGCTGCCGTGCTTCCCGTTCGCCAAGGCGCTCGGCAAAAAACCGCCGGAAATCGCCGCCGCCATCGTGGCCACGTTCGAGCCGAACGAGTGGATCGTCTCCGCCGAAGCGGCCGGACCATTCATCAATTTCCGTATCTCGCGGTCCGCGTTCGCGCAGCAGCTGCTCGACTCGATCGGCCCGGACTTCGGCAGCTCCACGTTAGGCGGCGGCGAGAAAGTCGTGATCGACTTCGGCTCGCCGAACATCGCAAAGCCGCTTCTCTTTCACCATTTGCGCTCGGCGGTCATCGGGCAGGCCCTTGTCCGCCTCCACAACACCTGTGGGTACGAGGCTGTGGGTCTCAACTACCTGGGCGACGTCGGCACCGCTTTCGGCCGCCTGATCGTCGGCATCGAGGAATGGGGCGAGCCGCAGGACATCGAAGCGTTCCGCGAGACGTACGTGAACGCCTCGCGTCGCTGCGCCGAGGATGAAGTGTGGATGGAGCGCGCCCGCGCATGGGCCAAGCGTCTCGAGGAGGGCGACGAGGAGGCGGAACGCCATTGGGAGCACGCGCGCGCCATGTCGCTCGCGGGGTTCGCCGGTGTCTACGACCGGCTCGGCGTGCACCACGACGTCGTGGACGGCGAGAAGATGTACGTCGCCGCGGCGCACGAAAAGGTCGAGGAACTGCTCGCGGACGGGCGCGCCGTCGAATCCGATGGCGGGGTCATCATCGAGACGGGCGAGAAGGTCCCGTTCCTCGTGCGCAAGAGCAACGGCGCCACGCTCTACGGCTCGCGCGACATCGTGGCGGCCATCGACCGCTGGGAGCGCTACCACTTCGCACGCATGCTGTACGTCGTCGACGTCGCGCAGCAGCACTACTTCAAACAACTCTTCGCCGCGCTCAAAAACGTCGGGTGCGAGTGGGCGGAACGCTGCAAGCACGTCATGTTCGGCCAGGTGCTGGTCGGCGGCAGTCGCACCAAGACGCGCGAAGGCGACGCGGTGCAACTCGAGGACGTGCT
>Ga0070728_10002855_pt1 | contig 20346 bp, 12 predicted proteins | sample tdDd471_FD_66723 | JGI IMG/M metagenome (GOLD analysis project Ga0070728, IMG submission 66723) | Marine sediment microbial communities from the Atlantic coast under amendment with organic carbon and nitrate - tdDd47.1 | ecosystem: Environmental > Aquatic > Marine > Coastal > Sediment | place... | reverse complement strand
CTGTAGGCTAAAACCTTGTTGCAAAAGGTAGGCCTGCCAACCAGTGTGCACTAAGGGAATGTCCATAATCAAGGGACGCTGGGGTGCGGCAGCCAGTGCGTGGGCCAGTAGTGCCACCGCGATCTCTTGTTGATTGGCTACTAATGGCCCCAGGTGTTCAAACCTGCTGCCTGCTCTACCTAGGCAATATCCTACTAGCGCTTCATTCTGGTAAGCCACAAAGGCGTAGCGAGGACTGCGTTGGAAAAAATCCCGTAATACTGTCGCTCGATTGAACTTCGCTTTGTGCTGATCATAAGCCATTAGGTGGATGAGATCATTGTGCCTCATCGGTCTGATTAGCAAATTAGTACTCGTTGGAATGGAGAAAGGCAGCGATAGTCCCAGCCGAGCTATTTCTCCTATCGATTGGAAGCCTAGGGAGGTATAGAGTGGTTGTCCCATCGCCGTAGCATCCAATAAAACAGGAGCAATCGGTGCAGCATAGTCCAAGGCGACTTGTAATAGGCACGTTCCAATTCCCTTACCCCTGAAAGAAGGGTGAACGAGTACCATTCCAATCCAACAGAAGGCCTCTTCATAGGAAATAGTAACCACGGTACCGACTGGCTTTCCATCATAAGCGGCCACAAATGAACCGCCCTTACTCATGGCAAGTAGTAGCTGCCAATCGGCCTCCACCTGATTCCAGTTCGCCCATTGTTTCAGCTGCATTCCCAGAGGGATATGTTCAGCTTCTAGGTCAAGTAGTGCTATAGAATCTTTCATGATGTCAAGTTTGTTTGCTGCGACTGCTGGTCAGAATTAGGGCAGAGGCATCAAAGTGCCACGACTTCATTACTTCGCCGCTTCACAAATTTGAAGACTAGCTACCTTATCAATTTCTCAATACCGATAGAGAATTTTCATTGTTGGAACAACTTCTGGGGGCAAGAATCGATAGTAGGCGTTAAAAAAAATACAATTTTTCGAGATAAATAGCCTGAAAATATAAGCTGATCCATCCCTGCTTTGCAAAAATATCAATCTGCGACTAGCTTTAGTCCATAAATTTTGAAGATTATCACTTAAATCACCTTTTATTAGATGAAATCTAAAAATTATATTTTTCCTTTAAAAAATTTGCATTGAAATGGCACTTCCGTTAATTTTGCTCCTGTTAGTTCATTGATACGTTGAATAATTAATAAGGAATTAAGAGAAAGTTTAGATAATTCATAATTTATCCATCTTTCTTTAGTATTTCTTCAGTTGATAGCTTAATTAATCAGTTGATCTTTAAAAAGAGTACTAATTATAAGCTTATCAATTCTACATTAACATTGTGAGGTGGTGAAACTGGCAGCCACACCCTCTTGTCTCGGGGGCGGAGAAAACGGGATAAATTTTTAGGATGCCGACTAGCAGGTGCTGCGAAGCACATCTGATAGTCGATCTGCTGAAGGCTAACTCCTCCGTGAAGGTTCGACTCCTTCCCTCACAGCGAATTTTTGGTAATGAGAAATGAGTAATGATCAGTGAGTAATGATCAATGAATAATAGTGGTAAAAGTACCCTGCTATCATTGGTCAAAAGATTACTCATTATCCTATTATCAATTACTAATTATCAACACTGTGAGGTGATGAAATTGGCAGCCATGCCCTCTTGTCTCGAGGGTAGGGGGCCCGGGACAAACGTAGTATAAGCGCAAGCTAGGGTTGACCACTTTCGTATGTGCTATGGCTAACCGCCCTGTGGAGGTTCGAATCCTTCCCTCACAGCAAAAAAGAAAAGGTCTTGCGCTCTCGCAGGCCTTTTTTTTATGCCTTTAAAGTAATTTTGTTTCTATTTGAAACAAATAGATGTATATTGTGAACGTATTAACGCGCTCAATATGACTCATCTACTCCCTTACGCCATTAAGCATGGCCGATTTATCCATATTGGTGAGGTAAATAGTGGCTTGCGATGTGGTTGTGAATGTCCTGCCTGCGGGCAGCCATTAGTGGCTAAAAAAGGCAAGCGCAATGTTCACCATTTTGCTCATCATACCGATCACAATTGCGCCTACGGACTTGAGTCCACCCTGCATTATTTAGCAAAGTCTATTCTTCAATCTGGTTCCCACCTGATGCTACCTCCAGTTTGCCTTCCCCGGCAAGACCAGGCCTTGTATCAGGCTAGCGCTTTCTACTATGACCAAGTAAAACTGGAAAAAGGGATGGGTGGAGTGATCCCTGATTTGATAGTGGAGAAAGGAAAATACCAACTATTAATCGAAATAAAGGTATCTCATCCGGTGGACAAGGCCAAGTTATGGCGGATACGTAGGAAAGGGATATTAGCAGTAGAAATCAATGCAAGCGCTATTTTTAAATCGTTATTTGCCCAGGCGGGACAATTTAATGAGGAGCGTTTTAAGCAGTTGCTAATAGCTGGAATCTCCTATAAAAATTGGTTGCATCATCCGCGATTGCAGTCGACTACTTATCGGTTGAAGCTGCAATCGGAGAAAAAGAAAGTATTGCATCGTCATTTCAATGGTTATCATCTTTATGCCGTTAATCATTGTCCATTGAAGAAAAGATATTGGAAAAGTGGTTACCAGGCGGGCAAAACTTATGCTAAGGTCTGGCAAGACTGTCAACATTGCCCGCATTGTTTACAAATCGAATTTGAAAAGGCTTATGTGGCTTACCAGGAGGTACCTCAGCAGGCGCGATGGGTCTATTGCTGGGGGCATTTGGTGGATAAGTGAAGAGGTGAATGGGTGAAGTGGTGCCAGTCGCATAGATTGATCAAATCAGCTAACCAACTGTTGTAAGTTGTTGCGTTACAAATTAGCTAACTCGCAACCCAACAACCTGCAACAAATTAGTGTACTAGTATTTCAAGCTCCGCAAATAAGCAATACTTTGAGGAATTTGATCGACAACACTACTGCTCTCATCCTCGATGAAATAGTGAGCGATGCCAATCTTACGGCCTTCCTTAAGAATACCCGCCATATCAATTTGACCTGTACCCAGGGGAACATTAAACTCTACATTGGTCCCACCTGTGAGGTCTTTTTTTATCCCTTTTTTCATGTCCTTGAGGTGCATCATCTTCCAGCGCTTGCCATATTTTTGGAGCAAGGCAACAGGATCTCCCCCTCCGAATTGCACCCAAAAGATATCCATTTCAAAAGAAACAAACTTGGAATCAGTATTTTCAATGATGTAATCTAATAGCGTCCCCTTTCCATACGGCTGAAATTCATAGCCATGTGGATGGTAGCAAAAGGTCAGGCCATTTTCTTTGAGCACCTTCCCTGCACTATTAAAAACCGCTATTGCTTTCTGGGCATCAGCCATGGTGAAATTCCCTCTTTCGTGAGGCACCCACGCACACATGACAAATTTGGAGCCCAACTTCTTAGCCGTTTCTGCTACAGCAGTGGGGTCTTTTTCTAATTGATCGAAGCTTGCACCCGTTGAAGGAATGCTAATGCCGCGTGCATCACACATTTTTTTATACTCTTCGGGTGGAAGTCGACCAGCCCCCCCTTCGATTTCTTTAATACCCATGGCCTGTATTTGATCGAGGGTGCCTGGAATATCTTTGGGGAAGTAATTGCGGAAGGAATAGGCTTGAACACCTACTGGAGCAACGAATACCGGCTCTCCAGCCTTGCCCGTTTTTGAGGTCGTGTTGCAAGCGGGCAAGACGAATAATAGGCAAAGGCCCATTAAAAAAATAAAAGTTTGGTTCTTCATGCTTTGTGATTTACTAGGTTGTTGTTGAGACTTCATGACTAAAATAAGTTTTTCTGTTCACTTCATATCATAGCGGTCCTATCTCAACAGATATATGGTAGGGATTATCAGGAAAGTATAGGGTTAGTCTTTTTTTAGGTCTGTGAGGCATAAAACACAAAAGCCGACTAACATTACTGTTAATCGGCTTTTGCCTCATAGATCTTTCTTTTTGGTGTAGTAGTTATAGCCGGTAAAGGGTTTTAAAAGACATGTTTTGAATAGAAAGCATGGATGTTAGAATGTAGAAAGCCATACTATTTTGCAATCGGTTAAATACTTCCTTTACCTTATTAGTAAGATCTTAGTACTGCACCGCCTCTGTTTTGTGCATTGCTACTGCTTGCAGTAACAGTACTTGCTCCGAAAGAATCTCCATTTACGGCTTCATTTTCCATGAATTTGCAGCCGGTCATGATTGAGTTACTTTCTCCGCGTCCTTCTCTTAGGTTGTAAACGATAGCGCCGCTAAGGATAGAAGCATTCGCTGAAAAAACACAGTTGGTAATCGCAGCTTTTACTTTTCCATTTGCTCCTTTGTTTAGAATCGCTGCACCGTAAGTGGATTGATTCTTTTCAAAGTTGCAATTGCGAATCTGAGGAGCGGACTGACCGTTTAAGGCCATGTTGAAAATCGCACCACCGTCGAAATCAGCTTTGTTGGCGATAAAGTTGCAGTCAGCAATTATAGGGTTGTAGGTACCGCCATTAGAAGCATAATTATAAATCGCAGCGCCTTCGCGTGCATAGTTATTTTTGAATGTACAATTCTTGATGGTTGGAGAAGCTTCTTTGTTGAACATCGCTGCGCCAGAAAAGCTTAAGTCGCCAGAAGCACCGAATCCGTTAGCTGCTCCTCTTGTAATTGTGAAACCGTCAACAATTGTTTTTTGAGTTACATTCTCTGCATATAGTATAGTGAAAGAGTTGTCATCTAGGGAAGGAGTTCCAATTTCGCCAGTAAGGGTGGTTTGATTTCTAGAAGTGTTACGCTGAGTAAGTTGTGTTTCGTTGCCAGCAAATCCGCCATATAGTGCTACACCTTCGATCAATTGGAAAGAAAGATTGCGGTTGTTGCTAGTAGTAGGAGCGTAAGTTCCTTTAGCTACCCAGATTTGGTCGCCTTTAGCAGCTACTTTAAGTGCTTGCTGTGGGTTGCCAAATGCATTGTTCCAAGCTGTGCCGTTACCGTTGCTACCTGCCTTTACAAAAATTGTTTTTGCGTCAATCAGCAGTGCAGTCATCAAACATACGATTAGTAGTAAACCCTTTTTCACCTTGATACCTTTTTGAAGTTGGAAAAATCTATTCGTGTAACATTGAGTCACGATCCTAGATTGGCAGGAAATAAAAGTGGAGTGCTAAGATTTGGATAAATCTTAGTTAAGAAAAAAAACACCATAACTTCGTGCCAAGTAAAATCGAAGTGTCAAAACGAAAGGCACAAGTGTTGGACAGGTTGGGATCTACATTTGTCGTAAAGTAATGATTGGGTATCACTACTCATAACAATCATTCACTAAGTATTTTTGCTGATTTCTTCGTTGGGTAGACGAAGAATTGGGATTACAAAAACACTTAAAAGTTTTGCTTTGGTTCTCTTGAGTTAAATGGGAATTCGTTAATTATAATGTATTAACGACGAGGATGAAAAAAATGTTGCATCCTCTTTTTGCTTTTGATCAAATTAAATTGGGATTGTGATTTGACCAATTGCACTGCAATGATAAGGAATAGGATTCATATGCGCAAATATTTAATAAGTTTTTTTGTATTTAAAAAAAAGATCACATTTAAATATTTGTCAAATAAGGGATATGGGCTAATTTCTAAGTATTAGGCCTACTACTGGACAAATGCGGTTGATCAGTTGAAAGTTGAAGGTTTAATGCTCTAAACCTTCTACCCTAAACTTTTAAACCCGTTGGATTAAAATGTCCAGTGGTATGAGTATTAGGGCAAGCTGAAATATGAGGAAATTAGGGCCTGGTATTCTCCTTCCTACAAGTAATTAGTAAAAAAGGACTCTCGGTAAGTACGGCCGATCGGCAATTTATACTCACCGATATGAACCTGGTTACCCGATACCCGTTGAATTTGCGAAACATTGACCAGGTATGACTTATGAACTTGGCAAAAATATTTGGTATTCAGTAGCTCTATCCAATAGCGTAGGGGGTGAGACACCAAGTATTTTTTATCGGCTAGAAATAGGTGGGTATAATCACCATCCGACTTGATAAAGTGAATTTGGGCTACCTCAATCCGTTGATGGTCTTTCCCCACCTTTACAAATAGAAATTCTTCTTCCTGTAAGTCGTGGGTAGGAGCGGTATCGGCAGTAGGTAAATACAGCACCTTGGAGACAGCTTTAACGAATCGTTCGAATGAAAAGGGTTTGAGGAGGTAATCCACTACGTCCAGTTCATAACCTTGCAAAGCATAATCCGGGAAGGCGGTCGTAAATATGATAAATGGTTTAGGGGAAAGTACCTGCAAAAAGTCTATGCCAGAAATTTTGGGCAAATGGATATCTAAAAAGAGCAAGTCAACTCGATGGTGCTTGAGAAAGGCCAGGGCCGATAAGGCGTCGGTATAGGTTCCTAGCAATTGTAAATTGTCAATATCCTGGATGTAGCGCTCAAGTATACGCTGCGCTGGGGCTTGGTCTTCTATTATCAGACAGGTCTTCATAGGTGTTGTAATTGTCTTTCTCTAGAGTGGCTATGACCTAATCAGGTCGAAACTGAACGGCTTCGAGTTTTATTTCTAAGTCCACCAGGTATTTATTATTCTTTTGCGAAATATGCAAGCGATGCGCATCGGGGTACAATAGCCTAAGCCGAGCCTGTACATTTTCTAATCCAATCCCTCTGGCCAATTCTTCGGTATTACTCTCCTGAGAGAAGGTATTGCTACAATGCATGCATAATAGCCCATTGCTAACTTCCAGGTTCACCTCAATTTCAATATTCTTTACCTGGCTTGCCGTACTATGCTTGAAGCTGTTTTCGATAAAAACCACCAATATCAAAGGGGCAATGTATGCTCCTTTCGTGTTTCCCTCCACCTTAAATTGAATACTCCCTCTTCCTTCGAGTTGTAACTCCTGCAACCGAATAAAATCCTGTAGGTACTTTAGTTCTTTCTCTAAGGGAACTACATGGGTTTTACAATCGTACAACATATACCGCAACAAAGAAGATAATTCCAAAATAATAGTAGGTGTTTTTGCTGAATTTTCTAGGGCATAGGAGTATAGATTATTTAAGTTATTGAATAAAAAATGCGGATTGATCTGGGATTTCAAAAACTGGAGGCGACTTTCGGCTACAATCGTATTCAATTGCTCTAGCTGAGTTTGTTTGTATTGTGCATCCCAGGCAAATTTAAAGCCGACCAAAATTAAAATGATTGGTAGAACCTCTAATAGGGTGTGGATAACACCAGGAAAGGAAGTGCCGCGGGAGGCGGGAAAAAAGATTTTCTCCAGAAATAATTCTTCTACTAAAATGACAACACCAAGGAGTAAGACCAATCCCGCGATAAAAGCTAGATAACGTTTGGTGTAAAAATAGCGAGGCAGAAGGATGTAGCCTATTAATAGCGCTGCCAGGGTGTAAGAACTAAAAAAGGCCAATTTGGCACCCGATATCTCCGGAGCATGCTTTTCATACCCTACGGCTATAAAGACAATAATGATGAGTAATACTTGAAAAACTACCTCCCTAACTATTCTAGCAGTTGATGAATTCATTGGCGGTAAGCTCTATTTTGGCATAAAGTCCAATATATCAAGGTGTCAAATTAATACTTTTTTGATCGTATCCCCGTAGGAATCGTTGAACGACACCTTTTTCGGGTTCAACAACGATAGCGCTCAGGGTAAACATTTCAACATACGACCCAAAATATCAGTCGTTCAACGATTTTTTAGATTCGCTGTTAATTGCTTATTGTAATTTCGAGCAGGAAATGGAGACCATTTGAATCTAAAATCGCCCGATCTCTACTTATAAATTTGTACAATTTACCGAAAGATGAAAAATTACATATTAGTTTTTGCTTACTTAATCAGCTGCCATATTGCATTTACTCAAACCTCGGCTATTGAGGTAGTAGGAAGAGTGGTAGAAAGTAATAGTAAAGAAGCGGTGGAGTTTGCTACGGTCATGATTGCCGATGCAGATACAAAAGATCCTTTGACGGGGACGACCACAGATGCTAATGGAAACTTTAGCCTGAGTACCAAGGCCCAGCGTTTTTACGTCGAAGTAAGTTTCATTGGTTATGTCACTCAAAAAATTACTGACATTACGATCACCAATGGAAAAGTTGATTTACAAACGATTGTGTTGGGCGAAAATAGCCAGACCTTGGATGAGGTGGTTGTACGGGCCGAAAAGTCTCAAACAGAATTCAAACTAGATAAACGAGTATTCAATGTCGGAAAAGACCTGAGCAGTACTGGCGCTAGCGCGCTTGAGGTATTGAATAATGTACCTTCCGTAAATGTTAGCATCGAAGGACAGATCAGTTTGCGGGGGAGTAGTGGTGTGCAAATCCTCATCAATGGGAAACCATCGGTCTTAGCCAGTGAGGAAGGGAACGCCTTAGGCACCATCACGGCAGAAATGATTGATAAAATTGAAGTCATCACCAACCCCTCCGCCAAGTATGATGCCGAAGGTACAGCGGGGATTATCAATATTGTCATCAAAAAAGAAGAAAAGAATGGACTGAATGGGGCCATTACGGTCAATACGGGAACACCTAATAACCATAGTGTGGGCTTAAGCCTAAACCGAAGAACAGATAAGTTCAACCTATTTAGCCAGATTGGCGCTGGCTACCGAACTTTTCCCTCTGATAATGAAACGATCAACTCGGATTTATTGAATAAGACGACGATAACCAGTGCAGGAGATAGTGAGAAAAATGAGACTTTCTATAATTTGATCTTGGGGACCGATTACCATATCAATGACTATAATGTATTATCCCTTACGGGACATTTTGCTTACGAGATCGAAACCGAGTTTGCTGATATTGACTTTCGTTCTCGAGACGAAAACCAATCAGTTAACTCAGAATGGAACCGGGATGAAGCCACCGAGGCCACTAACCCCAAATGGGAATACGACTTACAGTACAAGAAGGATTTTCAGGACAATAAAGATCACACCCTACTGTTCAGCGCTTTGGGGCATTTCTTCGGGAAAGATCAGTCTTCTATCTTTGATAATACGACCAGTTTCGGAACCAGACCGAACAGTGAGCAGCAAACCCGTACCGACTTTAGAGAGGCGGTGTATACCTTTAAATTAGATTATACGAAGCCTATTTCTAAGGAATTCACTTTCGAAACTGGTGCGCAATACGTCATCAACGATGCTACAAATGATTATGCAGTAAGTGAGCAACTCAATAATGAATGGGTAGATGATGAAGCCCTGACTAACATCTTTGATTACGATCAGAAAGTATTGGGCGTTTATGGTACGGGAGCCTACGAAGGGAAGAAGTTTGGCCTAAAAGTGGGATTGAGAATGGAGAATACAGATTTACGTACCTTACTGGTCACCACGAATGAAAAAAATCAACAACGTTTTACCAACCTTTTCCCCAGTGCACATACCTCCTATAAAGTAAATGATGAGTTTTCTTTGCAAGCAGGCTATTCTCGGCGCATTTATCGACCTCGATTGTGGAGTCTGAATCCTTTCTTTAATCTGCGTAACAACTTCAGCATTCGTACCGGTAACCCCGATCTACTGCCAGAGTTTACGGACGCCTATGAGATCAATAGTATCTATATAGCAGGTCCTGCCTCTTTCAATTTTGGGGTATATTATAGGTACACTACTGATGTAGTAGAGCGAGTGGCCACTTTTGAGAACAACATCAGTACCTCCAAACCACTCAACATTGGAACGAACCGAGCTACAGGAGTTGAATTTAATGCCAAATATACTGCCAGTAAATGGCTAACGCTCAATGCTGATTTTAATTATAACTACTTCAACCGAGAGGGAACTTTCGAGGCCACATCTTTCGATTTTAATGCCGATCAATGGTCTTCCAGGATGACCGCTAAACTGAAGCTACCCGCTGATTTTGATTTTGAGGTAACCGGAAATTACCAATCCGCTTTCAAAAATATCCAAAGTGTAATTTCAGAGAATTTATTTGCAGATCTTGGCCTGCGCAAGAAGATATTAAAAGGCAAAGCGATTCTCAACTTAAGTGTGAGAGATGTATTTGCCTCTCGGATTTCTGAAAGTGAGACGAATCAATCCTCCTTTTATTTGTACAGCCGAAGCCAGCGCGGCCGTTTTGTTACCGTTGGTCTTAGTTATGGCTTCGGTAGGGGAGAGGCAATGGAATTCTCAGGACAGAAACATTTTTAAGGCAGAGTAGAAAAGATATCCCCACTATTGGGCATGCATACGCTAAAGGTCTAATGCAGAAAGACAGATAAGAAGTCGGAAATTGGAAAAACTTCCAATCTCCGACTTCGTACTTCCAAATTTGACTAGTTTCTTCCGGCCATTACTCCTCCATCAGTATCCCACACTGCTCCAGTAATCCAAGAAGCTTTATCTGAGAGCAAGAATAGAATGCTATTGGCAATATCAGCAGGAGTGCCATTTCTACCCATCGGGTGAAAGCCGTGAAAACCTTCCAAGGCTGTCGCCGCCTCTGCTTGCCCCCCAAATACGCCGTGATATACCGGTGTATCTACCACTGCTGGTGATACTGCATTTACTCTAATCTTTGAATCGGCCAACTCCATGGCCAAATGCTGGGTCAAACTATGGAGCCCCGCTTTCTGCATCGAATAGGCAGAGGAAGGTGTGGCTTTTACGGCTTGTTTGGCCCACATCGAACCAACATTTACGATAGCTCCTCCTCCTGTAGCCTGCATTTTTTTAGCAACTGCTTGAGTGATAAAAAAGAAACCTCTGTTCAAGTCAAGATAGGAATTGTAGTCTTCCATCGTATGATCCAAGAACGGTTTGGGAAGAAAAATACCGGAAGCGTTGACTAGATAATCTAATGCTGACCATTGGCCGATTTCTAAGATCAATTGTTCTACTGCTTTTTCGTCAGTAATGTCTACTTGATGCTTACTCAATTGTGGGTGATTGGTCATTTTTTGCGGGTTTCTGGCAACCACGTGTACGTGAGCACCTGCTGCCAATAGGGCATTAGTGGTAGCTAACCCAATTCCACTTGTTCCTCCTATAACTATGGCTGTTTTCTGCTGTAAGTTTTTCATGATTTTATTTTAATAGACAGACTTGTCTGTCTATAGTGAATTAAAAAAATTGACTTTATGATTTTTTCTTATTGTCCAAGAGGGTTTTACACAGTGCTTTGGCATCATCAATAGGCCAAGAAGCCTGATGTAGGTGACTCTCTGCTAATGCACTTTCATATAAAAGGTAGACTTTCCTGGCTAGTGTTTCATAGGCGATCTTATCGTCCGAAGCCAAAAAATGCTTGGTAAGACTAGCGAGGAACCGGATGAGCTGCTGTTTTTGCTTTTGAATTTCTGTCGTAATTCTTTCACTGCCCTTTGGTAGTTCAGAAATGGTATTAAGGCACCAGCAGCCATTGAAAGCTTTATCCTGAAAAAAGGATTGTAGAAAATCAAATAAAGCTAAAATCTTTGCCTCTCCTGTTGGTGCTTTCTCAACAAAGGCGCGGATATCAGAAGTGAAAGTATTATTCTTATACACTAAATAGGCCAAACAAATATCCTCTTTCGATTTGAAATGATGGTATAAAGTAGCCTTGGCAATACCCGCTTCTTTAATAATTTCATTGATTCCAGTAAGGTTGTATCCCTTTTGGTAAAACAGATCAGTCGCTGTCTCTACGATATTTTGTCTGACTGGAGAATCTTTCATGGGGCAAGTATAAGCTAAATTACGGAGACAGACAAGTCTGTCTATTTGTTTTGTATGTTTTTCTACTCCAAAAATAGGATTTAGGAGCTGGAGCAGGGGAAATTATTGATCTAAGGTAGCTGCGGTGTAGAATTCAGAATCTTTGATCCATTCTACTCCGTTTTCGCCAGGAGTAGCCCACATGCGTCGAGCACGCAATAGTTTGGCTAGGCGGTGTGGGACAAAGCCAGGTGTACCTTCTTTCAGACTTTGAATACGAATGCCTGGGTTGTCGTCTCCCGAGTGAATAAATTGTCCATCCCCCAGGTAGATCCCGACATGGGTCACTTTTTCTTTCTTTTCAGCCGTTGCTTTATAGCCAAAGAATAAAAAATCGCCCGCGGCTAATTGACTGAAGGTGTCATCCAAAGGAATTTCAGTACCGGTATGTACTTGTTGTGAGGCATCTCTTTGCAAAATTAAGCCATGCATATAGAATACCGTCTTGGTGAAACCACTGCAATCCATCCCCTTGCCTGAAGTACCTCCCCAAAGGTAGGGCCGGCCCATAAACTGTTTCGCCGTCTCAAGGAAGGCAGTAGGGGAGGGGTCGGCTTCGGCGAGCCAATCCTTCATGACTTGGATACTTTCATTCGCCACAAAAGCAGTGCGTCCATCCGGGTAAATGACTTCTGTATGGGTAGCATTATTCACGCCTTTCTCTAGCAAATTGCCCATGACAAGATCAGATACTACTGGACTGCCAGCGTCGGGCGTCAAATAGGAGAAGCCAAAATCCTGCCAGTAAACCACCTTGGGCTTATTTTGCCAGCGGCGGAATTCCGCCTCATTCAATAGGACGAGCGCTCCTGCATCCAGGTAGGCCAAATAGCCATCTGGAGATTGCACGTAATACCATCCCTCTCTGACTTTTTTCATGATCTTGAGCGGTGTTCCTAGCATAGCTTGAGAAGCCAATTCTCCCCAATGTTTGTCTTCCGATCGCAGATTAGCTACTGATACATTCACTAAGCCATACAATTGGCCGTCCAAATGCTCATCGGGCAAGACCCGGATACTGTCTATATAGGGAATAGCCTCAGCTGTCAACTGCGCTAGGAGTGCCTTCTTGGCTAAGGGCAAATTAGTTTCTCCTTTTAATACCACCTTAGTTTGTTGCATCGTATCTGCAATGTTCCAGAGCGCTACCCTTTTATCTGGCGCAAATTGTTGCCGAATACCTTCAATATGGCTGCTAGCAGCTGTCCCCGTTTCAGTGGAATGCGGCTGACAAGCGGTGAAGAGACTTAGAATAAGGGAGAAAACAAACAACTGTTTCATATACTATAATTAGGATGTGGCGTGCAAAATAAGAATAATCTACAGATGGTATGATGAGCTGCTTGGCTGTTTTGCCTGGGCCATAAATACGAAAGCCGGCCAACCCAAAGGCTGACCGGCTTTCCATTTAAGCGCATTCGCTCAAAGGTGTGTGTTTATTGGTGGTCTAGAGACAAACTGTTTCTATAACCAGATTAGTAGGTTCGAAGTACTGCACCGCCATTGCTTTGGACGTTATTGCCAGCTGACCGATTGCTTTCAATAGAACTTCCATTGATAGAAGCATTGTCAACAAATTGGCATTTAGTCATTGTTGCGTCGCACACGCCACGACCTTCGCGATGATTGTATACAGCTACTCCGCCTAGAATTGAGGCATTGTTAGAAAAAATACACCCAATGATAACTGCATTTACTATTCCATCTACACCTTTATTGAGGATGCCTGCGCCGTACGTCGCATGGTTGTTCTCAAAGTGGCAATTCACAACTCTTGGCGTACATTGGCCGTTAAGGCTCATGTTGAAAATTGCTCCACCATCAAAGTCGGCTTTGTTAGAGATAAATTGGCAATTAGAAATAATAGGGTTGCAGGCGCCATTATTGGCATAATTATAAATAGCTGCTCCTTCTCGAGCATAGTTGTTACTAAAGGTACAGTTGGTGATAGTTGGAGAAGCTAGATTATTGAACCATGCTGCTCCAGAAAAAGTAGGATCTCCAGTTACAGTATAACCATCAGATTGTCCACCGGTGATAGTGAAACCGTCTACTACTGTAATTTTGCTTACTTTCTCTGCGTATACAACGGTATAAGCATTATCTGTTGGAGTGGTTTGATCCCCAATCTCTCCGCTTAAGGTGGTAAGGTTCACTGCTACTTGTCGTTGGTTGAGGTCCCTTTCAGTCCCTACAAACCCTCCGTAAAGGGATACACCCTCTACTAAACGGAAAGAAGCATTGCGGTCATTCGTTGTGGTGGTCACATATGTACCAGCAGCCACCCAAATGGAATCACCTTTAATAGCAGCAGCCAAGGCATCCTGTACATTCCCGAAAGCATTCATCCAAGAAGTACCATTACCGTTAAGCCCTGCTTTTACGTAAATCGTCTTTGCATCAAGTAGCATCGCAGACATCAAACATACAAATAGTAGTAAACCCTTTTTCACCTTAATACCTTTTTGAAGTTGGAAAAATCAAAATTCTTGTTAATCAAGAGACGACCTTAGTGTAGTATGGAAAAAGGAATGACTGTATTGTTGTATACAAAGGAACCACAGTGTGGGAAATCAACAAACCTTCGTGCCTATACTAAAATCGAAGTGTCAAACGAAAGGCACAATATGTTGGATAGGATGATAGGGATCTAAAGCTTATTATTTAGCGTTTAAGTTGGGATTGAGCACCAAATAATAACATGGGAAAACATTTTGTCAGTAGTATTCGTTGGGTAGACGAAATTTACTTAAACAAATAAATATGTCAATTTTCTACTTTAGTTTGAATGGGGTAAAATGGGAAAATCAAAATCTATAAACAAAGTGCATCAAAATTTAATTGTCAACACTTTTTTTATTTAAGTGAGGAAAATTTGGGATTGTTACTCACCTAAATGCATTGCAATGATACTCCTTTCCCTGAAGATAATCAAAAGAATAGCTTCGCTTTTGAATTCGGATTAGAAAGCGGTGCCTTTATGAAAGGAAGCGGTAGCTTTTGCCCTTTTTTGTGCAGGAAAAACAATATTCGTGCACTTAAAGGCCATTATTCGTTGCCATTTGCTCCGAAATGGTAATAAAAACAGCTTTCTCCAGCTTTCTTTCTCCTGGCTGATGTAAAGGTTCTCTATCCGTTTTTAATATGCTGTTTGTTACCTTTTTGAGTATTTAAGGTCTAATTTTATAAGAAAAAGGTAGTATTTGGCTAGGAAACGGTTAAAGTTTTCTTTTTTACTTTCAAAGTTTCTATCTTTCCCCCTCGCAGATCATACAGTTTGGTAATTCATAGACGTTTTGGAACTTTTAACATATATCGGTTGCGATAGATGGGATTTTCGATTAACTTTCGGCCTTTATTTCGACTTCCTTTATCAGACTTTATACTGAAGTGAGTTGTATAAGGATGGAAATTAAGGTTTTTGAGCAAGGCGAGGCCCGAAGAAGGAGGATAGCCACAAGCTATGCGACTGATGAAGAACGAAGGCTTGCTTAAAAAGATAATTTAGCTCCATACAAATTATTTCAGCATCAAGTCTATCTCTAATCTCATCTTTTAACGACACCTAATAAGGTAGCATCTGAATTCGATGCTACATTCATTAGCAACTATTTATTGGTTCCTTAGCACGTTCATACTCCGTTAAAATGGACAATAATTGGTATTTTTTCCTTTAAAGGTGAAACACAACCTTAGTGAATTGAGTATCTGATTATTAGAACATGGTCAATTTCGGAGAGAACTACACAGAACTTAAGTTTGTAAAAGCTTAGTTCAAAAAATGAAAACCATGAACTGCTTAAGAGAATCCCAGAATATAACTAAAAAGATGACTACACAATTCGCTTGTAGCCTTAAAGGCTTTATTATCACAATGGGCCTATTCCTGTGTTCTTTTCCCACCCTATTTGCGCAGGATATACATTATTCCCAATTCTACAATTCACCTATGTTGCTCAATCCCGGGTTGACAGGGATTTTTAATGGCAATGTTCGCTTTATGGCCAACTATAGAAGCCAATGGGCGGCGGTACCTGTAGACTACCAAACTTTCTCGGCAGTGGCCGATATAAAGTTTAACCGACGCTATACCATCAATCGAACATTCTTTTCGGCTGGCTTATCATTTAATTATGATCGGGCTGGCTATTCCAAGTTGCAGTTAGGCGATTTGGGCCTGAATGGTTCTATTACCCGTATGTTTTCAGATCACTTCTTTGGCACTTTAGGTGGCCAAGTCAGTGTAAATCAGCGCGGCTTCAAGACCGATGCCCTGACTTTTGATGAGCAGTTTGTTTTTGAAAGAGGCCAATACCTGCCTACCGCACCCAATGGAGAAACTTTTGGAAACACCAGCCGCTCCTTTGTAGACTTTTCCCTAGGCTTCAATTTTAGATTGCAGGCCTTAGACCAGTCTGGCTTGGTAGACTTTTTGGATCAGCGTTCGAAATTAGATTTTGGTGTGGGCTTCCATCACTTGACAGAACCCAACCAAGCTTTTTTCGAAGGAGAAAAGGAACAGCTCGATATGCGCCTTAGTCCTTATGCGATGGGAATTTTGCAATTGACAGATGAACTGGATTTGGCGGCTAATATTTTTGGTCAATTCCAGGGGCCTTATCGAGAATATCTCGGTATGATTGGCGCCAAAGTTCATATTGATCGGCAATTAGGGAATCAATGGGCGTTACAATTAGGGGTGGGTTACCGTCTAAACAATGATTTTGGCGATGCTTTCATGCCAAGCTTGGAAATATTCTTCAATAATTGGCAAGCAGGCTTTAGTTATGATGTCAATGTATCAGATATCAATATCGCTACTGGGCGACGCGGCGGCCCTGAATTTTCCGTCCGCTACCTATTCAAGACCCCTAAAAGACCTGGTCGACGAAGTTGTCCCCTAATTTAATCACTCGTCCAGGATCTACTCAAACCCGAAGAAAATTATTTAACGTATAGCTCCCATTCATGATGAATAAGCTTTTATTAACCACCATCCTCCTTATTTCTTTCTTCACCCTGGGCCAAGCACAGACCATGCAAGCCTGGATTGAAGAAGGCGAAAAAGCGCTTGAGGAAGGCGATTATTATGGCGCCTATAGATGCTATGAAATCGCACTGAAATACAAAGCAGCAAGGGTCGAAAAGTACGATAGTACTCGTGCTGCCATGTTATACAATTATGCGCAAGCGGCCCGAATGGCTCAAATCTATTCCAGAGCCGATAGCGTATACCAGGAAGTATTGAAAAGTCCCAATGCTGTACATTTCCCTTTGACCAATTATTGGCTAGGGGTCGTGAAGCATACGAGAGGGAAGTATCAACAGGCTAGCGAATTCTATCAGAGTTTTCTTAATCAATCCAATCAAGTTGACGAAGATTATACAGAATCGGCAGAAAGAGGTTTTGAAAATGCCTTGTGGGCGCTGAGCGTGGTGGAAGAACGGGAAGATATCCCTGTTAAAAACATCGGAACGAGTGTCAATAGTAAACACTCTGATTATGCCACGGCCTTTAAAGGAGATACGATGTACTACTCCTCTTACCGCTTCCTTGATAAAAAGGACTCTTTGAATCCTCCTCGCTATTATATGCGGATTATGGAGTCGGTTATGCTCGGAGATGAAACCCTGGAAAAAGGAGAAGAATTGCCCCCTTATGTCAACCGCCCTGGGAGACATGTGGCACACACGGCCTTCAATAAAGATTATTCCCAGGTGTATTTTACGATCTGTGATTATTTGAAAAAAGATACGATCCAATGTAAGTTATTCCGCGGCGATGTAGCGGCGAATGGCAGTTGGGAAAATACCATAGAGTTAAATATAAACGCCAAGAATTATACCACAACACATCCAAGTGTAGGATTTGATTACGACAAAAATCAAGAGGTACTCTATTTTGCTTCCGACCGTAAGGGAGGCGAGGGCAAATTGGATATTTGGTATAGCTATATTGACCCTAGCAGTAGCAATCTGACTAATCCGGTCAACCTGAAAGGGATCAACACCAGTGATGATGATGCTACTCCTTCTTTCCATACGGAAACCCAAACCTTGTACTTCAGCACAACAGGCTACCAAACCCTGGGTGGTTTTGATACCTATAAATCACGAAAAAGAGACGGCAAATGGGATACACCTGAACACCTGGGTATTCCCATCAATAGTAGTTACAATGACATGTACTACACCTTGGTGAATGAGCCAGATGGCAAGGCCGCTTATTTCTCCTCTAATCGACCTGATACCAGCGCGATTTTTTGGGATAGTTCTAAAGAATACTGCTGTAACGATATTTATAAAGTGAAGCTACCGATGATCGACTTATTGGCTAGCACTTTTACCTTGAAAGATAGCACTGCTCTGATTGGAGCAACAGTGGTTCTGTATGAAATCGGATTAAATGGAGAAGAAATTCCCATAGATAGCCTCACCAACCCATCCAGTAATAGCTTTCCTTTTTCCATCGAAAGAGGGAAGAAGTATCGGGTCAAAGCGACTAAAGATGGGTTTTCATCTGATGTGGCAGAAATCGACACCGAAGACCCCATGTACAAGGGGGTAGCTACGATTGAGAAGAAGCTTTACCTTGATCCCAGCATGGACTTGATGGTAAGTACCTGGCATTTGCTGGATACTACCCCGCTAACGGAGGTAAGAGTGCAACTATACGAGATGACACCCGATGGTCCTCAAATGATAAACAGTAAGGTCAATTTATTATCCAATGACGTTACTTTTCCGGTGGAACGTGGTCGAAAGTACATGGTGACAGGTTTCAGACCCGGCTTCATCGGTACAGATACTACTTATATCGACTTGGCAGACCCAGCTTATGCAAGGGTAAGAACAGCTACTGCTGATTTGTACTTGGGACAGATGCTGGAAGTCAACACCTTTGAAGCGGGAACCTTGCAACCATTGAGTGGCGTGCGAGTAGAGTTGTACGATTTGAGTGAAGGTGAACCCAAATTGATTCATAGTAGTGTGAATACGCTTGGTAATGATTTTAAATACCCATTGCATTTGGATCGTCCTTACTTAGTCAAGGCTATGAGAGATGGTTATGATACCGTGACGGATACACTTCGGTTTCGACCCGAAGATGCGCTGGCCGGAAATGGCCGCTTGATCTTTGATGTCTATCTTCCTCGCCCTTTCGAATTGGTACTTTATTTTGATAATGACCGTCCTAATCCCAGAACAAGACTCCGAAGAACGAACCTGGCCTATATTGAGACCAATGACGTCTACTACGCTCGGAAGGATGTTTTTATTAGAGAATTTACGGAAGCGATCGAGTCTAAGAATGATAGCTTTATCATTAGCCGTCGTTTTCATGACTTTTTTGATCGGGATGTGAATAGAGCACCTGCTCGTTTGATTGATTTCAGTGATCGATTGTTAGCGGAGTTGGCAGCTGGACAGCAAGTTACGCTGCAACTAATGGGTAGCGCTAGTCCTAGAGGGGGCAGCAGCTATAATGATGATTTGGGTGCGAGAAGAATTGATTGCGTAAAAAATCACTTTTTGCGCTATAAGGATAAAGATGGTCAAGGATTAAAGCCATACATCGATGCAGGAAAGCTGGTCTTCATTGAACGAAACTTTGGAGAAAACCCCTATGACCCAGATAGTGTCGTACAAAAGGAGAAAGACGATCAAGATATTAGTGATGATATTGATGATTTGCGTAACTCTGTCTATGATTTGGTCGCCTCGGCGCGTCGACATGTTCGCGTTCGTTTGCTAACTGATAAAGGGCAACAACAGACTCCCCCCGCAAAAGAAGAAGTTACTAGACCTACTACCCGTGATAAGAAATAATGGTCAAAGCAAATCGACCATTTATTGAGTGAATATGACCTATTAAATCATAAAGGATAGGGGCAATGAGATATGGCAATGTACTAAGAGATCATGCTACTGGACAAAGGAAGAAGGAAGAAGCCAGAGGAGAGATCGGCTAGATTCAGGGCAGAAGCCCCACCTCAGCAGTCTCTTTTCTCGCTTCTGTCTTCTAAATGTCTAGCAGTATGCTGCTAAAATACTATGAAGAGAACTTATCCCATTTATAACCCCATGATTATAAAATACAAGCGATGAAATACATGATCATCCCATTTGGTAAAAACATAGCGAAGACCAGTCTACTGGTTTTACTGCTATTTATGGTTGGTTTTTTACCAAATAGTTATGCAGAAGGTACACGCCAATTGGCACCTTCACCTTTGGATTCCCTGGTGATGTTGGAATGTGATCGAGATGGATTTGGGAATTTTGCCTCCTATAATGGGCCGGAAGATAGTCGGCTATTCGTCACGATCAAAGATCCCAATGAAATTGTATACCTGGGCCTGTCGGGAGAGCATCAGCCCAACGGGATGACCTATGACCTCAGCCGAAGTAATTACGAATTCCGGATTCGTAAGCCGGGGGTAGATACGCCAGTGCATGGACCATTCGTGATCAACAATGATAATGCGAATGTAAAGAGCTGGACCCAAGCCCAATTTGGTAGCTATGATGTAACGACCACAACAGATGATGGCCAGTTAATCTACCAATTCGCTCCAGGTGAAGCTGGGGACTATATCATTGAAATCAGA
>Ga0070728_10002853_pt1 | contig 20351 bp, 19 predicted proteins | sample tdDd471_FD_66723 | JGI IMG/M metagenome (GOLD analysis project Ga0070728, IMG submission 66723) | Marine sediment microbial communities from the Atlantic coast under amendment with organic carbon and nitrate - tdDd47.1 | ecosystem: Environmental > Aquatic > Marine > Coastal > Sediment | place... | reverse complement strand
ACCATATCACCGTCTTTTACTTTTATCTTTAGTGATTGGTTTTCAACATCACTTTTAAAGGTCATCCAACAACCACGCTTTTTACATACAGCAGTAATTTCACCACTGACAGTAATGGTTTTATCTTTGAAGTCTGACGCATTACTGAGTAGCTTCGATATAGATACTAGCTTGGTTTTATCGGCCCCTTCGCCGTAGGTAACATCAGCGTATGAAAGAATCGGTAAAAGTAACAAAAGGACCAAAACACGCATAAAAATCTCCAATTTTTTTATTTAAATGTATTAACTCAATTTAGCTAGAATTAACTAAGCCCTTAAACATCTAAGTTTTATCATGACATTGACCGACAGGTCTATAGCCTTAAAGTCTATAGATAGCCAATAGACACCATGCCTATCTCAAGTTTCAAATCTCAAATCTCGAATACATTCATTTGACAATCATCTAGTAAAAATTTTAGAGTTCTTTTGATTTAATTAAATCAAGAAGCTTCTCTATGCAAACAATCCTTGGTGCTAATGGTCAAATCGGTACGGAATTGGCGAGAACACTGCATAATAATTATACCGAGCAAGTTCGTGTTGTCAGTCGCTCTCCGATTAAAATCAATGATAATGATCAAGTAGTCAGTGCCGATCTGCGGAACCCGATTGATACTTTAAACGCGATAAAGGGTTCAGAGGTGGTCTATCTTACTGCGGGGCTCCCATTGAACACCAAAATGTGGCAAGAGCAGTGGCCCATAATTATGCAAAATGTAATTGATGCTTGCATTACTGAACAAGTCAAGCTTGTGTTTTTCGATAACACTTACATGTACCCGCAAACCAATGAACCTCAAGACGAGACCATGCGTTTTGAGCCTAGTGGTCCTAAAGGAAAGGTAAGAGCTCAGATCGCCACAATGCTGTTAGAGGCTATGCACACCCAGCGACTATCAGCGATGATTTGCCGTGCACCAGAGTTTTATGGTCCCGGTAGAACACAAAGCATTACCAATGTGACTATTTTAGAAAAACTAAAAGCGAGACAAAGAGCTAACGTGTTTTTACGAGACGATACGTTTCGCACCCTCATATTTACACCCGACGCTAGCCGAGCGATGGCTCTTTTAGGCAATACAGAAGATGCTTATCAACAAACTTGGCACCTACCTTGTGATGATAATCGGCAAACCTATCGACAATTAATTAAAACATCGGAAGAGATTTTAGGGTTGACGAGTGACTATAGAATCTTAAGCCAATGGCAACTAAAGCTTGTTGGACTTTTTAATCAAACAATTAAAGAAACCATTGAGTTACTTCCGCGCTACTCCGTCGACAACATTTTTCTTTCAAGTAAATTCAAAGAACGCTTTCCTGACTTTGCCGTAACGACTTATCAACATGGGCTGGAACAGTACTTTGATGAAAATATTTAATGCAGATAATCATTCGATAAAAAATACGAATGAGAAAGAAATCAAAACCGTTAATGCTATAGAGAATAGAAGACCCAGATAAAACAGCCATTTAAAAATTATCACTTGACGATTCAAGTAGACGATATACCAGACATTAAAATATGGACCTAAGGAATAAAAAATATTCGCAAAAATCCCATAAATTAATCCGCCAACCAGAAATTGCTTTAAGTTAGTACCCGGTATAACTGGAAAAGTTATCAATGGTATACTTCCAGCCAAAAGCAAAAGTACATTAAACAATATCCGTTTTTTCTCCCAGTACTTCACGATAGTCGATGCTCGGCAATCTATTTGAGAGTCCGTTGCTACTTCAGAATATTGATACGGGTTGCTCACCACTTAATAGTCTCCGCGGTCGGTTACTGTTTAAAAGATCTAAGTCTTAAATTGAGAAACTAAGGCCGATAATCGACCAGAAAGCCTAGTTAAATTATCACTCACTGATTGAGCACTGCTGACGCCTTCAGCTGATTTATCGGCTAACACTGCAATTGAGCTCACATTTTTATTAATATCATTAGCCACCGCGCTTTGTTCCTGTGCCGCAGTTGCAATTTGTGTGTTCATACTAGAAATGGACGCTATAGCCTGAGTAATAGTAACCAAAGAATCTTCGGCCTCACTTGCTTTGCTGAGAGTAACATCGGCTTCTTTTCTTCCAGACTGCATGGCTTCCACGGCTGAGTTAGCGCCAGCTTGCAATGACTCAATGATGTCTTGAATTTCTCGAGTTGACTCTTGCGTCCTGCTCGCGAGTGTTCGTACTTCGTCGGCAACAACTGCAAATCCACGGCCTTGCTCCCCGGCTCTCGCGGCCTCAATCGCAGCGTTAAGTGCCAGCAAATTTGTTTGCTCTGCAATGCCTTTAATTACATCTAACACCGTATCGATATTTTGTGTTTGCTTTTGCAGCTCTCCGGTTACATTACCAATTTGTTGAACTTCACCTGCGAGCTTAGACACTGACTGCACAGTTTCATCAACAATGACGTTGATTTGCTTAGCTTGCCTATCTGCTTCTAACGCAAAGTCCGCAGCTTCCGTAGTATTGGTTGCAACTTCATGAACCGATGCTGACATTTCATTAATTGCCGCAGCAACTTGCTCAACGCCAAGCTTTTGCTCATCAACCGTTGCTCGGGTCGATTGAGCGATCTGTAACATTTCGCTTGCTGAACCACTCAGCGTCTTTGTCGAATCAGCAACATCAACAATAAGGTTTCGAATTTTTTCAACAAACTTATTAAACGCTTTTCCGAGCCTAGCAAGTTCGTTATTGCCTTGCTCTTCAAGTCTTTGAGTTAAATCACCATCGCCAGCGGCAATATCGTTTAAGGCACTAACAACCTCCTCAATGGGTTTACTGATGGTTCTTGTTAAAAAGAAAGAGAAAGCTATTCCGGCGATGAGCGCGAACAGGCCAATCATAAAGACTTCGTTTTGCTGGCTTTGAATCGCCTCGGCATAGTAAGAACGGTCCATTGCTACTTCTAAGACACCGATAATGTTTCCACTATAATCCCTAACTGGGCCGGCAATATGACCGACTTCTCTACCATTAACTTTGTGCTGTTGTACCGGAGTTAACCCTTTCAATGCATCCATCAAAGTATTTGAGTCCAGCCGAGAAGCTGTATCAATGGTTCCCGCGAAATACGCCATGCCACCGCTTTCTACTAGGTGTAATGCAATGTCGATGTTATTTTGCTGCTTAAAATTATCGAAGAATGTTTGTCCAAAGGACATCCCAAACTCCAAAGACCCAATGTGCTTACCTTGAAATTTTACCGGAACCATTCCGCGTGAACCTAAACCAGCCACACCTTTCTCAAGGCCGCGAATTGCTTTCACTGATGTGTTCGTAGACACCACGGTGCTTCGAAAGGATGAGAGATCGTCTCCGAACTTCTCTGGCTTGTGAACACGCAAGAAAGACGTTGCAGGAGGTAAATGAAATTGAAATTGTCGCACCGCATAATCAGGATTCGACTTTAATACGTTAAATGAAGGAACGAGCATTTGCGCAAGTGCGTCTCTTTCTTTGTTCGCTAACCGCTGTTGAACCTCTGGAATATTACCCACCAGAGCACTCATCATTTCAGCCACTCGCCCTTCTTCTTCAATCTGCGAGAGCACTTGTCGATAGTAGGTCTCAAGCTCCCTCGCTTCGGCTTGCATCAATACCGACTTCATATTACTAATGCTTAGAATGGACACCAGTAGAATGGTTACAATAACGCTCAGAATAACGCCAAGGCCAATTTTCATATTGATATTAAGATTCTTAAACATAGCAATGAGACTCTTTCAAGACGATAGCAATACTTAGTACATAGACTAAAATATAGTCTACTTTTCAACTTCTTAGAAAATTAAGTAATGGACTATCTAAGAGTCAGGTTTTGAGCCGGTCTTTAAGATTTAATGTCTTATTGCTTTTCTAGCCGACTTGATTTTAGGAAAGCAAGTACCTGCTTAAGTCTCTGCTCACGAGCAAGTCGCGCCTGGTAGTTAGGAATGATAACGTCTGGCGTCACACCGTCTGGGTGTGCTTCTCCATTCGGACGAATAATTAACGCCTTAGGGTATCCTACCTGAATGCCCGTGTGAGTGAGCTTAAAATGTTCCATCGCTCCATAAGTTGTCGCTAAATCACTGGTTTTTTCCCCGATGACGGTAGCAAATTGATAATCTTGAGCGATCGCAGCAACAGAGACGGCATTACTGTAAGAAAAGCGATCAACCCACACCCATACATTTATATTTTTATCGACTATTGAGTGTGGCTTTGCATTCGGTAAGCTGTTGTCTAAGGGAAACGAAATAACATCACCTTCTTGATGACGACTATAGAAATCTTCAAGCTTGGTTGTGATGTCATCGGCCGATCCGCTTTTTGGAAATCGAGCCTGATTTGCGGCACGAGAAAGTGCAGAGACTTTAACTCGAAAGTCGGATGCGAACCGAAAAGGTTTATCGGCAAACCATGCCAGCATCAGATCACTAAAGCTATTGGTACCTCCGGGATTACCGGTGATATCGATAACGATGGTCGTTACTTTAGCTTCAATAAAATGCTTGAAAGCGTCGTCGATAAAGGTCTTAAATTCCGTTTTATCCCATGTTTCAATCTCATTTGTCGCGTATACGTTATAAAACGGCCCAGGTTTCAGATAGCCTATTGCGCCATCGATGACTTTATACTCTCGTGGTTTTGAGTCAGTTTGCGTTTGACTTTCTGATGTCTGTTGAGACTGCTTGTCTTGGGTCATTGTGACTTGAACAATTTCAAAGATATTATTAGAGATCGGGTCTTTCAGTTTAAGATGGTAGCTTTCTTTTTGACCTTGATCTAACCACAACAAAGGCGCCACCATTTGTTCTAATAACTCATTGCGCAACTGAGCGTTGTCTGCTGAAAGGTAACCTCGAAGTGGTTTTAACCAATCATCCACAGAGATGCCGTCAACCGATAGCACTTGATGACCATGCTTAATCTTATTTGATAAGCCAAAATACTGGTCAACTCGAACCTCGTTATCATCGATGGAGAAGGACAAGGGTAACGTTTTACCGCCTTGATCAATAAACGACATAAACTCAGCCATCGGGAAATCGATTCGCGTATGAGCTATATTCGCATGTGCCGCGAACTTCATAAAACGTTTCTGCGCTTCGAAAACCGTTAAAGGTTCATCCAACTCCGTGAGTTCTCGCGCAAACATAGAGTTATACTCGGCTTTTGAACGATGTGCATAGAGGTCATAACTACCTAGCTGTAATCCTGAGTAGAGTTGCTGAAAATCTTTCTTTAATTGCTCTGTTGAAATCAGCTTACTTGAATTCAATTGATCAGCATGACCAGATATAGACATAACAACGGGTATAACAATGGACAACCATAGGGTAACTATTCGCATGAAAAACACTCTTTTAAGTCTTTTGGAGTTTCAAGGTTATGTTTATTGAAAGAATAAGTCCTGACAAGATACTATGATTGCTCGGACAAAAAGCTGACAAGAGCTATCTTATTGATAAATCAGAGTTTCTCAAACTCTTTAGAGGGTGCTATTTTTTCTTCGAGCGGAAAGAGTTGGCGACATGCATACGCCGTCTTGAGTCTCTGGTTGATGGTTTCGCACAGATCTAAAGCCCCCGGAGAGTCGCCCGTCACATGAAATACTTTCGCTAACCCAATGCTCGCCTTCTCGTGTAATGGTGCGTATTTAATGGCTCGTCGATACCAGGTTTCAGCGACTTGATATTCTCCTAGTTCTCGATAATGCTCCCCCATCAAAGCCGCTAAACTTGCGATCCATGGCCGAATTTGCACTTCTTGTTCCGAGTACTGCTGCTCCATGGAAAAAAAGGCGTGCTCATACAATGTTAGCGCGACCTTCGGCTCACCAGTTGCCTTTTTTAACTCACCTAAGTTGATCAATACTGGCCAAGCCTTGCCTTCGACATCCAGCTCTAACGCACCTTGATAAATTTTAATGGCCCCGTCAAAGTCTCCTTGCGCTGACAGTACAAAACCTAAAGCTTTTAAAGCAACAATGCTATTGGGTCGAAGTGCAACTGCCTTTTCGGCCAATGTGCGTGCCCTCTTTAGCTGCGCTTGGGCTGCTTGGTTATTGAGCGCACCAGAGATGACTTTAGCGGTTAACGTATTAACGTCTGCTTGCTTGATTTCTGAATGAGCATCACCGCTCCAACGTAACGCGCGTTGTACCAATGCATTTGCAAGACCGGCATAGGCTTCTGCCGAATTTGGATGCAAGGTTAATTGCTGCTGATACAAGGTGATGGCCATTTCATTATCTGCTAGACGCATTTGATGATAGTAATCGTCTGCTTGTGCTAACAGATCATCTTTTGGACCACTAGGTGAATTAGAACTCTGAGAAAACCAGATGACGAAAGCGAGCAAAAGAAACATTATAAAAAAGACGATTATGATTAACGTTTTATATCTTAAGGCGACACTTTCTTCTTTCGGAAACTCTACCGGAGCGATTAATCGATACCCTCGTTTAGGAAGCGTCTCGATAAACGCAGGGTCTTTAGGGTCATCATTCAAACTTGCTCGCAAGCGAGAGATAGTTCTTAGCAAGGTGTCATCAGATACATACTGATTGGGCCATACTTTTTGAATCAGAGAATCTTTAGAAACAAGGCGACCATTGTTTAAGGCGAGGCACTGTAATACTTGGCTACTTTTAGGCTCTAATCGAATAGATTCTTCGGGATTGATGTCTCTGGACTGTTGCGCTTTTGTCGAAGGACTGTATTGCCAAGGTGTTATGAGGCCGCTATCAAAATCGACCATATAATCCCCAATACGTACTTTTGAAAAAACATTATCTTTCATAATTACAATATTTCGACAACTCAAGTAAATTAGAGAATGCTTAGAATCACAGACTACTACGCACAGCACAGATTATTATGCTCAAGCACAGAATATTAAAATCAAGCGTAGAGTATTAGATCAAGAATATACCACCATATTTACCCTATAAACAGTCTAGCGGCTTGCGCGATTTTAAACTTATTGAAACGTCTATCTCGACTCATAGAATGACTGACTTGTTTTTTCAATTATTAGTCTTAAGCGTCTATAGTTAATAAAGAGACTTTTAGTGAGGCTCTAAGCCGCTTTCTTTAAACGGGATTCTCTAAGTGAAACGTTGAGGGACTTAGCTAAATTAGTAAACTTTGTTAGAGGTCAACTTAGATTGAATATCAAAATGCTACTGGCTAAATTCGCTTTAGTAGCTTATGTAATAATTAAATCATTGAGTGCTTTTGCCAGCACAGAGAAACTGTTGTTAACCTCAGAGTCGCCAGTTTCTACTCTGCCTGCTCCATTCCAACTATTAGAACCATGGTTTATTGTTTCAGTATGCTTAATGTTAGTCATTATATACCTACTAAGAGTGAATCGTCGTATTAAGCGCCAACTCAATAAATATACGGATAAAAATAGTCAACTTGAATCCCCCAATAGGAAGCAGATATTAGATACGGCAAAACTCGAGTTCAACTCAGCGCAGCGCTATAAATACCCATTAACTATTACAATTATCGAAATTGACCACTTTAAGCAAGAGTTGGAGAAATCAAATAATTCTTCAGCGAAGAGTTCATCAGAAGAAACAGCGGAAGTATTTATGGAAAACTTTTCTAGTATTTGTCAGAAAATTATCAGAGAACAAGATTCATTTGGTAGATACAGCATTGAAGAGTGGCTTCTGGTCTTCCCACACACCAATATCACTGAGGCAGACACTATTTTACAAAGGATAAGAGCTGACATTTCCAATCTTTGTATTTCTAATGAAAAAGCAGCGACATTTAGCGCTGGATTAACTGAATTGGATGAACAGGATATTACGCTTAAAGATCTTATAAAACGTGCTGACGATGCTCTATTTATTGCTAAAGAACAAGGTAGAAATCGCAGTATAGTGTCTTAAGAATGTTTCTGCTGGGTTAATCTTCTTCGCATTGCTCATGCGCATCGTCTTGGCTCTTTACGTAGTCATACACTAGCGTTGAAAGCATACTCAAAAAAACCAATGCAAAGAAAAATTCAAAGGCAGTAATTAGTTTATAAAATCCCCAGCACAATAGAATAAGCACCTCTATTAATGCTAAAACAAAAGCCCATTTAAAATTCCGTTTTAGCCCTAAGGTAACCACCAAGTTAAAAATAAAAAATGGTAACACAATACTATAAAATGTAGTTGCGCTGCCCATAGCAACTTCGTTCACGGAATAACCAGCAATAACCGCAGCAGATGACACCGCTATTGCCAATAAAACAAACAGGGTGAAGAAGCTAAATCCAACTGCTGACCGCTGAAGATTCATCGAGGTATCCTTCCAAAAGAAAATTGAGTCAATCATAAAAAGAGCGAGTATACACACTGATATTTCACTACCACCAATCGGCTTACGAGGGCTTGACTAGAGTTAATTTGTGCTCACTCGTCGGTCAGAGTATGCTTTACTCGCTCGATAATAGCACTAATCTCGTGCATAAAATCAATAGTTAAGGATACATCAATGCCCTTTACCCCAATACATATGGGCCCGGGAATTCTCATTAAGTCAGTATTGCAAGGCAGCTTCAGTTTAATGGTTTTCGGCTGGGCACAAATTGTGATGGATATTCAACCTTTATTCGTCATGATTACGGGTGAAGGTCATTTACATGGCTTTACACATACTTACTTGGGTGCTTTGATTATCGCAGCCATCGCAGCGCTCAGTGGCAAGTACCTCTCAGAGATAGGGTTGTTTCTACTTAAACTTCCTCTGAGTCAAAGAAAGGTCAAGTGGTCCATTGCCATAATTAGTGCATTAATCGGCAGTGCAAGTCATGTCTGGTTAGACAGTATTATGCATTCTGATCTAGAACCTTTTTATCCTTGGGCCAAGGATAACCCCATGTTGGGTTGGCTCAGTATTTCAGCTCTTCATCAATGGTGCTTATATTCTGGATTGCTAGGGAGTGTTATTTACTTTGCGGTTCAATGGCGACTGAAAAACAGCCGCCATGAATAGATAACTCATGCAATAATTTATAGATTAATGCTCAAGATTCTATATTGATACATTATCCTGCACAGCTATTTTCTGCTTCGCTGTACATTCGCTTCGCTGCACGAAGATTATTTTTAGAATCAACAAAGTTAACCTTAGCCGTTTCGTATTCACCTTTCGCGGCTTCATAAACCGGCACGTAGTTATCGAACTCTGTTTGTGCCGGCGCTACTAATGGAGCCACTGCATCGCGATTAATCACAGCTTGCTCATACAAAGCCTTAAACCTAAGATACTTTTTATACAACGAATTTCGTACACGGTCTGATTCGCCTACACTGTTATTGTACTCATCAAGAAATTGATCTCGCTTTGCTAAGTTAGTGTCTGCTTGTTTAATGTACTTGGCGTGATCTCGTGCCAGCTTTAAAGCCGTACGTTTTAACAATGAGTGCTGCTTACGAACATCTCGGTATTCCAACTTTTCAGTATCATAAATGACTTTTGCAGAATCAAAGTCAGTTTGAGCATCATCCAACAGCTGCTGAGCGGTCGCTAAACAACTTCCAACACCACCATTGCCATTATTGGTCTCACCAAAATAATTGGCAATTTGCGGAGCTGTGATACCAATGGTGTATACCGCATCAGCACCATCGCTGGCATTACCTCGATTAACCCCACAAGGTTGGCCATTGCAAGTCAAGTTAGGGGAAGAAAATTTATAAATTTTTCCGTTAACGTAATCGACATTAAACGCACTTTGATACGCCATGATGGTGGTAAAGTCGTTCACGATTCCATGACCTAACGCATACGGAAAAGTGCCGCCAGAACCATCTTGTAATCTTGAATGACGTAGCCCCATATTATGACCCAGCTCATGAGCGGTCACATAGTCACCACAGGTTGTCGCTGAAACATGCGACATCATATAATTGTCCCATGACGCCATATTGCCGTTACTGTTGTACCCACCAATCCAAGCAATACCACAACTGTTGTGCGAATCATCATAAGGTCGCATAAAAATGACCATATCGGCGCCGTAGGTGGTGCGCATGTCAGCAATACTTTGAAAAGGAGAGTCGCCATTGGTCATTCGATTTAACGCGACCTCTGAATCTCCCACCGTATTGTATGAAACTAGTTGCGAGTGCACTAAGCGCAACTCAATATCAATATTACTGTCTAAATAAATTTGATTAGATACATTAATCAAATGTTGAATTCTAGTATTCGCGTCGCCACTGTATTGAGCCGCCAGATCAGAATTATAAAGAACGAGCACATCGATGGTCGTCGATGCCGCTTTTGAAGTGATTGAATAACTCGAAACGATTAAAAGAAAACTAAATACACGAATGTATCTTGCAAACATGTTATACCTCGCCTTTACTGAAAACCATCCTGGTTAGCAACGAACTGATCGTCGCGCGCATCCGTTAAAGCGCAAAGTGTTGATAATAATTTTACTCAGCTTTCCCTGGATCTAGCTGAGGAATCTTTGAATCATTGTAACCTGGTGCACTTAGCTCATGTTCATTTGGATTTTTATAAATCCACCCAATACCGTTCACGGTTTCGACACTGTAACTGCCACTTGGATTGGTCACCATTGCAAAAGTCGACTGTTCACTGTAAGTAATGACAAATGGATATCGGTCACCAAACCCATCAAGATACCCACTTACAGTTACATTACCCAAACGGTCGATCTTGGATTGCTTAACGGTCACTTGAGCAACTCGATTACTCGGTAATGGAAGCCGCAGAGATTGACCGGGTTCGGCCAGTAGCACAGCCTCTGCATCAATTCCCACGGCGTCGAACTCAAGAACTTTAGTATGCGGAAATGTGGTGTAGTCCAATCCATATTGCCGCCCTGTCTGCCATAATTCTGGAGTCTCAGCAGTATCCACAAAGTCGGTCTCTGTAGGATCGGTATCAACTATATTTTTCGTCTGTGAACCAGCGCTAACATCTTGATTTAAAACACGACTATGACTTGTTCGTGACGAATTAAGGTCTCTTTTTGGGGAATGGGCAGTGGATTGATCGGCGTTAGTAGGAGATGGAACCGACGCTTTTTCGGCGTCAACGACCGAGGGCAGCACATCGTTTTCTGGCGTATCGTTAACACTATTAACAATAAAGAACGAAGCTAGACCAAAACACAATCCAGCGGTTATCCAGCTTCTCAATCTACTCATCTATTTGCCCCCTAGGTTCACTATGAGCTGTCTGAATAACCCCGCAGTCTGAATAACCCCGCAGTCTGAATAAGCCTTCAGTCTGAATAAGCATCGTTATCTCACGCTCGATATTCCTAAATCGGCCAATTTTGAGATTTATTTAAGTCTTTTTTAATCTTTAAAATTTCCTTTTATAACCAATAATGAATTAGATGATCGGACAAGCGGTCGGTCAAACGAGCTCAACAAACTTAACCAGACGCAGTTTATTCTTTCTACCTAACTGATAATGGTGTTACAGAGTTCGAGTTTTTAAGGGTAAAAAATGGATTTCCAGACGTTGTGAAAATTTATCAAGAGCAGGTATTTAATGCTCAATGATTCAATTCCATGATAAAAGAGACTGACGATCAGACTCTTTTATTTCAATCCATGATTCACCGCTATCGGTTATTTCTTTTTTCCAAAAAGGTGTGCAGCTCTTCAAATGGTCCATTAAATAATCAGCCGCTTGAAAGCTTTCTTTTCGATGCAAAGAGCTGACTCCGACGACGACGATGGCTTCACCCGGCGAAATGAAACCTACTCGATGTACTACTTTACAACCTTCGATACACCACCTTTGTCGAGCATTTTCTATGTGTTGTTGAATCGACGTTTCTGTCATTCCAGGATAATGCTCTAAATAAAGCTGGTTCACTTTTTCAGAGTCACTGTTTGGCCTTACTCGACCAACAAACCACACTTCGGCACCTTGGGATAAATGTGGATCATGACCAAAGCTCATAATTGCTTGAGTATCGAGAGGTAACTCAGAAATTAAAATAGAGTTGTGTTCCCCTTTTTTATTATTCATATCTCGAGCTCGCTTACCCACCGCTCATCGGAGGAAAAAAGGCAACCTCTGCCTGTTCTGGAATTTCTGTTTCGAGTTCACACATGGTTTGATTAATTGCGATGAGTGTTGTCTGAGAAAATGCCTCTTCTAGCTCTGGAAATCTTTGACATAGTAGTGATTGCAATTGAGTGATGGTCGATCTTGGTTCAACAGTAATCGAAAGCTCTTTGGTGTTAATTACTTCACTCAATGAGGCAAAAAACAGTACTTTAATCTCGTTGCCATGAACCATGTTTGCCACCTTCTTTTTTAATCACTTTAATGCCTTCTATGACCATCAATGGATCGACCGCTTTACACATATCAAATAGCGTGAGACAAGCAACGCTAACACCGGTTAAAGCTTCCATTTCTACTCCGGTTTTACCGTCCAATTTGCATAAACAGGTGATTCGAACACGACGTCGTTCTTTATCAATCGAAAGATCTATGCTCACCTTGGTTAAGGCTAACGGGTGACAAAGTGGTATCAACTGGCTGCATTGCTTGGCTCCTTGAATGCCTGCAATTCTCGCGACTGCGAAAACATCGCCTTTTTGATGCTCTCCTCGTTCGATTAATTCCAGCGTTTGCTCTGACATACACACAAAACCTTCTGCGAGTGCCGCACGAGAGGTTATCGCTTTATCAGAGACATCGACCATGTTGGCATCACCTTGTCGATTGATGTGTGTCAATTCTGACTGTGTCATTCTGTTATTCAGCTCCGTGAGTATCTAAATGGCTTACAAAGTTACATGGCCGATGAGTTGAATCGAGTTGTTGCATAAGAATTTCATCCCAAGCGGTCGCGCAAGCATTCGAAGATCCCGGCAAACAAAAAATAAGTGTGCGATTGGCCATTCCGGCTAACGCGCGCGATTGAATGGTCGACGAGCCAATCTGTCGATAAGAAATCTGACGAAACAATTCGCCAAACCCATCTATCTGCTTATCGAGTAAAACCGATACGGCTTCAGGGGTTGAATCTCGACCTGAAAATCCGGTGCCACCCGTAGTAACAACGACCTGAATTTTTGGATCGGCGATCCATCGAGAGATTTCGCGACGAGTTAGATAAACATCGTCTTTGATAAGAGTACGATCAAGCACTTGATGTCCGGCAGTCTCAATTCGTTGCTGTAATAAATCACCCGAACGATCTTCTTTGAGACTTCGAGTATCCGACAAGGTTAATATTGCAAACGCTAATGACACTGATTTCGGCTTATCCATACTAACCTCCTATTTTCGACAAATTTATAATCGCACCCGTCTTGTGCTGATGAAGGCTATGACTTACCGCTTTACCTTGAATTGTACTTTTAATACGTTCAACCAATTCTTTACCTGCATTTTCTTTCAATAGCGAACGAAGAGACACGCCTTCATCACTGAACAAACATCGATGAAGTTTTCCTTGCGCAGTGATGCGTATGCGATTACAGCTTTGGCAGAAGTTTTTACTATAGGGCATAATAAAGCCAATCTTTCCGACATAGTCAGAATGCGATAGTTCAACGGCCGGGCCTGCATGGCGATCACGTTTACGCTCACTCCACCCTTGACTCTTCAAAGATTCCAAAATAGGTTCAGCAGAAATATGTTGTTGTGAAAAGAATTGCCGATGCTCACCTGTCTCCATAAGCTCAATGAAGCGGAGCGTCACGTTTCTTTTTTTAATCCAGTCTAAGAATAGGTTCAATTGATTCTGATGATAATCTTTTAATAACACACTGTTTATTTTTATATCTTTAAGTGAACTTGCAGCGGCGACTTCTATTCCCTGTAAAATATCATTAAGTCGACTGTAGCCCGTGATCATGTGAAATTCTTGAGGATTAATGCTATCGACACTGACATTTAACTGAGTGAGCCCTGCCTCAATCCAATCAGGAAGCTCTTGCATCAAGCGATAGCCATTGGTCGTTAATGCAACCTGCTCAATACCCTGAGTATTTCGACAAAGATGAATAATATCGACTAAGTCTTTTCTCAATACTGGTTCACCACCAGTAATACGGATTTTTTTAGTTCCTAATGCAGCGAAAGTACTGACGAGTGTCTCGATCTCTGTTAAAGACAATTCGTTTGCGACACCTGTTTCATTCGATTTACGGTATCCTTGAGGCAGACAATATTGGCATTTAAAATTACAGACATCGGTAATCGATAGACGTAAATAAGTCATGCGACGAGCAAATGCATCGGTCAATGGGTCAGCTTCGAAAGAGCCCTTCGTTTTCCTTAAAAGCTCAATGCTATTTGCTGCCTCAGAACGTCCACCTATTGACTCCAAAATCACTCCTCTAGGATATATGCTTAAAGATCGAGCAGTTAAAATTCACCCGTCTTATCGTCGTGAGTAGGCCCACTTAGCCAATGATAACGATACCTACCAGTCATTGCTTAACGATAATTGCTTAACGACAACTGTTCAACGATAGTAACGTGATTAGATTCCACACGCCAATTCACCTAACGATTCTTTCGCTATCTTCATGCATTAACTCAATGCCTACATTATACGTCTTAATCGCTGTATAGACGCGCTAGTCGTTGAATTGTTACGATAGCTTTGCGCAATGACTACCTCAAGGACTCTCATCACATGGCTGCCGACTTTTGCTACAGTCCAGGATTAATGCCTTTCGAACAAGCTCGACGTCTGCTACTCGACTCGGTAAACACCATCAATAGAATAGAGAGTATTAACACTCGAAAGGCTATCAGCCGAATTTTGGCCGGACCTATAATGGCGCCAATGGATGTGCCTGCGAATGATAATTCAGCGATGGACGGATTCGCCTTTGCTCATCAAAGTCTGTTAAACGATCGTCCTCTTGAACTGGTTGGAGAGGCTTTAGCTGGTCACCCTTATTCAACTGAGATATTACTTGGAGAGTGCGTGAGAATCACCACTGGCGCTGTGTTACCGAAAGGCGCAGACACCATTGAGATGAAAGAAAAATCGGTATTAGAAAACGCCTATGTTCGAATGACGCACAATGTCTCTAAAGGCCAGTTTGTTCGTAAAAAAGGTGAAGATGTTCGCGCTGGCACTCCAATCTTTGAACAAGGGCACAAAATTACCGCTGCCGATATAGGCTTACTCAGCGCTTGTGGAATAGATAGAGTCGATGTTTACGATCGGATTAAGGTCGCTGTGTTATCCAGTGGTGATGAGTTAGTTGAACCCGGAGAACCGCTCAAGCCTGGACAACTTTACGACAGCAATCGTCACATGCTCATTGCGGCACTTAGCCGCAGTCACAGTGAGGTAATTGACTTAGGCATTGCCAGAGATACCATCCACGACACTCGCCAAGCGTTAGAGAAGGCCTGCGAAGATGCTGATTTAATCATCAGTTCTGGTGGCGTCTCTGTTGGTGAAGCTGATCTGCTGAAACAAGTGGTCGACGACATAGGGACGCTCAGCTTATGGAGAATCGCAGTGAAACCAGGGAAACCGTTTGCGTTCGGAACGATCGGTTCAGCGAGCTATGTCGGCCTGCCCGGAAACCCTGTTTCATCGTTGGTTACTTTCGCGCAACTCACTCTGCCAATACTGCATAAGCTGCAAGGACTAACAGCCAAACCTTCAACCTCATTACTTGCCAAACTTAAATTTCCAATAACCCGACAAACGGGACGCAAAGAATTTATTCGAGCAAAAATAGCGTTTGATCAACAAGGCCAAGCATGGGTCGAGCCAACGGGAGCACAAGGTTCAGGAATTCTCAGCAGTATGGTAGCCGCTGATGGGTTTATTGTGGTCGAGCCAGACATTGAAACCATCGCCGCCAATAGTTATGTATGTTTTGAGTGGTTCCCCGAAGAACTTCAATAACTACTCAGTTCCAACCCTCTCGGCTTCAGCTTTCATCATTTCATTGTGCTCAACGACCTGACGCATAAACTTTCGATTAAAAGTTAGCGTCACCACAACCAGAATGATATCAATGAAAATGCTAGTGAGTGCCCCGGGAATTTGCATCTTTAATAAAAAGTTTCCGCTGCCTGCAAGCACCACAATTAATATTGAGTTGCTCGCAATGGATGATATTGTCGCTAGTAGAAAGGCTTTTATTCGCCAAACACTCAGTCTCAAAAGCAATACACCCGATAAGATATAAAACAATGAGACGGCCATAGTTATCGAACCAATCAAGGGGAGGCTATCAATATACCATTGGGGTGGAACGATATCGTTAGACAGACCATGAATAAACTCTTTAATGATCGGAAAGTTCTCAAGATCTTTTTCCGAGTCTTTTGAGCCTTCTGTAGTGATTTCAGACTCTTGCTCTAACGATTCATCAGAAACGGGGTTTCGCTGTTCCGCCCTCTCTTTCTCACTATCAATTCTTCTTTGCTCAAGGTCTTCTAGCGCTTCATGCTGAATATCATAGAGTTCTGGCATGATCAAATTGCTAACCCCAGAGAAAAACCCTAATGCTCCGAAAATAAGCATAAACACAGCGATCACGGTCATCCATGTTGGTCGCGGTAAATGTATTTCATCAAGCTTTTTCTTTTCAAGCTTCGTTTTTTCAGGGATATCTCTTTCACTCACAGCCAAGATCTCATTGTTACTTCTTGTTCATTTATGACTGCTTTTTAACACACCTAAGATCAAACTACTAGGACGAATATCGACCCAAGTTCAGGATAAAATCACCGAGACTGTTAATCACTAATATAAATAATTGACTAACATAAATTTTAATTCGTCATGACTTAAATATTCATTTCTGGCATTTGTACCATATAAAATGTGAGAAAGAACTGAGTCAGTCTAAATATTGAATGGGCAACTTGAAAAGCGAACATTAATGCAACCACACGAATCGCTACGCTCCACCAATTAAACCGCCAAAAGCGTCGAAGTGCAGCCGCCATATAGGCGATTAAACCAATCGGTAACAGTAAAAAATAGATCCCTGCAACACTCTCTCGAAAACCGAACAAATCAGCGAATGTAAGAATTACCCACTCAGGCACTTGAGCAGCGACAATCCAAATAAGAAGCCACGCATGGAGGTTTAATGAAAAAATTAGGTGGTCGGCAAAATAATAGCTCTTTCGATAACAAATAAAATAACTAAAAACAGCGAAAATGGGCACCTGAAGAATAATCAGTGAACGAGCGAGTACTTTAACCAACTGATCATAGTGAACTTTAAATTCATTGGGCGTTGCTCCCATCGCTGCTATCTTATTCAGAGTCCACTCTTTGATCCAACCACTGTAGGGTTGCAAGGTAAGTTGATCGACAAATGTCACATAAAAGTCGGTTATTGGAGACAAAAATACGAACAACACGTTAATCAGCAGGAAAAAAGTAATCGGACGTAAAAAATCTACTCGACGTCCCTGATAGAAATTTAATTCAAATTGCCCGGGCTTCAATAGCATTAATTGCAACGTCGAACCTATTTTTCCGTCAACCGATGTAATGTCTTCTAAAAACTGTTTTAACAAATAGAAAACTGAACGAAGCTCAGGCCGTAATCGCTCTTCACCACAACGACTGCAATAGCGTAAACTTATCGGATAGCCACAACTAGGACACGATATGGGTAAAGAAGTATCTTCCGATAGATTATGGCTCAATGTTTTTCCCTCACTGCTCACCTTTATTGATTCTCGATATGAAACAAGACATCACTTGCTCATCTCTTTAGACGCTAGGCTCGATTGAATGGTTTAACCTTGATTAAGTTCGGTTTTCAGTCCAGAATTTTAACTGGTAGACAAGAACTTTAACTGACCGACAAGAGTTTTAACTGACCGATCCGCTAATGGGTTTTAGTCAACACTTCTCCAAGCAATACAAAGCAGAACCCCACTACCGCACCAAGGGGAGGTCCCCAATGCCTCTCTAGGCGAGCTTGCGGCGCGATATCTTGAAAGATCAAATACAAAATACCTCCAGCAGAAAACAACATAATCGCGCCTAATATTGCAGGTTCTGCCGATAAAAAGAAATAGCCCGAAAGGCCTGCGACGGGACCTAAAGCAGTTAAAGCCGTCATGGTCAAAAGCGTTCGCCGCACACTTTGTCCGTTTTGTTCACACAGTTCTCGAAACGCATTAAAGCCTTCAGGTAAGTTTTGCAGCCCAATGAGTACGGCAAGTAACCAAGCCGACTGCGGGTCAACAACGACCATCCCACCCAATGCAATGGCCTCAGGAAAATAATCCAATACCATTCCCATCAACTGAGGCGATTGTCGTCGCTTTAATCCTAATCGCCACTCCAAAGCAAAAAACGTTAGTCCGCCCAATAGTACTAAGGCAACCGACCAGCCAGGGTAAGCAAACTGATGTTTGCCCTCAGGAACCAAAACCAATGCGACAGCCCCTAACAACACGCCGCCACCCAGAGCGATCAAAAAGTGTCGAAGCTCTTGCTCCAACCAGCGCGGACGAATACTCTCTACCGACGCGAGCAGCCCACCAATCAGCATACAACCGCCGGATCCGATGGTAAGTAAAATGATCAAACTGATTTCTGACATGGATAACCCTAACGTATTGAATTTTATCTAGATAATTAAAATCTCTTGCTTAACTTCATGAAACCGCGTATTTCAACTAAGCGCAACAAAAATCTTGAATTTTATTCTATACAATTGCTTGGTAAGTTTGGTGTTCCATTAGATCTTGCCTAAACTTAAATAAAACAAAATAAATTTCGGACGTAATGCCTAAACAATTTCTGATCGGCTTTTTAACACTCCTTATCTTGCTTCTATGTCAGGCAACGGCCGCTCTAGACCCGACAAAGCGCTTTGATCAATATGTCATTGATACTTGGTCAATTGAGCAAGGTTTACCACAAATTACCGTCAGCGCGATTCTTCAAGATCGTGATCATTACCTATGGGTCGCCACGCAAGCTGGGCTGGCACGCTTCGACGGCGTGCAATTTAGGACCTACAGTGCCGACAACACCCCCGCCATTCGTGGCAACTTCATCCAAGATCTTTTACTCGACCGGCAAGGTCAACTATGGATTGCAACCTACAAGGGGTTAACTCGCAAGTCGGGCGAAACCTTCTTTGCAGTCGATATTGCCAATGCTGAAAAAAGTGCTCAAATAAACATTAATGCTCTAAGCGAAGGTCAATCAGGTGAAATTTGGGTTGCCGCAAACGAAGGCATCTATGTCGTCAAAGAGCATAAGCTCCACTTAGTTCAATCGACTGATCAACCGAACCATGACATTTTGACTTTTGAAAATAGGGTTTATGTGGGGACGGTCGGTAAATTATGGCTTTACCAAGGCTCGTCGCTCAATGAAATAGAGTTACCTGACTATTATCAGCAAGCAACTATCAATGAGTCGATTTATTACCAAGATAAAATTTGGTTAGGGACCAACAAAGGTTTATTAATCTTGGATCCAAAAACTCAAAAGATTGTAGAGTTTAAAACCCAGTCAAAATTGTTTCATTATCCGGTCGATGCTTTAGGTGCTGACTCCGAAGGCAATCTATGGGTTGGTACCATCAGTGGATTCTATCGAATTCATGGAATGCAAGTGACTGACTTCACTACCGAAAAACAAAACCAAGACTTCAAACAAGTCCAAGCGATTTTCGAAGATCATGAAGGTAATTTGTGGCTAGGGAGCTACACCGATGGTATCGCTCGCGTCTGGAGTGGCAGAACACTACGATTTTCGGCGGATGCTGGTTTACAAGATCCCTTAGTTTGGAGTGTCGCACCCTCACTCAGTGGTGACGCTGTTTGGGTGGGTACTAATCGGGGTCTGGCCTTACTACAAGACGGCAAATTCAGTACCTGGGCAACGCCTAACCAACTTCCTCACCCAACCGTGTATACGCTTTTACCTGAGAACAATCAGCTCTGGATCGGAACGCGCAAAGGGCTCACTCGATTGGTTAATGGTGAGATCAATACCCCTGCTCACAATGAAATCTTTTCGAGTCTTCAAATCAACTCCATTTTTAGAGATCAACAAAAGCAACTATGGGTGGGTACTTCTGATGGTTTATACCAGTACAGCGAGCAAGAAGTTACCAAAATCCCAACCAACTCACAGCAAAATATCTTAGTTCGACCAGTTACACAGCTTAGGGATGGACGAATTTGGGTTGGCACACAAAAAGGTTTGTTTGAAGTCTCTAATGAAAGGCTTTCACCGATAGGTTTAGAGAATGGACTAAATGACACGTTAGACGTCACCGCGATTCTTGAGCTATACAATGGCGATATTATCATTGCA
>Ga0070728_10002851_pt1 | contig 20358 bp, 16 predicted proteins | sample tdDd471_FD_66723 | JGI IMG/M metagenome (GOLD analysis project Ga0070728, IMG submission 66723) | Marine sediment microbial communities from the Atlantic coast under amendment with organic carbon and nitrate - tdDd47.1 | ecosystem: Environmental > Aquatic > Marine > Coastal > Sediment | place... | reverse complement strand
GCGGCCTCGCTGATGGGCATGATGTACGGCATCCGCGCCGCCGGCGCCTGGCGGGACGAGCGGGTGAGCAACCGGCTGGATGGCGGCTGCCATCATTACGGCGTCTACGAGACCAGCGACGGCGGCCATATCTGCGTCGGCTCCAACGAGCCCAAATTCTACGAGCGGCTGATCCGCGCCCTGGGGCTGGAGGGCGAGGACCTGCCGGCCCAGACCGACCGGGAGGGCTGGCCCGGCATGCGCGAGAAGTTCGCGGCGATCTTCAAGACCAAGACCCGCGACGAATGGTCGGCGATCCTGGAGCCCGAGGACCTGTGCTACGCGCCGGTCCTCGACATGGGCGAGGCGCCGAAGCATCCCCACAACATCGCCCGACAGACCTTCGTCGAGCGGGACGGGATGGTCCAGCCGGCACCGGCGCCGCGCTTCTCGCGCACCCCGGGCGCGATCCAGGGGCCGCCGCCGGAGCCGGGCGAGCACACCGACGCCGGCCTCGCCGAATGGGGTTTCTCTGCCGACGAGATCGCGGCGCTGCGCGCCAGCGGCGCCGCCGCCTGACGGAGGATCCGAGGATGGCCAAGGCGACCTTCGCGGCGGGCTGTTTCTGGGGCGTCGAGGAAGCCTTCCGCCGGGTGCCGGGCGTCACCGCGACGGCCGTCGGCTATATCGGCGGCACGACCGAGACCCCGACCTACGAGGAGGTCTGCACCGGGCACACCGGCCATGCCGAAGCGGTCGAGGTCCAGTTCGACCCCAAGCGGGTGTCCTACGCGGCGCTGGTCGATCTGTTCTTCGACATCCACGACCCGACCCAGGTGAACCGCCAGGGCCCGGACATCGGCAGCCAGTACCGGACCGCGATCTTCACCCATGACGCGAACCAGGCGGATACGGCCCGCGCCGCCAAGGCGGCGCTCGCCGAATCGGGGCGCTTCGCCTCGGCCATCGCGACCGAGATCGCCGCCGCCCCCACCTTCTGGCCGGCCGAGGACTATCACCAGCAATATGTCGAGAAGCGCCGCGGCGGCCGCGGCGGCCGCGCCTGCGACCATCCGGGCTGACGTCGCGGGTCGGGGGCGGCGGCGATCGTGACCTATCTGCAATCCGCCCTCGGCCTGGTCCTCCTCTGCGCCCTCGCCTGGGCGCTGAGCGAGAACCGGCGGGCGGTGTCGTGGAAGCTGCCGCTGGCGGGGATCGCCCTGCAGATCCTCCTCGCCGCGCTGCTGTTGAAGCTGCCGCCCTTCCAAGCGGCCTTCCTGTGGCTCAACTCGGTCGTCCTGGCCCTGCAAGCGGCGACCGAGCAGGGCACGACGCTGGTCTTCGGCTTCCTGGGCGGCGGTCCCCTGCCCTTCGACGAGCCCTATCCCGGCGCCTCATGGATCCTCGCCTTCCGGGGCCTGCCGCTGGTCCTGGTGATGAGCGCGGTCTCGGCGCTTCTGTTCCATTGGCGCGTCCTGCCCGCCATCGTCCGCGGCTTCGCCTGGCTGTTGCGCCGGACGCTGGGCATCGGCGGCGCGGTGGGGGTGAGCGCCGCCGCCAACGTCTTCGTCGGCATGGTCGAGGCGCCCCTGTTCGTGCGGCCCTATCTGGCGAAGCTGTCGCGGGGCGAGCTGTTCATGGTGATGAGCTGCGGCCTGGCGACGGTCGCCGGCACGGTGATGGTGCTCTATGCGGCGATCCTGGGATCGGTGATCGACGGGGTGCTGGGCCATATCTTGACCGCGTCACTGATCAGCGCCCCGGCGGCCATCCTGGTCGCCCGGCTGATGGTCCCCGACGACGGCGCCGCGACCGAGGCCGAGACCCTGGCCCCGCCCCGCGAGGCCGACAGCGCCATGGAGGCGGTCGTCAACGGCGTCGGCACCGGGATCCGGTTGATCCTCAACATCGTCGCCATGCTGATCGTGATGGTGGCGCTGGTCCATCTGGCGAACATGATCCTGGGCCTGCTGCCCGAGGCGGACGGCGCGCCGATCACCATCCAGCGCCTGGCCGGCTATCTGTTCGCGCCGCTCGCCTGGCTGATGGGGCTCGCCTGGCCCGAGGCCGTCGCCGGCGGCAACCTGCTGGGCACCCGGCTGGTGTTGACCGAATTCGTCGCCTATCTGGACATGGCCAAGCTGGGCGACGAAGCCCTGTCGCCGCGAGGGCGGGTGATCCTGCTCTACGGGCTGTGCGGCTTCGCCAGCCTGCCCAGCCTGGGCATCATGATCGGTGGGCTGGGCGCGATGGTGCCCGAGCGGCGCACGGAGATCGTCGCCCTGGGCTTCAAGTCGGTGATCGCCGCGACCCTGGCGACCGCCATGACCGGCGCCGTCGTCGGGCTGTTCGTCTGATCGTCTGACGCGCGATCGCCTGACGCGCGATCGTCTGACGCGCGCCGCGCGCGCCCCCGTCAGGCGGGCAGGACCTTCCCCGGATTGAGGATGCCTTGCGGGTCCAGGGCCTGCTTGATCTGGCGCATCACGGCGACGGCCTCGCCATGCTCGGCGCGCATGAACTTCATCTTGCCCTGGCCGACGCCATGCTCGCCGGTGCAGGTGCCGCCCATCGCCAGCGCCCGCCGGACCATGGCGTCGTTCAGCCGATTGACCTCGGCCATGTCCTTGGGATCGTCGGGGTCGACCAGGAAGATCGCATGGAAGTTGCCGTCGCCGACATGGCCGGTGATGCCGGAGATCAGGAAGGAGCCGTCCAGATCCGCGCGGGTCCGGGCGACGCATTCGGCGAGGCGGGCGATCGGCACGCAGACATCGCCGGAATAGAGGCCGGCCCCCGGACGCAGCACCTTGACCGCGTGGGCGACGTCGTGGCGCGCCTTCCACAGCCGGTTGCGATCCTCCTCGCGGGTCGCCCATTCGAAACCCTTGCCGCCATGCTCGGCGGCGATGGCCTGGACCTTCTCCGCCTGGGCGCGCACCTCCGCCTCGCCGCCCTGGAATTCCAGGAACAGATGCGGCTCTTCCGGATAGGCGGTGCCCGAATAGAGGTTCATCGCCCGCATTACCACCTCGTCGACGAACTCGATCCGGGCGACCGGGATTCCCGACTGGATGGTGACGATCACCGACTCGACCGCCTGGGCGAAGCTGGGGAAGGGGCAGACGGCGGCCAGGCTGGCCTCGGGAATGCCGTGCAGGCGCAGGGTGACCTCGGTAACGATGCCCAGCGTCCCCTCGGAGCCGACGAACAGCCGCGTCAGATCGTAGCCGGCGGAAGATTTGCGCGCCCGGTTGGCGGTCTTGATCACCCGGCCGTCGGCGAGAACGACGGTCAGCGCCAGCACGTTCTCGCGCATGGTGCCGTAGCGGACCGCCGTGGTCCCGCTGGCCCGGGTCGAGGCCATGCCGCCCAACGAGGCGTCCGCCCCCGGATCGACGGGAAAAAACAGGCCGGTGTCGCGCAGATGCCGGTTCAGCGCGTTGCGGGTGACGCCGGCCTGGACGGTGGCGTCCATGTCCGCCGGGTTGACCGAAAGGATCGCGTCCATGCGGCCGAGATCGACGCAGACGCCGCCCTGGACGGCGTTGATCCCGCCCTCGACGCCGGTGCCGGTGCCGAAGGGAACGACCGGCGTCGCGTGGGCCGAGCAGATCTTCAGGATCTCGGCGACTTCCTCGGTCGATTGAGGGAAGGCGACGGCGTCCGGCGCCATCGGCGGGTGATAAGCGATGTCGTGGGCATGATGGTCGCGGACCGCCCGCGCGGTGGCCAGCCGGTCGCCCAAAAGCGCCCGCAGCGCGTCCAGGCTCGCGCCCAGATTGGCGGCATTCTTGCCCATGGCGGCATCCTCCCCTTGGCGAATCGCGGCGGCGGCGAATCGAGCCTAGCGCCGGTTCGCCACCGCCGCAATTGGCGCCCGCCTTGTCGGCGCGGCCCCGGCCGGGCGAAGATGGCGGGACAATGAACGAGCGACTGAGGGAGGACCCCATGCCGAAGAGCGACGCCTACGAGAAAGGCACCGAGATCCGCAGCCAGCTGATGGGCGAGGAGATGACCGCCGACATGGCCGCGACCGTCTATGACGATCCCTTCATGCAGCGGTTCGGCGACTATGCCCGCGAGGCCGTGTTCGGCCTGTTATGGTCGCGGCCGGGGCTGGACGCGAAGACGCGGACGCTGATCTGCGTCGTCTCCGACACCGCGACCGGGCGCTGGCCGGAGCTGGAGGTGCATCTGAAGATGGCCCGCCGCCAGGGCTGGACCGAGGACGAATTGGGCGAGGCCCTCCTGCATCTGGCCGGCTATATCGGCCTGCCCTCCGTCCGCGAGGCCATGATCGTCGCCAAGGAGGTATTCGCCAAGGCGCGGGCGGCGGGGTAAGGCCGGCCTCGGCGCCCTCGACAAACGCGGCGGCGTGGCCCATATCGCCATGGCGCCGCGCCGACGGGCGGCGCGCGCGGCCCGAAAGCCGTTGGATCGACGGGGAACGACATGCAGGGCAGCCAGACGGAGTCGCCGCTGTTCGACAGCCTGGCGCAATGGCTGATGGAACAGAGCATCCGCGAGCTTCCGCTGGACGATCTCGTCCGCGGCATGGGCCGGCGCCTGGTCGCCGGCGGCATCCCGATCCACCGCATCGCCATCGGCGGCATGATCCTGCATCCCGTATTCGGGGCCCTGGACATCGTCTGGGAATCCCCCACCGATACCAGCCGCCACGAAAAGACGCCGCGCGGCGTCATGACGACGCCGGAATTCCAGAACGCGCCTTTCTTCCACGCCATGTCGAACGGCATTCCGTTCCAGCGCTACCATCTGGAGCGCGACGGCAATGCCGATTCCTTCGCCCTGTTCGACAAGTTTCGCGCGCAGGGGGTTACCGACTATCTGGTGGCCTTCCATTCCTATGGCCGCGACGACAAAGGGACCGAGGGCGACCTGTCGCGGCGGATGCAGGGCGTCGTCTCCTCCTTCTCGACACGCCGGATCGGCGGGTTCGACGACCGCGAGATCGGCTATCTGGAGGCCCTGACCCGGACCTTGTCCCTGTGCGTGAAGGCCAGCACCGCGCGCGAGCTGTCGCGCACCCTGATGGACACCTATCTCGGCAGCCTGTCCGGCGGCCAGATCCTGGAGGGGCTGGTCGAGCGGGGCGACGGCAAGCGCATCGATTGCGTGCTGTGGTATTGCGACCTGCGCGGGTCGACGGCGCTGGCCGACGGCATGCCGCTGGACGATTTCCTGCGGATGCTCAACGACTATTTCGAATGCACCGCCGGCGCGGTGCTCGACCATGGCGGCGAGGTTCTGGGCTTCGTCGGCGACGCCGTGATCGCGATCTTCCCCTATATGGACGGGACGCGGCCCCTGGCGGACATGGCCCGCGCCGCCGCCGCCACCGCCCGCGAAGCGGTCGCGCGGGTCGCCCGGCGCAACGACGAAGCCGGCCCGGACCAGCCGGCGATCCGGTTCGGCATCTCGCTCCATATCGGCCGCGTCATGTACGGCAATATCGGCACGGACCGGCGCATGGGATTCAGCGTCGTCGGCCCGGCCGTCAACGAGGTCGCCCGCCTGGAAGGTCTCTGCAAGACGCTGGACGCCCAGATCGTCGCCTCGTCCAGCTTCGGCGAGGTCTACCCGGAACCGCTGACGTCCCAAGGCACCCATCCGGTCGCCGGCGTCAAGAACGGCCTCGCCGCCTACACCTTCCCCGACTTCCCACCGGCAAACAGCCCCGGCGGCGGCGAGTAGGGACAGTGCACCTGGAGTGCATCCTCCACGGCTGAACCAAGGACGAGCCGGGCACGGGCCGTATACGCCTATTCGCTCGCTTCGATGTCCGCGATTGAACAAAAACCCCCCGAAAACGGAACGTTTTCAGGGGGTTATTGGTGGGCGCACAAGGACTCGAACCTTGGACCCGCTGATTAAGAGTCAGCTGCTCTACCAACTGAGCTATGCGCCCGCAAGGAAGGGGGCCGTATAGCATTCGACGGGCGGGTCGGCAAGCGTGGCGGGCGGCGGAACGCGGCGGCGGGCCGCCGGGGGGCGGGGTCGAGGAAAGGCACGCGGGGCTACGGCAAACCGCCCTGCTTGCCGAGCTGGACGTCGCGATGGACGAAGACGCAGACGACCAGGCCGAAGCCCAGCATCAGCGACAGCATCGCCGTGCCGCCGTAGGAGATCAGCGGCAGGGGCACGCCGACCACGGGGATCAGCCCCATCACCATGGCGATGTTGATGAACACGTACAGGAAGAAGGTGCTGGTCACCCCCATCGCCAGCAGGCGGCCGAACTGGCTGCGGCTGCGCAGGGCGATGGCGATCCCCCAGCCGATGATCAGCGCGTACAGCCCCAACAGGCCGAGGCCGCCGAACAGGCCGAATTCCTCGGCCAGCATGGTGAAGATGAAATCGGTCTGCTTCTCGGGCAGAAAGTTGAGATGGCTCTGGGTGCCTTGCAAGAACCCCTTGCCGACCAGCCCGCCGGAGCCGAGCGCGATTTTCGACTGGATGATGTGATAGCCGGCGCCCAGCGGGTCGGTCTCGGGATTGAGGAAGGTCAGCACCCGCTGCTTCTGATAGCCGCGCAGGAACTGCCAGGCGACCGGGATCGCCGCCAATGCCGCGCCGCCGGCGAGGGCGAACTTCCACAGCCGGATGCCGGTCGTCACCAGGACGGCGCCGCCGATCATCACCAGCATCAGGGCGGTGCCCAGATCCGGCTGGCGCAGGACCATCGCCGCCGGCGCCAGGATCAAGAGCAGCGGCACCACCAAATGGCGCGGCCGGTTGACGTCCTCCAGGGCGACGGCGTGGAAATAGCGGGCCAGCGCCAGGACCAGGGCGATCTTCATCACCTCCGACGGCTGGAACTGGAAGAAGCCGAGATTGATCCAGCGGGTCGCGCCCATCCCGATCACCCCGGCCAGCTCCACCGCCACCAGAAGGACGAAGGACGCCCCGTAGACTATATAGGCATAACGCAGCCACAGCCGGATATGGATCAGCGCGGCGAGGAACAATAGGCCGAGCCCGGCCCCGAACCGCATCGCCTGGCGCGACGCCCAGGGGTCCCACCGCCCGTTCGCCGCCGAATAGAGCATGGCGAAGCCGATGGCGGCGGTCAGGCAGAGCAGCAGGACCAGGCTCCAATTCACCCGCCACAGCTTCTCGCCCAGCGTCATGCCCTCGGATCGCAGGCCGGCCCCCGTCGCCATGGCTCAGCCCTCTCCGCCGGCGCCGCCGCGCCCGGCGACCGTCGCCTCGCCCCGGCCGCGCCGGACCGCCGCCGCCAGCAGGTCGCGGGCCACCGGCGCCGCGGCCTTGGAGCCGCTGCCGCCATGCTCGACCACGACGGCCGCCGCGTAGCGAGGCCGGTCCTCCGGCGCGAACCCGACGAACAGCGCATGGTCGCGGGCCGCCCAGGGCAGGTCCTCGTTCTTGCGCACCCCGGTCAGCCGCTCGGCGGCGGTGATGCGGCGCACCTGCGAGGTGCCGGTCTTGCCGCCCATGTCGAACCCGGCGTCGGCGATCCGCGAGCCGAAGGCGGTCCCGCGCGGATCGTTCACCACCCGCGACATGGCACGGCGCAGAAAATCGAGCGCCTTCGCCGAGACGTCGATCCTCGTCGCCGGCGCCGGCGCTTCGGCGTCCGCCGGCCGGCGGGTCAGATGGGGCGGCACGGCCCGGCCGCCATTGACCAGCCGCGCGGTCATCATCGCCAATTGCAGCGGCGTGGCGAGCAGGAATCCCTGGCCGATGCCGGCGACCAGGGTCTCGCCCTGCTGCCAGGGCGTGCCGATCACCGCCCGCTTCCAATCGCGGCTGGGGATCAGCCCCGGCTTCTCGCCGGGCAGGTCCAGCGCCAACGGCGCCCCCAGCCCGAAGCGCCGCGCCATGGCGCCGATCCGGTCGATGCCCAGCTTGCGGGCGATATCGTAGAAATAGACGTCGCAGGACTGGGCGATGGAATCGGCCATGTCCATCCAGCCATGCCCGCCCTTCTTCCAGCAATGGAACTTGGCGGTACCGAGCTCGACCTCGCCAGTGCAGAAGACCCGATGGTCGGGGCTCGCGATCCCCGCCTCCATCGCCGCCAGCGCGACGATCATCTTGATCGTCGAGCCCGGCGCGTACTGGCCGGCGACGGCCTTGTTGGCCAGGGGCGCGCGCGGGTCCGAGGCCAGCGACTTCCAAGCCGCGTCGTCCAACCCCCGCGAGAATTCCTCGGGATCGAAGCCGGGGGTGGAGACCAGGGTCAGGATCTCGCCGGTTTCGACATCGACCACCACCGCGGCGGCGCTCTCGCCGCCCAGCCGCTCGGTGGCCAGCTTCTGCATCGCCAGGTCCAGGGTCAGGCGCACCTCGGCGCCGGGCGTCCCCTCCTCGCGGGAAAGCTCGCGGATCACCCGGCCGACGGCGTTGACCTCCAACTGGCTGGACCCCGCCTTGCCGCGCAGGGCGAGATCGTGCAGCTTCTCGGCGCCGCTGCGCCCGATCTGGAAGCCGGGCAGTTGCAGGAGCGGGTCGTCGGCACCGTCCGCGTCGGACACGGCGGCGACATAGCCCAGCGCATGCGCCACCGCGATCCCGTGGGGATAATGCCGGCTCTGGCCCATCTCGATGGTCACGCCCGGTAGATCGGGCGCGTTCACCGCGATGCGCGAGACCTCTTCCCAGCTCAGATTCTCCTTGATGATGACGGGCACGAAGGGCCGCTTGCGGGCCAGCATCCGCAGGACCCGGTCGCGCTCGGCCGCGGTCAGCGGCACGATGCTGGCGAACGCCCCCAGCGTCGCCGCCAGGTCCGGCGCCCGCTCGCGGACGATGACGGCGCGGTAGTTCTGGCGGTTGACCGCCAGCACCTCGCCATCGCGATCCAGGATGCGGCCGCGCGGCGGCGGCAGGAGGCGGAGATTGATCCGGTTCTCGTCCGCCAGCATGGCGTACCGGTCGGCCTCGATCACCTGAAGCTGGTACAGCCGCGCCGCCAGGGCCGAGAACAGCGCCGCCTGCCCGCCGCCCAGCAGCAGCGCGCGGCGGTTGAAGACCTTCTGGCTGTTGGGGTTCCGGTACATCTCAGGCCCGGCCCAGCAGCCGCCGTTGCGCCCAGGCCAACAGCCAACTGACCAGGGGATAGGCGGCCAGGGTGACGCCTAGCTGGAAAAGCGCCGGCGCCGGGGCGATCAGCCGCCCGGCCAGCGCCACCAGCAGCAGCCAGGTCAGGAGGGTCGCCGGCGCCGCCACCATCGCGAACCCCCACCAGACGACGAGGAAGGACTTGCCGTGAAAGAACCGCCGCTGGGCGAGGACGACGGCATGGGCGAGCAGCAGGAGCAACGCATGCACGCCCAGCGGCAGGCCGGAGACGATATCGACGAACAGGCCGACGGCGAACACCGCCGGCGCCGGCAACAGATCGGGCCGATGAACCGTCCAGTAATAGACCGCCATCAGGGAGAGCGCCGGCGCCACCGCCGCGTAGCCCGGCAGATAGAAGGGCAGGCCACCGAGGACGGCGAGGAACAGGGTGGAGAGCAAGGGCGTCAGCCGGCGCAGCCCGGCCACCGCCTGGAACCAGAGCGTCCCGGTCAAGGCAACGAGGCGCCGCCGCCGCCGGCGTCCGGCCGGTCGGGCAGGATGCCGTCGAGACCGAAATCGACGACCCGGACATGCTCCAGCCAATGGGAATCGATGAAGGGCTGCACCCGCGGCGCGCCGTCGGCGTCGAGAACGAGGATGCCCACCGGAAGGCCCGGCGGAAAGGCGCCGGCATGGCCGGAGGTGACGATCCGGTCGCCCGCTTCCAGCCGGGTTCCCGGCGCCAGGAAGTCGAGACGCGGCCGGGTCGAGTTGTCGCCGACGAGGATGGCGCGGACGCCGCTGCCCTCGACCTTTACCGGAATACGCGAGTTGATGTCGGTGATCAGCAGGATCCGGGCCGCCCGGCGGCCGGTCTCGGCCACCCGGCCGACCAGCCCTTCGTCGTTGATCGCCGCCAATCCCTTGCGCACGCCCGCCTCGCGGCCGGCGTTGATCAAGACGCTGCGGGCGAACGCCCCGCCCGGATCGGCGACGACCCGCGAGGCGATGTAGCGTGCCTCGGCCTCGGGGACATAGGCGAGCAAATCCTTGAGCGCCTGGTTCTCGGCCATCAGCCGGCGCGCCGTCGCCTGCCATCCCAAAAGCCGCGCGTTCTCCGCGCGCAAGCGGGCGTTCTCGCTGCGCAGCGCCAGGGTCGCGCGGACTTCCTGGACCAGATCGGCGACGGTCGCGACCGGACGGGACAGAACGTCATAGACCGGCGCCACCGCGTCGACGACACCGGTGCGGAACCGCTCGACCACCACCAGATCGGCCTTCGACAGCAACATCGCCGCGAAGGCGCCGACGACGAGCAGCAGGAAGGCGAACCGCTGAGCCAGGGTCCTCAGCGGTTGGGTTAGTTGTAGAACGGGTCCGATTCGATCCTTCATCCGGCTTCGTTCCTACCTCCGCCCCGGAAACCGTTTCCGGGAGCTCGACCGTCCGATCAGTACATCGACGTCAGGACGTTCTTGAGGACCTTCATTTCTTCCAGGCAGCGCCCGGTCCCGAGCGCCACGCAGGACAGCGGCTCGTCGGCGATGGAGACCGGCAGCCCCGTCGCGTGCCGCAGCACCGTGTCCAGATTGCCCAGCAGCGCCCCGCCGCCGGTCAGCACGATGCCCTTGTCGACGATATCGGCGGCGAGCTCGGGCGCGGTATGTTCGAGCGCGACCTTGACCGCCTCGACGATGGCGCCGACCGGCTCGGCCAGGCTCTCGGCGATCTGGCGCTCGCTGATCACCAGCTCCTTGGGCACGCCGTTCATCAGGTCGCGGCCCTTGATCTCCATGACCTGGCCCTCCCCTTCCGCGGGCGGACAGGCGGAGCCGATCTCCTTCTTGATCCGCTCGGCGCTGCCCTCGCCGACCAGCAGATTATGGTTGCGGCGGATATAGGCGATGATCGCCTCGTCCATCTTGTCGCCGCCGACCCGCACCGACCGGGAATAGACGATGCCGCCCAGGGACAGGACCGCCACCTCGGTCGTGCCGCCGCCGACATCGACGACCATCGAGCCGGTCGGCTCGGTCACCGGCAGGCCGGCGCCGATGGCGGCGGCCATCGGTTCCTCGATCAGGAAGACGCGCCGGGCGCCGGCGCTTTCCGCCGATTCCTGGATGGCGCGTCGCTCCACCGCCGTCGAGCCCGAGGGCACGCAGACGATCACCTGGGGGCTGGCGAAGCTGCGCCGGTTATGCACCTTGCGGATGAAATGCTTGATCATCTCCTCCGCGACCTCGAAATCGGCGATCACGCCGTCGCGCAGGGGACGGATGGCCTCGATATTGCCGGGAGTGCGGCCCAGCATCATCTTCGCCTCGTCGCCGACCGCGAGCACCTGCTTGCGGCCCTTGACGTTGGCGATGGCGACCACCGACGGCTCGTTCAGGACGATGCCCCGCGACTTCACATAGACCAGCGTGTTCGCGGTCCCCAGATCGATGGCCATGTCGGCCGACAGCATGCCCAAGAGACGGGAAAACATCGAAGCCCTTCAAACCCCCAGTTCATTCGTCGACGGCGCCGGGACGATGCCCGGCGCCGCGCGTTGTTCTTACCGCGGTTCGTGCGCCATCGCCCGCGCGCGAACCCGTGCGATCAGGCGGACATCGCCGCCGGATCGCGTTTCTCGCGCCGAACCAGCAACCTGTTCAACGCGTTCACATAGGCGCGGGCGGACGCGACCAGCGTGTCCGTGTCCGCGCCCTGGCCGTTGACGATCCGGCCGTTCTCCTCAAGGCGCACCGTGACCCCGGCCTGGGCGTCGGTCCCCTCGGTGACCGCATGGACCTGGTAGAGCCGCAGGACCGCCTCGTGCGGGAAGAGCTGCTTGATGGCGTTGAAGGTTGCGTCGACCGGGCCATCGCCCGTCGCCTTGGCCTGGACGGTCTTGCCGTCGATCTCGAGCTCGAGCTCCGCCGTCTGCGGCCCGCGCGAGCCGCACACCACCTGCAGCGAGACGAACTTGATATGGTCGTTGGTGCGCACCACCGTATCGTCGACGAGGCTGACGATGTCCTCCTCGTAGATTTCCTTCTTCTTGTCGGCCAAGTCCTTGAAACGGCGGAAGGCGTCCTCGAGGGCGTTCTGGCCCAGCTCGTAGCCCAGCTCCTTGACCTTGACGCGGAAGGCGTGGCGGCCGGAATGCTTGCCCATGACCAGGTTCGAGCTGGTCAGCCCGACCGATTCCGGGGTCATGATCTCGTAGGTGGCGGCATGCTTCAGCACGCCGTCCTGATGGATGCCCGATTCATGGGCGAAGGCGTTGGAGCCGACGATCGCCTTGTTGGGCTGGACGACGAAGCCGGTGATCGCCGAGACCAGCCGCGAGGCGCGCATGATCTGGGTGGTATCGACGCCGACCTCGTAGGGCATCAGGTCCTGGCGGGTCTTGATCGCCATGACGACCTCTTCCATAGAGGCGTTGCCCGCCCGTTCGCCGAGGCCATTGATCGTGCACTCGATCTGCCGCGCCCCGGCCTTGACCGCGGCCAGGGAATTGGCGACGGCCAGGCCCAGATCGTTATGGCAATGGGTGGAGATGCGCGCCTTGTCGATGTTGGGCACGCGCTCGCGGATCTCGGTGATCAGCCGCGTGTATTCCTCGGGGAAGGTATAGCCGACGGTATCGGGGATATTGACCGTCGTCGCCCCGGCCTTGATCGCCTGTTCGATGACCCGGCACAGGAAGTCGGGCTCCGAGCGGGTGCCGTCCTCGCAGGACCATTCCACATCGTCGGTGTAGTTGCGGGCCAGGGTCACGGCGCTGATCGTTTCCTGGACCACCTGGTCCGGCTCCATCATCAGCTTGTGCTTCATATGAATGGGGCTGGTGGCGATAACGATATGGATGCGCGGATTGCGGGCCGGCTTCAGGGCCTCGGCCGCGCGTTCGATATCCTCGTGGCGGGTCCGGCAGAGGCTGGCGACGGCCGCGTTCTTGACCAGCTTGGAGACTTCCCGCACCGCCTCGAAATCGCCGTTCGACGAGATCGCGAAGCCGGCCTCGATCACATCGACGCCCAGATCCTCGAGCACCTCGGCGATCCGCAGCTTCTCCTCGAGATTCATGGTCGCGCCGGGCGACTGCTCGCCGTCGCGCATCGTGGTGTCGAAAATGATGACTCGGTTCTTGTCGGAACTACTCATTGCTGCTGTCCTTCACTTCGCCTTCCGGCCGCGATGTCGCCTCCGGGCCTTCATCTCGCCTCCGGGCGTCTTGGCCTTCCGGCTCCTTGTCTTCTTGTCTTCCGGCGATCGACCGGGTTTCCAATCGACTCGGCTTTTCCTCGATCCGGGCCCTTGTCCCAATCGGTCCGGCCCGATTTCGGTCCGGCGCGAGTCGCGCTCCCTGTCCCCTGAACGAGCGCTGGCAAGCCGGCGCGGGCCGCTCAGGGGCGACTAAGTCGACGCAGCGATTCGAAGCTAAGCGCGAAGGACGGGACGGACACGCGCCATTGCCCAGCCGTCCCGCCCCGCGAGGCATGACGGCGGTCGTTATCGGCATTGCGCGCAACCATGGTCATGGCGCCTTCCGACCCGAGTCTTTCCCAGCAACATTGTTCATTGGTCCTATCGTCTTACGGTTAACGACCAATGAACAGGGTCAACAACATTGGTTAACGTCTTTACGTCTACGCTTTTTCGCCGCCGCAACGCAATGATTTTGTAGCCCTCGGCGGCGGAAAAGCACCGCCGGGCCGGGCGGCGCGCCCCTGGCGCGCGCGCCGGGCCCGGAACGGCTGCCGCTCAGTTCTTGCTACGATCGACGAGGGCGTTTTCGGCGATCCAAGGCATCATCGCGCGCAGCTTGGCCCCGACCTCCTCGATCGGATGCTCGGCGCCGCGCCGCCGCATCGCCTTGAAGCTCGGCTGGCCGGCCTGGCATTCGGCCACCCATTCCTTGACGAACTTGCCGGACTGGATGTCGTCCAGGACCTCCTTCATCCGCTGCTTGACGCCCGCGTCGATGACCCGGCTGCCGCTCGCATAGTCGCCATACTCGGCGGTGTTGGAGACCGAATAGCGCATGTTGGCGATGCCGCCCTCATACATCAAGTCGACGATCAGCTTGACCTCGTGCAGACACTCGAAATAGGCCATTTCCGGCGCGTAGCCGGCCTCGACCAAGGTCTCGTACCCGGCGGTGATCAAGGCGCTGAGCCCACCGCACAAGACGGATTGTTCGCCGAACAGGTCGGTCTCGCATTCCTCGCCGAAGGTGGTCTCGATGATGCCGGCGCGCCCGGCGCCCAGCGCCGCCGCATAGGAGACGGCAAGATCGGTCGTATTGCCGCTGGCGTCCTGGGCGACGGCCATCAGGCAGGGCACGCCGGCGCCGCGGATATATTCCGAGCGCACCGTATGGCCGGGTCCCTTGGGCGCGACCATGAACACGTCCAGGTCGGCGCGCGGCTCGATCAGCTTGAAATGGATGCTCAGGCCATGGGCGAAAGCGAGCGCGCCACCCTCGCGCAGATTGCCGCGGATGTCGTTCTCGTAGATCGCCGCATGGGTTTCGTCCGGCGCCAGGATCATGACCACGTCGGCCCAGGCCGCCGCCTCGGCCGGGGTCACGACCTTGAGGCCGGCGGCCTCGGCCTTTTGGACGCTGGCCGAATCGGGGCGCAGCGCGACGACGACGTCGGCGACGCCGCTTTCGGAAAGGTTCTGGGCGTGGGCGTGGCCCTGGCTGCCATAGCCGACGACGGCAACCTTCTTCGGTTTGATCAGGTTCACGTCGGCGTCACGGTCGTAATACACACGCATTTCGTCGTCCTTTGTTCAATCGGCTTGAAGTGAAGCTCTTGCAGCTTGTCGGGGTTCGGCCCCCGTCGATCAGAAAGGGTCCCGCCCGCGCGAGATCGCGACCGCGCCGGTCCGCGAGATATCCACCAGCCCCAGTGGCCCCATCAGATCGATGAAGGCGTTCAGCTTCTCGGTCGAGCCGGTCATCTGAAACACGAAGGACTCGTTGGTGCTGTCCACGACCTGAGCGCGGAAGATATCCGCGATGCGCAGCGATTCGACCCGCTTCTCGCCGGAACCGGACACCTTCACCAGGGCCAGCTCGCGCTCGACGCAGGGGCCGTCCTCGGTCAGGTCGGCGACCCGATGCACCGGCACCAGGCGCCCGAGCTGGGCCTTGATCTGCTCGATGATCATCGGCGTCCCCGAGGTGACCACGGTGATCCGGGACAGCGCATCCGCCGCGTCGACCTCCGCGACCGTCAGGCTCTCGATATTGTAGCCGCGCCCCGAAAACAGCCCGATGACTCGGGCCAGGACACCCGGCTCGTTGTCCACCAGGATCGAGATCGTATGTCTCGCAACATTTTCGTCCGTCACGCTCGCCGCTCCGTTGGTTCGTCTGGGCGCTTGGAATGGATAACCCGGCCCGCCATCAGACCAGGACCATACCTTCCTCGGAAATCGGGGTCTCGCCCGAATCCGCGGGGCCGAGAAGCATCTTGTTGTGCGGCGCGCCGGACGGGATCATCGGAAAGCAATTCTCCTCGGGATCGACGCGAATATCCGCAATCACCGGCCCGTCGGCAGCGATCATCTCGGCGATCACGTCGTCGACCTGGTTCGGCTTGTCGGCGCGCAGGCCGACCGCGCCGAAGGATTCGGCCAGTTTCACGAAGTCGGGCAGCGCGCTCGTATAGCTTTCCGAATAGCGGCCGCCATGCAGCAATTCCTGCCATTGGCGGACCATGCCCATATACAGGTTATTGATCACGAACACCTTGACCGGCAGCCCGTGCTGGCAGGCGGTTGACATCTCCTGGAGGTTCATCATGAACGAGGCCTCGCCGGCGATGTCGATCACCAGCGCGTCGGGATGGGCGACCTGAACGCCGATGGCGGCGGGAAAACCGTACCCCATGGTGCCCAGCCCGCCCGAGGTCATCCAACGATTGGGCTTCTCGAACTTGAAAAGCTGGGCCGCCCACATTTGGTGCTGGCCGACCTCGGTCGTGATGTAGGTCTCCCGGTCCTTGGTCGCTTCGTACAGACGCTGGATAGCGTATTGGGGCTTGATGACCTTGTCGCCCTGGTCGTAGCGCAGGCAGTCGCGCGCCTGCCATTCCGCGATCCGCTCCCACCAGGGACGCAGCGCCTCGGTCCCCTGGCTCGCCTGACGCGCCTTCCAAACCCGGATCATGTCCTCCAGCACATGGGCGACGTCGCCGACGATCGGCACGTCCACCCGCACGCTCTTGTTGATCGACGAGCGATCGACGTCGATATGGATCTTCTTCGAGCCCGGCGAGAATTCCGACAGAAGCCCGGTCACCCGGTCGTCGAAGCGGGCCCCGATATTGAGCATCACGTCGCAATGATACATGGCCATGTTGGATTCGTAGGTGCCATGCATGCCGACCATGCCCAGGAACTGGGGATCGCTGGCCGGAAAACCGCCCAGCCCCATCAGGGTCGCGGTGCAGGGGAACCCGGTCATATGCATGAACTGGTCCAGGAGCTGCGACGCCGCCGGGCCCGAATTGATCACCCCGCCGCCGAAATAGACCAGGGGCCGCTCGGCCTTGCCCAGCAGGTCCACCGCCGCCTCGATCGCCTTCTGCTCGCCCTTGAGCTGCGGCCGGTAAGTCCGGTGCTGGGCGCTGGCGTGGTTCTTGTAGGCGGCCTTCGCCATCAAGATGTCCTTGGGCAGATCGACCACCACCGGTCCCGGACGGCCGCTGCGGGCGACGAAGAAGGCCTCGTGCAGGATCCGGCTCAGATCGGCGATATCCTTGACCAGGTAGTTATGCTTCGTGCAGGAGCGCGTAATCCCCACCGTGTCCGCTTCCTGAAAGGCGTCGTTGCCGATCAGATGGGTCGGCACCTGGCCGGTCAGACAGACGATGGGTACGCTATCCATCAAGGCGTCGGTCAGGCCGGTCACCGCGTTGGTCGCGCCCGGGCCCGAGGTCACAAGCACGACGCCGACCTTGCCGGTCGACCGCGCATAGCCCTCGGCCGCATGGGTCGCGCCCTGTTCGTGACGCACCAGGATATGGCGCAACGCGTTCTGGCCGAACAGCGCGTCATAGATGGGCAGGACCGCGCCGCCGGGATAGCCGAAGATGACCTCGACGTCCTGATCCTCCAACGCCTTGAGGACGATCTCCGCTCCCGTCATTTCGCGGTCCGACATGACCCTGCTCCGATACTCTATCTAAGAATCGTTCCAACCTGCGGCCGGCGATGGGCGCCGACCACGCGGAATCCCGCGCCTCGCGGCGCGACAAGCGGCAGAACCTATCCCCTCACCGGGCGCCGGTCAACAGAAACTGACGAATAAATGAAAAGATTTCGTCCAGAAATCTTTCCGAAAATTTCTCATTCCAAATCCGGGCCCCGGGCATCTGATGACGAAACCACGTCGATTGGCGTTTGGCGTAGTTTCGGGTCGCTTGCCTGGCCTTGGCCGCCGCCTCCTCCAGCGACAGTTCGCCCCGCAGATGGGCCCGGAGCGCGGGAACGCCGAGCGCCTTCATCGCCGGCAGGTCGGGGTCGAGGCCGCGCGCGACCAGCGCCCCGACCTCGTCCAGGGCACCGGCCGCCAGCATCGCGTCGAACCGCTTGTCGCAGGCAGCATAGACCGCGGCGCGGGGCGGCAGCAGGACGACGCTGGCAAATTCAAGACCGGGAGCCACGGCCGGCGCGGCCGCCTGCCAATCGGCAAGCGAGCGGCCGGTCGCCTCGATCACCTCCCAGGCCCGGATCAGCCGTTGCCGGTCGCCGGGCGCCAGGCGCCGGGCCATGACCGGATCGCGCGCCGCCAGGCGGGCATGCAGCGCGGGCGCACCGATCCGCTCGCACAAGGCCCGCGCCTCCGAACGCAAATCGCCCGGAATCTCGGGCAGTTCCACGATTCCCTCGGTCAGCGTTCGCAGATAAAGGCCGGTCCCGCCGACCAGGATCGGCAGACGGCCGGCGGCATGGGCGTCGGCGATCTCGGCCACCGCCAGGTCGCGCCAGCGCGCCGCCGAACAGACATCCTCCGCCGGCAGCACGCCGTACAGCCGGTGCGGCGCCCGCGTCAATTCGTCGGGGCCGGGCCTGGCGGTCAGGACGCGCAGGTCCCGGTAGACCTGCATGCTGTCGGCATTGATGACGGTGCCCGCGAAGGACTCGGCCAAGGCGACGGCGAGCGCCGACTTGCCGCTCGCCGTCGGCCCGCCGACTAGGACGACCGGCTGTGTCGGCCGGTCAGTCAATCAGATGGATGACGAGCCCGTCGGCCAGCTTGGGCTCGAACCAGGTCGATTTGGGCGGCATCACCTCGCCGGCGTCGGCGACCGCCATCAGATCGGCCATCGGCGTCGGATAGAGCGAGAAAGCGACCGCCATCTCGCCGCTGTCGACGCGGCTTTCCAGGCCCTCCAGCCCACGGGCGCCGCCGACGAAATCGATCCGCGGATCGTTGCGCGGGTCCGAAATGCCCAGGACCGGCTCGATCAACAGATCGCCGAGCAGGCTGACATCCAGCCGCTTGACCGGATCGTCGGCGGGAATCCGTTCCGGCCGCGCCGTCAGCCGCCGCCAGCCGCCGTCCATATACATGCCGAATTCGCCCGACTTGCCGGGCCGTACCGACGCGTCGGCCTCGACCACCTCGAACCCGTCGGCGAGGCGGGCGAGGAAAGCCGCGGCGTCGAGGCCGTTCAGGTCGCGCACCACCCGGTTATAGTCGAGGATGCACATCTCGTCGGCGGCGAAGACGACTGCCAGGAACCAGTTGCACGCCTGCCCGGCCGCCTCGGCGGGATCCGGGCTTCGCCGGGCGGCGGCGACCCGCGCGGCGGCGGCGGACCGGTGATGGCCGTCGGCGATATACAGTCGGCCGAGCCCACCGATGGCCGCCTCGAAACGCGCGATCCCGTCGGCCTCGACGACCGGCCACAGCATATGGCGGACCCCGTCATCGGCGGTGATATCCACCTCCGGCATCGCCGCCGCGACGGCGGCGATGGCATCGGCGACGGCCGCGTCCGGGCGATGGGCGAGCATCACCGGCCCGGTCTGGGCGTCCAGCGCCTCCATATGGCGGACCCGGTCGTCTTCCTTGCCGGGCCGCGTGTGTTCATGCTTGCGGATATCGCCGGTCTCGTAGGCCGCCACCGACGCGGCGGCGACGATTCCGGTCTGCGTCCCGAAGGGCGAAATCAGCCGATAGACATAGTAGGCCGGCCGGTCGTCCTCGCGCAGCACCCCTTCCGCGCGCATCCGCGCGAAGGCCGCGGCGGCCTGATCGTAGACCGCGGGCGCATAGGGGTCGGTATCGGCCGGCAAGTCGATCTCGGCCCGCGACACATGCAGGAAGCTCCAGGGCCGGCCGGCGGCGCGGTCGGCGGCTTCGGCACGGTTGACCACGTCGTAGGGGGGCGCCGCCACCTCGGCGGCGCGGCCCGGCGCCGGCCGCAACGCGGCGAAGGGACGCAAGAGTCGCATGCTTTCGGTTCCTATGTTCAGTTCCTATGTCGTCAAAACGCGCCGGACGGGGCCCTCGGCCCCGCCCGGTCCCATGAGGGCTTGGCGCCGACAGACCGGCGCCAAGCCGCTTTCTCCGTCCTATTCGGCGGCCACCTGCGGCAGGTCGGCCATCGCCGCGGCCACGGCCGATTCGTCGTAGTCCTGATCGACGAGATTGCCGGCGAGATAGTCGCTGTAGGCCTGCATGTCGAAATGGCCATGGCCGCTCAGATTGAACAGGATCGTCCGCGCGATGCCCTCCTCCTTGCAGCGCAGGGCCTCGACGATGGCACCCCGGACCGCGTGGGTGGCCTCCGGCGCCGGAACGATCCCTTCCGCACGCGCGAATTGAATCCCGGCCTCGAAACATTCGTTCTGGCGATAGGCGGCGGCCTCGATCAGGCCAAGATCGAGGGCGTGGCTGACCAGCGGCGCCATGCCGTGATAGCGCAGCCCGCCGGCATGAATGCTGGCCGGCACGAAGCTGTTCCCCAGCGTGTACATCTTCATCAACGGCGTCAGATGCCCCGTATCGCCGAAATCATAGGCGTAGCCGCCCTTGGTCAGGGTCGGGCAGGCCGCCGGCTCGACGGCGACGAAGCGCGCCTTGCCGCCCTCGCGCAACTGCTTGCCCAGATAGGGAAAGACCAGCCCGGCAAAATTGCTGCCGCCGCCGGCGCAGCCGATCACGACGTCCGGTTCGTCCCCGGCCATGGCCATCTGTTCCATGGCCTCCAGGCCGATCACCGTCTGATGCAGGAGGACGTGATTGAGGACGCTGCCGAGCGAATATTTGGTGTCGTCGCGCTGGGCGGCCAACTCGACGGCCTCGCTGAT
>Ga0070728_10002848_pt1 | contig 20365 bp, 33 predicted proteins | sample tdDd471_FD_66723 | JGI IMG/M metagenome (GOLD analysis project Ga0070728, IMG submission 66723) | Marine sediment microbial communities from the Atlantic coast under amendment with organic carbon and nitrate - tdDd47.1 | ecosystem: Environmental > Aquatic > Marine > Coastal > Sediment | place... | reverse complement strand
CGTGTAGTCGGTCCTGTACCTCTACCGACACGCATCGAACGCTTTACTGTTCGACGTTCCCCGTTTATTGACAAGGACTCGCAGGAACACTTCGAAATCCGTACCCATAAACGTCTGATCGATGTTCTCGATCCAGACAGCAAGACGATTGATACACTCATGCGGCTAAATTTGCCAGCAGGCGTTGATATCGAAATTAAGATTTAAGACGATTCACAGACGAGCAATTCCCATTTCTTAACGTATGTGATGATACAGTACGGGGTTGCACACACGCTTAACGTGTAGTGATATACCTCAGTGGAGGCTAAATCATGAAGGGCATGATTGGCAAAAAAGTGGGCATGACCCAAGTTTTTGATGAACAAGGGACCGTTATCCCGGTGACGGTTATCCATGCAGGACCTTGTTATGTAACACAGGTTCGGCTGGCAGACCGTGACGGCTACGTAGCTGTCCAACTGGGCTATGGCGAAACCAAGCCCAAAAAATTGACCAAAGGTCAACTCGGGCATCTGCAAAAAGCAGACTTGCCTGCTCTCAACCACTTGCGTGAATTCCGTGTGCCAAATGGTGCGGCGGTGTCGGTGGAAGAGGGGCAAGAAATAAAAGTAGATGTATTTGAAAAAGGCGATGTGATAGATGTGATTGGTGTCAGCAAAGGTCGTGGTTTCGCTGGTACTATCAAACGTCACGGGTTTGCACGTGGTCCCAAAACACACGGTCAATCAGATCGTATGCGCTCCCCCGGTTCTATCGGGATGTGCGCTGCTCCTGGTCGTACCTTTAAAGGTAAGAAGATGGGCGGACGCATGGGTAATGACCGCGTTACTGTCCAAAATCTCGAAGTTGTGATTGTGGATTCAGAGAAAAATCTGCTTGCTGTAAAGGGGTCTGTCCCCGGCGCAAAAGGCGATATCGTCATGATTAAGCCTGCGACCAAGAAGCTCGGTCGGTAGATTCAGTGAAATAGGAGTTTTCGCAATGGAATTCCCAGTTGTGGATACAACCGGCAAGGAAGTGTCTAAGATAGACCTCCCTGCCGACATTTTTGAAGCGAAAATCAATGTAGGCTTGATGCATCAGGCATTTGTCCGTCAATTGGCTAACGCTCGGCAAGGTACACACAGTACATTGACCCGTGGCGAGATCCGGATGACGACTGCAAAATGGTATCGTCAAAAAGGTACCGGACGTGCGCGTCATGGTGCTCAGAGTGCCCCTATCTTTGTAGGTGGTGGTCGAGCACACGGTCCAAAACCGCGTGACTATAGCAAGAATATGCCAAAAAAGATGCGTCGTGGAGCGATCCGCTCTGCATTGAGTACGCTAGTACGTGACAACCAATTGGTGGTTGTTGATAAGTTGGATATAGATACCCCGAAGACGAAAGAAGTTCGTCAAGTGTTAAATGCGTTGGTCAATGACCAATCGGCACTTATTTTGGTAACGGCAGAACAAAAAGCAATGCGTAAAAGCGTGAATAACCTCGCTGATGCCCATTCGATCATCGTCAATTACCTGAACATTCGTGACTTGCTCAAATATGATAAAGTCATTATGCCACTTGACACACTCGAAGTTATCAAAAGTATTTGGGGCAAGGAGGGGTAAAGATGGCAGAACTTCATCTTTATGATGTCATTCGCCGCCCGGTGATTACGGAAAAATCGACTGCAATGGTTGACGAAAATAACAAATATGTTTTTGAAGTCAATTCCAAAGCAAATAAGATCCAAATCAAAGAGGCGGTTGAAGAAATCTTCGAACTAGAAGGTCAAGTTTTAAAAGTGAACACAATGGTTATGCCAGCGAAGCGTGGTCGCCGTGGTCGGAACACATACATCCGTTCCCGCCAATGGAAAAAAGCGATTGTCACGGTTCAAGAAGGTGTCTCTATTGAATTGTTCAATGTCTAGGGGATTAAACGATGCCTATTAAAGTTTATAAACCGACATCGCCAGGTCGCCGTGACATGACCGGGTATACTTTCGAGGAAATCACGAAAAAGAAACCGGAACGTGCGCTAACACAAGCGTTACGTAAAAAAGCGGGTCGTAACAACACTGGTCGCATTACGGTGCGCCATCGTGGTGGTGGTAACAAGCGTCGCTATCGTGTTATCGATTTTAAACGCGATAAAGTAGATTGCCGCGCAGAAGTTATTGCCATTGAATACGATCCGAATCGTTCCGCACGGATTGCGCTGTTGCAGTATGAAGATGGCGAAAAACGTTACATCATTGCACCGATGGGTGTCAAAGTTGGCGACGTTGTTGGGAATGGCGAATTAAGTTCGTTACGCCCCGGTAATAGCCGTGCGTTAAAAGATATTCCGCTCGGTACGGTTGTTCATAACATCGAGTTACGTCCCGGTAAGGGAGCACAAATGGCTCGCTCGGCGGGTACATCTGCACAGATTTTGGCTACGGAAGGTAAATACGTCACCTTACGCCTGCCTAGTGGTGAAATGCGAATGGTTCTTGAAACCTGCAATGCTACCATTGGTCAAGTCGGTAACGCTGAACACTCCAACGTTAAACTAGGTAAAGCAGGTCGTCGTCGCTGGTTGGGTTGGAGACCGTCTGTTCGTGGTACTGCGATGGATCCTTCCAGTCACCCTCATGGTGGTGGTGAAGGTAAGACCGGTATCGGTATGGCGGCACCGAAGACACCTTGGGGTAAGAAAGCCCTCGGTGTACGGACACGTCGTAATAAACGTACCAGTCAATTTATCATCCGTCGTCGCGGTAAACGTCGGTAGTCGGTAGGAGTAAATACCATGTCACGTTCATTGAAAAAGGGTTATTTTGTTAGCCCAAAGCTACTCGCTAAAGTCGAGAAGTTGAACGAACAAAATAAGAAAGTTGTTATCCGTACCTGGAGTCGGTCGAGTGCAATCTTCCCACAAATGGTCGGTCATACAATAGCAGTCCATGATGGTCGGCGGCATGTCCCGATTTATATCACGGAAAATATGGTGGGACACAAGCTCGGTGAGTTTGCACCTACTCGTACTTTCAAGGGTCATGATGTCGACAGTAAGCGATAGGGGATAGTCATATGGAAGTACGCGCCATTACAAAATATCTGCCTATTTCGCCACAGAAGCTACGTTTAGTTTGCGATAAAGTACGTGGAATGGATGCACAAGAAGCCTTAGTGGTCTTAGATTATATGCCACAAAAAGGTGCCGCATTCGTTGGTAAAACTCTAGCATCGGCACTTGCCAATGCGACAAACAATTTTGACCTGAACCCAGATGAAATGGTAGTATCACAAATCTATGCGGGTGAAGGACCAACATTGAAGCGTTTTAAAGCGGGTGCTCGTGGACGCTATAAGCCACGTTTGAAACGTACATCGCATCTGTGGGTGATTTTGGCAGAGCGAGAGGAAGAAGTCTAATGGGTCGTAAAGTACACGCAAAAGGCTTCCGCCTTAAAGTAATTCGAGATTGGGATGCACGCTGGTATGCAGAAGGTGATCGCTATGTCGAATTGTTGATGGAAGACCGCAAAATTCGGAAATACATCAAGAAGGAAACTGCTCGGGCAGGGGTTTCTGGTATCGAGATTGAACGTCACCCTAATTTGGTGATTATCAACATCAATACTGTTCGCCCTGGTCTCATCATTGGTCGTAAAGGGGAAAGCGTCAAAGTATTACGCCAAACCTTGCAGGATATGACGGGTGGTAAAAAAGTCAAAGTTGAAGTGAACGAAATCGAGAAACCAGACCTTGATTCGACCTTGGTTGCAGAAAATGTTGCTTCGCAGTTGCTTCGTCGTATCGGACATAGCCGCGCCATGAAACGTGCGATTATGCAAGCGATGCGTCAAGGTGCAGGTGGCATCCGTATTGAATGTAGTGGTCGTTTGGGCGGGTCTGATATGGCACGTCGTGAATGGATGTTCGAGGGGCGCGTTCCACGTAATACCCTACGGGCAGATATCGACTACGGATTCGCAGAGGCTCTGACAACCTTCGGTCAAATTGGAGTTAAGGTTTGGATCTATAAGGGTGATATTCTCCCTGAAGAGAAACAAACACGGGGAAATAACCGCAATCCATCGACAGATGGTGGTCGTAATTAATCCCCTTAAGCTGAAGGAGCAATCCGTATGTTAATGCCAAAACGCACTAAGTATCGTAAACAGATGCGCGGGCGGATGCGCGGTAAAGCAGATCGTGGGGCGGTTGTACAGTTTGGTGATTATGGCTTACAAGCACTAGAACCACATTGGATTACCAGCCGTCAAATTGAAGCCTGCCGTCGTGCCGTTGTTCGCTACATTCGTCGTAGCGGTAAAGTCTGGATTCGTATTTTTCCAGATAAGCCAGTTACCAAGAAACCTGCGGAAACTCGTATGGGTAAGGGTAAAGGGTCTGTAGAACATTGGGTTTGTGTTGTAAAACCCGGACGTATCTTGTTTGAAATGAGTGGTGTACCCGAAGCCGATGCGCGTGAAGCGTTACGCCTTGCGGCACACAAACTCCCTATCAAAACCAAGTTCGTCAAACGTTTTGACCCGATTTCAGGTCGAGAGGTGAGCTAATGTATATCAGTGAAATTCGTGATATGACAACTGAATTAATTCTCGATACGCTTGAGGATTTGAAAGTTGAAATGTACACCTATCGTATTCAAAAAGAAACAGGTGAGCTATCCGATACGACGATGTTTCGTAAAACCCGTCGTGATATTGCCCGCCTAAAAACTGCTTTACGTGAGCGTGAGCTTGCCGCACAGCAGGTATCTGGTGAGGAAGGATCGTAAGATGGCTAACAATCGTAAACGTATGGTCGGGACAGTCGTCAGCGATAAAATGCAGAAAACCGTTGTCGTAGCAATCGATCAACGCAAGATGCATCCCATATATAAGAAGGTTGTTTCTTCTACCCATAAAGTGATGGCACATGATGAGACCGGCGCAGTCATTGGCGCAGTTGTCCGCATCGTAGAAAGCCGTCCTCTCAGCAAGAAGAAACGTTGGGTTGTGGAAGAAATTTTGGAACAACCTGCCGAAGAGGATTCATAAGGAGAGTTTTCGATGATTCAGCCCGAATCACGTTTAAAAATAGCGGATAACAGTGGCGCACAGGAAATTCTCGTTATCCGTGTTCTGGGTGGCTCAAAAGTTAGATACGGCTATGTCGGCGACATTGTTGTCGGGGCAGTTAAATCTTCATCGTCTTCTGGTAATGTTAAAAAAGGCGACGTTGTCCGAGCCGTGATTGTCCGCACACATAAGGAATATAGTCGGCCAGATGGGTCTACCATCCGATTCGATGATAATGCCGCAGTTGTGTTAGGCGAAGACTTAGAAAATCCTCGTGGTACGCGCGTCTTCGGTCCAGTTGCGCGTGAATTGCGCGACAAGGGATTCATGAAGATTGTATCGCTTGCGCCAGAAACACTATAAGAGGTAAGGTACAATGCAAAGAGTGAAACAAGGCGATACTGTTGAAGTAATTGCAGGGAAAGACAAAGGCTTACAAGGCGAAGTGATTCGCGTAATGGCTAAGAAAAACCGTGTGATTGTCAACGGCATCAATATCATGAAGCGTCATCAGAAGGCACGTCCTGCACCGGGTGGACAACAAATTCCAGCACAAATTGTGGAGTTTGAAGCCCCATTCGACTTATCAAATGTGATGGTTGTTTGCACTAGTTGTAACGAAACAACCCGTGTTGGGTATCGTGTGACTGATGATGGAACGAAAACACGTTATTGCAAAAAATGCGATAGCGATATTGAATAGAAACGGAGCGAGGTGAATTATGGAAAACCGCATGTACACCCGCTATCTGGAAGAGGCTATTCCAGCGCTCAGAGATGAATTTGGATATAAAAATCCTATGCAAATCCCAACAATCAAAAAGATTGTGCTGAATATTGGCGTGGGTGAAGCAGTGGACGAACCAAAATCATTAGATGGTGCTGTAGAAGACCTCCTTATTATCACCGGGCAAAAACCGCTTGTAACACGTGCGAAGAAAAGTATCGCTACTTACAAGTTGCGTGAAGGTCGTGCAATTGGTGTGAAAGTGACACTACGTAAAGAAAAAATGTGGGCACTTTATGACCGCCTAGTTAACATTGCGCTTCCGCGTATTCGCGACTTCCGCGGGATTCCAGGTAAGTTGGATGGACGGGGTAATTATACGATTGGTCTGCGTGAACAATTGGTCTTCCCAGAGATCGACTTTGACAAAATTGACAAAGTTCGGGGTATGGAAATTACGATTGTAACGTCTGCTGAAACAGATGAGGAAGGCCGCCGCTTGCTATCATTGCTCGGTATGCCCTTCCAAGATAATTAGAGGGATTTGTATGGCTAAGAAATGTATGCAATATCGGGAAGAACGACGCAAGTTCCAAGTGCGTGTTCGTAATCGTTGTAAAGTTTGTGGTCGCCCACGGGCTTATATCCGTCGTTTTGGCTTGTGCCGTATTTGCTTCCGCGAAATGGCTTTATCAGGCGAAATTCCCGGCGTTGCGAAATCAAGCTGGTAGGAGGCTGTTGCAGTGTCCAATGTGACAAACGATCCAATTGCGGACATGTTAACCCGTGTACGTAACGCATTAATGGCACGTAAGTTAGAAGTAGTTGTGCCAAAATCGAAAATAAAGGTGGAGATTGCCCGTATTCTTGTAGAAGAAGGGTATATTGAAGATTTTACGGTTGGCGATGAAAGCCCCGTACCATTGATTAATATCAAGCTTAAATATTTTGGCTCACGTCGGGTTCGTCGTCCTGTGATTACACAGTTACAACGCATCAGCAAGCCCGGACGACGTGTCTATCGTAAACGTAGTGAGTTGCCGATTGTATTAAGTGGTACAGGTATTGCGATTATCACGACCCCTAAAGGTGTTATGACAGCACAGCAAGCTCGCCGAGATGGTGTCGGTGGTGAAGTTCTGTGTTACGTTTGGTAGAAGGGAAGCATTGATGTCACGTATTGGTAAACAAGTTATTGTGCTTCCGAATAAAGTGGAAGTAAAAATTCATAAAACCACAGTGACTGTCAAAGGTCCTAAGGGTGAATTGGTTGAAACATTCAGTCCTGATATGACGATTAAATTGGAAAACAACGAGATTATTGTGGAGCGTCCAACGGACTTGCGCCATCATAGAGCCCTACATGGCTTAACTCGTGCTTTGTTGTCCAATATGGTTCAGGGCGTATCTGAAGGTTTCCGCAAGACTCTGCGAATCGAAGGTGTTGGGTATCAGGCTTCTGTTGAAGGAAAAAACCTACAACTCAAACTCGGTCATTCGCATGACGTTGTGGTAGAACCGCCAGAGAATATTTCGTTTGATGTACCTAAGGATTCTCGCGGTACAGTTATCCATATTGATGGTATTGATAAACAAGCAGTTGGTCAGATTGCGGCAAATGTTCGCGGCTGGCGACCCCCAGAGCCTTATAAGGGTAAGGGTGTCCGTTATGCTGATGAAATTATTCGCCGTAAAGCTGGTAAAGCTGGTAAGAAATAGAGGTTGATTGAATGGCTGATATTACAGGCAGAAGAAAGTATCTCGCCCGCAAGCGTCGGCATCGTCGGGTTCGCAAACATATAGAAGGAACTTCACAACGCCCACGGATGAATATTTTCCGTAGTAACAAGAACATTTTTGTTCAAGTTATTGATGATGTTGAAGGACGTACCCTTGTATCATGTTCAACAATTGATAATGATGTTGCTCCAAAATTGGTGGATAAATCCAAGATTGAAGCTGCAAAAATTGTAGGACAAGTGATTGCAGAACGTGCGAAAGAAGCGGGTATCACAACGGTTGTTTTTGACCGAGGTGGATTTAAGTATCATGGTCGTGTCGCCGCGATTGCCGATGGCGCGCGTGAGGCCGGATTAGAATTATAAGCGTGGAGTTGAGAAATGGCAGAAAGTAAACGACGGGAACCGCGCAAGAAGCAGGAAGAGCGCGATGAATTTGACGAGCGTGTAGTAGATATTCGCCGAGTTGCCAAAGTAATTAAGGGTGGCCGCCGTTTTGCCTTCCGGACGGTGGTGGTTGTCGGTGACAACAAAGGCACCATTGGCATCGGAGTGGGTAAAGCACGTGCTGTACCGGATAGTATCCGTAAAGCAGCCGAACGCGCTCGCCGTAACATGGAACAAGTTGCGCTTTCGAATGCTACCATTCCGTACACAGTCACTGGACGATATGGTGGCGCACGAGTCCTTCTTAAACCAGCTGCACCCGGTGCGGGTGTTATCGCTGGTGGTGGTGTCCGTGCTGTACTGGAAGTGGTCGGTGTTCGCAATATTTTGACAAAAAGTCAGGGTAGCGCAAATTTGCTAAACGTGACAATGGCAACACTCGACGCACTCAAACAACTACGTAGCTCCGAACAGTTGGCACAAATGCGTGGTAAAGAAGTACACGAAGTTGCGCCAGTCTGGGAGCGCCGTGTCGGAAAGGGCGATGAGTAATGAGTGAGAAAAACGGTAAATTACTGAAAGTCACACTTACAAAAAGCCCAATTGGTTATAATAAGAAGCAAAAAGAAACCATCAAATCACTGGGTTTACGCCGTATGGGGCAAAGCATCACGATTGGCGATGCACCACAAGTACGGGGTATGATTGCAAAAGTCACCCATCTGGTGGAATTTGAAGAGGTGGAAGAATAATGAAGCTACATGACTTGAGGCCTGATAAAGGCGCAACCCGTAAACGTAGACGTGTTGGACGGGGTATCGCGGCGGGTAAGGGTAAAACCGCTGGTCGTGGTACAAAAGGTCAAGGTGCTCGTAGTGGTGGTGGTAAAGGTCCTTACTTTGAAGGTGGACAATTACCATTGGTTCGCCGTCTACCGTTCAAACGTGGGTTTACTAACATCTTCGGGATCACGTATCAAGAAGTGAATATCGATATGTTGGAAGCACGGTTTGAAAGTGGCGCAGTTGTGAATGGCGAGTCATTGGTCAATGCTGGCTTAATCCGCCATGCAGACCGACCCCTCAAAGTATTGGGACGTGGTGAACTCACCAAAAAATTGGAAGTTCACGCCAATCACTTTACCAAGAGTGCTATTGAAAAGATCGAACAAGCAGGCGGCAGTGTCCAGAAACATGAACTCAAGGTGACTGGGGCACGCGCAACGGTTAAGAAACTTCGTAAAGTGGATATGGAACGCCTTTACGGGGATAAAGAATAGAATCGGATTTAAAGAGGCAGAACATGCCTCTTGTCCGTTTAGGCGAGTAAGATCAGTAACGGACGGGGACGTAAATATTTGTACGTCCCTGTTTTGTAACTTGAGAGGCTCGTCTTACGTATACAAAATTGTGGTTGATTACGCTATAGTCTTAGCGTAAGGGTTCTGTCATGATTTAGAGTGACACTCGTGCCACAATCCATGAACCTTAAGTTAGAGGAAATCGTTCTATGATACAAGCTCTGAAAAACGCATGGCGATTGCCTGATGTGCGTAATAAATTGCTTTTTACAGGTTTTATTCTGATTGTTTATCAATTTGCGGCACATGTCCCTGTTGTGGGTGTGGACGCAGTTGCATTACGGTCTGTCACTGAAGGCAGTAGTAGTGCTGGTAACTTAATTCAGGTGTTGGATTTGCTATCCGGTGGAGCGGTATCCAATTTTAGTGTGATTGCGAATGGGGTTTACCCATATATTACCGCATCCATTATTTTCCAATTGCTCGTGCCGATTGTTCCTGCATTGGAACAAATGCAACGTGAACCCGGTGGACAAGAAAAAATCCAACGGTATACCTATTACCTTGCGATTCCGATGTCTGTATTGCAGGCACTCGGTCAGATTAGCATCTTCAATGTAGCAGCCCTCGCGTCCGGAGGTGCGACGGAGATTATTCCTGGATTTGGTAGTAATCTCTTGCTAACGGTCTCTGTGCTGACGACGATGACGGCAGGTACTATGTTTGCGATTTGGCTCGGTGAACTGATTACCGATCAAGGAATTGGTAACGGTATCTCGATTATCATCTTTGCTGGTATCGTAGCACAAGCACCACAGAATCTTATCCAGCTATTGACACAACAACCTGATCGCACCGTTTATAATGGGGCGCTATTTGTCGTTATTTTTGTGGTAAGTATCGTCGCGGTGGTTGTGATTCAAGAAGGTGTACGACGGATACCTGTGCAGTATGGACGACGGGTACGTGGTAATCGCCAATTTGCACAACAAGATAGCTTCATTCCGCTACGTGTGAATCCAGTGGGTATGATTCCATTGATTTTCGCACAGTCGATCATTACATTCCCTGCAATCATTGCAAGTTTGTTGCCTGCGGGTGCAGTAGGAAATACCATCCAAACAACATTTGGTAATCAACAAGGGTTGCTCTATTGGGGCACATTCTTCTTGATGACGGTTGGCTTTACATTCTTCTATGCAGATGTAATGGTTGCTAACCAAAATCTTGCCGAAACTTTGCAACGTAACGGTGGTTTTATCCCCGGTATTCGCCCCGGTAAACGGACAGAAGATTATATCAAGACGACAACTCGCCGTATCACGTTTGTGGGTGCGTTATTCTTGGGTTTGATCGCAATCATTCCGGGTGTTGTTGACTTTGTAAATCGCATTATCTTCCCATTGGAAGCGACAGGTGGTGGATCAGTGATTAACGCGGGTCTCGTCATTTCGGGATCGGGTGTTATCATCGTTGTGGGTGTGGTAATTGATACCATGCGCCAACTGGAAGCTCAACTTGTGATGCGTAATTACGAAGGCTTTATGCGCTAGATAGACTTGAATTTGAAATAGAAGAGCCGAGTATATATCCATGTGCTCGGCTTTCTTTTTGTATACTGCTTTTATATTATAAAATAAATTATTTCTACAACTTTTTTAACGCACTACGGAGATAGTAAGATGAGTTTATATATTATTTTGATGGGTGTGCAGGGCGCAGGTAAAGGTGTACAAGCAAAATTCATTGAACAGAATTATGGAATACCTCAGATCTCAACTGGGGATTTGTTCCGTGCAATGGGGACACGTACCGATGATTTTGCGCTTCAAGTTCAACAGACGATGAAAGCTGGCAATCTGATTGACGATGATACAACCAACAAAATGGTGGTTGAACGCTTGGCAGAAGCGGATGCACAAAATGGTGTCATATTAGATGGCTATCCTCGTAATCAAGCACAAGCTAAATTTCTTGAAAATCACCTTGCCGAAAAAGGTGCAAAAATCAACGCTGTGTTATTGTTAGACCTTGATTTATACACGGCATTTAAGCGCGCCTTTGGTCGGGTGACTGATGCCGATGGCTCTAGTTATAACTACTATTACAAGCGCGATGGTGTTGATTTTAATTGGGTCAATCATCCTGAAAAGGCTTTTCCACCACGTTTGGAGGCAACACTAAAAGGTACAGATACATTACTCAAGCGTCGTCCTGATGATGCAAGTGCTGATGCCGTTTTGACGCGGATTGATACCTTTCTCGAATTGACACAACCCCTGATTGAATATTTTGAAACAAAGGGTATTGTTAAGAATATTGATGCCAATCAGTCTATTGAAGCGGTGACCGCTGACATCAAAAAAGTGATTGACGACGTACAGTAGTTAAAGGTGATGTGATGGGGCTTATTCTAAAAACACCTGATGAAATCCAATTGATGCGCGAAGCTGGGCGGATTGTCGCAATTGCACATGACGAAATGCGGAAAGCGATTCAACCTGGTGTAACGACGCTTGAGTTGGATACGATTGCTGCGACTGTGTTACGCGACCATGGGGCTAAACCTTGTTTTCTGGGATATGCACCGGGGAATCATCCACCGTTTCCAGCAACAATAACCGCATCGATCAACGAAGAATTGGTGCATGGTATCCCATCGGATAAACGTGTCTTACAAGAAGGCGATATTATTGGATTAGATATAGCTTGTGTATATCAGGGTTATGTGGGAGATGCGGCAGTGTCTCATCCTGTTGGTGAGGTTTCGCGGTCTGCCCAACGCTTACTTGAAGCCACCGAACAAGCTCTCTACGAAGCCATCAAAGCATCAGTTGTTGGTAACAAGATTAGCGACGTTGCAAAAGCGACTTCAAAATTCGCGGGTAAAAAAGGTTACGACGTGGCGCACGAATACACGGGGCATGGTGTTGGTAAGACCATGCACGAAGACCCACAAGTTCCCAACTGGTGGCCCGGTAGGAATAGTCCGTATCAATGGGAAGATTATGATCTACAAGTGGGTATGACCTATGCGATTGAGCCGATGTTGATTGCAGGGCGCAGTGACCTCATTGAACTCGATGATGGCTGGACAGTTGTTACCAAAGATAAGTCAATCACGGCCCACTTTGAACATACGATTGCGATTACGGATGGCGAACCCCTCATCCTGACACTTCCATAAAACGACAATAAAAAGATACCTCATGAATCGTCACGCTAAAATCAATCAACGTGACGATTTTTCATTATGGCTTATAATCAGGCATTTTCTGGTGTGAGATGTGGCACGATTTTTGCTTCGATACGCTCACGCGATGTAAAGCCAACGATGCGCTCCACAGGTAACCCGTCCATAAATAGAATCAGTGTCGGTAGTCCCATGACATGATATTGTTGTACAATGTTTTGATTGGCATCACTATCGAGCAGTCCGACCCGTAATTTCCCCTCATACTTGATAGCAATCTCATTGATGATGGGGGCGAGCATCTTGCATGGTGGACACCAATCCGCTGTAAATTCGATCAATACGGGTAAGGCAGAATTGAGAACTTGTGTCTGGAAATCTTGTCCCGTGACTTCAAATGTTTGATGGTTCATGAAAATAATCCTTTTGTGAATGTATAATTTAACGCATGAATTGCGTCAAGAAAGAGTGTAGCAACTCAAGTTCACTTGAAGTCAAGAGAGAAAATATCTTATGGCAGAATTGAGTATTAGCGAGGTGACGCAACAAACTGGCTTGCGTCCGTCTACTTTGCGCTATTATGAGGAAATTGGATTAGTAAGCCCCATCCGTCGGGTGGGTGGACGGCGACATTATGATGCAGATGTATTGCAACGGTTAGCACTGATCCAGACAGGACAATACGCAGGATTCACGTTGGCTGAATTGGGGACGTTGCTCAATAATGTGGCAGATGCTGAATCCGGAAGTGCAGAATGGCATGATCTCATTGCCCGAAAACTTATTGAAATGGATGCTTTGGCACAGAATATCGAGCGCATGAAAGGTCTGTTAGAGGACATCATGGATTGTGACGACAGCACCCTCGCAGAATGTATTGTATTGACTGGACAAAAGCATCATGTGGTGTCATCTACGATAGGGTAAATGGATTAATATGAAATATTTCATGCTTATGGCGTTGTTCTTCTTCGGTTCACTGGTTGACGCACAAGATTATATCCCAGAATATGAAACCGATGACTGTTTCTATTTTATGCAACGGTTAGCGGATGAGGCTCAGACAAATATTTCTTGTGGATATTTGATTGTCCCAGAAGACCGCAATCATATTGAGAATACCTATGAGCTTGAGTTATTTGTTGTGCAAATCGACGCGATAACAGAATCTAATACATTACCATTTGTTTACTTGGAAGGTGGTCCGGGTGGGGCGGCATCTGCATCATTTGATTTCTGGTTGGATTCTAGCATCCATCAAGACTACGATATTATATTGATAGACCAGCGTGGAACAGGTTTATCGTATCCCTCGCTTGATTGCTATGAATATCATGAAGTAGATGATGATAGCTGGGTAAAAGATTGTCGTGATCGTCTGGTCGGAGATGAAGAAATTGCGTTAAGTGCTTATACCAGTGCCAACAGTGCTCATGATATTCATGATTTGCTGGTTGCACTGAATATAGATAAGGCTCATATCTACGGGGCATCATATGGCACACGGCTAGCATTGACGATGATGCGCGATTTCCCTGATCGGATTGCTACGGTGATACTAGATGCGGTCTATCCACCACATGTGGATGCTGTCGTTGATGAAGCGATCTATGGCAATCAAGCGATTGAACAAATTTTTGTAGATTGTGCCGCCGATAGGGCTTGTAATACAGCCTATCCGAATTTACGTCAGTCATTTTATCAGGCGATTGAAACGATGAATAATAATCCCCCAGAGATTTATGATTATGAATTAGATTTTTGGGTGGAAACAACGGGTGATGATTTTGTGAATCAGATTTATTCGATATTGTATGATACCGAGTATTTGCCATATTTGCCTGCGCTGATTTATGCCTACGCTAATGGAGACTATGATTATGATCCTCAATACGAAGCCGAAGAATCCACTGAACCCGATGAATATGATATTGCTGCGATGGAATACCTTGAGATTGATGATATTGATGTCCTCTATGAATATTATAATTCTCTGAATGATGGTGAATATTTTGACTTAATGGGTGAACTAGAAGCGTATATCGATTATGTGTTGTTTCAAGAATATCTGGGTTATGACACGCTTGATGAAACTATTGAGTATGTTGATAACCTCAATAACGATGATTATTACGACCTCGAATTCGAGGTGATTGGTTATTATGATGATGACAGTGAAGGCTTGTATTTGAGTGTCGAATGCTCTGAGGAAATCCACTTCTATGATGTTGATGATGTTTTGGCACGATCCGAAGGACTTCCCGAATTAGTGAAAATTGCACTAACAACAGAGTCTATCGATTCTTTTAATGAGTGTGATATATGGAATGTTGATGAATCGGGTGAAATCGAGAATCAGCCTGTTATTAGCGATATTCCCACATTGATTTTGTCGGGTGCATATGACCCTGTTACGCCGTATCAATGGGGTACAGAAGCGCAATCGTATTTGTCAAATAGCTGGCATTATATTTTCCCGAATGTTGGACATAGCGCGCTGGATACACAAGCATGTGCAAAGACCATTGTATTGTCATTTTTAGACCAGCCGTTACAACAACCTAATGATAGCTGTATGAGCGGAGTAGGTGCGCCTCAATTTTATATTCGTTCGTAAAAGATTCCAGAGTTTATCCGATTGCGTGCGTGATGCCGTCGGATATGGGGCGTAAGATATATCGGAAACTCGGTTTTGTTGTTAGCCTTGATGTACTCGAATATCGTTGGTTACAAGATCAGTCATTTAAGTAACCTATGTTTTGCTTAGGGCAGGGCTAAATAATTTAATGGTTTTTAGGCTTATCTCTCACATATAAACTACTCTTATCTAAAACGGATGGTAAATAATAAAATTGGTCTCCACAAACAGGAATTTTGTGATATACTATCTGTCCATTGTAAAATTGCCCCGTGAGTTGGGGTATTTTTATCTACAAACGATAGTCCCGTTCATATTAGATTAGTCACGCATCTCCAGTAAGTGATTACTGTAGACAATGCGTATTTTGTGTGATATTATTTCTAATTTGGTAGTGACGAGATTAAGGAAATAGCATGAAAGTATCATCCAGCATCAAACGTCGTTGCCCCAAATGCCGTGTCATTAAACGCAATGGACGGGTAATGATTATTTGTTCGAATCCGAAACACAAGCAAAGACAGGGTTAATCCAGTCTAGCGTCTTAAGGAGTACATCCAATGGCTCGTATCGAAGGTGTAGACCTGCCCCGTGACAAACGTGTTGTGATTGGTTTAACTTATATCTATGGGATTGGTAAAACCACCAGTCAACAATTGTTAGACAAGGCAGGCATCGACGAAAGTACACGTGTCCGAGACTTAAGCGAAAGCGAAGTCCAACGGTTACGTGAATTAATCGGTGAATTAACAACCGAGGGGGATTTGCGTCGTCAAACCCAACTCAATATTAAACGCTTGATGGAAATCAATTCATATCGTGGTCTCCGTCATCGTCGTCGTTTGCCATTACGCGGACAACGTACCAAAACGAATGCTCGTACCCGCCGTGGTAAGAAGCAGACAGTAGCAGGTCGTGGTCGTCGTCGTGGTGCAACCAAGAAATAGGCTGTCCACGATCGTTAATCTGTGGATCACATAGATTAAGTGTATGCCAGTCGTCAAAATCAACATTTGCGTCCTGTGATCGTAGCAGGGCGCATGTTATCGTAAGTAGCAGAGTATCAGTTTGGAGTAGTTGAATGGCAAGAGCAAGAAAAACCAGTCGTGGAACTGCAAGAAAAGTTTTTAAAAATATACCTTATGGTCAAGCGCATATTTATGCTACCTTCAACAACACCATCGTTTCGATGACTGATCAGTCTGGAAACGTGATTGCATGGGCGAGCGCAGGGACATCAGGCTTCAAGGGGAGTCGTAAAAGTACCCCTTATGCAGCGCGGATGGCTGCTGAGACAGCTGCTGAAAACTCACAACAACACGGCATGAAAGAAGTTGACGTGTTCGTGAAGGGTCCTGGACCAGGACGTGAAGCGGCAATTCGTTCCATACAACAGAGTGGCTTAAAGGTGCGTTCTATCACGGACGTTACGCCAGTGGCACATAACGGTGTCCGTCCTCCAAAACGCCGCCGCGTATAGTGGATAAAGGAAACCTTACCTTATGGTATATTCATCTAACCCTACATCAGTGAGTTCATCCTCGCCCGATGTGAACCTTGTAACTGCTAATATGGTTCTGCCTCATCAGGTAGAAAGCCAGAACATCACCCAAGATTATGGGCGTTTTGTCATTAGTCCATTGGAAAGTGGTTATGGGCAGACGTTAGGCAATGCCTTGCGTCGTGTATTGTTATCATCATTGCCGGGTGCGGCAATAACCAGTATTCGTGTATCAGATGTTCATCACGAATTTTCTGCGATTCCGTATGTTCGTGAGGACATGACACAATTAATCCTGCAAGTGAAGCAACTACGCTTGATCTTGCACGGTGTAGAAAGTGCGCGGCTTCGTTTAGAACATCGTGGCGCAGAAGGTACCGTGACGGCGGCTGATATTTGGGCACCTGCTGAGGTTCAAATTATCAACCCAAGTCTCTACTTGTTTACCGTTGATGATCGTAACGCGCACATCGAAATGGAATTTGAAGTTCGTAGCGGTCGTGGGTACAGCCAATCAGAAGATCGAGGACGTTTGCCTATTGGTGAATTACCGGTTGATGCTGTGTTTAGCCCGATTAAGCGTGTGAACTTTGATGTTGATCGTGCACGTGTTGGTCAACGTACCAATTACGATAAGCTCGTGATAGAACTTTGGACAGACGGTACAATCCGTCCAGAAGAAGCCCTAGCACAAGCCGCACAAATCATGATGCACCACCTTAAAGTTGTGGCTGGTGTGGATGAAGATTGGTTTAAATCCATTGAAGCTCCTCCTCAACCAGAGGAAGAACCTTCCCACCCACCATTGTATGATAAACCAATCGAAGAATTAGACCTGAGCGTGCGTGTCTTTAACTCATTGAAGCGTACTGGTATTACCTCGGTAGGGGATGTACTGGATATGCTGAATCGCGGACCCGACGCAATGTTGGCTATTCGTAACTTCGGTGAAAAATCACTCGATGAGTTGGAACAGAAGTTACGTGAAAAGAATTATTGGCCCACCGATAAAGACGAAGAATAAGTAAGCGAGGCGCAATCATGCGACATCGGATTAAAGGAAAGAAGCTCAATCGTAGCAGTAGTCACCGTAAAGCCTTACGAATGAATCTTGCAACACAACTGCTAACACATGGGCGTATTAAAACTACATTTCACAAAGCAAAGTATATTCAAGGTCATGCAGAAAACTTGATTACGATTGCTAAACGTGGTCTGGCTAAAGCAGAAGCAAAAGGTGATGAAGCTGTAGCAGTACATGCTCGTCGTCAAGCAGCTAGTCACTTGAATAATAACCGAGTTTTAGTCGGTAAATTATTTGATGAAATTGCGCCGTTATATGCAGAGCGTGCGGGTGGTTATACTCGTATACTGAAGCTTGGTCCCCGCAAAGGTGACAATGCGGAGATGGCGTTAATTGAATTGGTTGATTATAACCAAGCAGAAGCAGAGTAGTTTTCTGTAAGATGTATGACACGTTTTGGCGCAACGTTAGCATATGATGGAACTGCATATTGTGGTTTTCAACGCCAAGCGGCGCATTTGCCAACGATACAACAGGTCGTTGAAACAACCATCAGCAACCTTGCGCGTCAACCGGTATCAATCATTGGGGCAGGACGAACCGATACTGGGGTTCATGCAGTAGGTCAGGTTATCGCTTTCGATCTCGAATGGAAGCACTCTGATACCGCTCTGCTCCTAGCGATTAACTCGCAGTTGCCCGCAGACATTGCTTTGCAACGAGTTTGGCAACAGGATGGTTTTCATCCGCGTTATGATGCTTTATCACGGCAGTATCTGTACACGGTAGTATGTTTAACAACACGGAATCCATTGCTCAATCGGCAAGCATGGCAAATATTGGGTGGTTCACTTGATATGGATCTGATGCAAACGGCGGCAGAGCAGTTAATCGGTAAGCACGATTTTGGCGCATTCGGTACACCACCACAAACAGGAAGTACCAACACCATTAGAGAGGTCTATCTCTCACAGTGGATGAAGGTATCAAACGATTTTGGTGAAACGTATACCTATCGCATTCGTGCAACAGCATTTTTGTATCATATGGTTCGGCGAATTGTCGGCACATTGGTACAGGTGGGACGTAAGAGATTGACGTTGGAGGCGTTTTCGGCAATTTTTGAAAGCCGTGATGTTCATCAATCGAAAATGCTTGCTCCACCACAAGGACTTGTATTTGAGGCTGTGCGGTATCCGCAATATAAAACAGCAACACCAATTGCAACGGAGACTTCTGAATAATTATCAGAGCGTCCGCTGGAGGAAAAGATGAGAGAAAAAATTCAAAAAACTTATACAACAACCCCTGATGTTATCGAGCGTCAATGGTTTGTTGTGGATGCAGAAGGGATGACATTAGGTCGTCTTGCATCTAAGGTTGCACCTATTTTGCGCGGTAAGCATAAACCTTACTATACGCCAAATCTCGATACAGGTGACCATGTTATTATCATTAACGCGAGCAAGATTCGTGTGACAGGTAATCGCCTTGACCAAAAGAAATATTACAGCTATTCAGGGTATCCTGGTGGTTTATCAACGACAACCTTGCGTGAAGTAATGAATAAATTCCCGACTCGTCCTATCAAAGCCGCCATTAAAGGTATGTTACCAAAGGGTGTGCTAGGTCGAGACATGATCGGCAAGTTGAAGGTTTATGCTGGTGGAGATCACCCGCATGAAGCACAACAACCCGTGGTTTTGGAACTATAAGGAGTATTAAATGTCAGCACAGTATTATGAAGGCATTGGTCGCCGTAAATCGGCATCGGCTCGTGTCCGCCTCTTCCCAGGTGGTACGGGTAAAGTAACGATCAACGATAAAGATGGCGCAGAATACTTGCCTCGTGTCGGTGATTATGACATCTTTATGAGCCCATTGACTCATATCGGTCAAGATAAAAGCTATGACATTTCCGTTCATGTTAATGGCGGTGGTATTAGCGGTCAACGTGATGCAATCCTCTTGGGAATTGCCCGTGCGTTGCAAAAAATTGACCCAGATTTACGCGGCTCACTCAAAAAAGAAGGTTTCTTATCACGTGATGCACGTGTGAAAGAACGTAAGAAACCAGGTCTTAAACGTGCGCGTAAGGCACCAACTTACACCAAACGTTAGACAGCCATACCCCATTCAAATACAATAAACAGCCAGAACGCAGCAATTGCTTCTGGCTTGTTTTGTATTCAATATTATGTTGATATGATGAATTAAATTTCTTCTATTCTTTTCTTCAATGAATCATGGATCAGATTAATTTTGGATGCTTTACAGAGTCATTATTTTGGGTATATACTGACTTTGCATAAACCATTTATGCTTATCTGTAAATTTATGTAAAGTGGGAAAGATGAACGACCACCTAGATAAGCCACCCTCTATTGGTGGCGATAACGCAATGAAATAACTCCTCCATTGTGGTGACGCGGTGGTGGTCTGCGTTACCGTCTCCTCAAAAGGGTGGCTGTCCAAAATCTATTTAACTGAATAGACCTGCAAGGTCATAATGATTTTGAGGAGCATCCCTATGTACAACGATCTTTTCTTGGAACGCCTTGTAGCACTTAATCCGATAACGGAAGATGCCGACACCCGTATTGAACGGCTGATTGATGAAATCGAAGCCCTCGACAACTTACTGAGCCCAGAAGCATTATCATTGATTCGTGATTTGCGTCCGCATACTGTTTCTGACGATGTGTATGATGACCTCGAAGAAAAAGCCACTATTGGTGATAAGCTGGCAGATAAAATGGCTTCATTTGCTGGTAGCTGGACATTTATCGGTGG
>Ga0070728_10002846_pt1 | contig 20368 bp, 18 predicted proteins | sample tdDd471_FD_66723 | JGI IMG/M metagenome (GOLD analysis project Ga0070728, IMG submission 66723) | Marine sediment microbial communities from the Atlantic coast under amendment with organic carbon and nitrate - tdDd47.1 | ecosystem: Environmental > Aquatic > Marine > Coastal > Sediment | place... | reverse complement strand
CTTGGCAAACTTCATCATGATCGGCACCTTCGTGCTCCTCGGAATCCTGTTCCGGCGTCTCAAGGCATTTCCCGCCGAGACGGCTCAGGTGCTGAACATGTTCGCGCTCTACGTCTCGCTGCCGGCAGTCATCCTGCTCAAGGTCCCGGCACTCACCCTGACCAGTCAGAACGCCGTTGCCGCGGTGGTGCCATGGTGCATGCTGCTGCTTACGGCCGTCATCATCCAGCTGCTGGCAAAACCGTGCGGGTGGTCGCGGCAATCCACGGGAGCCCTGATGCTGATCGTGCCGATCGGCAACACCTCGTTCATGGGAGTGCCGATGGTCAATGCCTTCTTCGGCGAGGCCGGTATCCCGCACCTGATCCTCTACGACCAGATCGGCACCATGCTGATCTTCGCCACCTATGGCTCGATCATCCTGTCGATTTATACCGGTAAAAGCACCAGGATCAAGACAGTTCTCCTGCGCGCCCTGCTCTTCCCACCGACTACGGCCCTGTTGGCGGGTCTGCTGCTACGCGACTGGCCTTATCCACAGGCCCTGACCACGGCACTGGAGAGTCTGGCCGGAGCCCTGACACCGCTGGTCATGACGGCGATCGGCTTCCAGATGACTCTGCGCCTGCGACCGACCACCTTCAGCCCGCTCGGCACCGGCCTTACCATCAAACTTGTGCTCGCGCCCCTGGTCGCCCTGCTCGGCTGTCGCCTGCTCGGTTTCAACAGTCTGGCCGCCGACATCGCCATCTTCGAAGCCGGCATGCCGCCAATGGTCACTGCCAGCGCCCTGGCCGCTGCGGCCGGACTCGGTGTCGAACTGGCGATTGCCCTGGCCGGGCTCGGCATTATCCTCGCCTTCGCCAGCCTGCCTCTGTTGTACACCCTGATCCAGTATTTTTAGGTCGCTGTACCACAGAATAAAAGGAAAAACACAACACCAGGACGGAAAGATTCTTTGGTCTTTTAGCAAAATGGCTCGGTGATTTCCCTAGTTATAGCTAGGGAATCTGATATCTAACTGAAATGCTTATATTTTAGGTAAAATATTTATCTCAAATGATTTTATACATTTAACGGTAGCCAATGCGGTTATTACGAATACACTTACACTTTGGAATGGTATTTGCTGCGATTATATCGGCAACACTAGCGGGCAATCGCAAACTTCAATTTCTCTCCGACAGGGGCAAACCTGTAGTGATGCAGGGGCGCAAAGTCACAGATCCATGACAATGGATAGCTGGGCTACCGAAGAGTACTTTTATTTCGGTCTGTTCGGGGGGACATTGGCCATACCCACCTTTTCTGTCGAAGGTGGGTTTTTCTTTATCCGAGTCGGCAGTAATTACGAATATCATCCAGGACTCTTTCACCCAGGCAATCCAGGATTACAAATAAGAAAAAACCTTTACCCGTTTTTTCTGCTGCGGTAGATTGGGCTCTGGTTATTCGGTTTGTTCCATGGGGGATGGAAATGAACAAAAGACTTGCAGGACAATGTTGTGAGAGATACGAAACGCTGCTGTTGGCTGCCTGCTGACCGGCGATTTTTTTTTGCCGTAAAAGTGCCCAGGGAAGTAGGGACAGTTAAAATTGGACAATAGATATGCTGCAGACAAACTGCCCACAGTGCAAAGGAGTGATTGAGTCGCCTTATCTCAACGAGTTAAGATCTGTCAAGTGTGGTCAATGCCAGGAGGTTGTGAAAGTTGAAAATGTATTTGTGGCAACCAAAGGGTTCACCATTCATCGTGAAGACCTCAATAATCGGATCTCTCGTTACGAAAAACTGTTAAGAGAGGTTGAAGCAGAACGAACGATGATGGCGAATGATAAAACCATATCAGAAAAGACGAATCATAGTTTCGACCAATTCTGCTTAACTCTTCATGAGTTATTGGAGGGGGCAAGAAGCCATTTCCGGCTAAAAATGACTCGTGAATTATATTTGCAAATGGATTCCGACAATAATAAAAGCAAAGTGAAATTGATTGATATAAGCACAGGAGGGGCCTCTATTGAATGTGAGACGTTTGATAACCTGCCGAGGCCTAAGGCAATGATTAACCTTCAAATGACGTTACCTAAATTTCACGAACCAATATCTGCCCTTGCAAAGGTTGTTTGGGTCAGGAGATTGACGGAGGAGTCGGTCGCAGAAAATTATCGGATCGGCGTAAAATTTGTCAATTTAGATGAAAAAGCACGTACGAGCATATGGAATTTTATAACTGAGGGTTCAGTAGGATCGTCCTCTTTTCTTGCTTCCTAGGTATCACGACATCTGAGACGAAAACCGGCGTGTTATTGTATAGAGCCATTTAAGACACCCCAAAATCAACACAGTCATGGCCATCTGGATCAACTCCGAGTGGCCATTTACGTGTTCGTCGGATAGAATAACGACCCTATGCTCAGAACTGTCGCGACAACGATACTCAAGACATTCGGCTGGCAAGTCTCTTTCTCTTTGCCCCCCCGGGACAAGTTCGTGCTGATTGGTGCTCCGCATACCAGTAATTGGGATTTTCCTCTTGGGCTTCTGGGGATGTGGGCTTGCGGCTTGCGTTTTAACTGGGTTGGCAAAGACACCTTGTTTAAGGGGCCGCTTGGGCTGATTATGAGGGCGATTGGCGGCATCCCGGTAGATCGACAGGGAAGCACCGGCTTTCTTAAAAAAGTGATCGATATTTTTACGAGCCGCGACCGATTCGTGATGGCGATTGCTCCGGAGGGGACACGTAGCCTAACAAAACAATGGAAAGAAGGTTTTTACCGTATCGCCTTGGCAACTGGAGTACCGATTGCTCTGGCGTATATAGACTATCCAAGCAAACGGATTGGTATAGATCGTATGTTGGAACCTAGCGGCGATATTGATGCAGATTTCATAATTCTGAAGGAATATTACCGCGATAAAATTGGAAAGCGACCGGAGAAGCAAGGACCAGTCAGAATCAAGATTGTTTCTGGTAAAAAAGGCTGAACATTATATTGATAGCGAAGTGAGTTACTCTATAACCCACCATTACCGAGACGCAAACGGGCTTTTTATTGATCGCAATCAATCGGACACTCGATAGTGCGTCATTACACAGTTCATTTTCGTGTGATGTAGATTCAATTTTTACGAGACACCACGTATATTTTTCTTGAACAATCCATTATCTTAACAACCATCGAAGACTTGCTGTGGCAGGCGAGTCAGAGATAATCTTCTTCAAAACCTCCTAAAAATAGAAAAACTCGCCCCACAGTCTCTACCTCCTGATTGTGGGGCCTTTTTTTATTTATCAGGGTCAGCAAGTCTTTCGCGTTTCGGTTAACCTGGGGACTCAAAGCAATGTAGGAGTAATTGTAAGATGATTATGAGGAGTCGGATGATAATCTAAACGCCACGCAGAGACTTGCCATAAATGTCAGCATCTTTTAGGAAGTGGTTTATGTTTGCAATTCTCTTGATGTGCAGAAGTCTTCAATTAATTGAATTTTTATCTAAAGAGGGTGTAAGTGAAATCTCCAGTCAGTGTTCTCGTAATCGAGAAAAGTCAGGTTTTCTCAAGGTACTTAGCTTTGCTGCTTCAGCGCATGGGGTTAAAATCGTTGCAGGTAAGCGAGCTTGAAGCAGCCAAGACTGTCTTGGCTCGAGGTTTTAGCGATGCTCTGATTATCGGAGACCAAAACGGATCCATGCCAACTCACGTTATCGTTCAGGATTTGGCGAATTGCATCATCGACAATTCGATACCAATTATTGTTGTCAGTTCATGTGCAGACCCGGAGGAGAAAAAAGCCTGCTACGAGGCCGGTTGTCAGGATTACCTGACCAAACCAATACAACCGAGACTGTTGCATGATGCATTGTATGCCAGAGTTGCTCCTGTTAATGAACGACGCAAGAACTTGAGAAGCAAGGTCAACTTGACGGCTGAAGTCACTATCGAGGCTCAACAGTCACACACCCATGATGTCCTCACCCTTTCAAAAGGGGGCTGCCTGATTTCATCGCCTCGTTTTATGCCAACCGGGACGAAGATGACGCTGACCCTTTTCCTTGCAAACCTTCAAATCCCTTTATCCGGGACAGTGCTGTACACGTTGACCAATGTCAAGGGCAGTAATTCTGCTGCGTTTGGTGTGCTTTTTCATCATATCAGCCAAATATATGCAGACATGATCGAACAATTTCTGGAAAAGATTCTCGATCGAGAAAACCTTGTGGCAATGACCTCTAAACAGATCGATCCAACGCGGCAAGAGTAACCTACCAGACTGCGTTATTCCTAAAAGTCACCTGTTTCATCGAAATTAAGCCCCATCCGGTTTTCCCGGATTGGGGCTTTCCTATAAGTACTGCTGCAACCGGCTCTCAGAGTCTTTGGGGTTTACAGTACGATGCGTACTGATGAAGTGAAGTTGGTTATAAGTGACCGTCCTTATTTATTGAAGATATTCATGACCCACCCTTGTAGCTGACCCGGTAGATCATCCCCGCCTTGTCATCGCTCACATACAGTGCACCGTCCGGCCCGACTGCCAGACCGACAGGGCGCCCTGATGCTGTCTGCTCCTGTTCGTTGAGCCAGCCCGTGGCGAAATCCACGACCGGACCCTTCGGGCGACTGCCGTCCAGTTGCAGGCGGACAATCTTGTAGCCGGTTGGCACGCTGCGGTTCCAGGAACCGTGGAAGGCGATGAAGAGATCACCCCGGTATTCTTCAGGGAAGGTCTTGCCGGTGTAGAAGACCAGTCCGAGCGGCGCCGAATGAGCCTGCATGTTGACCACCGGCGCTGCGACATCAACGCAAGAGTCCGGACCGCCAAAATCAGGGTCCTCAATGGTAGCGTTATGGCAGCGCGGCCAGCCGTAATCGAGTCCGTCCCGGACTATGTAGAGGGCCTCAGGGGGCAGGTCGTCACCGAGCATGTCACGACCGTTATTGGTTGCCCAGAGTTCCCCGGTAGCGGGATGAACAGCCAACCCGACGGCGTTTCTCAACCCCCTGGCAAAGACCCTTTCGCCAGTCGCCCGGGGGCCGTCGTAAACCACCACGGCAGCGCGTCTTGGATCCTTCTCGTCGCAAACATTGCAGCTCGATCCAATCGAGACAACCATGCGCCCATCCGGCAGGAACTCGACCGTGCGGGTGCTGTGACCGCCGGTGGGATAATCGTCGATCAAGACCTGGCGATGTTCGGCAACCCCGTCGCCGTCGGCGTCAGTCAGCCGGATGACCCCGTCGGGGACACCGACATACCAGTTCTCCTTGTGGTAGACCAGACTGTGCGGCCGCGGCAATTCGTCGGCAAACACCGACTGCAGGTCAGAACTGCCGTCATGATCGCGATCGGCCAGGGCAACGATGCGGTTGGCGCCACGCTCTGCGACATACAACGATCCATCGGGGCCAAAATTTATAAACCTCGGACCATTCAGGCCGGTCGCAAAAAGCTCGACCTGGAACCCGGGTGGGACCTGAACCGAACTGACGCCTGGCGGGCTGGCAATTGTCGAGACGTTGGTCTGCGCCAGATAGGGGTACACCAGGAACCAGGCAAACAGGACACCCAATGGCACAGCGAACATGACAGCGTAGCGAATACGGAAGCGGGTTATCTTCATCGGACCTCTCGTTCTCAGGATACCGCCATTTTATCACGTTTTGTCCATGCGATGACGAAACCAACCGGGAAGTCTTAAGTTAAGGACCAGCAAAGCAAGGCGATATTTCGATGCAGAGTTATTTCAGAATTTCGCCGGGCGCTTCTCCAGGAAGGCGCTGATCCCCTCTTTGCAATCCGCGGTCGTAAAACTGAGCGCAAACAGGTCCGCCTCGTAACGTGCGGCGCGGGCGAAATCCATCTCCAGGCCGTTGTCGATCGCCTCCTTGGACAGACTGATCGCCGATGCGCTCTTGTCGCACATCTGTATCGCCAGGGCTTTTGCCTCCTCCACTAAACAATCCTTGGCGACGACCCGGTTAACCAGGCCGATCCGGCAGGCTTGATCGGCATCGATCATCTCACCGGTAAAGATCATCTCCTTGGCCCGCCCCTTGCCGATCAGCCTGGACAAGCGCTGGGTACCAGCAAAACCTGGGATGATGCCGAGTTTGACCTCTGGCTGACCGAACTTTGCCGAGTCGGCGGCAATCCGCAGGTCGCAACCCATGGCAAGCTCGTTGCCACCACCCAGGCAGTAGCCGTTGATCGCGGCAATCACCGGCTTGGGAAACGTTTCGATCCGGTCGATAACCCGCTGCGCCAGCAGAGCGAACTGCCGGGCGCCATCGGCATCAAGACCGGCCAGGTGGCTGATATCGCCACCGGCGACAAAGGCCTTGTCACCGGCACCGGTGAGAATGATCACGCGGACCTCAGCGTCTGTTTCCAGGTCATCGAACAGCGTCTCCAGACCTGCGAACGTCTCCAGGGTCAAGGCGTTGAGGGCTTTGGGGTTGTTGAAGGTGATCGTTGCGATTGCGCCATCTTTTTCCAGCAACAGGATTGAATCGGGCATGGGTGTTCTCCTTTGGAGATATGGATATCGATTGATTGTCGGTGAGCAATCTTCACAGTCGCAGGAATGCAGTATAGCGGATGATGAGTGAATACGCCACAGGTAGCTATTTAGAATCATGGGCTTTTATCTGTCACGAATGTGTCGAAAAAAGAAGATCAAAAGCAGAACCGGCGGGTCAGGGGGCGCAACCCCCGGGTTTTCGTTTTGCCTGTTTTGTGTCCGGGGATAATTTCAACCTTTGGAGAAGCAGAATCAACAGGCCATCCCGCAGCGTCGGCAGCCTGGATGACAGGTGTAGCCCGTTCGCGCTTGCAAAGCCGCCAGGTATTCTTCGTACAGGTGACGACGCTGTACGCCCTGGCCGATGATCTCCCAGGGGAAGAGTTCATCATTGGCACGTTCACGGTACAGGTAGAAAGCTGGGTCAAGACCAGCCTCTTTACAGGCGGCCTTGAGGCTTTTGCCCTCGGCAAGAGACGGCAGAGCCCTGGCAACCCGGCGGTCACCACGGGACAGGAACCCCTGGAGCTCGGCGTGTCGCAACGATTCCAAATTCAGGTCGACGTTCGGCATGGGCCGCAGCTGCTTCTGCAGCAGGCGATATTTTTTCTCCAGGGAACTGCGGCGTTCCATCGCCACCCACTGCAGCGGCGTCCACGGCTTGGGCACAAACGGGTTGACCGAGAGCTGCAATCGACCGAGTCGGCCCTGTGCTTTACCGATCTCCTCCCATGTCTGGCGGATCTTTGCGGCCAGGTCGATGATCGCCTGCACGTCATCCATGGTTTCGGTCGGCAGACCGATCATGAAGTAAAGCTTGAGGTTTAACATACCGCCTTCCGCCAGCATCTTCACTGCAGCGAGGATCTGCTCCTCACCGATCCCCTTGTTGATTACATCGCGCATCCGCTGACTGCCAGCTTCCGGTGCCAGAGCCAGGGTTTTGTGCCCCGACGCGGCGAGTACCTGCACCTGCTCCGGGGTGATCGCGTCGATGCGGACGCTGGAAACCGAAACTTCGCCGCCCTGATCAAGCACGGCCTGACCGACTTCTGCCAGCGCACCGTAATCGGAGACCGCCGCAGCGACCAGTCCGACCCGGCCCGGAGCCTTGTCTTCACCAAGCAATTCACGCTGCAGGTGGGTCACGGAATGTTCCCGAAATGGTCGATAGATAAACCCTGCTGCGCAGAACCGACAGGCGCGCGGGCAACCGCGCGACACTTCGACCAGACGCATGCTGCCGAACTCGGTATCCGGGGTCGCCACGCAGGTGCTGCTCTGGCTGTCGTCAAGTTGCGCCTGCCATTGCCTTTGTACCTGTTCCGGGCGGTCGTCATGCGGAGTCATCGCCTGCAATTGCCCAGCCTCCGTGTAACTGACGTTGTAGCCGGAAGGCAGGTAGATACCCGGCAGCTGCGCAAGCCGGATCAGCAACATGTCACGTCGTCGATCCTCTTCACCGAGCATGGCGTCGAGCAGGCCGGGGAGGATCACTTCTGCCTCACCAACCGCAAACAGGTCCATGATCCCGGCCAGCGGCTCCGGATTCATGAAGGCGCAGACGCCGCCACACAAGACCAACGGGTGTCGTTCGCTTCGATCTCCCTGCCACATCGGTAATCGGCCAAGCTCAAACAGGATCGGCAGGTTCAGGTAATCGTTTTCAAAGGAGATGGAGAATGCCACCAGGTCGAACTCGTCGAGGGGGCTTTGGGTCTCGATTGACACCAGCGGGAAACCGGTGCGACGGTGCTCGTCGAGATCTTCTGGGTCAGGGAGAAAGAAGCGTTCGCAGAGAGTGTCTTCCCGGCTGTTGAGCATCCGGTAGACGGTCTGCAGGCCGAGGTTGCTCATCCCCTGGTAGTAGGTGTTCGGGTAAACCAGGGCCACCGTCAGTCGGCCGCCCCGGGGCCTGGCACATACGCCGGTCTCCTGGGCTGCTCTCAGGCGGTATTTTTCGATCAGGTGGCGTGACATTGGTCACATTGTAGGACGAGAGAAAGGAGAATGACAAACAACTTTGGGGTCACGATGAGATCATCACTCCAGCGGCAAGGCTTCGTCTATCAACATCACCGGGATATCGTCACGCACCGGGTAAGCCAGTTTGCAGGCCTGACAAATCAGCTTTTCGTGTTTTTCGTCAGGGACGATCTCACCCTTGCATTGTGGGCAGGCGAGGATTTCGAGCAGGTCTTGAGAAAGGGGCATGACAAGTCTCCGAATTCATTGGTTGGCTGTACTCAGAATTTCTACAACAGCCACCATGGCAAGTCAAACAAAGAAAGGTGGGCTTCATGAGAGAGAGGGCAACAGGTTGGATAATCTGTTACCCTTGCGCTTTTTCTTAAAAGCAAGACCGGCGCGCGTCCCGCCAGACGCCTTACTTTTGTCCATGCGGTGACAAAAGTAAGCAAAAACACCTTTGCTCCTTGCGGAGGGCATCTCCTCTGCCGGGTTTCTGAGACATCCAATAACGACGGAACTTAATAAGCCGGCCCGTTATAGGGGGGCCTCCCTTGCAGTGTGATCTAGAAGGAAAAAGCCAAAAGGACGAATACAGTTGCAAGCATCCACAAAAGGAGAGGCTCTCAAGAGCCTCGTCACCTGTGGGGGAAATGTAGAGAGTTAATCGGATACTCTGGTCTGAGTTGAGGTTGCCGCCCTCACGATCCAGACACCTGGCGCAGCGCTGTACGAGTCAAGAACATAGTTACCTATGTTTATGAACCGTACCTCAAAAAACTTTTACACGAACACCTGGTTCGCCTGGCCTGTCTGTTATCATTAAGCAAACACTTAGGAGGTGCCATATGAAAGAAAAGAGCCAACTGAGAATGTTTATTTTGGGATTCATTGCCTGCGCAGGGATCACCCTGCTAATGGGCGCTGCAAATGTTGTGACCACGTCCGGCAGGTACCAGATAGCTGCATTTTCTGCCGCATCAGGGACGAGCGATGTGCGCGGCTGGTCAGGGTACTATATACTGGACACACAGACGGGCAGGGTAGTCGAGTCAATGGTGGAGCAACAGGACGACAAATAGTTGAGACGACACCAGTTCATTTTTTGCCAATCAGCCGGAGACGTTACATGATCACAGTAATCTTCGAAGTTATCCCGAATGAGGCTGGAAGAGCCCAATACCTTGATATCGCCGCAAAGCTGCGCGAACATCTGACCGACATGCCTGGATTCATATCGATCGAGCGCTTCCAGAGCCTGACAGATCCGGACAAGGTCCTGTCACTTTCCTTTTGGCAAGACGAGGCCTCGGTGACCCGTTGGCGAAACCTGGAGCAACACCGTATGGCACAGGCGAAAGGACGCGGCAGCCTGTTCAAGGATTACCGGATTCGGGTCGGCAGGATAACTCGCGACTACTCGATGGCAACAAGAGAGCAGGCCCCGGAAGATTCCAGAGCAGCCCACGAACAGAAGCCTTAACATTTTGTTTTCAAGAACTTTTTTAGAGACAGGCTATAATTGGAGCCAAGAACAAGAATATCCACCAACTCATCAAATGTCGTAGAGAAGGAGTTCCTATGAAAGCCTTGCAATTGTTTCTCATTATCAGCCTCGCATTGATGGTCTCGGCAGCCGGTGCCGCCGATGGCCTGATTGTCGTAAAGAGTCCCTACAGCGCCAAAGATACGATGGACCGGTTTGAAACTGTAGTGAAAGATCGCGGCCTGAACGTTTTCGCTCGAATCAACCACGCCGCCGGAGCGTCGAAGATTGGCAAGTCGCTGCGCCCTACTGAAGTGATCATATTCGGCAACCCGCAAGGCGGGACGCCGTTTATGGAGTGTGCGCAGACGGTCGGCATCGATCTACCGCTGAAAACTCTGGTCTGGCAAGACGCATCCTCACAGGTCTGGCTGGGTTACAATGATCCGGAATTTCTGGCGAAACGCCACGGTGTTGCTGATTGCCCGGTCGTCGGAAAACTTGGCAAGGCCCTGGCCGGAATGACCGAGGCTGCACTGCAGTAATCATGCAATTTGGTCACGGACTATGGAAGCCTGTGTTGAAGAGATTGCACTAAACTAAGGCATCTTCGAACTGATCAATGCGGCAATGATCCCGGGACAAAAAAATGGGGCCGCACGAAGCGGCCCAATGTTGTTAAGGGAGTCACATTACAGGCTGGCGCAGAGTACTGAACAAACCGTGAGACGCCGGGCGGAGAACCGGCGCGGCTGCTCACTCCTTGACAAGCCACGGAATTGTAGTTCAGCAGTTGGCCGTCGGGGCCACTTAACAGGCCCTTCAGGAGATGATCTCGTTCAGTCGACCCGCTTACGTAAAAATGTCGGGATATCGTATTCCTCGTCCTCGCTGTAGCTGCCGATACGCATACTGGCGCGAGGCTTGTCCTGGTTCTGGTTGCGGATAAAAGCCGGTATGTCACGGTCGATCTTGTTTGGCGCAGCCGGAGTCGGATAACCAAGTTCCTTGCTCGCACCGCGCTTGCCGGTATCAAATGAACAACCAAAGCCCGTCGCGATCGCGGTCACCTGGATCTTCTCGCCCATCTCCTCGTTAATCACCAGGCCGATAAAGATATTAGCGTCCTCGTGAACTTTCTCATGGATGATGTTGGCGACTTCCTGGTAGTCATTCATCGTCATGCTCGCAGAACCGGTGACGTTGACCAGCACACCCTTGGCACCGGAGATGTCGATCTCTTCCAGAAGCGGACTGCTGATCGCCTGTTGGGCTGCGGTTATCGCACGACCTTCACCTTCAGCGAGACCTATGCCCATCATCGCCATGCCACGTTCACTCATCGCGGCCTGGACGTCGGCAAAGTCGACATTGATCATGCCGTGAGTCGTGATCAAATCCGAGATCCCCTGCACGGCCTGGCGCAACACATCGTCAGCAGGCTTGAACGCATCGAGGATGCCCATCTTTTTGTCGGCAAGACCGCTGAGACGATCATTCGGGATCAGGATCAGGGAATCAACAACCTGCTTGAGTTCCTCAACACCCTCCTCTGCCTTGATCATGCGCTGCTTGCCCTCGAAAGCGAACGGCTTGGTTACGACTGCAACAGTCAACGCACCGATTTCTCTCGCAACTTCGGCAATCACCGGCGCTGCACCGGTCCCGGTCCCTCCGCCAAGGCCGGCTGCGATAAAAACCATGTCCGCGCCCTGCAGTAGCTCCTTCAGGCGGGCCCGGTCTTCCTCGGCCGCTTCCCGTCCGACCTCAGGGTTCGCGCCAGCGCCAAGACCCTTGGTCAGCTTAGGCCCGAGCTGCACCCGCAGAGATGCAAGGTTGGCGCGCAAGGCCTGGGCATCGGTGTTCGCCACCATGAACTCCACCCCGTCAATGCGACCGGCAATCATCGTATTGACTGCGTTGCTGCCGCCGCCACCAACTCCAACAACCTTGATTTTTGCAACCTGGTCAATATTCTCGTCAAATTCAAACATAATGACTCCCTCCGCCATTGTTGTGTCCGGAGCCTCTCCATGGCCCCGTCAGTTTAAGTTTCTGGCACAATGCCTTGATTTTTCTTTTTAGAAAAATTCTCCGAACCATTCTTTCATGCGGCGCGCAACGCGATCGAACAGATTCTCCTGGCCGATCACGAAGTTGCGCGTTTGCATGTTACGACTACCGTATTTCACCAGACCTACGCCGGTGGCGTAGATCGGTGAGTTAACCACATCGATCAGACCGCCGATATTGGTCGGCTTGCCACGACGGACCGGCAGGTCAAAAATCTGCTCGGCCAGCTCCGGCATCCCCGGCAGGATCGCCGAGCCACCGGTCAACACCACTCCGGATGCGATCAGATCCTCGAAACCGCTCTTGACGATCTCCCTGTTGACCAGGGTGAAGATTTCCTCGACCCGCGGTTCGAGAATCTCTGCGAGCAGTTGACGCGACAAAATCCGCGGTTCGCGGCCGCCTACCGACGGCACCTCGATCGTCTCGTCCTTGCCGACCATCGAAGCCAGGCAGCAGCCCGAGACCTGCTTGATCTTTTCCGCCTCGGCGGTCGGGGTGCGCAGCCCAACAGCAATATCGTTACTCAGGTGGTTGCCGCCCAGCGACAGGACCGAGGTATGCTTGATCGCGCCGTCGACGAAAATTGCTATATCCGTTGTACCGCCGCCGACATCGACCAGGGCCACGCCGAGGTCTTTTTCATCAGGAGTCAATACAGCCTCCGAGGAAGCCAGCTGTTCGAGGACGATATCACCGACATCGACACCGGCCTTGTTGCAACTCTTGATGATGTTCTGCGCACTGGCCACGGCACCGGTAACGATATGCACCCGCGCTTCCAGTCGCACACCGCTCATTCCGAGCGGCTCCTTGATGCCGTCTTGGTCATCGATGATAAATTCCTGGGGTAGAATGTGGATGACCTCCCGATCCATGGGAATCGCCAGGGCTTTGGCAGCATCGATCACGCGGCGCACATCTTCGGTGGTGACCTCGCGGTTCTTGATCGCAATCACACCCTGGGAGTTGATTCCCTTGATGTGCCCGCCGGCGATGCCGGCGAAAACCGACTTGATCTCGCAACCGGCCATCAACTCCGCTTCCTGGATCGCCTTGCGGATCGCGTTAACCGTACTTTCGATATTAATCACCACCCCTTTGCGTAAACCCCGCGATGGGCTGGTCCCGATTCCGACGACATCGAGCCCCTCGTCGGTCATTGCCCCGACAATGGCACAGATCTTCGTTGTGCCGATATCGAGTCCGACGATCAGATTTTCCCGTTTACTGTTCATGTGTCTCCCTTTCCCTCTAAATCTAGCTTCTGCCGGCCGTGCGTTTGACATCCACTTTGACAATCACACGATCGGTCACGTTAAGGTCGATATACTTGAGAGCCAGCAAACGCGGCTCAAGGTCATCATAAATTGCTTCCAGGCGACCGAGCTTGGCGTGAAACCCTTCCTTACCCATCCGCACCGGTACCCCGCCGATGCGGGTGTGTATAATCAAGCCCTCCTGCTGGTCGTAATGAATCTCCGACACATCATCAAGATTGAAAAGTTTTCGTTGCTCCAGCTGGGCCATCAGGCTCAGGGCCAGGTCCAGGCTGTTCTGGGTCTGGTCCGGGTGATCGAGCAGGTACTGCCGGTCGATACCTGTGATCACCGGGTAATCAAGTTCATCTCCCGATTCGAGCATTTTAAAGGCAATGCCTTCCCGATCCACGTAGTACAGGTAATCGAGGTCAATAATCGCCCGCGCCTGCCGTTCCACCACCCGGATTACCACCTGGTCGGGGAACGATCGTTCCACTTCGGCCCTGGCGATCCAAGGATGTTCTTCGATCTTGCGGCCGATCATGTGCAGTTCCAGATCAAACAGGCTGTCGCCGATCTTAATGTCAGAAGCATCAAGGATGTCTCCTTCACTGACTCTCACCTGTTGCTCCACGCGAATCTGGTCCACTCCGAAATAGCCCGACTCGAGCAACATCTGCGCGGTCAGAAGAGCACCGCTGGCCAGCAGAAAGCCGCTTCCCGAAGCGATGCCGATGCGCAACATACAGTGAAACGACTTCTTCCAGTCACGCGGCTGCTTTTCCTGCTTGCGCCGGTTCGACTTGAGTTTCTTCCGTTTGTTGAGTTTCAGGTCTTTCATCGCTTGTCCGTCATCCGCTATTTGTCCAGTCCTGCATCATCGAGAATCCGCATTGTCAGCTCAGTGAAAGACACGCCGGCTTCTGCGGCAGCCTTTGGCAACAGGCTGGTTTCGGTCATCCCAGGTATGGTGTTGATCTCGAGGCAGAAGAACTCCTTCTCACGGATCATGAAGTCGACGCGGGCGACTCCGCGGCACGACAGTGCCCGGCACGCTGCCACGGACGTCTCCTGAAGACGGTTATAAAGGACCGCATCCAGCGGCGCCGGCAGGATATACTCGGTCTGTCCCGGCGTGTACTTCGACTGGTAATCATAAAAACCGCTTTTCGGCACGATCTTGATAATCGGCAACGGCTCGCCATTCAGCACGCTGACAGTCACTTCGTCGCCCTTGATGAAGTCTTCGATCAGGACCAGCTGGTCGTGCTCCAGGGCTTCATCCAGTCCGACCTCGAGCTGATCCCGGTCGCGGGCGATGGTGATGCCGATCGTCGAGCCTTCCCTGGCCGGTTTGACGACCAGTGGAAAGTGACGACAACGCTTCAGCAACGCAGCCCGATCATCCCCGGCACGATATGAAACGAAACCAGGAGTCGATATCTCATGGTAGAGCAGGACCTGCTTGCTCACCACCTTGTCCATCGCCATGCTTGAAGACATGACACCACTACCGGTGTACGGGATCTGCATCATCTCCAGCAAACCCTGGACCGTGCCGTCCTCACCGTATCGGCCGTGCAGACAAATAAAAGCCTGTTCTGCTTGCACGTTCCGCAACTGAGCCGGCAGGTCATGCCCGACGTCCACGGCTACGGCATTACAGCCATTCTCCAGCAAGGCTTTGAACACGGCCTTCCCGGTCTTAAGGGAGATCTCCCGCTCGGCGGAGAGCCCCCCCATCAGCACGACCGTAGTCTTTTCTTTCAATGCATCGCGATTCAACATAATTCCCGTTCCCGACATGTTCCCTGCGCTTCAGTCCGACTCACCCAGAAGGCGCTTTAGTTGTTCACCGACCTGCCAGACATTGCCGGCACCTAGTGTGATGACGATATCGCCGGGTTGCACTACGGCTTGCAAATGTTTAACCGTGGCCTCTATGTCCCCGGTGTAGCAGCATGACTTGTGACCATGACCGCTGATTCCATCTACCAGCTTCTGAGCATTAACCTCCGCAATCGGTTGCTCACCGGCGGCATAGACATCCATGACGGCAATGTGATCAGCCTGGTAGAAAGCGGTTACAAAGTCATCAAACAACGCCTCGGTCCTGCTGTAGCGATGCGGCTGGAATACTGCGACGACGCGCCGGCTCCAACCGGAGCAGGCCGCTGCCAAGGTTGCCTTGATTTCGACAGGATGATGGCCGTAGTCATCAACAATCATGATCCCTTGCGGCTCGCCCTTGATCTCAAACCTTCGCCCGACACCACCGAAGTCCTGGAAGCCCTCGGCGATCGCCGAGAACTGCATATCCAGCTCCATACCGACAGCGACCGCAGCCAGAGCATTCAGAACGTTGTGCCTGCCCGGCATGCGGATGCTCAGTTGGCCGAGCTCATCTCCCCGGTAGTGCACCTTGAATCTGGTACGGTCACCATCGTGGACGATTTCGGAGGCCTGGAAATCGGCCTGGCTGGTCAGACCGTAAGTCACCAGGCGTTTCTTCACCTGGGGGATCATCCCCTGCAGGTTCTGATCATCGAGACAGAGGACAACCATTCCGTAGAACGGTACCTTGTTGATAAAATCGATAAAGGTTGCGCGAATCTCTTCGATATCCTCGTAGTAGTCGAGATGATCTTCGTCGACATTGGTGACCACGGCAATAGTCGGCGACAGCTTCAGGAACGAGCCGTCCGACTCGTCGGCCTCTGCAACCAGGAACTCACCCTGCCCCAGTTTCGCGTTGGAACCGATCGAATCAAGCCGGCCACCGATTACCACAGTCGGATCGATCCCGCCGTGCGACAGGACCGTCGCCACCATGCTGGTGGTTGTCGTCTTGCCGTGGGTCCCGGCTATCGCGATGCCGTACTTCATGCGCATCAATTCAGCCAACATTTCAGCACGGGGGATCACTGGGATCTTGCGCCTGTGGGCCTCTGCGACTTCCGGGTTGTCCTGTTTCACGGCGGTTGAAGTCACCACGACATCCACCTCGGCGAGGTTTTCGCTACGATGGCCGTAAGAAATCGAGCCACCGAGCTTATGCAGTCGCCTGGTGATATCGCTTTCCTTGAGATCGGAGCCTGTGACTTGATAGCCTAGGTTGAGCAGCACTTCGGCAATGCCGCTCATGCCGATCCCGCCGATGCCAACAAAATGGATTTTCTGAATCTTGCCGTACATAACTATCCCTGTCAGATGGCTTCGTCGAGTACAGCTCGACATTCCTGTAGCAGCCGGGCCGCGGCTCCGCGCCGGGCCAGCCCCCTTGCCGCAGACGCCATCGTCTTGATACTGGTTCTATCGTGCAGCAAGCCGCTGATCAAAGTGGCCAGACGTTCCGGGGTCAGGTCTGCTTCTTCCATTGTCATGGCGGCGCCCCTGGCAGCCATAGCCATGGCATTGGTCGACTGATGACCTGCCGCAGCGTGCGGGTACGGCACCAGGATTGCCGGCCGGCCACAGGCGGTCAGTTCTGCGAGGGTCGTCGCACCGGCCCGGCAGACGATCAGGGTCGATTTTGCGTAGGCCCCGGCCATATCCTTGATGAAGGGCGTCACCTCCATATCCTGCCAGTTATTGTCGCGATACCCCTGCACGGTCTCCTGGTAATCCTGCTCTCCAGACTGGTGGACGATCTGCAGCTTGCCGCGCCATTCTGTCAGCAACGGCAGGGCTGCAACAATCGCTCGGTTGATCGCCCGTGCGCCCTGGCTGCCACCGAACACCAGCAGGCAGGTCCTCTCATCGTCTATATTCGGGCATGTCTCCATGGCAGTCCGGACCGGGTTGCCGGTCAGGACCGTGGCACTGCGGTGGAACGCGCGATCGGCCTCGTCGAAGGAGAGACAGACCCTCTTCGCCCAACGCCCCAGCAGGCGGTTGGCCAGCCCTGGCCATACATTCTGCTCGTGAACCACGAACGGTATCCCTTGGGTTTTTGCCGCCAGCAGAACGGGCACAGAAGCGTAGCCACCGACTCCGACTACAACATCCGGATCGAAATTCCGCAGGATCCTCCTCGACTGGCCGAGGCTCTTGAGCAGCTGCCCCAGGACCCTGAACCTGCCAATAAACCCGCGCCCTGCCCAACCGCTCATCTCTATCGTCTCCAGCGTCCAGCCGAGTTCCGGCAGCATCCGCGCTTCCAGCCCACGCTCGGTACCGACAAAAAGCACTTCACCTTGCGGCTCTTCCGATTTGAACTGCTCGGCCAGGGCGATCGCCGGGAAAAGGTGACCGCCGGTTCCACCACCGGCCAACAACAGCTTCATCGTACCTCTCCAGGAAGATGGCGTGAGACGTTCAACAACAGGCCAATTGCGGCCAAAGTTGTCACCAGACTCGTTCCGCCGTAGGAAATGAACGGCAAGGCCAGTCCCTTGGTGGGGACCATCCCCATGACCACGGCCATATTTACAAATGCCTGCAGCCCGATCAGCATGGTGATGCCGAATGCCAACAGGCAGCCGAATTCGTTCGGCGCATTCAGCGCCGTGCGCATCCCGCGCATGATCAGCAGCATGAACATCGCGGCGATCACTATCACACCGATAAAGCCGAGTTCCTCGCCTACGACAGAAAAGATAAAATCAGTATGTGCTTCGGGCAGAAAGAAAAGCTTCTGCTTGCTCTCACCCAGACCCTGGCCGAAGGCCCCGCCGGAGCCGAAGGCGATCCAGCTTTGGATGATCTGGAAACCGGAATTGCTCGGATCCTCCCAAGGGTTGAGAAACGCAAGGATCCGGCGTCTGCGATAATCGACGCTCATCACCATGAAGTAGAGGAACGGCAGCGCTATCAGGCTGATACTGGCCAGGTAACTCAATCGGGTGCCGGCGACCAGCAGCATGGCAACCGCCACCGTGGCAAGGGTCAGGGCGCTGCCCATATCCGGCTGCGCAAGCAGGAGTCCCAGCAACACAGCGAGGATCAGCATGTAGGGCAAAAAACCGAAGCGGAAACTCTTGACCTTGTCCTGCTTGCGCGCCAGAGAATGGGCCATAAACATGACTAGGCCCACCTTGACGAACTCCGCCGGTTGGAAAGTAATCCCGCCAACATTGAGCCAGCGGGCGGCGCCGCTGACCTTTTTGCCAACACCCGGAATCAGAACGGCTATCAGTAATAGGGCGCATACGCCCAGGACCGGCCATGCCGCCTTGCGCAGCACGTTGAGATCTATTCGCATCAACAAAGCCATGGCAGCAAACCCGACCACGGCAAACACACTCTGCCGTTTGAGGAAGTAAAGGCTGTCGTTGTAATCGCGTACAGCCATGATCGATGACGAGGAGAACACCATGACCACGCCCAGGCAGGTCAGACAGACCGCCAGCAGGAGAATCGAATGATCTGTGCCCTGCCTAATTTCCATTGACGCACTCCTCGCGCCTGCTCAAGGCACGAAACTCACGAGTGAAGATTTCTCCGCGTACAGCAAAATTTTCGAACATATCGAAGCTTGAACAGCCCGGCGACATGAGCACGGTCGCGCCGGGACAGCTGTAATGAGCGGCCAATTCGACAGCCGCATGCATGCTATCGACATGATGAATTCTGGCCAAACCGTCGAAAACCCCGGCCATCCGTTCAGCGGCAGCGCCAATCAGGATCAACTGTTCAACCTTCTCGCGAATCGGCTCAATCAGCGCAGAGAGGTCGCCTTGCTTGTCCTTGCCGCCGGCAATCAGGATGACTGGCTTGTCGAACCCGGCCAGACTCTTGACAACGCTGCCGATATTGGTTCCCTTTGAGTCGTTGTACCAGCCGGCCCCATGCAGGTCGCCGAGGTATTCCATGCGATGCTTGAGGCCAGTGAACTTTGTCGCTGCCCCCCAGGCGATCTCCGCTGGACAGCCTTCCACGAGGAGCGGGATCAGTGCCGCCATGACGTTCTCCTGATTGTGACGGCCGCGAATCTGCAGATCCGCAACCGGAAAGAGCGTCTCCTGTCCGTTCCAGCGCCAGATAATCCGGTCGTCAATCAGGCTCATGCCTTCTTCCAGAACCGACCGGCTGCTGAAATAAACCTTGCGTGACCGGATATCAATTGCCGAATGCAGGACCAGGGGGTCGTCGTGGTTCAGAATCGCAACATCGTCTTGCTGTTGGTTTTCGAAGATCCTCTGCTTGGCAGCAATGTAGCTGGCCATGTCCGGATAACGGTCCAGGTGGTCCTCGCTGATGTTCAGCAACATGGCGTAGTGTGGCCGGAACGCCTCGATCGTTTCCAACTGGAAGGATGACAGTTCAACCACCTGCCAGTCATAATCCTTGCCGACCGCGTCGATCAGCGGAATCCCAAGGTTACCGCCGATAAAGGCGTTCTCACCCCAGGCTTTCAGCATCTCGCCGATCAGGCTGGTTACGGTCGACTTGCCGTTGGTCCCGGTGATGGCGATCATGGTGCCGGACAGTTCGTGCCAGGCGATTTCCACTTCGCCGAGCATCGCGATCTTATTATTCTGGCAGGCGCTCAGTACCGGGATATCGAGCGGCACCCCGGGGCTGACAGCAATCAGATCAGCAGCCGCGAACAACTCCTGCGTATGACCGCCGAGATCCAGCTTGATTCCCAGACTGTCGAGCTCATCAAGGTCATCGAAACACTCGGCAAGACGATGATCGGACAGGACAACCTGCGCCCCACGTGCAAGGAAAAAGCGCGCCAGGCTGCGACCGGTTGAACCGGCACCGATAATCACGATCTTTTTGTCCCGATACTCCATAAGTCCTTATCTCAACTTCAGCGTCGACAGGCCGATCAGTGCCAGGATGATGCTGATGATCCAGAACCTGACGATAATTTTCGGTTCCGGCCACCCCTTCAGTTCAAAGTGATGATGGATCGGTGCCATGCGAAAAATACGTTTACCGTAGAGCCGGAACGAGGTCACCTGCACGATCACCGAAAGCGCTTCCATAACGAAGATGCCGCCAACGATCACCAACACGATCTCCTGCTTGGTAATCACGGCAATCGTGCCGATCGCGCCGCCGAGCGACAGGCTGCCGATGTCACCCATGAAAACCTGAGCC
>Ga0070728_10002839_pt1 | contig 20387 bp, 13 predicted proteins | sample tdDd471_FD_66723 | JGI IMG/M metagenome (GOLD analysis project Ga0070728, IMG submission 66723) | Marine sediment microbial communities from the Atlantic coast under amendment with organic carbon and nitrate - tdDd47.1 | ecosystem: Environmental > Aquatic > Marine > Coastal > Sediment | place... | reverse complement strand
AGTATCTCCATTTGTGAACAGAGAGTTTGATGGCAGAGAGGCAAAATTGGGTGCCCCGCCCGATGCACCACTAAGAAGAGTTTTTTCTCCTATATGATTTTCCGAGGAAGTAGAGTAGTACGAAAGACTATAACCGGCTGAAGACGCAAAAGAGTCGCCAAAATAGCTGTGCAATAGCAAATAGTTGGGTGTGCATAATAGGTGCAAATGTAAAAAAACGGTTCTCATAAACGTGCCGGTGTTCTCCGCAACAAACCAGTCGGACTCTGTTCCGTAGATTAGCTGTCCGTTTTCATCAAGTCTGCCTGCCATTACCCTGCGCTGGTGTTCTTCGTTAACTGTACTGAGCCAGTAAATCCGTTCGCCGGTAAAACACATATAATTGAAATCACAGTCTGGACAGTAAATTTCATTTATTGGTTCGCTTGTGGGATTAAGGTTTTCAGTTTCATATATAAGCAGATGGTTTGATGTTGTCAGAGTTGCGAAAAATTCATGGGGTGCCTGCATTACCCTTGTTACCTTGGATTCTAGCTTAGCAGGTGGAATGGTGGAATCAGTCTTATCGAAGACAACCACTTCGCTTGAGTAGCTGGAGACAGAATTCATTGAATTTAATGTTACGGCAACAGTATTACCAGCATGAGCTATAGAAGCTATGGTTTTAATTGGCGATGCGGATTCAACAGTTGTGCAAGTTGTAATGTTTGAATCATCCTCAAAGTCGGCTTCGTTAAATAATTCAACTTCAGATTCATACTCTGGTTCCGCATCCAATTCTGCCTCGTCAATTTCTAGCTCTAAATCTTCTTCTACAAGATCTTCTTCGACTAAGTCCTGCTCGATTTCAAGTTCAATCTCTAAGTCTTCGTCTCCGTCAAGGTTGTCAGTTTCTTTTTCGGTTATATCTTTTTCAGATTCCATTGCATCTTCATCGCCGAAAAGATGGTTGTCAGTTTCTTCAACCGATGTGCAGCCTGAGAAAATGGCTAATAAGATAATCAACAATAAATTTGCAATACGCATTGTATATGATCCCATTCGATTTTTACATAGCATATTTAGCAGATGCCAAACTGTCTATCTTTGTTCATGGCTTGCAGCTATCGAAGTTTAGTTTTAAAAATGCTGGTTGCGAGCTGCCGGAGGCAAACCAGAACGATGATGAATTATCCCTGTCTACAGCATGGAAATCATTTAAAGAATAAAAGGGAAAGGTATAGGTGTCGACTGAAAGATCGTTTGAGTTTTCAATGTCAATCATGTGTTTAACACTAAAGTCTATCAACAGATAGCCATCGCGCACTGAGAGGAAATTACTGTTTGTCCAGTTGATTCTCAGTTCGATATCGCTTCTGTGTACTTCAGTAGAGATTATCGGGTCGGTTGGGGTGGTGAAGTCTATTTTCTGCAAGACCAAATGGTCGTCAACCGATTTTGCCGTAAAGATACTTTCACCATAATAGGCCACCGCTATTGCGATATTCTCAATTGTTCCTATCAATGTTGGGGTAGTGTTGCCGTTTGCCTGAAGCACTACCAGTGAGAGTTGATCGCTCTGATTGTCATCCGCCAATACTACAAGATGTCCGTTTACTGCTTCAACTTCCTCGAAGTCTGTAAAGCGAACTTCTGTGGTGCTGTCTTGTGGCTGAAGCTCCCAGAGCAGGGAAGGGTTTTGAAGATCGCTTATGTCGATGGCTGAAAGAGAATGATGTGCTGAATATAAAATGTTTCCCTCCAGCGAGCAACGTCCCTTTTCACGGTGATTGACATCGGCAGCCAAGTAAATTGTGTTTGAGGCGATAAGGGCCTGATCGTCCGTTTTGGAGAGATCGACACTGACCAGCAAGAGAGAATCGTATTTATACTGTATGGCATGCAGCATGTTGCCGTCTTTAATGACTTGTGCCGGAGTAATTCCAAGATCAAGCTTGAAAGTTGAATTGAAGGGATCGTTTTCATCGAAGATGGTCAAAGCGTTATCACCTCTTAGGGTAAAGATTCTCTCCCCATCGGGAATAATGTGCCTTACACCTGCATTGGACATGGTTAAGGGTTTGTCAAAAATCGCTTCCGGGTTGGCTATGTTGCTTAAATCCACTGCCTGCACACCGTATGAAATTAAGGAAAGATATGCCTTGTCCCCATCTTTGTCCATATCTTGAACCGTGTGCAATGCCGAAAACGTAGCTGTTTGTTCGAGGGACATTTCCGGGCTTAAAGTATTCAATGCAATAGCGCCTGCGGGTTCACGTGTCCAGACAGAATCGCCCTGCCACAAAAGCCAGCCGTAAACTGAATGGCCATGTTCACCCAGATATTGTGCATTGCAGGTGTTGGAGAAGTCGTAAATGGCCTTGCTTGAATATTCGCTGGCCGGGCCGGGAGTACCGACCGTGCTGATATAGAGGTTAGTTAACAAGGTGTTTTCGTTGGCTGCATGGGCCGTACCGAAACCTGTTAGAAGCTGCATACCACCGCCACCCATCTTGCTGAATACCAAGGTAGGTGCTGCCATCAGGTCAGCCGAGATGGTCGGTATGTGGGTTATGGTCCAGCCGGTGCGTCCACCCATCATTGCAATCTCTGCGCCACCAGTGCTAAATACTGCAACTGAATTTTCGGTGCATATTAAATGGGTGTTTTTGCCATAATAGTAGGATCTGATAGAGCCCCAAACCGGGAAAGTGGCGGATCTTGCGCCATAAGTAAGATGGCCATCCTCGTCAAGGGTGCCCGCCATCAATTGGCGAGTGCCGTCACCAATGTTTTTGCTTAGCCAATAGGCCCTGTTGCCAGTGAAACAGATTTCCGAGAAATCACATTCAGGACAATATATCTGATTGATCGGATCGGTGGAGCCATCGAAATCTTCCGGTTTGTAGATCAATAATTTGTCCACTGTGCTTGCTGCTGCAAGTAAGTTGTGGGGAGCCTCTTTGGCGTAGAGTACATCATCCTCGAATTCAATTACAGGTGCGGATGAATCCTCGGCATCTACTATCAGCATTTTATTGCCTATCGGGTATCCACCATCGGTGCCGAAATAGATCGGGTTAACGTAGGAGTAGTTCAGGGCCAGTTTTCCGCCGACGTAATCAATTTCGCCTATGAAACGAATAAATGATTCCTCGACCTGTATGCAATTGGGTGTTACAACAGGTTCGTTTTGGACGTCGATTTCATATTCGTAAGCTGCCCAATTGCCAAATTCACAATCTTCAAGTTCCAAATCAGAATCATCATCGCCATCAGATTCTTCATCCTCTGTTTGCTCGGCCTCGTTTGTTTCTACATCGCCGTCCGGCAGATATTCGGACTCTTCCGAGTCATCAATTTCGAATTCAAAATCATCACCATCGGACTCGGCAGTTTCTGATTCTGCCTGATCGCCATCTTCCATCGTATCGCCATCAGGTAAAATTATTTCATCGATTTCCGACTCTGCTGCATCAGTTTCCACGGATTCGGCATCCTGATCATTGTCGCCATTTTGCAGGTTCTCTTCGACATCAGTGCAGCCTGAAACAGACCAGCATGTAATCAGTAGCATTATGTATAAAATAGTTGTGGTTCTCATTATACCCGTCCTCCGCTATTGTATTTGGGGCTGTTACAAAATCAGTATCGTGGCGAGATACCATATCCGCGTCACTATACCGTCTAAAGCTGATAATTGCAATGGCATATGGTGCTTTTAGTGTTTACCTAATATGACATGTGAGCTAGATAATAGTTTGATATCATGAGTAAAAATGATGTGCAATTCAGGTGCGCACTATTATTTGATTATTATTTTGGCAAGTGTGCGAAGGATTAGAGAGATATCGGTTGTGAGGGATCTTTTTTCGAGGTATTTGTAATACAGCTTGATTTTCTGCGGTAAAACATCTTCCACATATGCTCTGTGCAGATCTTCAGCTTTGGCTAAAATGCTTTCCTCGTCGATAAAATCAATGGCTGCGTAGTCCGTTATACCCGGTTTGATTTTAAGAATATTTTTATAGTCCTCGTGACAAATTGAGGTGTATTGTTCCACTTCCGGTCTGGGGCCTACCAATGACATTTGCCCCAAAAAAACATTTATTAACTGTGGCAGTTCGTCTAGTTTTGTTTTACGGAGAATCTTGCCTGTTTTGGTTATCCGGCTGTCGCCACCTTTGGTAATGGATTCGCCAAGCTTGTCTGCGTTTTCCACCATGCTTCTGAATTTGAATACGCCAAAAGGAGTGAAGTTGATTCCCATGCGTTGTTGCCTGTAGAAAACCGAACCGCCATCTTCCATTTTAATGGCACAGGCAACTCCGATAAAAACCGGGGCCAATATAGTCAGACCACAGGCCGAGGCTGAGAGATCGAACAATCTTTTTCCAATGTTGTACAATGGTTTTTCTACATGTGTATAGTTTTTATTCATAACTACTTTCTGTATTTCCTGCAAACTTCTGTTACAGCTTCTGAAACTTCGTCTATTTGCTCTTCGGTAATTGAAGGAAAAAGGGGCAGCGTGATAACCTGCTGACAAATATTTTCTGTCACGGGGAAGTCTTCTGCCTTGTAATTATAGGTGTCGCGGTAATATGGGTGACGGTGCAATGGCGTATAGTGCACGCTACAGACGATCTCCCGTTTGGTAAGCTCTTCAATGAAGGCATCACGGTCGATGGATAGTTTGTCTGTCAGAACCCGCAAGACATAGATGTGCCAGGCGTGTTGCCTGTTGGGCAGTGTTTGCGGGGTCAAAACTTCTGCTAAATTTTCAAGCTTCTGATTATAGAGCATTGCGCCACGGCTGCGACCGTCTCTAAATGCGGTGATCTTTTTAAGCTGATGAATACCGATGGCTGCTGCTATGTCGGTCATGTTGTATTTATAACCCGGGGCCACTACTTCATAGTACCAGCTCCCGGCGGTCTTGAATCTGTCCCAGGCATCTCTGGAAATACCGTGCAGACGCATAACTGATGCACGCTTGGCAATTTCATCGTCATCGGTTAAAAGCATACCGCCTTCGCCGGTGGTCATGGTTTTGTTGGCATAGAAAGACAAGGCGGTAGCTTTGGCGCATTTGCCAGCCATGATCCATGGTGAATTTTCATCTTTGCGATATGCAGAGGGTAGGGCGTGGGCTGCATCGTCTATTATCTCGAGGCCGAATTCTTCTGCAATCTGGCTGATGGCCTCGACATCTGCCATTTGTCCGGCGTAATGCACAGGCATAATTGCTTTGAGTGTTTTGCCCTGCGGATCCTTTACTCCAGGCACAGCCTGATTGTTTTTTAATCGCTGGATGAGGTGTCTGAGATGTTCTGGGTCGATACAGAAGCTGTCTTCTTGGCAATCCACTAGCACCGGGGTGGCGTTCAAGTAGCGCACCACTTCTGCGGTGGCGGTAAAGGTCATGCTTGGCACAAAAACCAGATCGTTTTCTACGATACCGATTGCCTCCAGAGCCAGGTGCAGCGCACTGGTGGCGGAGTTGACTGCCAGTGCATGTTTGACACCCAGAAACTTTGCCATGTCCTGCTCGAACTGTTTGCACTTGGGCCCGGTGGTCAGCCAGCCGGATTTCATTGAGTCAATAACTTCTGCGATTTCATCATCGCCTATTTCGGGTACAAAAAAAGGTACAGCCATTTTATTGTCTCTTTTCAAATATTATTTAAGTGGCTCAGGTATGCCTGCATCTTTGGGCCAGGGGAAATCTTTTCTCAACACTTTCCACCAGCCCCACAGATTACCAAAACCATAAATGCTATGATATAAAAAGAAGGTTACCGACGCAAGCGGGGCAACTTTCCAGCCAAAACGTTTTCCAAGCTGAACCGTGGCGGTGATGTCCAGCAACAGGTATGCAGCAATAGGTAGACTTGCCAACGCCAATAAGGGCTGACCAAAGCCGGGAAAGACAAAAGCCAGCATGAAGCAAATTAAGAGGCAAATTAAATAAAAGGCAAACATGCCGGGGATGACGTGGCGCAGGCGCATCACGGATGGCACCAAGTAGTGACTCATTGCGTTCCAGAAGCCGTTTGTCCAGGCGTGCTTATAGTAGCTTGTCCAGTCGCTGCGGGTGAGGTAGTAAATTTCGAGAGATGGGTCGAGATATATTTTGCCACCGTTTTCGAGGATACGCTGGTTTAACACCATGTCTTCGTTGCGACTGATGCGCTCGTCCATCAAGCCTACTTTTTTAAACAGATCACGCTTGAATACTCCGAAGGGTACGGTGTCGACGTATTGTGCCTTGTCTGAAATTCTGAACTGCGAATTTCCAACACCGAACCAGTGACTGACTACGGCAACCATGACTTTAGCTGATAATGAATCATTTCTGGCTTTGGTGATGCATGGGCCACCGACGTTATCTGCTTCGACACTGGAAAAAACTTTAACGGCTTTTCCGATATAGTCTTCCACGTAGAGACAATGGGCATCCAGTCTGATTATTATTTCGCCTCTAGCTTCCCGTACTGCTTTGTTGAAGCCAGGGGGTACTGTTATGCCGGGGTTGTCCAGTATTCTGGTCTGTATGCCAATTTCTTTTGTGGCTTCCAATATTTCCCGACGCGTGTTATCGGAACTCATTCCATCGGCAATCAGGACTTCCAGTTTGTCTTTTGGATAGCTGGTATTTGAGATAGAGCGCAGACAATTGCCGATGAAGCCTTCTTCGTTGAGAGTCGGGATTATGATTGAAACAAGAGATTGCTCCGTGTTTGCTGTTTGCTCTCTGGTATTTGTTTCATTCATAAGGATGACTTTCTAGCTTTGGTTTTGATTCAGAGAGATTAGCTTTATCTCGGGTTTTTTACCGCCGAGGTGTTTTTCTATCATGCCGTTTTCAAGATTCATTTTATATGTGGCAAGTATGTCGTCGTTGAAATCTTTGTTTCTATAGTAACGTTCGTTTTCAACTTTCCATTGTTTGACCCTGTTAAGACTCTCTCCCCGGCCGACTTGTTCCATCAGCTTTATCATGGTTTTTACGCTGCTTTGAATTACTTTACATCCCACGCTGTGAACCGTGTCGCCTTTTTCGAACTTCGGTCGGACATGACAAATTATATCGCCGGTGTCTATTCCTGCATCTATATGCAAGAGGGTAGATCCCACATACTGAAGCTCGTCGTTGACAAAGGGAAAAAAGTTAGTGCCTGATCCTCTGTAGTATGGCGAAATGCCCAGATGGAGGTTTACGAAATGTCCCGGATCCAGAAGTGAAAGCAAGGGCTCTCTAATTATGGATGCGCCAAAACAGAACATTAAATCCGGCTCGAATGCTTTTATAACATCATAAGTGTAAAGCAGACTTGCCTCTTTTTTCATCAGTGGCAAAACAGGAAAACGGAAGAGGTCGTTGCCTGCAAAATACTGTTTTTCTGCTTGATACCTCAGGTAGAAATGCTCGCCCTGAGGTGTGCTTGTGTCTGTGCTTGCTTCTTTGGCCGCATCGTTTGGTTTACACTCGCAGACTATCAGGGCCTCATCGGCTGCTTTTGCCAAGTTGTTTGCCAGAAACTTGTGACGGATTGCATTAGCGGTAAAGACGACTATTTTCATCTAGTCCTCCTTACTGTTGTTTACGATAGTGTTCAGGACGAACTTCAGATCTTCAGCCGTGTCTGTGCTCATGGGCATATACCTGCCAAGCTCATGTGGTGATGTCGCTTTGGTGTTGAGGATTGTTTCTACCGTAAAGGCCAGATCGTAAATGTCTGTTTTGTCGATCAGGGCCTTGGTTGAAAGACAATCCTGTTTTCCGCCAAAGGGATAACTGAAACTGTCTATCTCGGTGTTGAAGGTTTCCTTAAGATATTTTCTCGGATTGACAATCTCGTGGTTGAAATCCTCTTTTGTTAGGTCGGAGGCTGCCACGGAAATGTGTGAATGGGAATGCACACCTATACTGTGTCCCATATCCAGCATTGCCTGTACCTTGTCGTTGCTAAGATGCATTTCGTTCATCATATCGTGATGTTTGTTTGCCAGAGTGTTTTTGTATATGTGCAAAAGGATCTTTCGTGAGTCTTTATAATGCAGTCTGTACTTGAAGGTTGATTTTATTTCCTTGATGATGTCCCAGGCTGCATCTTGTCTTGGCTGATAGTCAATACAAAACTCTTCTATGTCAAGTCCATAATCTTCGAGGGCATTATTGAAGGCTTTCAGAAAACCTGCAATTCTGTTTATTGCCAGACAATAGTGAATGATGATCGGGTTGGCCGGTTCATTGTCAATCAGCACACAGGTTGGAACAAAGAAGAGAGCCTTGATGTTGTATTCGTACAAAATCCTTGCAGCGCGAAAATGATCCGAGAGGCCATCATCAAAGGTTATCAGCATTCCATGTTTTTGACTGTCGAGAATTTTATTGTTGTGTGTGTAACTATTTACCTCATCCGGAGTAATCATTTTGTATTCAGCTTGCAGCATTTCAATGTGCTGCCTGAACATATCAACTCGGTTGCCAAGTAGATCCGGGTATGGATCCGCGTCTATTAGCGGTCTGATGTAATGATAGCACAAACTCAGAAAGCCGGGATCGTTCAGTCTTCTTGAACCGTTCATCTTATCATGTATCTTTCTTATAAAGAATTATCACGCGCTTTTAGCTTTGATAATGGATTTCTTTTTTCGGTGCTTCTTATCTTTGTTGTCGTTTGGTTCGTGATGATAATAGCCGTAACGATGATAATAATGATAATAGTAATTTCCGGTTTCACGGTTGTCGAGATCCAGATCATTGAGGATTGCCCCAAGCAGGTTGGCCTTTATATCTGACATTTGCTTTTTGGCTCTGATGGCTACTTCTCTTAAGGTTTTACCATGTTTTACCACAAGGATTACGCCATCTACCAGACCGGAAAGAATGGAAGAATCTGTTACCGCTATCACAGGTGGTGAGTCGAAGAAGATCCAGTCGTATCTTTCATCGAGGCTATTTATAATGGCTTTGAATTCTTCCGAACCTAAAAGTTCTGCGGGGTTTGGTGGAATTGCGCCACAGGTGAGGATATCCAGATTTTCTACCGGTGTCTGACGAATTGCCTCGTCTATGGTCATGGTTCCCATTATGACATTTGAAAGACCGTACTCATTATGTATGTCAAAGGCCTTATGAATTCTTGGTCTTCTGATATCGCTGTCAAGCAACAGAACTTTTTTCCCTGTCTTGGCGATGGTAATTCCCAGATTGGAAACAATCGTGGTTTTTCCTTCTCTGGGTGATGCGGATGTTACAAGAATCCGTTTAAGTGGTTTGCCGGGAGATATGAAACTGAGGTTTGTTCTAACGGTTCTGCAACATTCAGCCAGCGAGGACTGAGGGTTTAAAAACGAGAAGATGTCGATGAAATTACGATGCTTTGCAGCCAATTCCGTATATTCGTTATGTGGTACTCTGGGAATTACACCCAGCAGCGGTATGTGCAGAAACCTTTCAACATCTTCGGTACTCTTTAAAGTTTTGTCCATTACCTCAAGCAACAAAGCAGTTCCGATACTGATTAAAAGACCCATCAGGATGCCGATAATAATGTTCAGCTTGACTTTGGGCTTAATGGGCACTGTTGGAGTTTTAGCCTCATCCAGCATACGAATATTGTTAACCTTCAGCATGCCGGAAAGATCAATCTCTTTCAGCCTTACTAGAACCTGCTCGAAGACACTTTGGTTACTTTCTTTTTCGCGCAGCAGACGATTGTAGGTAACAGACTTTCCTGTAAGGTTCATGGCCTGATCTTTAGCCGCTTCAAGTTCCTTTTTAACTTCTTTCAGACTCGTTTCTGCTGCAAGGTAATTGCTTTTCTGACCATCGACGATATTGGTGATTTCCTGGCGCAGACTGTCCCTTGTCTTTTTAAGCTGAGATTTGATGAGCTGGACATCAGGATGTTTGTCTTTATACTTGACCCGCAATTCACTGTAGGAGTTGTCCAGTTTAACCAGGGTGGTTTTCAACTCTTTGATTAGAGGATTTTCGTTGATCGAAACCGAGGCGATATCTTCAATTTTTCCCGATTTGGGAATTCCCTTAATGGTGCTTTTGTATTTGGCCTTGGCATCCATTACTCGCATTTCAGCCTGTGATACCTGACGACTAAGTTCTTCTAACCGGACGCCGATAATGTTAACTCTCTCCCCCATGCCAAGCGAGATTATGTCGTTGGCTTTACGGAACTCGTACAATTCTCGTTCAGAAATTTCCAGCTTGCCCTTCAGATCCTGAATTTGTTCTGTCAGCCAGTTGATTGCGTTTCTGGTGGATGAGAGTTTTCTGCCGAGGTTCTGTTCGATATAGGCTTCTGCTATGGTATTGGCAATTGTTGCCACCAACTGTGGATCTCTGCCGGTGTATCTGATGTCAACCAATCTGCTGTCTCGTCGCGGGATTACCATCAGGTTGGCTTTCAGGATGGCTACAGGGTTTGCTTTTTTCAGCTTTTCCTGTAGCTCGGCTTCGTCTGTAATATTTTCAAGTCCCAGAAAGAGGGGATAGCTATCAAGATGTAGCCTTTCGACCACCATTTCCGCTACAGTGCGTGAGCGAATGATGTCATATTGTGTCTGGTAATAGGTTTGGTTATCGAAATATGAGACATCACCGAGCTGATGAACCTCATTTACATTTGACAAAACCCGATCTGCCTGGATGTCGATTTCCACTATTGCGGTGGCGGCATATATCTTCGGTTGTCTTATGGTATAGATGACTGATACAAAGACAATTAGTGCAAATATGAATAAAACCAACCATTTACGTTTTAATATTGCCCAGAGATACTCTTTGAGAGATACTTGTTCCCAACTCTCTGCGTTTTCTATTTGTTCTGTATACAAACCTTGTCCTCATTACATAATTAGGGTTTAAAATATTACAGCGATAAAACCAACACCAGAAACATATTATCCCGCACTTATTAGTGTGCAAAACGCTAGCCCAAGATGAAAATGATTGATCCTGGATGAAAAAGGATCAAGCAGATTGACCGTTTGTTGACCACTAATTTTGAAAAATACTACATTCACTATATATGATACCTCACAATACTGATTTTTCAAAACAATATGTCGATAAAGTTTTGATTTATTACAGAATGGGTGTTAACTTGAAAAACACCTAAATTGTCAATTTTCCACTTGATTTTTGGCGCAGGTGGGGCTAGTGAAGTACTACAGATAGGAGATAGATATGTATGTTATAAAAATTAAAGATAAACATTATCGTTGTCCGGACAGAAAATCACTGGGAGTTTTGCAAAGAAATGGCAAATTGCCTGAAAAAACAAGAGTTTACAGTGTTGAATTGCATAAATGGGATTATGCGCTAAACTGGCTTGATACCTCAGAGGATTTGCGCTTGGCTTCCCAGATACCTGAACCTGTTGAAAATGGGCAATTTATTGAGCGAACACAAATTCTCAGCAGGTGTGGCAATTGCAACAAGGATTTTGAGGTACAATATAACTTCTGTATTTATTGTGGTGATGATATTAAAGCTAGCCATAGAGCCGATCTATCTGATACATTGGTATGCAGTAATTGCGGAACCACGCATTCAATGAATTTTATTACCTGCATTAAATGCGGTGCAACCTTGAAATCATTTGAGGTGTAGATCGCAGGGCCTAAAACATACGTTATTGACTATTCTATATTTTCGTAACAGACTAAGTGTTTGAATATTCCTCAATCTCCAGACAACAGGATGTGAAAAGATGAACAAAAACAGTATTTTCAAGTTGAGTTTTTTATTTATTGTAATGGCTTTTACTGTTCTGGCATTTGCCTGTGGTGACGATGAAACTGTTGATGGCGACACCGACGGCGATCAGGATACCACTGATGGTGATATTGAAGCTGCTGATGGAGATCAGGAAACCACCGATGGTGACCAAGATGTTTCTGATGGCGATACTGATCTGGAAGAAGCAGGCCCAATCGGCCCCAAAAAAGAAGAGCGTGATGGCTTTACCGTTTTGTGGTTGCACGGAACACCGTATGAAATGGGTTTTCAGCATGGCCAGCTTTTAAAAGATACCATCAAGGATGCAATGGATTTTGTGGAAGGCGATCCCCTGTTGAAAAGCATTCCCTCTCTGGCTGAAAGCATGGGAATTCTGCAATTGGCAGAGGACACAAGTTATCAGGATGTTATAGACGAATGTCAGGGACTGATTGACGGTGCCGAAGAAGAACGTTTCAACATGTCCTATTGCATGGCTTTGAATTTTGGCGATGTGATGCTTGAAAACATTCCCTTTAAATCCGGCGAAGGCCCGGGTTGTACCGAAATAGTCAGCTCTGGTGTAGCTAACGAGGATGGACGTTTGTATCATGCTCGTAATCTGGACTGGGGTAGCATGGATATTTCCATTATTCACCAACATCCGGTTATTTTTGTGCGCCAGCCCAAAGATGCAATTGCTCATGCCTTTGTAGGTTTCCCGCTGAATATCAGCCCTTATACCGGTATGAATGCTGCGGGTCTTTCGATTTGCTCCAACGAAGCTGATCCGCTGGATGAAACACAAAAAGATAAAGTTGGCAGAAGCCACGTACAAATGTTGTATATGCTTTTGAAAAGTGCCAGCAGTCTTTCAGAGGCCAGAGAGTTTTTAACTGGCGAAGATCATATGTCATCCGAGACAATTGTGGTGGCTGACGGTAATACCAAGGAAGCTGGTGTGTTTGAAATGACCGCTGCACATATGAAAGAACGCAATCTTACCGACGGTCTGGTTTACGCTGTCAATCATTTCCTCGATCCTGAAATGGCGGAATATGATGCGGTACAGAATCCCGATGAAGTTATTGCCGGAAATATTGAAGACTCGAGCCTGATGCGCCTGTGGCGTCTGGAACAACTGGTTGACAAAGACGGTGAAGATACCTTGTATGGCCAGCTTGGCCCGGAAAATATGATTGCCGTAATGCGCGACACTGTTAATCCGCTGACCAAAGTAGCCGCAGGATATGACATTGAGAACCCGGATAACAACGCTGGTATCGGTACCAACGGCCCAATGCATTTTGTCTTGTTTGACCCTGAAAAGCTTTTGTTCTGGGTTGCTGCCGGAAAACTTCCGATTGGCGAACAACCTTTCAAATGTTTTTCTTTAGGCAAACTTCTAAATCTGCCCGATGCAGCAGAATGCACTCCTGCTCAGTTTGATTAATATTTGCAGTTGTTTAAAATAATACGGGAGAGGTTTTGTGCCTCTCCCGTTGTTCGTAAATATTCGTGATGATAAGGAAAAAAAATAGCACAAGCACACGGAAACACCAAAGGGCTCAAAGCCAATCAGTTAAAGCGACTGGAAAAAACTTATCGCAGAAAAGTCAAGCCTGATGAAGTTGTAAGTCAGGAATTGGCTAAATATCTTGCCGAAATTTCCCATGAGATCAACCGACAGATTGCTGTTCTAATAGACAGACGTGGCCGGATTGAGCAGGTGGTAGTTGGTGATGCCAACAAAATTGCTCTGCCATCTTTGGGACGATATCAGCCAAGCGGGCAAAATCGTTTTAATGGTTTGCGCTATATACATACGCACTTAAAGGGCGAACCGCTGTCTGACGATGATCTGACGGATTTGGCCCTGTTGCGCTTTGATATGATTGTGGCTATTGATGTTATGAACGGAGTGCCTGCAAGAGTTTATATGGCTCATCTTCTGCCAGACAATCCACAAAATGAGCGCTACAGGATGATGGAATCCAAAAGTATTTATGATATTGACTTTGATTTTAATATCAGTATCGGTGAGATTGAAAACGAGTTTACCCGCATGGCCTCTAATGGCAAGGGGCAAAAAACAAAAGATAGAATTTTACTGGTGGGTGTCAGTCATTCTGGCGGTGGTTCCACCGAGTCCACCATGGATGAGCTGGAAGAGCTTGCCAGAAGTGCGGATCTGGTGGTGGCCAAAAGCTATCTGCAAAAACGTAAAAAACTTGATCCACGATATCTTATCGGTAGTGGTAAGTTGCATCAACTGGTGCTGGACAGTATGCAGCTTGGCGCGGACATGATAATTTTTGATTGCGCTTTAACACCCGCACAAAGCCGAACCATTTCTGCTGCTGCCGATGTTGAAGTTTTAGATCGCAATCAGCTTATTCTTGCAGTATTTGGACAGCGAGCCAAAACCAAGGCGGGTTTGCTGCAAGTTGAACTGGCATCCCTGCAATATGAGTTGCCACGCTTAAGCAGACGTGCCGAGGGGCTCTCCAGAATTACCGGAGGAATCGGTGCCCTTGGCCCTGGTGAAACCAAGCTTGAAATACATCGCAGAGTTGTCAGAGACCGCATAAACCATCTGGAAAAGCAGATTGACAAACTTGGCGCACAGAGAGCTTTGAGACGCAAAAGACGAAATGCCCGCGGTGTTCCGGTTGTCTCCATTGTGGGTTATACCAACTCCGGCAAGTCTACCCTTTTCAATCACCTTACGGCCAGTACGGTTTTGTCTGCCAATAGATTGTTTGCCACGCTTGACCCCACCAGCAGGCGGGTGCGCTTTGGCCCGGGACGTGAATTTGTCTTAACCGACACAGTTGGCTTTATCAGGGATTTGCCCAAAGAGTTGACGGCCGCTTTCAGGGCGACCATGGAAGAGCTGGACGAAGCAGATTTACTGGTGCATCTGGTGGATGTCAGTAACCCGGTTTGTGAATCTCAAATTGAATCGGTGGAAAATATTCTGGAACAATTGTCTCTGGTTCATATTCCGCAACTGCTGGTTTTCAATAAATGCGATACCCTTCTGGAGCAAGGCATAGAGCCTGTTCAGGATTCGAATGATGTTCTGTATGTTTCCGCTAAAACCGGTTTCAACGTTGATACTTTATTATCTGTAATTGCCGGAAATATCTGGCCCGGATATGACCCCCTACATAAAAATGAAGAGCTTCCCGATGTCGAGTGAAATAAGTTGTCATGAATTGTGTATGACCTATGGAGACAAGATTCTTTTTGAGAATGTTTCAATAAATGTTTCTGCAGGTGATCGTATAGGAATAATCGGGGCCAACGGTTCCGGTAAAAGTACTTTGCTGAGAATTTTAGCAGGAGATATCAAACCCGATAGCGGTGAGATTGGCCGGAAAAAATTTCTCAGAGTTGGTTATGTGCCACAGGATCCTGTGTTTGATCCCGAGCTTTCGGTGGAAGACGTTGTGCTGGATGCTTTTCATAAAGATGCCGAACTTTTGCATCTGGATGATACAGAGCAGATGGTTAAAGTCAGTGTAACTCTGGACAAACTTGGCTTTGCCGATCTTTCGCAAAAGTCCTCGCTGCTTTCCGGTGGCTGGCAGAAACGCCTTGCTATTGCTTGCTCTCTGGTTATGGATCCAGATATTCTGCTTCTGGACGAACCTACCAACCACTTGGATCTGGCAGGAATTGTCTGGCTGGAAAATCTTATCAAGAGCAGCCGTTTTGCAGTCGTGGTGGTAAGCCATGACAGAGCTTTTTTGGAGCATGTTGCCAAAAGAACTATGGAGCTTGATAAAAGATATCCCGACGGTGTTTTGTCTGCCGTTGGTGGCTACAGTGACCTTTTAGCAAAGCGCGAAGAGTATCTGGCCAGTCGAGCAAAGACTCAGGAGTCGCTGGATAACAAAGTTCGCAATGAAATAGAATGGCTGAAACGTGGACCGAAGGCCAGGGCTACCAAGGCCAAAGGACGAATTCAGGAAGCCGAAAAGCTGATTGCCAAACTTGCCGATATGAAAGCACGCAATATTCAGGGTGAAGTAAATATCGAGTTTTCAGATACGGGTCGCAAAACAAAAAAACTTCTTTTGGCTGAAAATATCAGTAAAAGTCTTGGCGGGAAAAATCTCTTTGAACATCTCAATTTGCTGGTCACTCCCAAGATGCGCATCGGTATTGTTGGTGCCAACGGTGCCGGTAAAACAACTCTGCTCAAAGTTTTGGGTGGTCAACTTGAATCTGATTCGGGTGAGGTGAAAATTGCCGACCACCTGAAAGTTGTCTACTTTGATCAGCAGCGCGAGACTCTGGATATGTCGCTAAGTCTGCATCGGGCCTTTGTGGAGAAGGGCGATACAGTGAATTTTCAGGGACGTCCAATACATGTAGCCTCATGGGCCAGACGTTTCAGATTTACCTCGGAACAGCTTGAACAGCCACTTTCTACCCTTTCTGGTGGCGAACAGGCCAAGGTGCTGATTGCCAAATTGATGCTTAGGCCCGCTGATATACTGGTGCTTGATGAACCTACCAACGATCTCGATATACATACGCTTCAGGTGCTGGAAGAAAATCTGCTGGATTTTGCCGGAGCTGTTTTGCTGGTAACACATGACAGATATATGCTGGACAGGCTTTCTACACTAACCATTGGGTTGCATGGTGAGGGCGAGAACTGCATTTATGCCGACTATTATCAGTGGGAAGAAGCTGTTCTGAGTCGTGAAAAACAGAAAGCTGCCAAAAAAAAACCGGCCCAGCCAAAGAAGAAGGCAAAAGCTCAGTCTAAAGGTTTGGGCTATCTGGAGATGCGCGAGTTTGAGGGCATGGAGGAAAAGATACTTGAGGCTGAGGCTTCCCTTGAAGAGGCTCAGGCAAATATCGAAGATCCGAAGATCGCAGCAGATGCCGGGAGGCTTGGCGAGTGTTATGAAGTTTACGAAAAAATAAAAAGCGAAGTCGAAAAGCTTTATGCCAGATGGGACGAGCTTGAAACCAAGAACAACGCCTGAATATCAAGCCGTCAATTAATAGCTATAACACTTTCTGAAAAAGATACATGGCAACGATACCTGTCTGAAGAGCTAGTTGCAGCGCATATATTTTGTTTGTTTTGATGTTTCTTACCAGTACAAACCAGATAATGGGGATGATGGGGAAGTAATATCTTTCCCAGACCTGTGGCACCAGCAGCAAAATGGCGATGTGAAAGATTATGATCCAGCTACATACATGGTTCAACTGTTGCAGTATTATATAAAATATTAATACACCAATAGCCCAGAGAACCGCTTCTATTGCTGCTATCACAAGTGTGGGTATGCCAGCGATTATCAATGTTTCGAAGATTCTGGGTATAATGCCCGAGATGGTATTGTCCACCAGTTTGGTGGCGTTTTCTGATGAAACATATAGAGGGACAACAAACATGTGCAGCGCAAGAATACCCGCCACAATCAAGAGCCATCTTGGGAGTTTTTTCAGATAATCATAGGCGACCGGCCAGAACCAGAAACCCAGAAAAATCAGACTGAAATCCAGTTGCGCAAGGTTGATGCCCTTACTGGCGTTGCCTGAAAAACCCGGAGGATTACCGCCACCCCAATATATCAGCAGCATTCCAAACAACAGAACCGGCATTCCGAAAGCAATCAAAGTTGATTTCTTGAAGATCGCTCTATTTTGCCTGATGCTATACAACAGAAAGTGCAGAGAGATTCCAGCGATGTAGGACAGGTAGATTTGTCGGCTGAAAAGGGCGCAGACTGCAAACAGAGAATAGGCCACCAGCCAAGCCGTCTTTTTTGACTCCAGATAACGAATGTAGGCTAACAGTGCAGAAAGCCCCATGAAAAGGCTTGGAATCATGGTGTAAATGGAGAGCGACCTGCTAATGAAATATGGCTGAATGGTGCTGAGCAGCAACACCAGTACCTTTATCTTAAACGGCTGATCCCTTAGAAGTGACAATATGATGAAAATGCAGCCGAAGGCGAAAAACAAAGTTAGCAGGCGCAGACTGGCGATGCTGTCGCCAAGGATAGACCCCCAGACCGACCAGATTACATATGGTAGGGGCCCGGATGCCGAGTGATAGCTTTGCAGATCAAACATTGGTGCCTGTTCGATATATTGCTGTATGGCCTTTAAATGGTGCTGACTCTCGTCAAAGTCAATCTGGTGGTTTAAACCTGTGGCAATTGCAATTGCAGACAAGAGAAGTATCACAGAAAGTGCAGCCCAGTTGTTTTTTAATATGGTTTTAATCATGGTTGATAAACTACCGTTATAATAAATTTAACGAAGTTTAGTTTAGAACTTGGTTTTGGTCAACAGCTTTGACACTTGCAATTGTAAAATATACAGGGTAAAAGGCTTGGTGCTTGTATTTGTATAAAGGATTTTGACGTGACCGATAAGACAGCGCAGGATTTAAAGACAACCAGAATTGTTGCAGAACGCAGTCGCGAGGCTAGAAAGATTCTCAAGGTAATAGGGAAGGCCTCCATTGATTACAACCTGATCGAGCCGGGAGATAAAATTCTGGTGGCCTGTTCCGGTGGCAAGGACAGCTACACCCTTTTGTGGGCCTTGAACAAAATCAGGCAGCGGGTGCCGTTTTCTTTCGAGATCATTCCCATAAATATTGATCCGGGTTTTGGTGGCTTTAAACAGGAAACCATTGGCAAGGTCATTAAGTCGCTTGGCTTTGAACCACAGCTTGCCAAAGAATACATCGGCGATATTTGCCGGCACAAGATAAGTGAGGGCGATAATGCTTGCTGGATGTGCGCCAGATTAAGGCGCGGTGCTCTTTATTCGCATGCAAAAAAACTTGGCTGTAATAAACTTGCACTTGGGCATCATGCAAATGACAGCATAGAGACTCTGATGCTGAATTTGTTCTATTCCAGCCAGATAAAAGCCATGCCACCGAGGCTCAGAACCAACGATGGCGAGATGGTGGTGATAAGACCGATGATTTATGTGTACGAAGAGACAATAATCAGTTTTGCAAAAAAAATGGCCTTTGAAACGGTAAATTGTGACTGTCCCCACAGTGATCACGAATCTTCAAGCCAGAGAGAAGTTGTCAAACAAATGCTGGATAAATTGTCGGATACTGTGCCCGATTTGCAGGAACATCTGCTTTCAAGCCTGAAACGGGTCAGACCCTCCCATCTGCTAGACAAAGACCTGTTTTCATTTGATGATTAAGATCTAGCTGGTGGAGATCTTAATAAGCTTACATGTGTCGTTTCGTAATTCTAACTTGTTTTAAAACCAGAGTACATAAACAAAAAAAGAGAACCTGTTTTGCCTGCTTGCAAGCTATCAGATTCTCTTTTTTATATATATGGTAGGGCCGGCGGGAATCGAACCCGCACACTCTAAAGAGCGAGGGATTTTAAGTCCCTTGTGTCTACCTATTCCACCACAGCCCCAACAGGTGTGGGATATTACTCAAACTGTTTTATATTTACAAGAAAAATCAACTATTTTTAGAAAAAACTTGGTTTATCTATTTTCGCGGAGCTGTTTTATTCATATTTTTCAATAAAATTCAAGAATTGAATTTTTTTGATCCAAGTTTAGCAAAATTGGTCGATAATACTAATGATGGAATGAATTGCTTTTGCTTTATTATAAATTAACGGAAATTGATATATTGACCCAGACTTGTCCTAGTGACCGCAAATTCTCGGGGCGTTATTACGGGTAAATATCCATATTTTCATTAGTTGTGGCGGTTTGCCATGTTAATTTGGGGGATTTTTACAGGAGAGTATTTGTATGGCGCGTGTGCTGGTAGTAGATGATGAAAAGGGGATGCGCATATCTCTGCAAAAATTTCTAGTGTTGGAGGGGCACGAGGTTTATACCGCGGAAGGTGCGTCAAAGGCGACACAGATTTTACATTCCAAACCGTTTGATATTGTTATAACGGACATTCTTTTACCGGAAATTACCGGCCTTGATTTGCTTCTGGCATTAAGATCCGATTTTCCTACATTAAAAATTATCATGATAACCGGAGAGCCATCGGTAGATTCTGCAAGTCAGGCTGTCAGAATGGGTGCCTTTGATTATCTGGCGAAGCCTATCAGCAGAAAAGATATCTGCAAAGTTGTCGATAGTGCGATAAAAATAAAAATTCTGGAGGATGAGAATAGTAAATATCGAAAAGAACTGGAGTCACGAGTTCAAGAACGCACTCAGAAAGTTTTGGAATATAGTTCACGATTGAAAGAAATAGCTGAAAATACAAGACAATTTCCAGTCAGCCAAGATGAAGCAGATCTTGCTTCAAGAGTTCTGGATCTTTTGGCCAAAAACATGGAGGCTGAGGGTGGCAGCTTCTTTTTAAGAGATGATAATACTCTGCGCCTGTTATGTGCACTTGATCCCGGGCATCAGGTTGATGCCATACCGTTGCCTCCTAAAAAAGGTAGTGTAATCTGGAAAATCTTCCAGAAAAAAGAAGCCTTTGCCGTAAATAATATTAATGAAAACATAGAGATCAAGAGATCTGGCTGGAATGGTTATAAAGACGGGTCGCTGCTGGCTTTACCCTTTACCAATTCGGATGGTGAAATATTCGGCATGGTAACTTTGCATAATAAAACCATTCCGCCATTTTCAGAGCAGGACATTGAGC
>Ga0070728_10002838_pt1 | contig 20400 bp, 20 predicted proteins | sample tdDd471_FD_66723 | JGI IMG/M metagenome (GOLD analysis project Ga0070728, IMG submission 66723) | Marine sediment microbial communities from the Atlantic coast under amendment with organic carbon and nitrate - tdDd47.1 | ecosystem: Environmental > Aquatic > Marine > Coastal > Sediment | place... | reverse complement strand
GAGGGCTCAATATGAATATCAGAGGCCCCTTTTCGATAGGCGGTGATAATGACCTGGTCAACCATCTTGACAATCTGGCTCGAGGATTCGGTGAGGTCCATGTCCAGATCTTGATCATCAGGCCCGTCATCCGCCTCCTCTTCAAATTCGACATCAAGCATCATGTCGAACTCACCACTCTCGTCTTCCCCAGGCCCCTCATCCACTTGACGATCTGAATCATAGAAAAATTTGATCAGCTCGACGATCTCTTCACGAATGCCCACAGAGTAACGAATGTGTTTCGCATTGAGCAGTGTGTAGATGTGGTCCGTCTTTTCGAGGTTTTTAGGATCGTCGATGAGAACTTCCACCACGCCTTCGGTCATATCCCAGGAGAGAGGAACCCAGCTGTTTTGAATCAGGAAGCTTTTTTTCAATTTCCCCAGGAGTTCAACCGGAATGGGAATGGATGTACTGAACTCCACAAAGGGGCAATCATAAAAATAGGAGAGAGATTTGCCCAACTCTTCCTTGTCGATGTACATGTCTTCAAGAAGAATGGATTCGCAGCTCTTTCCCGTTTTTCTTGCAAGGTTCAACGCATTCTGAAGCTGGGTCGCGTTGGCCTGGTCGGTGTCGAGAAGATACCCGTAGCGGGACTCGTAACTGCGCAAGCCCTTGATCCCCTCAATCTGGGCATCCAGTCCTTTGTAGTTTGGAGCCAGCTCTTGGACATCTTCGTAGAAATCCATGGCCTCGTCACTCTTTTCGAGCTTCTCCATCTCAAGCCCGAAGCGAAACAGGATATCGGCCGCGGCCTCCTGGGTCACGTTGTTCGTCTCGATGAGTTCAAGCACCTTCTTGCGAAGCTTGGAGGCGGCATGCAACTGCATCAGACACTCTGCGAGTTGAGGAACGAGGTTGGAAACGGAGTAACTGGTATTGAGAAGCTTTAACAGCTCGTTCAGAGCCTCTCTGTTAAGGCCAAGTTCTTTGAAGGCATGGGCGCTCTCCAGAATCTCATCAGCATTGTCTTCGGACCATGAATTTTTAATGGTGTCGAGTTCCCGGCTGCTGAGTTCGATTATTTCACCGTCGTCATCGAGTTCGGCTGCTTTGGCCCGAAGCTCCTCCAATTCCAGTTCAATAAACCCACTGACATCTTCATCAAGGCCGTCCCCGTAAGCCTCTTGAATAGCCGCATAAACGGCAATAGACTCTCCGTAAAGGCCATGTTTTTTATAGGCTTTGGCGGTATCAATTTTTGACTTCAGCTGTTTTTCCAAAGCGTGTCCTCACTTATTGATGCACTTTAAATTTAAGGTGCGCTACATTTTAAAGAATCGGCCGAACCCTCGGGTCTTGCGGCTTTTATCGATTTCGGTTGTAATGAGATCGCATGCGATGCGAACCATGGCGGCCACACACTGGGGGGACATGAGGATATAGATAATGCTGTCGGCCGTTCGAAGATAATAGATTCTGAGTGCATCAAACAGGATTTCTCCCTCCTCCGCACCATCCACAAGGGGGGCCAAATCACGCCATTGCATTTTCTCCGAAAGAAAGGCTTTGGCCTCACGGCATTCGTTGTCGTTGCCGCCAAGGGATGGTGAGAGTTCTGCCACCAGGGGTTTTCCATTGTCACTGATGTGGAAAACACCCTGCACACCGTCGATGCTGAACAGATCGTCAAAATTAGTTATCATATCTGCCTGAATATCTTGGGATTATAATCGCATTCACAGGTCCAGTACAGCTTCAATTAATGATTCTTTCTGAACCTTGGCTCCGACAACAAGGCGAATGGGTGGACCGGAACTCATCACAACCACTCGCTGGTCGTTCTCATTCGTACTGAAAAGGGCTTTCAAAGGCCCTGCCCCCACGATGTTTCCAAACATCTGAAGATCAGCCATTTTGTCGGCCAGCTCCGGGGCCCACGAGGCATCCGCCACGGAATTTGGGTTGCCGCTTGATGACTTAACCAACTCTTTGAGCCGTTCAAGATCACTCACCGTTTCGTTATCGGCAGGTAATGCACTATCCTCCCCCAGGGTATCTGCTTCCTGGCTATTGGAAGAGACGTCAGAACTGTTTTCCATTTCGTCTTTCTGCCGCATGGCATCAAGAAGGATCGCCTGGAGCTCTCCTTGAATGCCTTTACGAGTGAGGATGCATGCATTTTCGATGAGAAGGGTCACCCGCTCCCAGGAGAGAACACGATAGGCGGCCTTATTCCCTGTCTGGCCACCATAACGAGCGTTAAGGATATCGCCTTCTCGGAAAAAAAGCACGCCTTGAGCGCCTGTTGCCTCATTGATAACACGAATGGTGCAGGTTTTAGCCTCCATTTCAATGAGTTGCAGAAACATCTCCAGGGAGGCGTGTTTCAGAGTCCCTCCCCCTGCCTGATCTCCCAACGTTTTATCAAGGGTCTTAATCAACTCCTCAACCACAAGGGGCTTGGTAAAGTAGGCCGTCGCGCCGTACCTCATCACTGCCTCACGTGTCTTGGGTTTGTCAAAGCTAGTGGCTACGATGGCGGGAATGTCAGGAAAAAAACGGCGCATCTTTTCAAGCAAGGCGTATCCATCCATATTGGGCATTTGAAGATCCGTCACCACAAGGGCGATGGGCCGCTGCTTCAAAATCTCTATCGCCTCTGCGCCATCGATACAGGTAATGACCGTGTAGCGATCCTTCATCTTTGTAAAGAGCTTATGAATAAGGTTCAGGAAAGGCTGGTTATCATCAACGACGAGAATCTGTCTGACCATGGGGTTACCGTCCTGTCATGTCACGCCACCCGGCACAGGGTGGAAGGTGTAAAATACCGATCATCCGATATTCAAATAGGGTTACCGACCTAAACAACCGCCTTAAAGGTATCGATTTCCCGCTGATACTGTTGTCGCCAACCCTTTAAATTCCGCTGGAGCTCTATGCCGAGGCCCCGCTCCAATGCCAGCTCTCGAAGGCACTCCGTGACAGCAGCCACAACCCGCTGAACCTCGTCGTTTCCGGTATAGGTAATGGATCCCCCATGGTACATGAACTCCTCGGTGAAGGGGTCGAGGAACTCGTAACGGGAGACTTTTTCAAGAAACTTACGCTTCAGTACCGTGTCAAAGGGGTCTGCTTGGGTTTTCGTTGAGGCATAGGTCTGTTCAAATGCGGCAAGAAGCATTTCAAGCATTTCCAAAGGATTCTGCTCATCCGGGCTGACAGTGGACTCTACCCGAGCCGGCGCTGTGTCTCGCAGGCTATCATCGGCAAGGCGGTGGTTTTCCAACTGAACCCGTTTGATGGCAATACGGGTCCGACCGTTTTTAGCGCTGGCCATGATTCGGCCCAACTCCTGGTCGGGGTCCCTCAGGATCCCGCTGGTTTTTCCCAGTACGGCTCCGGCTATCTCCCCCATAATCACATGGATCTGATCGGCGCGGCCAGGAGGATTAAGCACCTCAATCAACCCGGTGAATCGGTCCTGTGTGATTTTTTTCATGAGGGATTCTAAGTCCACAGTCGATGACGTAAGATTCTTGTGTATCAACGCTGCTTCATTCAAATTGGCCCAGTAGCGAATGGTTTCCTCAGGAATCTCAAAAACCGACACGGTATGTTTGCCTGTATCGGCCGTGCGCAGAATCTCTTCTAAGGCTTGTTGCCGACCCAGGCTTCGCCCTTCAGTGCACATATGGGTATTAATCAGCACACCATTGTCAAAAAAAATAGCGCCTTCGGAGTCGGGAGCACGCATGTAGATACACCCCGAAGGCAACGAGGTACGAAAGTGGTCGACGAAGCGCCTGATTTTGATGTAGCTGGTGTGTAGGTTGCTGACAACCGGGGTCTCTCTTGGAATGACAATCATAACTGTCTCGCTGCTTGAACATATGTTTCTGCCGCCATGTGCGGCTGCAAAGTGAGGGCGTCACCCACACTTCAATAAAAAACGGGAGCAGCACAGGTCATATGAATACAGCCGTATGCCGCCTGGTCTCTGCTCCCGTTGATAACACTCGAATCCTGTGGCTATCGCCTCTTGCGGAGTCGCTCAATGGAGAATCGCAAGCTGTCCTGCATACGTGTAACCGCTGCCGCAAGGCTGCCGATCTCATCGCGTGAGCGGATATCGATGACCACATCGAGTTCACCGACACTGATGCGGTCTGCCGCGTCGGTCAGCATCTGGATGTTGGAGGTCAACCGGTAGCCGTATACCATGATAGAAAGCCCGATAAAGATAATAACCCCACCGATAAATGCGATGGTCATCTTCTGTGTGGCTTGCGTCAATCCGGTGGCGCGTTTTTCGATGAGTTGAATGGGAGCAGTAAAATCTTCGATAAATGTGGTACTCAGAATAAGGTACGGAGTCTGCTCAATGGGCTCCACGGCCATAAACTTCTCTTTTTGGGTCCCATCCTTGGCAACCGTCTTGTAGTACCCTTTGATCCCCCGTCCACCCTTCATGGCACGGAACACCTCATCGAAACTTGTGTAGCCGAGGCCCAGCTCCTCTTTCATCTTTCCAAGGAGCGGGGAGCCGATAAAATCTTCATTGGGATGGCACCAGATACGGTATCCCGTCTCTTCATCCTGGTCCGGGGCAGGGATTTCAATCAGAGCGGTAAACCCTTCTGTCCCGACCTTCTGGATGGCAATATCCCGCATATCAAAATCATAATAAAAATCGTCTTTGTTGAGATCCGGGTTGTTTCGAAGAAAAATCGAGCACTGGGAGGCCACGCCCTTGGCTTTGTTGACGATGATCTCCTCCGCCATCTGACGGACAACATCGGTGCTCTCTCCAGTGATGCTGTTTGCCAGCGTGAGCATCTGATACTGGGTAAATGCACTGCTGCCAATAAACAGAAGAATGGGGATCACAAGAAAGAGGAAGAACATCTTGGTTCGAAGGCCGAACCCCTTGTAGGACGTCTTCTTCTTCTGGGCAACACGCGGCGCATCGGCGTGCTGGGGGGCATCCCCCAGTTGGGATGACTCTTCCGGTTTTACCTCAGTGGCCGGGCCTGGACTGGCCGGTGCCAAGGTATCCGTGGCCTCTGTCGATGCTATGGGCTCTTCCTCAGGCAGGGAAGCTGTGACATCAAAGGGAACCGACTGAATAGTCGCGGATCCTTCCCCTGAGTCCGTCTCTTCACCCGGAGGGCGAATGGTAATAATGTGCTCGCATACCTTGCACTTGATTTTGATACCGTCCGGATTTTTGATATGACTCTTTAACTTGCCGGGATCCAGGTGGTAGATCTTGCCACACTCTTCACATATCACAACCATACCCTGCTTGCTCCTTGCCTGTTGAACTCGTATTGTAAACTGTCATCGATTGAAGTGGTGCTTGAAGCCTGCATTGAAACCATCTAAAGGCCCTTCAACTTGGCCAACAGGACCTGCTGAAAGGCCACTCGTTTCTCATCCCGGGGAAGCTCGCGTGCAAGAGCATCCACAAGCTCAGCAGCATCCGTCAGCGGAATTCGCTCCCGGTTAAGATTCATCTCGGCCATGAGATCCTCAAGAAGTATTTCCGCCATGGGGCCCATGGCCTTGGAAAGCTGGTCCGCAAGAAAGGGGTAAAAGTCGGCCGAGAACGTGGGAACCGAAGAAACAACCTCTTCGATGAGACCCAACTGGACCAGACGAGTCAGCACCGTCCTAACATCGGACAAGGTCATGCCGAGTTCTCCGGCGACAGCAGCGACGTTTTTCTCGCCGTTGAGTTGCATAATAAGGGTGAGCATCCGACTGTCCAGAGAGACTTCACCCAAATCGTTTTTTACGGCTCGCCTGTACACAGACGATGCAATGTTTCCTTTTAGACCCATGGCCACCTGCCCTGCTTCTACTTGCGTTTCACCAACCGTACAATCTCTTCTCGAACAACCTGACGAATGAAAGCTCTGGTCTCCTCAGTAAGAGCATCGCCGGCCACGCCTGCAGGTTGAGGTGTTGCAGCCGTCCCTGCTGACTTGGCCGGTGCATGCGCTGCAATTGCGTCTTTAAATCGCTTGAAGGCACTCACCTGAACAGCTGCAGACCGTTTCTTTTCTGCCTCAGGCATACCGGGAGCCACAGCCAGTTCAAAGCTGTCGTAAAGGGATTTTAAAAAGGAGACGGTTTCAGGGTGGGCCGATGCTTTTTTAGCCTTCAGGTAACGCCCCACAGTATCCAGCATCTTGATGTATACAGTGAGCGCTTTGTCCTGTTTGAACTGTTCTCCGACACGGTTCAATTCACCCAGATAGGTATCCAGGTTCTTATCCCCTATTTCCCACTCCATCTCAAGGACCACTGCCTGCAAGTTTTCAAGGGGGCCCGCTTTTTTTTCTGACTTTTCCGGCTGGTCGTCCTCGAACAGCTCATCAAGGCGACTGTCCAGCTCTTCATTCATGGATGAACCGTTGGTTGCCATTGTTAGTCATTCCCTCCAAGCTCAAGTTTTTCGCGAATGGACATTACTGTCATGGAAATGATTCGCTTCATGGTCAAGGCCACATTGTCACCAGCCACGGCACTGGCTGTGTAGTGCGGAGCTTTCAGCTTGGCATTGAGGTCCTTTTCCATCACCTCAACAGGCAGGATGGGAATCCCCTCCTGCTCAAGGTCACGCTTGTTGTACTGCATGACAAGTGGAATGGTTTCAATACTCTTGTTGAAAGAGGTGAGGTTTTCCGCGAGGTTTTCCAAGGAACGGATGTTCATTTCCTGCCTCAGGGTCATGGAGTCGGCGACAAAAACAATGCCGTCCACGCCCCTTAAAACAAGCTTTCGGGTGGCGTTGTATTTTACCTGCCCCGGTACCGTGTAGAATTGAACCTTGATGGTGTACCCTTTAATCATTCCGATATCAAAGGGAAGAAAATCAAAGAAGAGAGTGCGGTCATTGTATGTTTTAACCGTCACCATTTCGCTTTTGATTCTGCTGCGAAATTTTTCGTTTATATACTCAAGGTTTGTTGTCTTTCCTCCCCTGCCTGGGCCGTAATAGACAATCTTAACCTGAACTTCTCGCTTTTTAGGATTTATCAGTGCCAAACCGTTAACCTCTCTGATGCTTAATTGCCTGGAAACACATTGAATCCAATATCATCTAAAGCAGATCTCTGATCCTGTCATTTGCCTCGTTGACTTTCAAGCGAAGAAAACCCAGAGACACATCTTTTCCAAAAATACTGAGAAGGAGAAGATCGGTACCAATCTTACTGAAATGGATGCTGTCGCTCTCTCCTTTGTGGAACAAGAGAGAGAACTCTTCTTCTCCAATGATATTGGCCATGGCACTGACGGCGCCGAAGTTTGCTGCAGCAAGGGCTGCAAGAGAGTAGACATCATGCTGACAACGACCGTTGTCCAGATTGACGATAACATTACCTGCCAGATCAATGAGAACAACACTCTGAACCCCAAGCTCTATGAGCTCTTCTGTCAGAACATCCTCAATGGATTCGAGCTGTTTTTTACTAAAATCAAAAGAAAAATCCATACTGGCGAGTCCCTCACTTCATATCTGTTGATGGGTTGCATGCCTGACGGTACTGCTTCACAAATAGCTACAGGCAGTCGTTATTTCCGTCCATACCAACCGGTTATTCAAGCAAAGAAAATAAACCTGATCCATTGTAATAACAGGCAGATCCTATATTCCTATAGCTCATTTAAATTGATTAATCAAATTAAAATAAATCAATCACAGCGGATCCGTTACGAACCCGCTGTGATTTTAGTATTCAAGATCTCGGTTACAAAGTTCTTCGAAATGAGTATTGAGATGCTTTCAACTAGGCCTTACCGGTGAAGAGTTCCAACGCTTCCAGATACTTTGCAGATGTCCTGGCAAGGATCTCCTCCGGAATGGAGGGGCCAGGAGGGGTCTTGTCCCACTGAAGTGTCTCCAGATAATCCCGGAAATACTGCTTGTCAAAGCTCTCCTGGGGGCCACCGGGCTTGTAGGAGCTTTGGGGCCAGAACCGTGATGAATCGGGGGTCAGAACCTCATCGATGAGGATCAGCTCCCCATCGCACATGCCGAATTCAAATTTGGTATCAGCAATCACAATCCCCTTCTCAGCCGCAATTTCGACCCCTTTATTGTAGATGGCCAGGCTGATGTCCCTCACCTTCTCCGCCATATCAGCCCCGACAATATCCACGGCCTCTTCAAAGGAGATATTGATATCGTGATCACCGATATCTGCCTTGGTCGATGGCGTAAAGAGGGGTTCAGGCAATCGGTCTGACTCTTTGAGGCCGGCCGGCAGAACGATGCCACAGACCGTTCCGTCTTTTTGGTAGGATTTCCACCCGGAGCCGGAGATGTACCCCCTGACCACGCACTCAATCTTCAGGGGCTCGGCTTTTTTCACGATCATGCTTCGACCGCGAAGAGCCTCTGCATGGGGTTTCAAGACCTCCGGATACTCATCAACATCTGCGGTAATCAGGTGATTGTCAATAATGGATCGCACCTGCTCATACCAATACAGAGAAATCTGCGTCAGAACCCGGCCTTTTCCGGGGATGGGGTCGGGCATCACCACATCAAAAGCCGAGAGCCTGTCGGTTGTGACCATCAGAAAGGAATCTCCAAGGTCATAGATGTCTCGGACTTTCCCTTTTTGAACCAGTTTAACGCCGTCAAGATTGCTGGTGTACATACCATTACTCCATAAAGAAGATAAGTTCGGTTTAAAGGAGCGTTGCTCCCACATTAGGAGGCCGTACCGCCATTGTCACACAACTGAACACGGCCCATATTCAAGCGTAACACTCTATATCATTTATTCAATAACAGGTAAATCCAAAGGTTTCAGAGGGCGACCCGCCGCCCTTGACAGGCCGAAACAAAAAAAGGCGCTGCGGCATGGTGCCGTCAGCGCCCTCTCCCATGATAATGGGGAAATGACATAAATAACCCAGCGTCATTCATATGTTGGGTACCAGTTCCCGATGACCAGAGCTACGCCCTGATCCAACCGGCAAGGACTCACCTACATGCCTTTAAAATCCTTGATGAACTGCTGAAGAACCTGGCGACTCTCGTCACCGTACTCTTCAAAACGAATTCCCGACTCAATACGACCGCTTTCGCCCTTTCGGGTGTAGGCAACCTTCCCGACAATTTCTGCAACATCATCTTTAAAACCGATATCGAGATGAACGAGGTACTGAGAATCAATGGAAACATGGGTCTCCAGAAGGATTCCGCCCTCACTGACATCAAGCGTTTTTCCCATGCCCTGCTGGACCACAATATTTTCCGCATTCACACAGGTATAGGAAAGCAGGTTGGACGAGTTAATCCGTGAGTGTTTTCGTTTTTCCATGGGCTGTCCTGATTATTCCTCGGCATGACGCCGGATAATATGCCGGATCCTCATAGTCAAGCAGGAGCAGACCGGCAGCAACCGCCCCTTGCGTCAACACCATATCCATTTGTCGAAAATCTGGTTTCGCCTACAAAATATTCCTTGAGGCCAGATCCGTAATAACGGAAACACAAACCGAGCTGTACTCCAGAATGTTCTTTATAATATTCGGAGCGTTTTCATACTCGGCCATCAAGGCATCTGTATCCTGGATGCTGAGTTTCAAATCGGGAGAAGCAAAAACCGCAGCCATGTCGGGCTCGTGCTTGTGTTTAAACACAGGCAGGTCTCCGATGAAATCCCCAGGCCCCAAGGTTCCAAGAAACGTTTTTCTGCCACCGGTGTCCTGCACAAGGTAAGCATTGCCAGCCTCAACAGAGAAAAATTTGGTGACGTGATCTCCCTGGCGAATCACAGGTTTGATATCCTGCGGCATGCCCACCATTGGCGTTTCACTGTATTTTAAAGCGACGGCCCGGTCTGATATCATGATCAATCGGTTTTCGATGCCACGAATCAAATTCAGAAAAGCGTCGGAAAGGCCCCCAAGATCAGAGATGAGCTGCCGGGTATCGATGACACCAAGCAAGACATCCCCTTCAGCTATGGCTGAGGCAGATCGGGGATGGTCAGGCCGGGTCATTGACGATAAGCTCCCAACAAACGCACCGTTCCCAACCCGGGCAACAACCACTTCGCCTTCCGGGGCGTTCCTCACGACCCTTACCACACCTTCCAGTACAACCCAGAGCCAGTTGCCGTGTCGGCCCTGCTCGATGATGCGGTCCCCGTCTCGAAACGCCTCTTCATCGGCAAGATACATGTAATCGGCAAAGGCAGGCCCCCGGACCACAGGCAATTGAATGCGCCCGGAATCATCCCTCATTTTATCTGAGGTGACCTGAACCGGACCGACTTTCTCGATCTGCCCTTCGTCCACAAGCTTAAGGGCATCGAGAATAATAGCCATGGTTGTTTTCTGAATAATGCGCTCCTGGGGAAAATCCTCCAGGGTAAATTCAAAACGCCCTTCACCCCATCCGAAAAAGGAGTAAAGCGCCTCCTCTCCCCTCTTGTCATCGCAGAAAGCGTTGATGGGGTGGCCATCTAACACATAAATAATTCCGGGCTTTTCGACATACAGACTGGAGATTTTCACCACCCCGCTTTTGCCGTCGGAGCTTAGAAACTGAAGCAGGTCAGAAAGATCAATAAAGCTCAGATCACCTGTCAGTACCGGTTGTACGCTCATTTTTCCCCCGCATCATCGCCCATCGATTGCATTACAAAGAAACCGCACCATGGGCGCGGTTTCGATCAATCCTTCCATTACACACCAACCATCCGTGCAGGCCCAATAGAAACAGAGCGACCTGACACACGGTGGTTTATTTTGCCCACTGCAGCTCTTTCTGCAGAGAGACAAGGGTTTGCTTCAAGCACTCCTGCAGTGTTTTTCCGACGCCTGTGCCCTTGGTGGCGCTGGCTTCAAAACTGCTCACCTTCAACTGGCGGTTGAGGTCCCTCTCCATCTGCTCCACAGACATGATGGGTACCCCCTCATCGGCAAGGTCCCGCTTGTTGTACTGAAGAACGAGGGGGATCCGTGTGATGCTCTGCCCATATTCCCTCAGGTTTTGCTGGAGATCTTTAAGGGAGAGAAGGTTTTTTTCTCGACGCACGGCCAGGGAGTCGGCAACGAACACAACCCCGTCCACCCCTTTGAGAACCAACTTTCGAGTGGAGGTATATTTCTGCTGTCCGGGAACAGTAAAAATCTGAACACGAACATCGCATCCGTTTATCTTTCCAAGCCCCATGGGAAGAAAGTCAAAAAAGAGCGTGCTGTCCCCTTCGGTGTCCACAGACACCATTTCACCCGTGACCTGCTTCTTAAACGCCTTGAAGATATGCTCAAGGTTTGTCGTCTTGCCACACCTGCCAGGGCCGTAGAAGACAATTTTGCACTCAATTTCCCGCTTCTGAATATTAAAAATGGCCATATGGTTACCACGCTGTGGCAAATGGGCATCGCCCATTTCGTTTTTCCAGTTGAAACCGGATTGTTTGCATGAACGGAGATCCATAAACAGTACCGCAGAATGTCATGCGACTCACCCGACGGTCAAATGCTGTCGATACGGATATCAAGACTGAAGTCCCCTTTTTTGGGTCCAGAGAGAATCTCGGTGTTGGATTCCACCACCGCAGACCCTTTAAAGATGGCTATGGGTGAATAAAAATCCACATCATGGATGGACTGCCCCTTTTTTAAAAGGGCCAATAACGTTTGTTCACTGCTCCCGACAATAAGGCTGAGAAGGCTCCCTGACTGAAAACTGACATCCAGCTCCACATGCTGTCCAGCCATGGGCCCGTCTTCAAAATTGATGCCGATGGATGTGATATCGATGATATCATCGTCTATGGGAGCCGTAAACGCCTCCTCCTCGGCATCGCCCCCATCCGTTCCCATCTTGGAATCGTCCCAGTTGAACCCTTTTTTTTCAAAGGTGGACTGCATGAAACTTGTAATGGAGGTATACTGCTCGGGTGTAAAACACCCCTCCCGCCACCAACCCCGGATCGTCTCCATGGCCTCGTCCGCTTCGGAAAGTTCTAAATAGCACTTGATGGCATTTTTTGCAGCGGAAAGACAGACACCGGACATATGAACCAGCCGGCTGAACTCTTCAAGGGCTTTCCTGTGTTGGCCGAATTTTGCAAGCGTGATGGCTTCGTTGATCGCCTTTTCTTCATCACTGCCACCCTCTTCGGGGGTGGTAAAAAGCCGTTTGATGAGGTCTTGGACTTTGCCGGAAACTTCGGGGTTTACTTGGGATTGATCCCATTTAACAATGGCATTGTCCAGGCTTTCCCGTTTTTTTTCAACGGCCGCAATGAGGGCGTCACGATTTTGAATGCGGGTCTGCTGTTGGAGTATTTCGATGACAAGGGTGTATTTTTCACGCGCTTCTCTCAAAAGGCGTTGGGATTTATAAAGCTCCGCCTCCTTGAGCAGTGATTTGATTCTTTCTTTGATATTCATTCAACGACCCCTGAAGGATGATGATGATGTACCGCAAACCGTGATACAGGTCGCATGTGAATACGAGAGTTCCATAAAAGCCGTCCTCCTGGTGCCCCAGTCGACTTGTGGAATCCCCTTCGGAGAGGACACAAAGTGTCTATGGGAATGACCGGGCCGGTACTTTTATCCCAAAAAGCCTGCGTCGCATGACGGTTATGCCCTGCATTCATGCTCTGCTTACGGTGACAAAACTCACGTTCTGAAACAGAAATATTATTTTTTCAGCGCATTATGTCAACACATAATTTATAAAAACCCTTGATAAATGGCGAGTTTGAACGACATATGCGAGTCCGCGACAACCCGGAAGCATGTGCCGTGTTGAAGATATTCCATTTGAAAATCGGATGGCTACCCTTATGTTTCAAAGGGCAGAAGCGTTTTTTTCTATCGTTTGCCATTATCTGCCTTACCAGGGGGGGATGTCAAACATAAATGGAACGTGCGTCTCTGCGGTACATCCCCTGTAACCTTTTCATGGATTTACCGCGAAAAGGGTTTTTCACACCATACGTTTCGTGCTAACGATGATTTTTTGACCAAAGGCGAAGTCCTTGTGACCAGAGGCGGCGACACGCCCACCCTTGGCCACATCGTTACACTATCCAATCAACCTGTTAAACGGGTCTACTGCATGGACAACATCACATTTATTTCAGACCAACTTGACCTGAGCTCAGCCCAGGTCTCCGAGACCCTTGCTCTTCTGGATCAGGGCGCTACGGTACCTTTTATAGCCCGCTACCGAAAAGAGGCCACAGGAAGCCTTGACGAGGTAGCCGTTGCGGAGATACGTGACCTCGCCACCCAACTCAGGGAGCTTGAAGCCCGCAAAGCAACGATCGTGGCCTCCCTTGAAAAAAACGGCCACTTGACCGATGAGCTGGCCGCCCGAATCCAAGCATCGGACTCCCTAACCACCCTTGAGGACATCTACCTCCCCTACCGTCCCAAACGACGAACCAAGGGACAGCAGGCCCGGGAAAAGGGCCTCGAACCTCTGGCCGAAGCCATTTTCGCTCAGTCCGGAGGCGACCCGGAGGCCATGGCCGCAGCATTCGTGGACGTGGAAAAGGGCGTCGAATCTGCCGCCGATGCCCTTTCCGGCGCCATGGATATCATTTCCGAGTGGATCAACGAGCAGGAGGATGTACGAAAATCCCTGCGTGAGCTCTACGCAAAAAAAAGCACCATCTCCTGCCGTGTTGCCACCGGCATGGAGGAAAAAGGAGCAAAATTCCGCGATTATTTCGACTGGAATGAACCTCTCCATGATGCCCCCTCTCACCGGATCCTCGCCGCCAGACGCGGTGAACGGGAGGAAATTCTTAACCTTACCATTCGCCCCACCGAAGAGGATGCCCTGCATATCCTCCACAACCTGGTGATCTCAGGTGACGGCCCGGATTCCACCCTGGTCCGCAAGGCCATGGAGCAGGGTTACAAACGCCTTCTCTCCCGATCCATGGAGACCGAAGCACGGATGCTCTCCAAAGAGAGAGCGGACACTGAGGCCATCACGGTCTTTGCCGACAACCTTCGAGAGCTTCTTCTGTCGCCACCCATGGGCTCACGCCGTGTGATGGGCATTGACCCGGGCTTTCGAACCGGATGCAAGGTGGTATGCCTGGACAGCCAGGGCAAACTGCTTCATCACGACACCATCTACCCCAACATGGGGGAGCAGAAAGACCGAAAAGCAGCCGAAACGGTTCGCAGCCTGGTGACACGTTTTGATATCGAAGCCATTGCCATTGGCAACGGAACCGCCGGCAGGGAGACAGAGCGATTTGTTAAAGGGTTGGGCCTTCCCAAAGAGATCATCATCACCCTGGTCAATGAAAGCGGCGCATCCATCTACTCCGCCTCGGAGGTGGCAAGGCAGGAGTTCCCTGAGCTGGACCTGACCGTACGTGGATCTGTTTCCATTGGGCGACGTCTCATGGATCCCCTGTCGGAACTCGTGAAGATAGACCCCAAATCCATTGGCGTTGGACAGTATCAGCACGATGTGGATCAAAATGCCCTGAAAAAATCCCTGGACGACACGGTCATCAGCTGTGTGAACGGTGTCGGGGTAGACATCAACCGTGCCAGTGCGGAGCTCCTCACCTATGTGTCGGGTCTTGGCCCTCAGCTTGCCAGAAATATTGTGGCGTACCGCGATGAGACCGGCCCCTTCACAACCCGCAAGGGACTCCTCAAAGTGCCCCGCCTCGGACCCAAAGCCTATGAGCAGTGCGCCGGTTTCCTGCGAATCACCGATGGCAAGAACCCCCTGGACGCCAGCGCTGTGCACCCGGAAAGCTACGGCATCGTGGATGCCATGGCAAAAGACCTTGGCGTCACCGTGGCCTCCCTCATTGGGCGCTCCGACCTGAAACAGATCCTTGACCTCTCGGCCTACACCACTGACACCGTGGGCATTCCCACCCTCACCGACATTTGCGACGAACTGGCCAAACCGGGCCGTGACCCGCGTGATGACTTCAAGTTGTTCAACTACCGGGAGGGCGTGGAGACCATGGACGACCTTGAAGAGGGAATGCGCCTCCCCGGTGTCGTCACCAACGTCACAGCCTTCGGTGCCTTTGTGGACATCGGTGTCCACCAGGACGGACTCGTTCACATCAGTGAGATGTCGGATAAGTTCGTCAAGAACCCAGCGGACGTTGTAAAGGTTCACCAAAAGGTACAGGTTGTCGTAATTGGCATTGACAAGCAACGCAAGCGCATCTCCCTCTCCATGAAGAGCCGCCCGGGAGAAGGGGGCACCCCCAAGACCAAGGAGAACACCCCACCCCCCCCAAAGCCAAGCCGTACGCCCAAACCCAAGCGGGAACGGGAAGACAAAGGGAGACCGTTCAACAACCCCTTTGCAGATCTTTTGAAAAAATAAAGCAACGATTCAGCTCAATGTGGCTTCGCCACCCCTGCCACCGGAGGCCTTTCTGAATCGTTACCTAAACACCCCGATAGCCGGACCCAAAGAGCTGCGACGGGCAGTGAGCCGTCGCGGCTCTTTTTTAACCGGCCAACAGGTTTCAGATAATTAACCTTGAGCCCTGACATATCAGGGCCAGTCAATAAGAACGGAGAGTCAGATGCGAGCAGTGGTTCAACGCGTCAGTGAAAGTGCGGTTCGAGTGGAAGACGAAGTCACAGGATCCATTAAAAAAGGGCTGATGGTTCTTTTAGGGGTCTGTCGGGGGGATTCGGAAAAAGAGGCCCGCTACCTTGCCGATAAAATTTCAGGGTTGCGGATCTTTGAGGATGATGCGGAAAAGATGAACCTCTCCCTTGAAGATGTGGGAGGTGCCATGCTGGTGGTCTCCCAGTTCACCCTCTATGGCGATTGCAGCAAGGGGCGACGCCCCTCCTTTATTGATGCGGCTCCCCCCAAAGAGGCGGACGCCCTCTACAATGCCTTCATTGAAGCGGTCCGATTCAAAGGGATTCCTGTGGAGACAGGGCGATTCCAGACCCATATGGAGGTTTCTCTCACCAATGACGGCCCTGTGACCCTCATTGTTGAAAGCAAATAGTGATGCTTCCGCCAGCAAGGGGATAGCCCCACCCCTGTAGTCATCCCACCTCCCCTTTTTCCGGGGGGTGAGATGACCCGCAAAAACAATCAAAGCCAGTGTGTAAGACCGCCCTCAACAACCAGGCAAGCGTTTGCCCCGGCAAGGCCGCCTGAGGCGTTTTTTCAGTTCACCCGTCACACCAAACAAAGGCCTGCAAATGAAAGCCTGCCTCTTTGCCCTCATTATCCACCTCTGTGTCGTTTTCCCTGCGTTTGCCGGTACCGTGCACCTCCCCGCACCTTTGGCCAAGACCCTCCACCCGTCGGATGCCCTTCTGGTCACCGAAGGGGCACAACACGTCGTCTTTTCACAAAATGCCAAGGCCCTTTATGTGCCTGCGTCAACCCTGAAAATCGCCACCGCCCTTTTTGCCCTGGAAACCCTGGGAGAATCGTATCGATTCCCCACAGGCGTAACCCTCTCCAAGGAGAACATTCTTCACATCAAAGGGTATGGAGACCCCCTCCTCACCTCTGAAGTTCTGGATGAGTACGCCAAAAAGGTGGCCAAAGGCCTGTCAGCTGCCGGGATCAATACCATTGACGGCATTGCTGTGGATGACCTCTATTTTGACCGCGTGGCCATTCCCGGAGTTATCCTGAATTCACACCAACCCTACGATGCACCCAACGGGGCCCTGTGCGCCAATTTCAACACCGTCTTTTATACCCGTGACAACAAGGGTATCCCCGTCAGCGCCGAACCACAGACACCCCTGTTGCCCTTTGTCGCACGTCGGATTCCCCAGGATGTCACCAAGGGGCGCATTCGCCTTGAACCAACGGAGAGCCGTCTTTATGCCGGCCACCTCTTTCGCTGGTTTTTGGAAAAACACGGGATCAAAGTGGCCATGAATGTCTGCGCCATGCCCTTCCCGAAGAAAAAAGGGCCATACGAAGAGCAACTTCTTTCCCCCTATACCCTGCCTGAAATCATCGAAAAGCTGATGGCCTTTTCAAACAACTTCATTGCAAACCAACTGTTTCTGGCCGCAGCGGCCCAAGTAAAGGGGGCGCCCGCAACCCTTGAGAAGGGTCGCATCGCTTTTTGCGATGTCATGACAGCACACCTTGAGGCATGCCCCGATGTGGTGGAGGGTTCCGGCATATCGCGAAAAAACAAGATCAGCGCTGAAACCATGGATGTCCTGCTGACCGACTTTGCCCCCTACGCCCACCTCCTGCATACCGAAGGGGACACACGGTTCAAAACCGGGACGCTTTCCGGGGTCTCCACCAGAGCCGGGTACGTAACAACACCCACAGGCACAACCTACCGATTCGTCATTTTCACCAACCGAGACAACGGAAATGCCGGCACCATCCTGCGTGCACTTCAAACAGCCCTCGCCTCCCTTCCTAAATAAACACTTCAGAAAGGTACTATTCAACCTGCCTCCGGCGAGGAAAAGGGCATCACAGGCTCGGTAAGCCTGGACAGGGCCCAGGGGATTCCCCAGGGAAAGCCTGCCTTTTTAGGATACCGGAGAGTTACCGTAAAAATAAAAAAGCGGGACCCCGACACGTGTGTCGACGATCCCGCTTGATATTTTTTTTGCTGCGCCCCCTGAGTCAAAAGAGATTAACTCTTCGGCCCGACGTCCTCTTTGCTGCTGGTGATGTATGCGTAGGCGCTGTGGTTGTGTATGGATTCAAAGTTTTCCGCACTCAACTCAAACCAGGTGATGTTGTCGTCCTCATTCAGGGCCATGGCGATATCCCTGACGATGTCTTCGACAAACTTCGGGTTGTTGTACGCCAGCTCGGTAACGTACTTTTCGTCCACACGCTTGAGCACGGAATAGATCTCGCATGAAGCCGCCCGCTCCACCAGCTCGATCATGTCCTCAATCCAGTTGAATTTACGAAACCGTGTGGAGAGTCGTACTTCGCCCCTCTGGTTGTGTGCGCCATGGACACTGATCTCCTTGGAGCAGGGACAAAGGGACGTGATGGGAACCACCACTTCTGAGACCAGATCAATCTCATCATTTTCGTTACTTGTGCCCAGGAACCGGCACGAGTAATCCACCAGTCCGGGGGAGCCGCTTTCCGGAGCCTTTTTCTCTATAAAATAAGGAAACGAGATATCCACATGGGAGGATTTCGCCCCCAGGATCTTTTTCATTTCGTCGAGAATATGAGACAGGGTTGTCAGCGACAGTTCCAGATCGTTTCGAAAGGAGTGAAGCAGCTCCACGAAACGGCTCATATGGGTTCCCTTGGAATGGTGCGGCAAATCAACATACATATTGATGGATGCCACGGTATGCTGCGTTCCATTGGACCTGTCAAGGACCCTCACCGGGTATTTCAAATTTTTGATGCCGACCTGATCAATGGGAATATTCCGATAATCGGGTTGCTTCTGGATATCAATCATATTGTTTGTTCCGTCCCCTATCAAAGTGAGTTGTTGAACAACAAAAGCAAAGAAACGACGTTATGTCAACAAGTAGTCCAACCTGACATGACTCAGGGATCGGAAGATATTTCCTTTAATATGGGGATTTGTCTTGTAGAGAGACTTCAAGAGGTCTCTGATTTCACTTCGTTTCGAAGTCGTTGCCGATGGGCAGGGATTGGTAAAGACCGGTAGTTCCTGTTCCGATGCAAAATGGAGAATATCTCCCTCTTCTGCCTGGTAGAGTGGACGAATTACGGTCACTTCGCCGTCAAACATGGGTTGATGCGGCATCATGGTGCTGATCTGTCCGGAGTAAAAGATGTTGATGAGCAATGTCTCAATCATGTCATCCTTATTGTGCCCCAAGGCCAGGGTGCGGCACCCCAACTCGGACGTTAATTCAAACAACCGCTTGCGCCGCTGGCGCGAACAGAGAAAACAGGGGTTCGCGGTTTGCTCATCTCTGTGAGCTTCAGGACCGTGATCGGTCATCTCGCAGGTCAAAGTGAGCCCGAGCCCTTGGCAATACGCTGCCAGCTCTTCACTAAAGCTGCCGTCGAATCCGGGATCAATATAAATGGGATGGATGGTGTACGTCACGGGTATTCTGCGAAGCCGGTCCACAAGCATGGTCAGAAGCGTCAGGCTGTCCTTCCCCCCAGAAAGCCCGAGGGCAATCCGGTCGCCATCTTGAATCATGTCGTATTGGTGAATGGCTTTACCCATGGCACGATTGATGCGCTGGTATGTACGCGTTTCTCGTATCACATTATTCCTGAATGTCTATTTGGGGGATGAATGGAAATTGGAACCAGATGTCAGCTGATGAAAGCTGATGGGGAGGATCTGAGTGGATTCCAGGCATCCCTCTCCTTCAGGCCGCAGTAAAACCTGCGGCCCGAAGTTGAAGGTGACCTGTGATGTGCAAACCGGTCGCAAACGAGCTTACTTCTCGTCTTCTTTCTTCAGGTAAACCTTGCCTGCAGCAATCTCTCTGAGGGCAGTAACGACATCTTCGTTGTTGGCGGACTGAACGACAAATTCAGCACCATCACGAATCTGGCGGACACGCTTGGCAGCCATATGCACAAGCATGAAGCGATTGGGAACCTTATCAAGGCAATCTTCAACGGTTACTCTGGCCAAGGTTGTTCTCCTTGTGTTCAAAAGTGGCGGGTTTGTATGCCGGTACGGAAGAGTAAAAAAACAACTTCGGTACAATGGATCATCTTTAAAATACCCAACGGAGAATCAATGCAAAAAACGCACCAACTCATTCGGGCAAACTATTATATACGAGTCGAGGAAAGATTACAAGATCTCAACGAGCTCATAAAGCCTCTGGCCACTCGGTGCCTGAACGGTCACCTCGTTTCCGGGCTCTTTACCGAGGATAGCCTGACCCAAAGGTGAGGATACGGAAACCTTGCCAAGGGAGATGTCGGACTCTTCCTGCCCCACCAGCTGGTAGGTCACCTCTTCACCGGTGTCAACATTTTCAAGAACAAAACGGCTGGCAAAGACCACCCTGTCCGTTGGGAGGGTGGAAGGATCAATCACGTCAGCATTGGCAACCTTGTATTCAAGATCCATGATGCGCCCTTCGATAAACGCCTGTCGATCCTTGGCGGCATCGTATTCGGCATTCTCCGAAAGATCTCCGTGGCTTCTCGCCACCTCGATGGCCTCGATTGTTTGCGGTCTCTCCACGGTCTTCAGGTTGTGGAGTTCCTTTTTCAATCTTTCGTGGCCTTCCTTTGTAATGGGAATGGTCTGCAAAATATTGCTCCTGGTATTTCAGTGGGGCGCCGACAGAGCCGTTGCCCGTTTCAGTGTCCTTATAAAAACAAAAACCTCTTTCGACCTCGGCGTTCAGTGACTGAATTCCAGGTGACGAAAGGGGCTTTGTCTGTATTTTCTGATCTTATCGGGCCCATTTTTT
>Ga0070728_10002836_pt1 | contig 20425 bp, 18 predicted proteins | sample tdDd471_FD_66723 | JGI IMG/M metagenome (GOLD analysis project Ga0070728, IMG submission 66723) | Marine sediment microbial communities from the Atlantic coast under amendment with organic carbon and nitrate - tdDd47.1 | ecosystem: Environmental > Aquatic > Marine > Coastal > Sediment | place... | reverse complement strand
CAATTGGCGGTGAATGAGCTGCACGTCAATATTGCCTGGCGGCCATTGAGTGATCAGTGGCTCCTGATTGAGGAGCTGAAACTGGACACCCTGGCGTTCGATCTGGTTCAGGGCCCAGGCATGCTGCGTATCGGTGGAATCTCTATTCCGCCAGGTGATGGTCCCGATGCCGTGGCAGAAGAAGAAACGAATAGTTCGGGGGGCGGCATTGACAGAATATCCCTCGAACAGCTCAGCCTGAACAATCTGGATATCTGTTATTCCCGTGTCGATGCGGCAAATCTAACGTTGGCGAATCAATGTGCCCATCTCGGCGAGCTAACACACACCGGTGAACTGGACCTCAAGTTGGGGGAGGACGGCGCACTGTTGGTACCGGGAATCCATTTGCAGGAGCTGCGCTGGTATGACCGTCTGCAGCCGCTTTCACTGCTTGCCATCGACTCTGTCAGCTTGGTCAATTTGGTCAGCCCCGATATGCGTCTGTGGCACCTGGATAACCTGGCCGTTGAAAGTATCTCGCTGTTACCGGAAACAGACCGGGCGTTACAACTGGACAGGGCAGAACTGCAGGTGCTGTCAGCTTCTGACAATATCTCGGTGGAGAAACTGTTGCTGGGAGAGTTATCGGCGCAGTTACAGTTGAGCCAGGAAGGGCAACTGACGTTTGCGCCAGCGATCATGGAAAGAGTGACTGCTTTGTCTGACACCCCGGCCAAAGATCAGTCTGAAGCAGAGCCTGTCAAGTCTACCCCTGTCGCTTTAAGGCAGTTTTCCCTGGGGCATGTTGCTGTTGCTACTGACCGTTCATTGCTGGCGATGTCAGGGTTTAACTTACAGGGACTTGGCCTGGATGGTGCGGAGGTGTCACTGGAGGGCTTGCAACTGGCCAAAATGGTGGTGTTGCCCGGGGCTGACAAAAGTGCCCTGTCTCTGTCACAGCTGGATGTGGTGGGGCTGACGGTTGGTGAAAAGATTGAGCTGGACAGTATTGCGTTAGGCGATACACAGCTTCATTTGCAGACGCTGGACAACGGACAACTGGCATTCGCTCCGACACTCATGGCACAACTGATTCCCGAGAGCTCGTCAGAAGCTTCGACTGGCGATGCCGAAGTAGAGGTCTCGCCGACACCCCAAAAAACATTTTCTTTGGGAGGCCTGAAAACATCACAACTGCAGATTATGGCGGAGCAGGAGCTGCTGTCTTTGGATGCCCTGACCTTGCAGAGCCTGACTGCTGGTGCCGATGTTGTTGGTCTGGAAAGTTTCCGTGTCGACAAGCTGGCAATTATGGCGCCCGCTTCTGAGGTGGAGGGTGTCGAGCACTATGTGCGAATACCGGCTGTATCCCTCAAAGGTCTGTCAAAATCGCCGTCGGTACTGGCTCTGGCACAACTGGAAATTATTGATCCGGACATCTTTCTGCATCGTGATAGCGATGGCCAATTGGTGATGCTCGAAGAATTAAATCGATTTATCGGTAAGGCAGCCGGAGAAGCTCCTGATGAACCCGGTGAGAGCTCTCCGTCGGACGGTGGTGATCCCCCCATGCAACTGCAAATCGGTGAAGTCCTGATTGGCCAACAGGGGCAGGTTCGGGTTCTGGATGAAAGTGTTTCGCCAGCATTGTCTCAACAGTTTTCAAAGCTGGGCCTGTCCATCCAGCATCTGGATGCCACCCGTCCCGATAAGGGGGCAACCCTCAACTTTAACCTCGGGGTTAACCGTTTTGGTTATTTGAAGCTGGCAGGTGATCTCGCCCCCTTTGGCGACCACCTTAATACAAGCATTGATGGCGAACTCCACGGGGTTGATGTCCGTAATCTGTCCGGTTACGCCGGGAAGTTCATCGGTTATCACCTGGATAATGGCTCGATGGATGCGGACATCGACTTGGCCGTGAGGGAAGATGAAATTGACGCCGAGATTACAACCCGGTTTCATGAGCTGAAAGTCTCGCCCTTGAAAAAGAACGAACTGCCGGAGGGAGCAGAGGAGTTGGGCGTGCCTCTGGAGTTTGCGCTTTCACTGTTGCGAGACAATGACGGTACGATTGAGTTGAAGCTGCCCATAGGCGGCAACATCAACGCACCAGAGTTTTCTCTCAGCAAGATTATCAACAAGGTGTTGTTCAAAGTTATCGCCGAAAGCGTGGTCAACTATTACCTGCCATTCGGGTTGTTGGCAAAATCGTTAATCGGGGACAGCCTCGCCAACCTGGCATTTCAGCCGGTGCCCTTTGCTCCAGGCATGGCGGCTCTGGATGATCCCGCCCATGAAAACCTCAACAAAACTGCGCAAATGCTAAAGGCCCGACAGCAGCTGCATCTTCTGTTTTGCGCACCTTCCACACGCCAGGACTGGATGAGTGTCTATGCTCCGGACGGCGCCAAAAATGCCGATAAAGCGGAGCAGAAGGATACAAACAAAAATACACAGGAAGAGGTAGCAGCGTCCGAGCCAGTCATCACTCCCGAACAGGTAACGGCCATGAAACAGTTGGCGGATCAGCGTACCGAGGTTGCCAAGGCCTATCTGGTGGATGCGGGGGTGAAGCCAGGGCAGATGATTCTGTGCACAGGTGCATTTGAGAAAGCGCTCGATAAGCCCCCGGCGATGACCATTTCCATCGGGCAATAATCAGTAAACAGACGGACAAGTACATTTATGACAGACACCACGCCCATAAACCCCGCAATAGAGCAGGTTGCGTTGCGCAACTATGCGGAAAAGGCCTACCTGGACTATTCCATGTACGTGATCCTTGACCGTGCACTGCCGCATATTGGCGATGGTCTGAAGCCAGTGCAGCGACGGATTGTCTATGCCATGAGCGAGCTGGGTTTGAAATCCACCGCCAAATACAAAAAGTCAGCGCGCACGGTGGGGGATGTGATCGGCAAGTTCCACCCCCACGGCGACAGCGCAGCCTATGAAGCCATGGTATTGATGGCACAGCCATTTTCCTATCGCTACCCATTAATTGACGGGCAGGGTAACTGGGGGTCGGCAGATGACCCGAAATCCTTTGCCGCTATGCGTTATACCGAATCGAAGCTGGCGCGCTTTGCTGAAGTCCTTTTATCTGAACTTGGACAGGGGACGGTCGACTGGAAGCCGAACTTCGATGGCACCATGGATGAGCCGGAAATTTTGCCAGCCAGGGCGCCCCATGTTTTGCTGAATGGCACCACCGGTATTGCGGTGGGGATGGCTACAGATATACCACCGCACAATCTGCGGGAAGTGATCAGTGCCTGTGTGCGTCTGCTGGATGAGCCGAAAGCCACCGTGGCCCAGCTCTGTGAGCATATCCAGGGGCCGGACTATCCCACAGAAGCAGAAATTATTACGCCCCGTGATGACATTCTGAAAACCTATGAAACGGGTCGGGGTAGCCTCAAAATGAGGGCGGTGTGGCAGCGGGAGGATGGCGATATCATCGTTACCGGGTTGCCGTATCAGGTTTCCGGGGCCCGGGTGCTGGAGCAGATTGCGGCCCAGATGCAGGCCAAAAAACTGCCGATGGTGGCGGACCTGCGAGATGAGTCCGACCACGAGAATCCGACCCGGTTGGTCATCGTGCCGCGCTCCAATCGCATTGATGTCGATGGCCTGATGAACCACCTGTTTGCCACCACTGATCTGGAAAAGAATTACCGGATCAATCTCAACATGATCGGCATTGACGGTCGTCCGGAGGTCAAGCCACTCAACACCATTCTCAGCGAGTGGCTCAGTTTCCGCACGGCTACCGTGCGGCGGCGGCTACAGTATCGGCTGGATAAAGTGGATCACCGCCTGCACCTTTTGGAGGGCTTGCTGATCGCTTTCCTGAATATTGATGAAGTGATCCGCATCATCCGCAATGAAGACGAACCAAAGCCCGTACTGATCAAACGTTTTGCCCTCAGCGACGTGCAGGCAGAATACATCCTTGATACCAAGTTGCGGCAACTGGCGCGCCTGGAAGAAGTACGTATTCGTGCTGAGCAGGAAGAGTTGGCTGCAGAAAAAGCCGAACTGGAAAAAATTCTCGGTTCGGCAAACCGCTTGAAAACCCTGATACGGAAGGAGCTGATGGCGGTGGCTGAGGATTTCGGTGACGCGCGCCTGTCGCCCCTCGCCAGCCGTGAAGAAGCCAGGGCGTTCTCTGAAACAGAGCTGATGGTGTCCGAAGCGGTGACCGTTGTCCTGTCCGAGAAAGGCTGGATTCGGGCGGCAAAAGGCCATGATATTGACCCGGGCTCGTTGAGTTATAAATCCGGTGACCATTATCTTTGCTCGGCCAAGGGTCGCAGTAACCAGAATGCCATCCTGCTGGATTCAACCGGGCGAACCTATGCACTTTCCGCCCATAGTCTGCCCTCCGCCCGAGGACAGGGAGAACCTGTGACCGGGCGGCTCAATGCGCCGTCAGGGGCAAACTTTGTTGGTGTGTTGATGGGAGATGACACTCAGCCAGTGCTGATGGCAACGGATGCCGGTTACGGTTTTGTGGCCACGCTGGCAGACCTGCAAAGTAAAAACCGGGCAGGCAAAAATGCGCTGTCCATTCCCAAGGGTGCGCGTGTTCTACCACCGGTGAGAATTGCCGAAGCAGAAGGCAGTCTGGTGGTTGCCGTGAGCAACGAAGGGCGTATGTTGGTCTTCCCTCTGGATGAACTGCCCCGGCTTGCACGGGGTAAAGGCAACAAAATTATCAATATTCCCTCCTCACGGGTGCAAAGCCGCGAGGAGTTTATGATAGGTATTGCCGTGGTGACGGCTCAGCAACAACTGCTAGTGCATTCGGGCAAGCGTTACCTCAACCTGAAGTCGGCGGACCTTGAACACTACCGGGGTGAACGGGGCCGTCGGGGCAACAAGTTGCCAAGAGGTTTTCAGAAAGTAGATCGCGTAGAAGTGGTCGGCATGGATTAATCCAGTCACTTCTCTTTTAGAGTAAACAGATTAAATTTGTTTACCTAAAAAAGGCTTTTCACTATATTGAAACGCACTCTGCCCTAATATGCAGACCATACACAATGACCGTGAGGATAAACGGATGGATAACAAAGTACTTTTGATCATTGCTTCGCTGCTGTTGCCACCACTGGCTGTTTTTCTGAAGAAGGGTGCTGGTAAGGACCTCGTCATCAATATCATCCTGTGCCTGTTCTTCTATGTGCCAGGTATCATTCACGCGCTTTGGGTTACCCTGAACTAATGAAATAAATTCATCATCTTTTCACCTGGCTCACTGATGAGACAGGTGTTTATACAGTCGTTATCTAAGGAGGAAATAATGGAAACACTAGGAAACATGATTTTGTATTACGGCTTCAAGGTGTTGATGGCAATTGTCATCCTTGTTGTTGGTAAATACGTGGCCAAATGGTTGAGCAAAACCGTTGAAACCATGATGCGTAAAAAGGAAGTGGATGTTGCTATTCAACATTTCGTTTCTGCCCTCGTTTATTACGCACTGCTGGTGTTTGTGGTAATTGCCGCACTGGGTCAGGTGGGAATTCAAACGGCTTCATTTATCGCAGTTATCGGTGCCGCGGGTCTGGCCGTTGGCCTGGCTCTGCAGGGTTCACTGGCCAACTTTGCCGCTGGCGTGTTGATACTGATGTTCAAGCCCTTCCGTGTGGGTGATTTTGTTGAAGTGGCTGGCGTTTCAGGAGCCGTTTCCAAAATCCTGGTGTTTACCACCGAGCTGAACACCGGTGACAACAAACGTGTGATCATCCCCAATGGTCAGGTAATGGGCGGAACAATCACCAACTTTTCTGCCAACGATACCCGTCGGGTGGATCTCGTCATGGGTATCAGCTACGGCGATGACATCGATAAAGCCAAAGCCGTCCTTCAGGAAGTGGTCAGCGCCGATGAACGTGTGTTGCAAGAGCCTGCGCCGACCATCGCCGTGGTCGAACTGGCAGATAGTAGTGTGAACTTTGTCGTTCGTCCTTGGGTGAACAAGGCAGACTACTGGGGTGTGTATTTCGGACTCACCGAAGCGGTTAAAAAGCGTTTCGATCAGGAAGGTATTTCCATCCCCTTCCCGCAGACCGATGTTCACCTGCACAAGGTGGCCGACAATACCTAGTTGTTATCATCAAAAAGGCCCCGTTAGGGGCCTTTTTATTGGACTAATATAACTAAAGCAAAGGGGACTTTTTATGGGTGTTATTTCCTGGATTATTCTTGGCCTCATCGCAGGCATGCTGGCGAAATGGATTATGCCTGGCAAAGATGGTGGCGGCTTCATCATGACAGCGCTACTCGGCATTGCGGGCGCTTTTGTTGGTGGCTGGGTGGGCTCAATCCTGGGGTTTGGAACCATGGGTGGCTTCAGCCTGGGTAGTATTGCCACGGCTACCGTCGGTGCGATTCTGATCCTGTTGGTATACCGTCAGATCAAGGGATCGGGTTCAACAGAGTGATACTCTAAATAGCGAATTGTCTTAACATCAGGAGGTGGAAAGATGAAGGTTATCAAATCAATACTGGTTCTGAGCCTGCTTGTGTTCGGGTTCTCATCGCCGGGTTTTGCCAAGCAGGATGGAGGCAGCGGCAAGGGTGCCATGAAAGAGAACGCCCCCATGATGAAAGACCGTGACCACAGCCGCGACATGAAGATGGACCGGGAAATGCGTGAGGAACACCAGCGCAAGATGGACAAGGGCATGGAAGATCATGAACCCATTCGCGACCGCGAAAAGGAAATGAAGCAAGATAGGGAGATGAAAGAAGAGCGGGAAATGAAAAAGGATATGGAAAAACAGCGCGAAATGAAGTCCGAACAGGAGCGTAAGGAACTGGGCCAGGGATCTGAGCAAGGTCAGGAAATGCGCGAAGAGCATAGCCGCAAGTGGTGGCGCTTCTGGGAGTGAGCCGGCCTCAATGATTAAAAAACGCAGCCAATGGCTGCGTTTTTTAATGTCTTACCCTCAGCAACCCGACGATTACCTTTTACATTTCCTATTGCATATAACGCCGCCAGCACAGGCCGGAGCACGCAGTGCGGAGGTCCAGCCCCGCAGGGGCGATTGTGCCTGGCCTTGTTAACTTTTTTTCTAGCCTAACCACTGAAATTCGCCCTCGATTTCTTTTGCAATAGCATAGGCGCCCGTATGGTAGTCAATGCAATAATAATACTGCTTCTCCGCTGCTGAAATAATTTGCTGATATTCAGGATTATTTTTGCAAAGTGCCTCCACGACCTTTTTTGAGCGAGCAATACCTGCTTTTGCCATATCAGCATTTACTTGTGATGGATTAGTAAAATCTGAATATGAGTTTATATCTAACCCACCTTCTCGATTCTTCTGGAGTAGAACATTCTCATAGACGATCGAATTACCCTCCTGAAACCCTTCAAATGCAATTTCGATTCTTTGATCACCCTTCTTTAGTTCGGTAATATTCATATACAGTTAACGCCGCGTTCACCGGCTTGTTCGGTGTAAGGCATTGTTAGGGCTAGGTTTGATCAGCCACAATGCAGCCCCAAATGATAAAACTAAAGTGAATCCGACGGACAAAGCAATAAAGTGTACAAACTGCTCAGGCAGCCCGAACACAAAAGGTAACATAAAAACTCCGGGGACTAAGAGCACTGGGCCAAACATAGACATTGGTATAGGGGAAGGAAATAGGGCTAAAGCGGCCAAGAGCACAAAAATACAGCGCCTGCCATTTGTGTTTATGGAAAATCTTGATGTTACCTTTCTTATCAAAAGCCAACCTGGGACGATAATGACTACCGCATATATTAGAAAACTCAACGCTATTAATGCGAAGTAACCCGCTTTTTCTTTCAGCGGCGGTGGAGGATGTTGCTTGTTAAATTCCTCTGGGCTTACAACGGGGCGAGCAGCCTTTACATCTTCAGGTGTTTCCGGAAGATGAACTAACCCACGATTAGAGAATTCGTCCTTTAACTGGTAGTAAAGAGCGATTCCTTCTTTTGAGAATTGTCCTTTATCATGCTCATAGAAGCTCAAACGGACATAGCTCAGATTTCCCGATTGATATAGAACCCCATAAAAGACTTCGAAATCGCCTTTACTATATCTGCGCTCTTGCCTTTTTTCAGCCAATCTATCCGGCTCAAGTATTGGCTTCCACGTTTCCCAATCGTTTTCTTTCAAGCTGAAGCCTAGAGATGTTAAGGCGAGATCAATATTTTCTAACACAGCTAGCTTTTGTTGGTCGTTGACCGCCTCAATCTTATAGTTTGCGTGGGGCACGGTGATGCTTTTTGTTGCCATGATGCAGCCTTGCAAAAATAGGCAAGAGATTGCTAATAGAAGGTATTTATTTGGCACTCCGCCCCCATTGCCCTAACGCCGGTAGCAAAGGCGAGCGTTAGCGAGTCCAGCCCGCGCTTTTTGCGGGCGATTTTGCCTACCCTTGTTAAGTGTTTTACTCGGTAGCATTGCTGCTTACTGATGATTCACTATTTTGACTTGAATAATATTGAAGCACCCCGGTTGTTGCAGCGACAATAGCAACAACCAGAGTCGCTATAGCAATACGCCAGTTGTTTCTTTGCCGCTTATCATCGAGTATTCCCTTCGCGTGTGAATATGCTCCTCGCCATTGAAGAACAATCGGGCTTTCCTCGCTGTTATGCTTAGGAAAGTGCTTTGATAGCAACGATAAGAATTCTCGGAGTTCTTTCTTACTTGCAGACAAAAGCTCAGGATCATGTGCATATTGCATCACTTCCTTTTGCTGATCTCTAGTCGCCTCATAGGTAAACTTTTTCACGCTATCTCCTGACACTTAACGCCTTGCTAAGGGGCGGCTGAAGCTACGCGTAAGCCGTCCCGCGGAGGCCGCGTCTTTTGCGGCCGGAGTGTACTTGAGCGACTTGTTATGAGTGCTGGCCAAGTACAGCAAATGTTGTTGATAACAAAAGCCCTAAAACTGCTAGTTTTACAAACAACCAGAGCAGACCAACTGCTTTTTTCCGTTGCTCAATACCCGTTTCAGTATATGCCGAGTTTGGCATAGCCATATACCAGTAAGCATTTAGTAACCCACTTGGTTTTACTATATGGGGATATAAATGCTTCTTTAACGAAATAAAGAGCCAGACTGCATAACCCCAGCAAATTGCAGCTCCAAAATATGGGGTCATCACTAGATACTCAACAATTTCCATTTGTGGTTCCGTAGCTAAATCTGGGACTACTCATAATGCCTTGCACACGGGCCGGAACGCAGCGGCGAAGCCGCGGAGTGGAGGTCCGAGCCCATCTTGCTGGGCTGCTTTACGTGGTGCAATTTGTTATGAGTTTCTAGCGGACTCAAGACTGGTTGCGAATTTTGATAGCAGCTCATATTCCTTGCCTGATTTATTCGGATATTTATTCGTATCGCTCTGAGCCTGCTGTATGGCAGACACTACCATATTTATTTCACCTAGAGTCCACTTTCTCTCGAAGCTTGTTCGAGGCACCCTTGAGATCGATTTTTCACACAGCGATAACAGCTCGCTACAACCTTCGAAATACACAGCATTCCCACAAATTACGTCTGAGATTTCGCCTGGAATTTGCACTCTAAATTTCTTGACTCTCATCTCTTAAGACTCATAACGCTTCGCTTGAGGGGCGCGGCACTCCGAGGCCGGAGAAAAGCGCCGAGCGTTCACCGCGTCCCGCTCGAAGCGATTGTTAGGCCCATTTGACACAGGAGACAGAGAATGAACGTGAAGTACGGAAAAGGCAAAACGGAGTACGGCCCCGGCGTGAGCATTGAACTGACCGGCGCAGAAGTGGCTACGGCAATCAGCGCTTTCCTTGTGGCTCACGGCGTCCATGTATCTGGTCCGCGCACCATTACGGTGAACGGCGAATTGTGCGAAACAGGGCATGTCTATGTCGATCCATACGGGTTCGTTATTGCTGACGGAGAGAAGTGGGACGGGAGTGGGCCTAACGCCCAAAGCAGCGGTTTATCCGCTGCCTTTGATTGTTATGTGAATTAAAGATAGTGGCGAAACACAAGATCAGGACATCCCCTATGGCACGACAAACCAATTTTTCGGCCTATTTCAATATTAAATTGTTGCAGTGTGGACTTATGGTAGTTATCGAAACAGTTGCAACAGTATTTATGCGCGCTCTCAAGTTCTCCCATGCAGGTGTTTTCTACATAAGCAAAAACGCCAGGGGAGATTTCGCGTCTCGTGTAACTGTTTCTCTCAGCTTCCCAATTCTTGAGGCGCATACATTCCTGTTCAAGTTCGCTTACTCTTTGAGAAAGCGCAGACTGGACATTTTGAGAAGCCATAATTTCAGATTGGGCGTCAATGATGGAGCTGTTGAACTTGATAACTGCTTCTTGCAGCTTTGTAGAATCTCTAATATCTACAAGGCTTTTCCCGATCTTAAGCGCGAGGCTAAGAGAAGAAAGTGCTTGAGGTAAGTGTTCAATCATGGGGATGCCCTCTTCACATAACAGTCTGTTAATGAGGCCTTCGGCCTCATAATAATTATTAAAAGGCGGCCGCTGTAATATATTAGGCTGGCGGTCATGCTGTATTTAACCTTTTGTTATTTCACCTGTTTTGTATCTTCTGTGGGCGGAGCTTGCTATTACAGTGGTCTTCAAAGGTTCGATTGCCATTGTTTTTGCTAAAAAAGTGGTAGACGGGTTTATATAGCTGGTGTGTTTGAAAGGAAGTGCGATCATGCGGCGTTACCGTTCCCTGGTTCCGTTGGAGTTCCTGCGGGCCAGGTGCCTAAGGTCGCCGCAGGGTTTCGTGCTTCACTCGATTAAACGCGATATCCCTTTTTATGGCAAGGCAGCCCCGGAGTGGCTGACTGGGGTCGATGTTGGTAGCTTTTGACGCGGGCCAGTGGGCGAACCCGGAATGGGGCAGGCAGGGCTGTGATCAGCGATTGCGGTGGAAGCGCCGGAATTAAAGGGGTCAAATTAAAAAGGGCAGGTCAAATTAAAGGGGGCAGAGGCATTCAATTCCTATCAGCATGAAAAGTCCGGCACGTGACGAACGACATTATCCACGCCATGGGTATTTCTTTATACTGCCCCAAACAATAAACCCGGCTAAGCCACGGAGAGCGATAGCATTGGGCGACCGATATAACACATTCGAAGTGCAAGCATGCAGATGGTAAAGGCATGCAGACGATAAAGAGCCGTGTATATGGCTGGCTGGGCAGTCTGCGTGCACTGGCGGTGCTCTGGTGTCTAGTTGCGCTGGGTATTATTCCTGCCATTATCACCGGCCATATTTCACCCTTGTCCGGTTTTGGCCCAGGCTTTGGTCTTACAGTTGAAAAGCTGCAGTTTCTTCCCCGCCTCTATTGCTTGTTAGTGCTGTTGTTCGGCACGTTAATTTGCTCGGTTCAACGTCGTTATCTGTTACTACCCTTGCTGCTGCCCTGGCTAACATTGAGCATTTACACACCACAGCAGCTTACCTTCCAGTTACCAACAACCTGGCAGGGGCAAGATACACTCTACGAAAACCAGAAAGCGGTGAAGGCCAGCGAACAAGCCCCCAGTCTCGAGACCATTCGCGAAAATTTTTACGCGATCAAACATGGTGACACGGGTATCATCGACTTTGATTGGCAGGCACTTGAGAATGAAATCAACGGTTTTACCGTAGCTGACGAGACAGATATCGAAGAAGCCAACGAGTCAGAAGAAATAGCAGCTGAAAATCAGCAACGCGAAAGCCCAGCCAAACAAATCGCAACACTCAACGCACTGATCGACAAGGCTAATAAGCAACTCAGCCGAATTGATGCCGCTATTTCAGCAGCCACCATACTGTCGAGTTTTAGTTTCGGCTTTACCAACCAGGCGCTCATCGACAAATTAGAGGACAGTAAACACAACGTCACAGGCCAGCGTGATGAGCTGCAAGCGCAACTCAACACTTTGAGTGTTCAATTGACTCCGGACAACCTCGATTTACGTGATCTCGATGCCCGCGTCTCTACCTATTTATGGGCCAGCAAGGCCTACCACCACTGGCAAATATCACAGGTCTATAAAGGCCTTTGCCTGGCTGTACTGCTGGTTTTGCTTTGGCAATTTTCGCTTGGCTCATGGCTCTATGTATCCACGTTGGCAACAGCCTTAGGTGGCACTTTTTTCCTGACTGAAGCGCTGCCAGCCTACCAGCTCTGGCTGGTACTGCAGTTTGTCATCATGTCACTGCTGATTCGCATTGCTTATCTGGTATTTGTCGAAAACGTACCGATGCTGCGACGGCAGTCACGCCAGTTTCTGCTGCAAACGGCGCGCAAAACCCTGCTGTATTACCTGCCCTTTATCGTGCTGATCGTGCTGGGTTTTGTGGTCACGGCTAAATTCAATCTGCTTATCGACAACCAGCTCTATGGCCTTCAGATCATTGAGGATGCCAACCCGGATCGAACAAAATCACGCCGCTACAACATTGATCTGGCGATCAACCACTATTTTGCCAAAGCCGAAGCGGATGCATTTAGCACCATTGATAACATTCCAGACGATGCGGGAGCCGAAGAAGTCGCTCGCCAAACCCTGGCGCTTTACGATGGCATTTTTTACCAAGAGCTGCCGGATTACGACGAAGACCTGAGGCCGCCTTCATGCGATGGCTTTTTACCCTGGGTATTCAAAACAGCCCAGTGCGGGGAACGTTCGATCAAACAACCCTTGAACGAAGAATACCAATCCGAACAACGGTCGCATCGACACAGTCTGCAACAAAGTACTGCTAACTATACTCATTTGGCAGAGCAGGGCACTGCCAAAATTAAACAACTGGCCAAGGCCGACCTCAGCAGCCATTTCCTCACCTTCAAACAAGCCATCAAAAAACAACTGGCGCTGCTGTATTTTGTCATCGATTTCTACACCTGGCTGTCGCTGCTGCTGCTTATCCTCTTTACCCTTAAAAGCCTGATGTATATCTTTGCCCGCATCTTCTTTGCCACCCATCCTGATGCCCAACGCTGCATTCAGTTTGAGCCATGCCTGCAACCGGGGCATCAAGGCAGAGTTTGGGAAGTATCCAGCCAATTGAATCTCACCAGCGATTTGGGCGAGTGCCTGTTTATCAATAAAGGTTTTGACTTTGCCAATGCGCCGCCGGATGAAGTCACTCCCCAGCCATACAAAGCCTTCTTCTCGCGTTTTCGTTATGGCGCCTGGCACATGAACCGTATCTGGACTCGGGCAGCGGATTCCGATGCTGTCCCCTACCGGCGCATTCCGGCCGACGAACGTATTCTTGGTTGGACCTTAAAACCCGGCGACTCGGTGATTTTCCCCTGGAAGCATTTTGTCGGGATGAATGAGCAGATCAAACTGCGCAGCCAATATAGCTGGCAATTATCGTCACTGGTATTTGGTCGCATGTTTTTTGTCGTTGCCTCGGTTCCATCCGATGCAGCCAGCGATGGCACACTGCTACTCAACGCACGTGGCAGTGATGGCATTGATCCCAACAGCAGCCCCAGCAACAGCCCGGATCAACTGCTCGCCTGGCAAACCACGACCCGATTTGAACTGCACGCCAACCTCAGCTTCCGTAATGTGTATCGCAGTGGCGTTCAAATCAGAGCAACAAAAGCAGACCTCGCCATCATGCACCTAAACGATAAACGCCAACGCTCTGGCGCCGCCCAGTTCATTAAGTATTTTGTGATGCCGGTGTAGGTCATTGGAATAGCTAATGATGAGACAGAAATTAACGCTGATCGCTTTTATCCTAATCGCCGCGGCCCTCTTTCTCCTCTGGAGCAACCTCAGCTCGCGGATGCTTGCCGTTGAATCCGATACCGGCAGCTATCTCTTTACTGACAATGACGATGATTTGCCAGGCTCAATCACTTCATCAGACAACACCGATTTATCAGCGCTGCAAGCCCAGCTTAACGCCCTACAGCAAACCCAGCGCGAAACTTTAAACGCTATCAACCAGCTTGCACTGCGAGTAGAGCAACTGGAAGCGCAGGGCCGTTTGGGACTAAGCCGTCAAACCATCTATTTTGATCACGACACCAGCCAACTCAGCCGGTCTGAAAAAGACAAGATCGACACAATACTTCAAGCAACCAGTGACCAGGCCTTTATATCCCTGCTCGGCCAATCCGACAGCACCGGCGATGAAAACTACAACCACCTGCTGTCACTTCGCCGTGCCGCTGCTGTAAAAGCCTATATGGAAGAATCGCTAAAAACAGCAGGCAGAAATAACAACCTGCTCATCACCATCGACGGCACAGGCGAAGCCACCTCAACCGATGCGGATAATATCGACGGTATCAATAACCGGGTCGTTGAGATTTTGGTGTTTGAGTAGCTAGAGGTTGGGCTCAGCGGTGCGAGCACGATAGCGACTGCGCCGTTGCAAGGCATTGTTAGCGCCTTACTTTTGAGCCATGACTTAGATTCAGTATTTGGATAGAAGCTTCGGATTTTTAACGCGCGTTTTCAGACAATGCCTTTGCGCTTGGAGTCCGTTTCTTCTTTGTCACACTCACTCGATTCTGACCATCACCCTGTAGCTTTCCCTCACGATACTCCTTCCGCCAGAGGGATAACATAAAGGGGTGAATATCCAGACCCTCGGCAACCTGTTTGACTTGAATCCCTTCCTTTAACGAAAGCTTGACGGCCTTAACTTTAAAATCTTTTGAATACTCCCAGGTTTTTCTGGGCTGAGTGTATTTTGGCATTCCGCCAACCTCCTGAGTTATCAGAAGGTATCCATCAAAGCGGGGGAACTACAATTCCTGCTGCCTGCTTTTGTCAGGTATTAAGAACATGCCCTAACTGAATTTTGCTCAAATTATTCCAATACTTCAATTTCAGAGAAAAAGCATTTAGCTTGGTCGGGGCGTGTGTAATACTGGATTTTGCTAAGTTTCAAAGTCGTTTTTCTGGGAATGACTCTGGGTGAGTTTCTTAATGTGGTTCGAATCTGCTGAGCATTTTCAGGGTTGATTCTTGCTTCTCCCATACAGTGATTTGCCCAGTCTTTATTGCCCGGGACATCAATGATATACGACATGCCTCGGCCTTGGCGCATATAGATGCCAGTTACATCTGACATCCAGGCAAAGCCATCTATTAACGGTCCTTCACTTTTCTGTTTGATTGCTGATCCGGGAAACTGCTGACCATGTTCGGCAATGCATTGTTGGGTTTTATCTTCGGCATCAGCCGCGGCTTTCTTTCTTGCGATGACAGCCTGCTTGCAGATGGTTTCACATGCCTGCTGCGCTGTTTTGCATTGTGCATAAGCCTTCCGTAATTCCACATTAAAGAGGTCTGCATGCGCTGTGCTGATGCTGGCTAAGAGTAATGTGGTGCTGATTGTTAAAATATTGTGTGCCTGCATAGTTTCAACTCCTTGTTATAACTGTGTCGGGGAAAATAGATTATTTACATTACGAGCGCATCATTTGTTTTCTATATGCTTATCGCCTAGTTAAGCTGCGGAATACCAGGCGTTCGCGGGAGTGGACTAGCACCACTTTCTTGTTATGTGATATTGGTTGTACTTCATAAAAACGTATTGCTTTTTTGCTTTCCTTGCATGTCTCTTTTTTTAACCAGAAGGATTTCTAGGCCTTTTACTACGGGTTTTAGGTTTCGAAAACAATATCAGCTTCCATGAACGTTACGGCACTCCCGTATAGCACGACCCGGTCGGGTTTGACTTCGCATGTGAGACTACCTCCACGCTTAGAGACCTGCCTGGCAGACAAAGTGTTTTTTCCAAGTTTTCCAGCCCAGTACGGTGCAAGCTTGCAATGAGCGGCGCCGGTGACGGGATCTTCGGTAATGCCGATCTTGGGGGCAAAGAAACGACTAACAAAATCCACATCAGTGCCAGGCGCAGTAACGATTACACCGCGCAAATCGAGTTGACTTAACAGAGAGTGGTTAGGTGTGATGCTTCGAACGGTTGTCTCGCTATCGAACACGGCCACGTAATCGTCGGCGGCCAGAAGCTCTATAGGACGCACACCAATGGCTTTGACAATGGTTTCGGAATCCTCGCAAGGAGTTGGTGGGAATGCGGGAAAATCCATTTTTAATTGGTTTCCAGCCTTCTCCACACAAAGGTTGCCGCTACGCGTTTCAAAGATAATTGCCGGCTCGGCACAACCAAGAATTTCGAAGATGACATGTGCCGTAGCCAATGTGGCATGGCCACATAGATCAACCTCCTTCACAGGGGTAAACCATCTGAGCCTAAACCCATTTTCAGTAGGCACGAAGAATGCCGTTTCCGATAAATTGTTTTCTTCTGCGATAGCCTGAAGCAAATCATCTTCCAACCAATTTTCCAAGGGGCACACTGCTGCCGGGTTCCCCTCGAATGCTCGGGTTGCAAAAGCATCTACTTGGTATTGTTTGATTTTCATGTCCGGTAGCCAGTGATCTAAAACCTAACGCCCAAAGCAGCGGTGCGATCATGCGGCATTACCGTTCCCTGGTTCCGTTTGAGTTCCTGCGGGCCATGTGCCTAAGGTCGCCGCAGGGTTTCGTGCTTCACTCGATTAAACGTGATATCCCTTTTCATGGCAAGGCAGCCCCGGAGTGGCTGCCTGGAGTCGATGTTGGTAGTTTTTGACACGGTCCAGTGGACGAACCCGGAATAGGGCAGGCAGGGCTGGGATCAGCGATTGCGGTCGAAGCGCCGGCGGCGGCGGTAGGGGAACACGTCGACAATTTTGCCGTTGCGGATCTGTTCCTGTAGTCCCCACCAGAATTCCACATCGTAGATATCGCCGTGCATTTCCTCAAACGCTTTTCTGGCCCCCGGGTTGCCGGAAAAGAACAGCCGGAATTCTTCGGGGAAGACGTCGTTGGCGGCCACGGTGTACCAGGGCCGCAAGGACATTTCCTGTTCTTCGTTCTGTGGTTCCGGGATGCGGCGGAAGTTGCAGTCGGTGAGCGGGCAGATTTCGTCGTAATCGTAGAACACCACCCGCTTGTGACGGGTGACACCGAAGTTTTTTAACAGCATGTCGCCGGGGAAAATGTTTGCGGCGGCCAGCTGTTTGATGGCGTTGCCATATTCCTCCATGACGCCGCGGGTGTCCTCTTCTGAGGCTTTATGCAGGAACAGGTTGAGGGGCGTCATGCGTCGTTCGGTATAAAGGTGCTTAATGATCAGCCGGTCGCCTTCGATATGCAGCAGCGAGGGTGCCACTTTCTGTAATTCTTCCATCAGCTCGCTGGAGAAGCGGCTGAGGGGGAAGGAAAAGTTGGCGAATTCCTGAGTATCGGCCATACGGCCAATGCGGTCGTGACGGGATACCAGGGTGTATTTACTGCGCACGATTTCGTGGGTGACTTCTTTGGGAGGATCGAACTTGTCCTTGATGATTTTGACCACGATGTCGTAGGACGGCAGGGTAAATACCGACATCACCATGCCTTTGATACCCGGAGCGATCACAAACTGGTCCTGGGAATTGCGCATGTGGCTGACAAATTCCCGGTAAAACTCGGTCTTGGCGTGTTTCGGAAAGCCGATGGACGCGTAGATCTCGTTGTCGCCCTTGTGGGGCATCAGTTGCTTCAGGAAGTGCAGGTACAGGTAGGGCAGTGGCGCATCCACCATGAAGTAGGTGCGGGTAAAACTGAACACCACGCTCATCTCTTCACGGTTAAAAATGGCGGTGTCTACAAACAGCCCGCCCTTTTCATTGTTGAGAACGGGCAGCACGATCGGAAAGAAGCGGTCGCCGTCGACAATGCGGCCGATGATGTAGGCGGCCTTGCTGCGATAAAACACCGACTCGAGAATATCGAATTTCAGTTCCCCCAGAGGCGAACTGATATGGGGTGCAACCTGTTCATTGAATTCCTGGGCAATGGCCTGCACGTCTCTGGACAGATTCTCCCAGGGGGTGGAAAACTCGGCATCAAGCAAGATTTGTTCGATCAGCGCGGCGATATCGGAATTGTTTTCGTAACGGACGTAAATGCTGTACTCCGCTTCCGGAATAGAGGCCATCTGTGACGACAGCACGTAAATCAGGTCGTCGTCGATCTTGTCGTGATCGTTGATGTAGCCGAACACCGAGTTGAAAAAAGTTTCGGCAATTTCGTAGTTGGGAAAATTGAACACCAATTGCGTGTAGACGGCCTTGGCCTGGCGCCACAGCTCCAGGTCGGTGATGTCCTTGTTGGTGACAGTCGCCAGCAGCTCTGATACCTGGCGCACCTTGGCCTTGTACAATTCCAGGCGTTCCACATTAGCCCGTTGCACCGCCTGCCAATCTGCCTTCTCGAAGCGTGCCTTGGCACCAAGCGTCATGTTCAGGTAATCCGCAAAATAGCTGCGAAAGCCGTTAAGGATGGTTTTTGACATCCGTCGGGCGGTGCTGTTGCGGAAGAAAATTGCGTCGGGACAGGTCATGGCAATCCGGATTTATTCATCAAGGTTGAGTGAGGCTTTGAGCTCGGCCAGGTGCTGTCGTGAGGCTTCACGGCTCAGTGCCGGTTTATCCTCGCCATCAGTTACTGGCTCCGGTAACGCCAGTTTTTCCCCACGAGCAAGCTCCCGGCTCAGGCGGCGATAATGTTCCAAAAAAGCGGGGTAACTGCTGCTTTCCGATTCATTGCTGAGTCGGTGCCAGCCCGTTGCGAGTCCCGCATGATAGACCAGCGGATGTGACCAGCGGAATGCAACTTTCGGTGAGGGGGCATTGCAGGCTTCAAGGTAGGCCTCTCTCGAGCCTGGCAATCCTTCCGGGCCATGGACTTCTTCACAACACTGCAACATGCGGTTCAGGGTGGGCAGATAGTCCGATGTTTCAATCACCCGTTTTGCGCCAAGTAGGATCTGATCGCTGCTGAAATGCCCCAAGGCTTCAAGCCACAGGCGTTTTGCCTGATTCAGGAGTTCAGTATCCCCGTAGGCGCTGTAGAACTGGTTGTGGTAATTGAGCCGGAAAAGCGCAAATACCTGGTTGATGGTGTCGATCAGGTGTGGCGAACGCTCAGGTGTTGGCCCAGCTGCGGTCCTGGAGTTCGTCGACGAGGGTGCGAGATCGCGTACTGTCTGGTCGATGAGGTCGTTGCTGTTTTCCATGGAGTGGGTCCTGATGATTGGCCATTGATTGACGGGACCACGCCCGTTTTACCTGCTGCAGAAACTTGGTGTTCCAAGAGCCATAGAGTTGTCCGCTTTCGCGCCAGTAAAGCACAAATTCCGCCACCAGGCTCTCGGCAAAAGGTCGCGGAATATTGGCCAGCGTCAGCACGTCGTAGAGTTCTTCGCTGGGTCGCCAGTTGGCCGCCAAGGGTTTCGGCAGGGTGTCGTGTTCCATGGCGCTGGTAAAGCGCGCCCACTGGCGTTTGACGTGCATGATAAAACGCGAGTTCCAGGTGCTTGAAGATTCACCCCGTTCCATCCAGTAGAGCACAAACTCGGGGATGGCATCCTCCACAAAGTTACTGTTGATACCGGCCTGGCGGGTGAGAATTTCCAGGGCATCCCGGGAGGGTTGCCAGTCCCTGTCCATGGGTGTTTCCTGGCTGCGACGAGCATCCTCCGTTTGTTGTGAGCGCCACAAGCGCAGCACATGTTTAATAAATCTTGAACCCCAGCTGTAGCGAGGTTCGCCACGCTCTGTCCAGTAAGTGACAAATTCTGGAATATGTTCCCGGCAGAATTCAGGCGGGATGTTGTATTGAGCCAGTTGCTGGATCACATCGGCTTCGGGTTGCCAGCCGGGCGCAATGGTTTTGCTCGAGCTGTGTGCCCGAGTGACGGGTTGTTCAATGGGTTCGGAGCTTTTCTCGTTGAAGGCAAAACGCAGCTCGTTGCTTTCCAGCAGTGGTGCCGAGGCGATCAGCAGAATTCCCTTATCTCTGAGGCTGGTGGCAATGCGTTGCAGGTCCTGGGGTTGCCAGAACGGCAACAATTCCAATAATTGCTTGATGTGGGCGGTCGCCCATTGATAGTCACCCTGTTTCTCAGGTTTGTGATGGCTCAAAAACTCATTCAGTGCCTGCAAAAGCACGGTTTCTTCCAGGCCGATGGTTGCCGCCAGGGAGGGAGAAATGACCAGGGGTTTTTCAGGAATCAGGGACATGGTGACACTCTATCAGAAACCTCCCGAAAAATTTAAGCGCTGTTCGGTGAGATGTTGTTTTGTATTGGTGAACACTCCCGGTAGAATCGGGCGCAAAAAAACGATAACTCTTTGAATGGGCAATAGATGAAGCAATGGAGAAACACTGTCCCAGGGAGATGGGCTACTCTCGAGACGGGAAGGATCCTGTTGCCAATACTTGCCATACTGATGGTACCCCAGAGCCGGGCAGATGACAGTCTGACCGAAGATGATTTGATGGGGGATATTCCGGTCGTGCTTTCCGTTACCCGCCTGCCCCAGTCCACCACGGATACCCCTATGGCGATCAC
>Ga0070728_10002835_pt1 | contig 20426 bp, 12 predicted proteins | sample tdDd471_FD_66723 | JGI IMG/M metagenome (GOLD analysis project Ga0070728, IMG submission 66723) | Marine sediment microbial communities from the Atlantic coast under amendment with organic carbon and nitrate - tdDd47.1 | ecosystem: Environmental > Aquatic > Marine > Coastal > Sediment | place... | reverse complement strand
AAGGTGTTTCGCCATTCCCTTGACACCCTTGAGCGTGCCGTCACCGCCAACTGCCACCACGGCGTCAAAATTGTTCTCAAGCACAAACTGCGCCGCCTGCTTCTGTTTGGCTACGTCTTTAAACTCCGGATAGCGCTCCGAACGAAACTCGCTGCCCGCCTCACCAATACGGCGATACATGGTCACCGATGGGGTGATGTATTCTGTTGCGCCTTCCTCACGTCCCCGGAGATTAAGATGCACCACCCGGGGCAATTCGTGATGATCGCCGGTAAGGCTGCGGAATCCTTCGTTGGCGGCCCAGCTTTGAGCGCCACAGGCTTCGGCTTCTTCGGTAAGAGTCATGGCATAGGATGTATAGCCCGGGGATAATCCGCCGTCATGTATCTGTAGAATGCGCTTTCCGTTAAGGTTCATGGAGACCTCCGTATGTTACGGTTCAGCCTGATTGTACACTCCTGCCGCTGTGGCGCAAGGGCATTGTGTTCTATTTCACCGCAACGACTTGTCACCGGGTGCAAGTTACAGTACAAAACTATCATGGATACTGCGATGATTATTAACAAACCATAATCTTATGAAGGAAAAACCATGACGCGACACATCCTGTTTTGGCTCACCGGCATGCTTTTGGGTCTGGGTATGCTTGCCTGCGGCAGTGACTCCGAATCCCAATCCCCCGCAGCCTTTGCCCCCTACATGCCTCCGGCCATGGAAACCCCGGCAGTGGATGATGTATACCTGCAGGAGTACAACCATACCCTCAACGAGGTTGAGGTAGGTATCGGGGCACTGGTGTCGGTCTTTTTGCCACCGGAGTCATGGGACGGCTACGATGTTCCCACTCAGGTTACCCCCCGGGGCATTATTCGTCACACGGACAGCGGTTTTGAGCTTCTGGCCATTGATGAAGCCCACAGCGACCTGATCGCCGCCGCCGCCAATGACACCGGCGCGGTGCTGATCAACGATACCACCCTGTTTGCTCTTGCCGCCGACGGTTCCATCAGCGAAACCGCAGCCCCGGATGGCCTGACCATCACCGCTCTGGTTCCCGGAGCAGAGGCTCTGTATATCCTGACCACCGCTGGCGTGGGAACGGTCTCCAGCGGCACCGTTACATGGCCCGAAGGCAACCGCGCTGCCACCGCAGCCACGGAAACCGATACTCATCTGCTGGTTGCCCGGGGCAACAGCGTGGAAGCATATCACCTGCCCTTTACCGGCGACGAGCAAACCCCGGACTGGACCTGGGACAACGGCACCGGCACCATTACCGGGCTGGTCACCGGAGTCACCCTGCCGCAGGCCCTTGATGTTGTATTGGCAGGCAATGAAGGCGTTGTGGGCCTGACCATTGACGGCTCCACTCCCACAGAAGTAACGGTGGCGGAATTTGCCGCAGACCGCGTTCCGCTGGGCGATATCCGGGGAGCCCTCAAGGCATCCGACGGCGGCTTTATCCTGTTTACCTCCGGCGGAGCCTGCCGTATTATGGACCGTGGTCATGGTATGGAATGGCGGGTATACAATGCAGAACGCTGGATGCCCTCTGAAGATGTACGCCAGACCATAACCGACCCTACGGTGCCCGACGGCCCCATCTGGTTCGCCACCGCCGCCGGTCTTGGCACAGTCACTGCAAAACGCGTCACGTTGGAAGAAAAGCTGGAGCATTTTGTACAGCGTGTTGTTGAGCGCCACGACCGGGACGGAGCCGTGGCGGATTCACACCTTACGGTCAAGGGTGACCTGAGCACCAACATTCCCTGGGATTCCGACAATGACGGCCTGTGGACTTCCTTCTGGCTTTTGGCTGAATGCTTCCGCTACAAGACAACCGGCGATGAAGACGCCAAAACCAACTTTGATAAAAGCCTGCGGGCCATGCTGAATCTACAGGATCTCACCGGCACGGATCACTTCGTTGCCCGGGCGTTAATCCGCAAGGATGGCTGCCAGTTAAATGACTGCGACGATCCTGATGACGGCGAATGGTTCACCTCTGCAGACGGCGAATGGTGGGTCAAGGGCGATACCTCCAACGATGAAGTTATCGGTCATGTGTTTATGATGGGCCATGCATATGATCTCTGCGCCGATGACGATCAGAAAGTCGAAATCGCGGATCATATTGACGCCATTATCGGCGGCATTGTGGATAACGGCTATCAGTTGGTTGACATTGATGGCGAGTGCACCAAACACGGACAGCTTGATCCCGGTTATGTCAATGACAGCATTTCCGGCGAATTCGGCGATGGTGGCACCCGCAGCGTGGAAATGATGGCCGCCACCACCCTGGCCTACTACCTTACCGGCGACCAGAAATACATGGACGCCAAGTTCGACCTTATTCACAATCACCATTACGACATCAATGCCATTACCGAAGCGGATTATACCATGCGCATAGGCAGCGGTGACGGCGACGAAATGGGCACTGCTGCCTGGTTTTCCCTGCTGCGTTATGAACAGGATGAAGCTCTGCGAGCCCGCTGGATGGAAGGCTGGGACAACACCCGGGAGCACTTGAAACTACAGCAGGCTGCGTTCTGGGACATGGTAAACGCCGTGGTGGGCGGCCCGGAACCGGATATGGACATTGTGGTGCGCTGGCTGCGGCTTGCCCCCATGGACATGATCCGCTGGCATCAGCACAACAGCCACCGGCTTGATCTGGCCCCGGCTCCTTCCTACTATAAAGATGGCGGAAAAATGCGCACCGACGGCTTTATTATCCCTTACGATGAACGGCGTTGCGACCGCTGGAACACGGATCAGTTCCGGGTTGACGGCGGCATGGGCGGCATGGTTGAAATGGACGGCGCCGATGTGCTGGCCCCTTACTGGATGGCCCGCTATTACGGCTTTATCGTTCCCAAAGAATAGCCACTGCTCCACTACAAAACAGATACAGAAAAACCCGGCCAGCTCAAGCTGACCGGGTTTTGTTTTATCTTACCTTTGTCGTAAGGCTTTAGCCTTCGGCAGTGGCTTCTTCTTCCTTGTTGTGATGGTCACCGCCATCCAGAGCACGGTGGAACAGATTGCGCATCACAATAAGGGCGATGGGGGTAATAAGAGCCATGCCGCCAATCCACACCCAGATCATGTAGTGATCCGGATATCCGGCGACCAGTGCCTTACCTGCTTCATCAACCGGGGTATAGACTTTCAGAAGAAGACCGCTCATGGGGCCGACGGCAAATTTTGCAGCAAAGAAGGGCAGAACCGAAAGGGCGATATAGGTGCCCTCTTTGCCCTTGGGAGCGATTTCTGCGGTAAACTGCATAAGCCGCGGAGACCATATGGCTTCACCGATGGTAAACACCGTGATGAAAATAATCAAAGACCAGTACTCGGGAGTCGGGGGATCAGCCATCAATGCTGTCATATCCGGGGCAACATTAAGCCAGTTGATGAATACCAATTCTCCAAGCACTGAGTTGGTTAACCATTCCACGGAAGCATTGGGAATAAGCGTAAGGAAACAGGAGAGAGCGGAAATGGTGGAACCAATGATGAGCATCTTGTAGGAGCTGGTCTTCTTGGTAAAATATGCGACAAAAGGAACCAGGAAGACAATAAGCACGGGATTAAGAAAACCGTAAATATTGCCAATGGGGGAACCTTCTCCAAGAATCCGGATACCGTATTTGGGGAAGGTATAATGGAAGTGGAAGAAAATAAAACGCACAAACAGGGTCAATGACAGCATACCGACAAAAATCCAGAAGTATTTTTCCCGGAACACGGAATTGATCAGCTTGCCGGTGTCCATTGCAGCACCTTTCACAGCCTGCAAGCCGCTGCCTCTGTTTTTCAGGGGGGTGACAATTGTTTTACCGTCATCGGTGACCGAAATACCGTCACGGATAAACAGTATGATAAAGAGGCTGGTGAGCGTTGCAATCAGACCAAAAACAAAGAACATCTGATAGGTGGAAAAATGCATGCCCAGCAGGTCGATACCGGCATTTTCGTCGATAATTTTACCTGCAGCATCCCGCAGGACATAGGAATCGGATGTCCGCAAATAATCGAAAAAACGGGCACCTGCGGCATAGGCAAGATTCATCACCACATAAAACAGGCCAAAACCAACGGCTGCGCCCTCTTTGCTGGTGTAGCGTTTAATGGCCACCGAAACCAACGGACCAACAATGGCAAAACCAATGGCCAGAGGAACAAAGCCGAGTAGAAAGACTGCGATCGGATCGGTGATAAACGACATAAAAAAGCGGGAAATGGTTAGAAACACCACACTGATGATCAGGGTCTTTCTAATACCAATGGTATCTACCAGGGCACCGGCGATCATGGCCATCAGGGAGAGCATAACCGACCATCCGGAAATGTATGTACCTGCTTCAATATCCCCGAGTCCGCAATCCCTGGAAAGCCACAGAATGATAGCCATATTCATGGCCGCATATGCGGTATACTCGACAAATTTATAAATGAACAGGAACCACATATCCCGGGGAGACTCACGCAAGCCCTTGTAATAGCTCCAGAAGATACCAATCAGTGCCAGAAAGCCTCCAATGACAATTATTTTAAACAAAAAGTCAACGGTGCTCCATTTAGTGACATCGAACCATGCAAAAAAGGCTCCGATTAAGTCAACAATATAGTCCATAACAACTCCGTTCTTCGTTACCTGACCGAACCATGTAGAGATTTTGCTTCCATGCACCGGAAGACAAGATTGTACTTCCGGAGCTTCTATTAAACCCATTAGATTTCAGGTATCAAGTATTTTCGACATCCGGCAGTCCGATTCCTGGACAGCATGCATCAAAAAGCCTGTTGTTAAATATATAACTACTGAAAATCCAGTTTGAGAGTTGACGCACCGGGATAGTGTTCTATAATAACAATGAGTTCTAACTCATGTACAAGATCAAGGATTCTGCCATGTTCAAACGCCTTTCGGCACTTATTGCCATTTTTTTAATAGTGTTTTCAATACCTTCCATCTTGCACGCCCAGGATTCCACCGACAAGGAAGGTCTGTTTATGCGCCTCGCGTTAGGTGGCGGCTACGGCTTCTCCATGTCGGTTGACGATATCACGGACGATGAAGTGCGATTTGCCAGCGGCGCTCTGGCTTTGGATATCCAGCTTGGCTACTGCCCCCTGCCCAACCTGGCATTTTTTGTGGACCTGCACTCCCTTGCCATACCGGCGGGCAGCGTAAAATACGAAAAAAACGGCGGCTCCCTCGGCGATGGCACCATTGACAAGTTCGCCCTTGCCTATAACCAGTCCGTCGGCCTTGGCGGCATGTACTACATTTACGATTTCTATGGCGGTATTGCCGTGGGATACAGCTTCATGTACTGGAAACTCCCCGACGGCATTCCCACCGCCCAAAGCGAATTTATTCCCGCAGGCCTGCTGGTTTCTCTTATGGCGGGCAAGGACTGGCGGGTATCGGAAGACTGGGCCCTGGGTGTTGGGCTGCGCTTCGATTACCTGTACAACAGCCCCTTTGGTTCAGACGACACCACCTACACCACCCTGGATGTCCTGGCCCAGTTCGTTATCACCTACAACTGATCCCCTTCTCCTTTCATATACGTTCTCCAAAAGTCTCCGGCAGTGCCGGGGGCTTTTTTGTTGACACTCTTAATTTCCTGTTTAGCTTTCAAACATAATCGGTAACGATTCCAGAGGATTGAAGTAGTATAACAGGCGAGTAAACTGTAAACCGAAGCGGAGGACTGTGATGAAAAGGTATATTGCAATTGCAATGGTTGCGGTGATGATGGGAACAATCGGGACGGGCTGTTTTGCCTCTTTTCCCCTGACTCAGGGACTCTACAAATTCAACGACAGCTTTGGCAATAAATGGGCCAAATGGGGCATGTTCCTTGTGTTCACCATTCTGCCTGCCTATTTCGTCACCACCTTTGTGGATGTCCTGTTTTTGAATTCCTATGAATTCTGGAGCGGCAAAACCCTGACCGTGGAGCGGGAGCATGAGGATGGCACCCGTTTGGCCATGTACACCACCGACAAAAATACCCTGGTGATTTCCGTCACCAAACCCGATGGCGACAACACCACGGTGCAACTGGTTAAAGTAAACGAAAACGCCGCCATGCTCAAAGACGCCAACGGCGAGCTTCTTGCCAGCGCCGAAATGACCCCGGACGGCAGCCTGCTGCTGCATCAGGAAGATGGCGTTGTTAAACTTTCCAGTGGACAGATCACCGAACTGGCAGAACTGTTCATGGATGGTGATGCAGATATGGCAGTGCATCAGGTGCGAGCCACCATCAACGGCAAGCTTGCCTTTGCCCCCTAAATAATTCTCCCCTCAAAAAAACGCCCTCCACATGATTGTGGAGGGCGTTGTATTTGTCACTATACCAGATAGATCAGTGTTCGCGCCGTCTGCGCAGGGCCAACAGCAGCATGGTCGCCAGCATGGCGCCTGCGGCAGAGGTTCCGCTGCAACCGCCATCGCTGTCGGAAGGCACGGGATCAACGGGATACTCCGGCTCACCGGGCATGGTAGAGGTAAAGGTAAAGCTGTCCCGCACCTCTCCCTTGTCATCCTTTGTTGTCACGGTAATAATATCGCCTTCGACGTCCATGATGACAGCGTGATAATCCTTGAAGGATTCGACAGTGACAACTTCAAATGCGCCATCGGGCTCACATTCGTACAGGCCTGCACCGCCACCACCGGTAACGATAAAGGGAAGTCCTGCACTGGATGTGCCGCGCCAGTAGTGATGGTCATGACCGGACAATACTGCGGTAATATTGTAGTCTTCAAGGGAGTCAAGCAGCATACGGATGGCAATGTATCCGCTGCGGCTGGGTTTTGCTGAAAACGGCCCCTGATGCAACGAAAGAAATACGTGCCGGATATTCACATCCTGCTCCGCGTCATCCAGCACATCCAGAAGCCAGTCCACCTGGGAACCGCCGGGGAACAATGAGCTCATTTCGCTATCCAGCACGACAATGCGGACATTGCTGTAATCGACATAGTAGTAACGGCCTTCGGGGCCACGCTCGGTTTCTTCGGTCAATTGCTCCACATAGTATTTTTCATATGTGGGAGCTTTGCCGTTGTTTGTTTCATGGTTACCTACAGCAACCATAAGCTGCCGGGTAGCCATAAGATTTGCTTCAATCTCAAAATGCTTCTGCCAGCCATCGACATCTTCGTCGCTGCCCACAATATCCCCGGTATTCAGATACACATCCGGGTCTGCATCTTCAATGATATCAACCACCTTCATATGGGCGTCATAACCGGAACGGGTATCGCCATACACCACAAAACGGAAGGGAGTGCCGATAACCGGAGCGGTTTTGAAGGTATAGGTTTTGGAGGTGTATTCGCCGCACACAATCCGGTAGGAATAAGACGTCGCAGGCTGCAGGCCCTCGATAATTGAGACATGCATGATCTCTGTGCCGGCTTCCTGGGTGTAGCCAAATGATTCATCTGCACCGTATTCAAGGGTGCACGCCTCGTCCGTATAGGTTTCCCACAGCACTGTGGTGCTTTCGGTGTCAACCCGCTGCAAATAGGGGCCACGCAGGATATCCGCGTAGGCGACCGATCCAAACATGGTGACAACAAGGGCGGCAATGGCTAATACTCTGAAACCGTACTGGAAGGCTTTCATGAAACAACTATCCTTTCCTGTCAGGCAAAACCTGTTGCACACCCAATAATGCAGGCGTGCGGTTAAATATTTATCTGCAGCAGGACCATCAGCTCATCATTGCTGACATCCAGCAGTTCATCACGGCTAAAGGCGTCAGTTTTGTCGGCATCCAGCTCCAGCTTAAAGGTGTAATTCACCATAAGCATAAGTTCCGTAACCGGACGCCAGCTTACACCCAAAGTAAACCAGCTGAGAGCCTGATTGCCAAATTCCGGTAACGCAGGAAATACCTCAACGTCACTGGGATCGTACCACTCATAACGGAAACTAAACTCATATTTCCGTTTTGGGAAGGAGTACCCGGTAAAAATCGATGCTCCCTGTCCGTGGGTGATAGTATCAGACAATCCTGCGCTTGTAAATTCCTGTTTGTGAGATCCGTCATCCAAGGTCTGATATACCCACTCGGCGCCAAGGAAAAATCCATGGGCATTCAGCCGGAAATCAGCGGTAAAGGCATAACGGGTATTTTCCAAAGCACCGGGCATGGATTCCTGATAATAGAATCCGCCGCCAACTTCAAGATGAATATCCTTGCCCAGCAAATCACCGGTATCTATTACGGGACGCACGGCAAACAAGGCCGTCTTCCAGGTATCGTTGTCGGAAACCGATTTTTTGAACACACCGGCTTCCACCTGGAAAAATTTGTTAAAGGTTCCAAGGCGAAGCGAAGCGCCGTATTCGGTGCTCACACCGATGACATTGCCATCATCGGCATAGGAGTCGTACCAGGGCTTGGTATACTGAGGCCGATGCACAAAATAGAGTTTTGTGGATGACTGCAACACTGACCGTAAAAAGGGCACCTTAAACGCCCCTGCCCTGATATTGAAATTAAACCAGGTGTAATCACCGGCAAAATTTGCCCAGGCATACTTCAACTTGCCGCCGCTGTGAAAGCTGCCGGTAATCCGATAGCTGAGCTTCATCTTCCACAAACCGAGCTTAAAGGAAGGCACGCTGCCCTTGAACCCCAACTCAACATAATTAAAGGCAAATCCCGTGGATCTGAAGGCGGCGCTTTTCTCGTCATCCGGCAACCAGTTGACCAGCAGCTTCAACGTCCCCACCGGCTGCAAATATTCCCATGCCCCAAGATCCGGCAATAGTGATTTGAGACTTTCGATATCTTTGCCGGGCTCAGTCTCCACGATATGCGCAGCGGCCGGTGCTGCGGCAGATTCGCCTTGAGCAACAGCAGGAGATTCTGTGTCAGCCAACTGTTTGTTTGTGGCTCCAGCCTCATTGCCCCAGGCCAGGGTAATAAAGACAACCATCAGGGAAAACAGTACATTGGGGACCATTGCACGAAGCCGGGAGCGTTGCTTGATTTTTGCGGGCATTTTATATTCCTCACAATCAGTCAGGTTCCGGTATGTGATGTTTGTTAGCAGCTAACATATCCCGCTTGTATTAATCAAACATTAACCTATTCGAAATCACATTTCCAATCACCATCTAATTTTCACTTAACATTTACGTAACATTTTGCAAAAGCAAAGCCCCTGTCTCAATTTATGCGCACTATGTAACATTCAGAATTTATTCGCCTCATATTCCTTAAATTTCTGGACAAAACCGGTATCCACACCTAAAATGATGTCCAGATGTTTTTGAGGGTATTAGTAAAAGAGAAAATACCCATGCACATATTTGTGCAGTCTCAATAATTGGAACACCGAGAACCAAGGTAGTTACCATGGAAGTAATTTGCCCGCGCTGTGGCGTTGCATTTGATGCCGGAGAAATTCCTCCTGGACAAACAAAGGAAATTGCATGTCCTATTTGTGACACGCATTTCGAATTTGCCATGCAGGCCCGGATTATCTCAAAAGACGAGGGAACTGCCGAGCCGCCTCCGGTTTCCGTTTCCACCGTAAAAGTATCTACAGAACAGGCCCCCGCCCCGGAACCTGTGGTTGCAGCCCCCCCGGCAGAAGCACCAGCTCCCGCGCCGGAGCCTGAACCTCCCGCCGAGCAACCGGCTCCCACACCGGAACCGGAGCCCCCTGCCGAGCCAGCGGCACCGGAGCAAATACCGGAAGAAGAACCTCCGGTACTGTCCCCGGCTGACGAACGCCGGGCCCGGGAAGAAGAAAAACGCCGCCGCCGCGAAGAAGAAGAGAGAAAACGGCGGGAACGCCTGGAGCAGGAGCGGGAGCGCAAGCAGGGAGAACTGCGGGCGCGTTTAGCAGCCGAAGCGGAAGAACGCAAAGCTGCTGAAGAAGCGGAGCGCCAGCGTAAGGAAGAAGAAGAGCGCAAGGCTGCTGAAGAAGCGGAACGCCAGCGAAAAGAAGAAGAAGAAGAACGCAAGGCTGCTGAAGAAGCGGAACGCCAGCGCAAGGAAGAAGAAGAACGCAAGGCTGCTGAAGAAGCGGAAGCCAAGCGCAAAGAAGAAGAAGAGCGCAAGGCCGCCGAAGAAACGGAAGCCAAGCGCAAAGAAGAAGAAGAGCGCAAGGCCGCCGAAGAAGCGGAAGCCAAGCGCAAAGAAGAAGAAGAGCGCAAGGCCGCCGAAGAAGCGGAAGCCAAACGCAAGGAAGAAGAAGAACGTAAAGCCGCCGAGGCCCTTGCTGCGCAGGCCACCCTTCCCGTTCAGGAACCGGAAGCCCTTGAGGAGCCCCCGGTTATGGACGCACATGAAAAACCAGAAGACACCGGCTCCAAAAAGAAAAAGAAGAGCCGGAAAAACAAAAAACGCAGCCGCCGGAAAACCATGGAGCCCCAACTTCAGGAAGAACCGCCTTCCATTGAAAGCACGCCTTTGGAACTAATGCCGGAAGGCTCCGAGCCCCCAGCAGCAGCAGCCGAACCCCCACAGAAACCTCTGGAAGAACCACCGGCACAACCCGCAGAACCCATGGTCGAGCCCCCTCAGGAACCGTCCCCCGAGCCGGTGAAAGAGGAAGAGCCTCCGGCCCAGGCATCGGTTGAAATTACTCCGGCAACACCTTCTGTATACGACTCCTCCGTTATGCCGCGCCCCCGCTCCACCACCGAAGAAGTGCTTATGGGCAACCGCCGCACCCCCACAGGTCAGGTTCCCAATGAAATGCAGGATTTCTTCACCGGTGAAGGTCATCTGAAGGATCTGGAAGATCAGGCGGGCATGGACTTCTCGGATATGGAAGACGGCACTGCCAAACCGGTTCACCACTACATGATTTATCTCGTCATTGTTGTGGTTACCGTGGCAGCCCTGCTTATCGGTATCTTTATGTTCGTCAGTGGCGAAAAAGAGCGCAAAGAAGCCCGCCGCAAGGAAGAGGCCGCTCAAAAAGCCCTGGGCATCAAAGCTGATACACCCAAAAAAGAAGAAACCGCCGAAGACCTTAAGGATGAAATGTTCAAATCCCTCAACGGTTCCATGGATGAACTGACCGTTGACGGAATGAAGCCCGAAAGCGTTGAAGCTGCGAAGGCACCTTCTCCGGAAGAAGCTCCGGTGGACCCGACCAAGGAACCGGCCCAGGCGGAACCGGTTAAGGAAGAGGCTAAGGCACCGGAACCCGCCAAAGAGGAACCGGTAAAAGAAGCGGTAGCACCTGCCCCGCCGGAACCCCCGAAACCGGAACCAAAAGCCGCGCCTCCTGCGGCAGCTCCGCCCAAGCCCGAGCCGAAAAAACAGGCGGCAGCTCCGAAAAAGCCTGCCCCCAAACCCAAGGCTAAAAAACCGGCAAAGAAAGCGGCTGCAAAAGCCAAACCCAAGGCAAAGAAACCCGCCGCCGCTGCCAAGCCGAAAGCTCCGGCCAAACCGGCTGCACCGAAAAAATCCAAGGCCCAGCAGGCCAAGGAACACTATGCAGCAGGTAACAAGCTTGTCATGGGTCGCCAGTTTGCACAAGCCGTTAAAGAATACCGGGCAGCCGTCAAGCTGAACCCCAGACTTGCCAGCGCCTACCGTGGACTCGGTGTCGCCTATGCATCCCTTGGCAACCGGGCCCAGGCCATCAAAAATTATAAAAAGTATCTGCAGCTTGCCCCCAATGCTCCAGATGCAGCCCAGGTACGGCAGATCATCGGACAGTGAGCATTTCGGGTATTCTCGACGCCCTGTTCCCCCCATTTTGCAGCAATTGCGACCGGCCACTTTCAAGTGGCCGGTCGTTTCGTATCTGCCAGGATTGCCTGCATACCCTTGAGTGGATCGAACATCCGGTCTGTCCCCGCTGCGGGCTTCCGGGTATCAGCAATCCGGAAAATTGCCCCGATTGCCGACACCTTCCCCCCAAAACAGCCTCCTTTGATACGGCGCGGTCCGCCTTCCCCTACCGCGGGTTGGCCCGGGACATGGTGCTTCGCCTGAAGTATGCCCGGGACCGGCATCTGGCCAAACCCCTTGGGGAACTGCTGGCCCGGACCGCCGGTGAGCTGTATCCTGCCGACGCTGCGCCGGTCATTATTCCGGTGCCCACCCATCTGCTGCGTATCATGGATCGTGGCTACAATCAGGCCCGCTTGCTGGCTGAATCCCTTGCAGACACCACCGGCTGGCAGATTGAACCTGAGATTTTGCACCGGCGCATCGGCCTGCGCTCGCAGGCAGGACTTGACCGCACAGGACGCCACAAGAACATCGGTCGCAGCATCACCCTTGCCCCGGACAAGGCTCAACGCCTGGCGGGCAGGCATATCCTTATAGTAGATGACGTCATGACCACCGGGGCAACCATGGCGGGTGCGGCGGCGGCCATACGCACCATACCGGTTTCAGGGATTCAATGCATCTCCGTATGCCGTTCCGCATTGCCGGATACATCCGGACGTATATGACAAACATGTCACAGCAGGTCAGCCATCCATGACACTCATGCCATAGCTTCTCAGAACAACCTGTCAATCCAACGCACCACAGATAACTTCCAAAACCTTAACCACCTGTTATCACCTGTTATTTTAGCACAGCCAAAATGTGGCACCATATTTGCATCATATATGCCCGTATTTGTGGACAGATAATGTGGCTCAGGAAAAACACTCATGTTGCGGATTGGAGTCCTGAAATGAGAGCACTTCCCGATGTACTGAAGGCAACGGCATTTTTTGTGGTATCGGTCTTTGCGGTGCTGGTATTGTTGTATGGCTGCGGGGCTTCCTCTGCAGATATGAACGCAGAAGCCCCCTCAATGGACGGTGATGTCCCCGACGGCGATTATCCCAACGACGACGGCGGCGATTACGACAGTAACCCCGGTGTGGTCGACGGCGATGCGGAGGAATACATTCCGCCGGAAGATGAAGTCCGCCTCATGAGCAGGCCAGTGATCGGTGACCGCTTTGTGTTTGTGCTCAACCGGCTGGCGGAAACCGTTGTGGCAATCGAGTCCTCCACCCTGAATATTCAGACCGTAACCGTGGGCCGTGAACCCCGCTTCGTCACTACCCTGCCCAACCGGGACGTGGCTCTGATTCTCAACACCGGTTCCGACGAACTGGCCATGCTGGATATGGAGCAGGACCGCCTGCTGATCTGGCCTTTGGCCGAGCGCAGCTTTGCCGGGTACAACGACATTGTGGTCAGTCCCAACGGACGCTTTGCCATTCTGTTCTTTAACCATCTGCGCATGGAACCCGGCGACGACCTGGGCGCGTTGCAGCAGGTTGCCATCCTTGATCTTTCGCAGATGGCGAACCTGAGCGAAGACGTCTCCCCCTTTGTGGTGCGTTCCGTGGGCCTGAATCCCGTCAGCGTGTTTTACAGCACCGACAACCGCCGGGCCTTTGTCACCACCGATTCAGGACTGACGGTCATCGATCTCTCCACCCCGGATTTTACCGTTATCCCCAACATTCCTCTGGAAGATCAGGCGGGCAGCAGCCGGGACCGCGAAGTCCTGATTACCCCCGACGGCCTCTTTGCCCTGGTGCGCCGCTTTGAATCCCAAAGCATTTCGCTGGTTGACCTGTACGAAGGAAACCGCCACAGCATTGATCTGGGCGCGACTCCCACGGATATGGACCTTGCCCCCGACGGCAAGCATGTCTATGTAGTGCTGCGGGGCGATGACCCCATGCTGGGTATCATTCCGGTGCCCAACGGCTTTGCGGATCAGGAGCAAATCGAGTGGCTTCCCCTTGATAACGGCGAAGGCCAGATAGTGCTGCCCACCACCGGCAACACTGCGGTGCTCTTTACCAACTCCGTATCCTCGGAGCAGGTAACCCTGCTGAATCTGGAAACCCGTGACATGGTGGTGCGTTACCTGAGCAAGGGCGTTGAGCAGGTGGTGATTTCGCCTTTGGGCGACCGCGCCCTGGTGATGCATACCAAATCCCCGGGAGATCCCAACCAGACCACGGACATCCACGAGCGCATCGACCGTTCCTACGGCTATTCCATCGTGAATCTCGCCAATGAAGCCGTGGTGCTGACCTTAAGCGATGCGGATCAGACCGAATGGGTGTTTACACCGGAAGAAGAAAAGCTCTACCTGCTGGTCACCAACGAAACCACGGTCAAACAGGTGCATATCGTCAATCTGTCAGACCCCATGGGCGCTCAGGTAAGCACCATTAACCTGGGTTCCGTGCCCCGGGATATCGGCGTTATGGCCGGTGTGCTGCGCACCTATGTATCTCAGGAACACACCGAAGGCCGCATCACGTTTCTTGACTGGGATGACGACGACATGATCACTGTCACCGGTTTTGAACTGAACAGCGAAATCGACTAACCCTGCGACAAAGCATACAAAGGAGCCAGACATGCGTTATCAGATTATCGTGCTTGTAATCCTTGTGTCCGTGGCAGGGGCATGCAGCGACATGCGGGACGACCTGCAGCAATCCGCTGATCTCACCGGCCCGGTTGCCCTGGCCGCCAATCTCTACTACCTTGCCCCGGGGCAGGAAACCCTTATCACCGTTGATGCAGCCAGCAACACCATCCGCCGCACCCTCATTTCCGATGATGCGGCGGCCATAATTCCGCTGCCGGATAAACAGCGGGCCTTTGTGGTGCATACCGCACAGCGGGCTCTGGGCATTATTGATGATGCGCTGGGCGCCGAGGCCGCCCTGCTGGAAGGTCTGCCCCAGAATTTCACCTCATACATTTTTGAGGATGATTCTTCCCGGGCCGTGGCGCTTTTGAACAATCCAGGCCATGAATGGAACCGGGAACAAATGCTCATTGATCCTCTGACCGCCGCCATCATTACCCTTGAGGAAGAACCCGCGGTTTCCCTCTTCCAGCTTAAAGAACGCGGCGATGTCCCCCTGCTGGCGAAATTCTCCCCCTCATTTATGCTTGCACCGGAAAACAGCAGCCTGCCTTCGGATGCAGCGGACGTCTTCCAGAGGCTGGTGGTGGTCGGCAACGAAACCCTGTGGATCCTCGATCCGGATCACCCGGAAGAAAGCCAGACCGCCCTGCACCTGCCCCTTTCGTCCCCCTATGGCCCCACCATTACCTTCTCCGCCAATATGGACGATGACGACACCATCAATGACAAGGAATACATCTTTGTGCATGACTCCTCACTGTCCGACCTCTTTGTTATCACCATGACCGAGGACGATGCCGGAAAAATAAACTTCAGCATCAACGAAATTCCCGTGGGCCGAAGCTGGGACACCTGGTTTTATGTGGATGACGACCGCCTCAAGGTTCTGGCGGTATCTTCCAGCGGTTTGAAGGTCATTGACGTGGCCTCCAGCGAAACCACCCCGGTGGCAGGCGCCATGGGCATGAGCATTACCCTGGAACAGGCCCCGGAAAGCGGTTATAGCGGTTTGTTTATCCCCATGACCGGCACCGGTGACGACAGAGTGCTGCTGCCCACGGATGCAGGCCTGCTGGTAATTGAGTTACCCTCGCTGGAACGCCGTGGAGACCGCAACATCACCACCATAGACTCCATTACCGGTTTTCCCTTTGACATGCGCCACAGCGCCGAAAGCGGCTTTGCCACCCTGTACTACAAAATGTACGGCTCCGGCAGCACCAACATTAAAATTGCTGACATGGAAGCCTGGGCCGACGGAGACCCCAAAGCCCTGCGCGGCCTGAGCACCGCAGGAAACATCTGCCATCTGACCCTTTCGGCATCAGGAGATATGCTGGGCATGATGGATGGCGAATTCTGCAACAGCGCCTACAACTATGACTATGAGTACGACTACGGATACTGGAACAGCTATCGAGTCAGCGGACGGCTGCTGATGTTCGATCCGCAGCAGCCCGCAACGGTCAACAGCGTCTCCGTAAGTCTTTCCTCCGGTCATATTTACGGTCCGGTGCTGTTGAAAACCGGCGACGGCTTACCGGTGTTTGCCGTGGCAGACCGCCTTGACCCCGCCGGATATGTTGTGCTCGTGGATTCCACCGATGGCACCGGAACCGTGTTCGATGGTTTCGGCCTTGCAAATCTTTTTGACTAAGGCAGGAGGCAACCATGACCCGTTATACCCTGATTATTGTCTTTGTTGCCGCCATGCTGATCCCGGCGCAGGCCTTTGCCCTTGGCGAATTGCGTATCGGTGGAGCAGTGCTGGTAAAACCAGGTGCCGAGCTTGATCCCGCATCGGAAAAGGATCTGCTTTCCGGACCCTATGTGGGGCTTGATTTTCAGCTTGTGGAACTCTACCGCGGCGGCCTGACCCTTGGCATGAACATAGAGGGCACCAGCGCCTCCAACACGGTGTACCAGCGCTATGACACCTCCCTGGAAACCCTCACCCTGCAGGCCATGGTAGGATACCGGCTGTGGATTACCGACTGGATGAGCCTGTGGGCAGGCGTTGGCGCAGGCGCGGACCGTGGTATCTTTGGTATCACCAACCGCCGTGAACTCTATGACGAAGAAAAGATCACCGACAAAAAATGGAACTGGAATGTTTCCGGCACTGCGGCCCTTACCCTGTATCTGCCCCAATCCCTGGTAAAATCATGGAAACCCTGGGACGACTTCAATTTTGGCCTGTCCTTTGAAGGCGGCTACATCTATCGTCCGGCCTTTGATTTCCGGGTGGCGGAAGTATTTGACAATCCCGACGATTCGCAGCTTTCCGTGTCGGAAACCGACATGGGTTCACTGGATCTTTCCGGCGGCTTTTTCAGAGTTGGTGTGGTGTGGGCGTTCTGATCTGAAATATGGATACAACGTGGCCCGGCATACTGCGTATGTCGGGCTTTTTTTTACCGGTTTGTGATTTCCGACTTGGGAACAATACGGCCCTTGTCATTCTGCACCAGATGATTGAGGGCGGCCTGCTCAAACATGTAGCGGGCAAAAATGGCTCCCATTTTGGGGATGTCGTTTTCGGAAAGCTCAGCGGAATTGGCGATGATATGGCGGAAGATGACCTCCCGGTCATGGTTTTCTTCCTTCACCAGCTTGCGAACCCGCTGGTCTATATCCGCGTCTTTCCGGGCGGTGTCGCAGGGATGGGCTCCCATGCGCCCGTCACGGCGTTCGGCCAGACAGGCCTGATTCTTCAGATCAATGATATCGTCACGGTTGTACTGCCGGTTCATGGCCGCACGGTAGGTGGCCCGCTCATCATCGGGAAGGGTTTCCATGGCCGGGCCATCGGAACGCACCGACGCCACCAGCACCAGCTCCCGCTCCAGCTCTGCAAAGGCCCCAAGAACCTGGGCTTCCAAAGCCGTCTGCTCATCAACGGTGATAAACTGAAAACTGAAGCATCCCGTCAACAGCAGCATGCCCGAGATCAGCATCAACACCGCCGGTTTTAGTATGTGCTTCATAGTTCGTCTTCCTGTGAACCGGTTAGTGCGCTTGCCCCGCCGCCGGAAGGTGTGGAAGTAGCCTCCCCGGTCTGTGTGGGCTGGGGTACATAACGCTTAAGTATTGCGGAGATACTATATCGCCGCAGGCGGAAGTTGTCGAGAATATTCTGGAGAATGCCCTCTATGACCGGGATGGATTCGATGTTAATATCCATGTTGAGATTCTGGTGTTCAAGCCAGATGGAAACCAGACTCACCTTGGGACGCAGCATGGATGCCATGGAAAGCAACTGCCGGTTCTTTTGAATCTTTGGGTCCGTGCCGGTGGGATCAAGGAACTGCAACAGCTTGTCCAACTGACTAAGACTGATCTCGGTAATATTGATCCGTCCGCCCACGTCACCGCTGTGCAAATCCACATCGGTTTCCATCAGAGCCGAAACCTCGGTATCCTTGCCAACATTTGTTTTACCCAGGGTCAGGTATCCAAGATTAACCCCGGAGGCCTGCAGGGAAAAGCGCAGTCGTGGCCGGGCCAGATCATCGCCCAAAAGCTGCACCGCAAGCTGGCCAATGATATCGCCGCCCAGCAAACCCAAATGCATCCGGTCAATACGAAAGACGTTATCCTTGTATCGCAGGTCCATATCAAGGCGATCCAGTTCCACATTGCGAATGAGTTTGTTGCCCTCAAATTCCCGCAATCCCGCTTTTTTCAACGTGACATTACGGCGATGGGAAGACCATTCCCGCAAAGGATCGTACAGGGTCTGTCCCCCCTGTTTACCCAAAATGGAGCTGGGGTCGGCGGTCAGCAGTTTAAATGCGGGCCGAATCTGCATTTTTTGGGAAAAGGGAATGGAGAGATTCAGATTATCAATAAAGACATGTTTTGATTTTGGCCCCTGTGCCTTTGCCAGCACCGCAGGGTCCGTCTCTTTACTGGTCATGCCTACCGCAAATTCCGTGGTGCCGATATCGCCCCTGACCAGCACCTCATCACCATGCAGGGCCAGCTCAAGATTGAAGTGTGCATTGCCCCTGATAATGGTGGGCCCGGGCAACTCAAGGGAATCTTCATTGTCCATGGAAAGATCAAGGTCGATATCCGCGTTGGGCTTTGAAGACATCTTAAAGGGTTTCCAGGAAAGAATCAGCGGATATACCGAGCCGGTAACCTTGTTGGTCAGCCCCAGAGAAGGGACATCCAGTCGCAGTGCCCTGAGGGTAATCTGGCGCATACCGTCGTTGCTGTCGATATCCAGCAACATCCGGTTGTCTTCCAGTTCAAAGGGCAGACGGTCACCGGTGTCAATGGAGCCGCCATTGAGGCGGAAGGTAAAGCGGGTGGAACCGGTGGGCGAATACCCCGCATCAAGGGTGGTGGTTGCTTTGATGGTTCCTTCAACACCCTCAATACTAATGGCCTGGGCCATGGAATCAATGGCAACCGCATTGATGGTGCCATCCAGGGACACAGCCCCCTTTGTGCCGCTCACCAGATTAAGAACCAAAGCCATCTCTTCGATGTAATTCTGCGCACCGGGTTTGCCCTGACGAAGCACATCCGCCCCAAGGGTAAGCGCCAGGGTCGCCTGATTGTCTATGGGAGCATATTTCCGCAAAGGCGCATCAATATCAAGCTTCAACGAAAGCCCGGCAATATCCGCCGGAACCGAGGCGTCCACCAGGCTGTCGGAGGTCAGGCCGATCTGCCCTTTAACCGACGATGGCGACACCGTGGCGTCAATCTCCAGCCCGGCTTCATTGATGCTTCGCGGACCGGCTACAATAGAGGGAAAGCCCCCGGTGCCGGTGACATGCAGTTTTGCAAGACGTCCCTTCACACCGATGCTCAGGTTTCCTTCTGTAACCCGCAGTTCCGCCGAGGGCAGGGACACATCCAGCTTTTTGCCGTCAAGCTGCGCCGTGAGATTCAGCGGCAGGGCAAATATATCCGGGGTCTTTTGCAGCGCATCGGCGGGCAGCTTGGCAAGAGCTTTTTTTGCCGCAGGAACATACTGTTCCACCGAGTCGCGCATATCCTTCGGCAACATGGTTAAAAAACGCTTCCAGGGCAGTTTCCAGCCTGCGGTGGCCTTTAATGCCAGGGAGCCTTTGGCCTTAAAGCCTTTGGGCAAAGAAGCCGCGATATCAGATGGCAGAGCCTTTAACACGGAAGCAATGGGACCGGTTTTGACCGAAAGCTTTACGCGTCCTATACGCCCGAGTTCCTCTGCCGTGGCGGACACATCAAGGTTGACCAGTTTTCCCACCTTGCCCGTCAGATGCAGTTGTTCCAGCATACCGCCGGAGGCATCGGCCTTTGAGGAAATATCCAGTTTTACCGGCAGGGTAAATCCCGCAGCTTTCAAGGTTTTGACCTTTAAGCCAAGGCCAAGCTCTGCCCGGGGCGTTTGCAAGCCAAGCAGATCAACGTCCAGCGACAGATCAAGCCCTTTGACCGAAGCCCCGGGAAAGGTGCCGCCATCAAGGTTGAAGCTGCCGCTGAGCTGATAAGCGCCCCCGGCCTCAGGTGCATCGGGATTCAGATTCAGGGTAAGCTGGCCATCGAAATTGCGCACATCAATGTTTGTTTCCGGCAATGTCGCGCTAACCTTGCGCAGCCCGATAATCACGCTTCCGGCGGGAAGCCGCTTGTCATCCAGATCGGATTGCTGTGCATCAAGGCTGGTTTTCTCAAGACCCACCCGGCCCTTGAGCGCGATATCCTTCACAAACAGGGCGGCCAGGGGCTGTACCGAAGCCAGATCAAGGCCAAGGGTTTTCACGGCCAAAGAAACCGCCGGGTTATTGAACAGCCGGGTCACGGTAGCCGAGGCATCCGCCACAACCGCATCGTTGAGTTTGATAACCAGCGCTTCAACGCTGCCGGTATCCTTTGCCCGGTCGGCCTGCGCCCGTATGTTCAGGTCAAGGCTCGTCTCCGGCAGATCAGCGCCGTCCCGTTTCCCCTTGAGTTTCAGGGGAATATGAATGGCCGCAGTCCCGGCGGTCAGATCTTTTTG
>Ga0070728_10002834_pt1 | contig 20427 bp, 12 predicted proteins | sample tdDd471_FD_66723 | JGI IMG/M metagenome (GOLD analysis project Ga0070728, IMG submission 66723) | Marine sediment microbial communities from the Atlantic coast under amendment with organic carbon and nitrate - tdDd47.1 | ecosystem: Environmental > Aquatic > Marine > Coastal > Sediment | place... | reverse complement strand
ATGCCTTGGTATTAGCAAGTTAACATTTTCTTTAATAGATGTTGCTAACTCTTCTTTATTATCTTTATATTCATCTAATATCTCTTTAAAAGTAGGATAGTGGACATTCTCAATTAATCCCAATTCTTCAGCGTCCAGCCCTAATGGCTTTAAGTAAACATCAGGATCTACAAATCTATTACCTAATATTTTTACAACGCTGCTTTCTAGTGCAACAGCAACTGATCTTGTACCTGAATTCTGGATTCTTAAAGCGATATCTGAATAGATTTTTTCGCCTTTTTTAATTAGCACTTCACCAGTATCTTCATTGACAACATCTTCTGCTGCAATCTTACCTGTAATTCTATCTGTCAGTGAAAGCTTTACATTAAACTTATATCTACCTACTCTTGCTAAATCATATCTTCTATCGTCAAAGAATAATGAGTTAATAAGTGAAGTTGCAGATTCTACTGCTGGCGGTTCACCTGGGCGAAGGCGTTTGTATATCTCTACCAAACCTTCTTCTTTTGTTTTAGCATTGTCTTTTGCAATCGTTGCTAAAATCCTTGGATCTTCACCTACAAGCTCAGTAATTTGAGCGTCTGTACCATAATCCAAAGCACGCAAAATAACAGTAGCAGGTTGCTTTCTAGTTCTATCTACTCTTATCCACATAATGCTGTTTGCATCGCTTTCAAATTCTAGCCATGCACCGCGATTTGGAATTACAGTTGAAGTAAATAAAGGATTACCATTTTTGTCAATACCACTTCCGTATATAACTCCTGGAGATCTGACAAGCTGTGATACAATTACCCTCTCGGCACCATTTATAATAAATGTGCCTGTTTCAGTCATTAAAGGAAACTCACCCATAAATACTTCTGATTCTTTTATTTCGCCAGTTTCTCTATTGATCAACCGAACCTTCATACGTAATGGAGCAGAATATGTTACGTCTCTTTCTTTACATTCTGCTACAGTGTACTTTGGTTCCTTGTCAATAGCGTAATCAATTAGTTCCAGCGTTAAAGTGTCAGAGTAATCATTAATAGGAGAAATGTCCTTTAGTACTTCACGAAGACCTTTTTCCAAAAATTGAGCATATGACTTTTTCTGAATGTCGATTAAGTCTGGCATTTCCAGCACTTCTTTAATGCTGGCAAATGTTCTGCGTGTTCTTTGTCCTGATGGTATTTCGTGAACCTTCACCTTATGCGTCATTAAAATTTCACACCCTTTTTATAAAAAATTGTTGAATAATTCGCTATTTTAAGTTATTATACTAAAACAGATAGAAACAAATATTTTACTTGTTTTTCACTTTTACAAATACAAAAAAATTTATTATGACACCCAACTTCATACTCGTAAAAGAGCATAAAACACCCTACCCAAGACCGTTTCTTGAGTTAGGCTAAAATGCTCTGCTTATAATATTCTAACGCAATTTTAAATTATATCAAAATCACTATTACTAGTCAAGAATTATTTTACTATGTAAATAAGTTCTTTTCTTGTACAATAATACATATTGATTATATATATTGTATTATTTTATCATAATCTCGCTTATTTATATTACTACTATTATTATTTAACTAAGATTTTACCTTAAAATAATCTTAATTATATACATGCTTATTCAATAACATTTATATTATAACCTTGTAGTTTATCATAGCTATCTTCTGATATTACTATTACTATATTATTATTCTTGTCAATTTCTACCTTATCTATTCCATATAAACTTATAGCTAAGGCAATTAGTAAACACTGTTTAATTATTAACTCCTACTCAAAAGTAAAAACATGAACTATAGGTCTATCTTCATCTGCAAACAACTCAAGTATGTATAATCTATTGTTTATATTGTCATATGCAACGCCTCCTAGGTACTGCATATCGGTTTCATCTCTTTCTGCATTCATATACTCACTTATATCTATAAACTCATATGGTTGAATTTCAAAAGGATTAATTTCTCCATTATAAACTTTAATAGCATCTCTAGTATGATACAGTGCAATACATGCTCTAAAATCATTACTCCACCATCCACGTTCATCATAGGGATATTCAGGTACATCAGGGTATACTGTGTTTTCATCTCCATCAGTAGGGTATACAACACCGTTTGAAAACCCATACCATGTATACCCATAGCTATGAGTTCCAGCAAATATTATTGAATCACCTGTATCACAGGACACAAATGCACCACCAGTCCATGAATCAGCATGGGCGTAATCACTCATCTTTGAGCCATCATCTCCATTATAAGAGTCTTGATATTTTATTATAGGAATTGCTTGTATGCTTTGATTGCTCTTAGCATTAATAATATCCTGGCTTGATACAGCAAATAAAGAAGGTCCCATTCCGCTCCATCCTCCATCGCGGAATCTGCCTGTTAATAGATCATTGCCTCCAAAAGAATCAACATATACTTTAGGAATTGAAAACATATAATCATTAGTGGAATATAGATAGTCTCCAGTAGCACAGACCTTGTCAGCTTTTGACAGATTTAATTCCGTATACCCATGAGTCCCTAATTTGGTATCTTCCTCATAATGTTGTCCAAAGCAAAAGAATAGACTATCATCTACAACTTCTAGTCCAACACGAGGTATCTCCATAGTCCACTTATTAAATAAGTTTCCTTTTATGTTTTTAAAGTCATTTATTATCTGTGCTTTATTTAAATCATATTTATCTTTTGAAACTATTGCTTCTGGTATAGTTATTTCAGCAACATTTGCATACCAATTATGTCCTGTTATAAAAAGTGAATTGTTATTTGCATTGTAACATATAGCTTCCCCTCCATAGGAGAACATTTCTTGCTCACTCATTCCATCATTAGGCAATAAAAATGCACCTAAATAACTCAAACTATTAGCTGCTAAAGTATTTTCTGAAAAGGAGTCATTATAACTATATGCTTCTTCAATTCTGCTAGTTTCATTTTCTTCTATTGTATTGTTTGTATTGGAATTGTTGATATCATGATTACATGAAACCAATGTCATTGCTATCAGTATAAAAAGTATATATTTATATATATTCTTATCTCTAATCATTTATATCCCATGCTATATTTATAGTCGTTTTATTCTTCAGTTAATTTATGCTAATAGAGTAATTATATCACAAACATTTGTAATTGTAATATAAAAATAAGTATAATATTGTAATATTTTCTCATATAATGTACAAAATTAAAAGTCACGGGCATAAACACATGACTTTATCATTTAATCTTGTCTTATAATATCTATTTCATAACTTACTATTCCAATATATTCTCCTGTATCAGGGTCAAAATCGCTTTCATCATTATAATAGTAAGCAAATGTTTTTAGTTTAATATCGCTTACTTCTTTTATTTTTACTCCAGGTGTTAGCTTAAATGAGTATAACATTGTCTCATCATTCATATCTTCATCATCCAAATGAGTGTACCAGCCTCCTGTGTACTGTTGAACGGAATCATAAAGATATACTTCCAAGTATTCGGCGTGTGTTATATCACTCGGTTTCTTAATAGTGATTATAAACTCTTCACCCGTAAATAAAGTATAGCTTAAACAATAGCCAATTTTGTAATCCTCTGCATTAGGATATGAAAACCAACTATCAACCAACATTTCCCTATATCCCATATAATTTAATACTTCATCATTTGATGCAAATGTGTTAAAGAACCCAATATCTACACCTCTTCGCCACTTACCATTATATTGTGTTATCAAAACTCTATCATTGGAAACTTTTTGATAAATACCAACTACACTTGGACCGCTCCGTGGAGTTGGAGTTGGAACTGCTGTTGGTTCTATAGTTGGAGTAGGGGTAGTAATCGGTTCTGGAGTATCAGTTGGAATAGGGGTTATATATTCAGTGATAGCAGGTGTTGGTTCTTCTTTAACTTTTACATTACAGGATGAAATAATCAATATGGATAAAAATACAGCTAATACTAATGTTGATGTTATAATTATGACAAATCCAGCTTTTGATTTTTCTGTTCTCATTATTCTTCCCCATTTATATCTGTATATATTAATGTAGTAAATTTTATCACATTAGATGGTTGACTGCAAATATGCATGTAGTATAATACCATAAACATCAATAAGCTAGTAATTTATAAGAAAATAAATATTAAATATCTATATATATAATGACTACTTTCTAAAAAAGCAATTTATGGTAAAATATAATCATAGATATAAATTATTTGATTACCAGTAGGTAACAGGGGGAAGATAATAGAATGAACACAGTATTTAATGATGTACAAAAGCTAAAAGAAAAATATAAATTAAAGTGGGATAGCATAGATACTGATATTACAATGCTAAAGCAATATTCATTTTGGGAAAAGAGAGCAATACAAAAGCAGATAAATGCATCTATTAACGATCTGTTAATAAGAATGGACGAAATACCCTCTGATGATAAATCCAGACAAGAATGGAAGAATAGTTTAAAAACTATTGTAAGGCAGCATGCGAAACTATTTCTAAACATCCAAAATGATGAACTTGAAAACATAATGATAACTGGTTTTACAGACGTAGCAGAAGCTTTTATAGATAAAGCAAGAGAGTTTGACAAAGCATGTACGGTAACTGATATCGTTCAAGCCATACGTAATGTTTGGATTATGAATATAATCCAAGCTATTGCAAACAAGAAGATTGAGCATACTAAGTCAGTATTCGCATACAGCATGCTATATCCCTGTACTGATAATTTTCTTGACAATCCTGATATAACATCTGATGATAAAAGAAAGTTTAACAATAGATTAAGAAAGAGGTTGGAAGGCAATGATATTCAACCTGAAAGTGAGCATGAAAAGCAAATTTATGATTTAATCTGTATGATAGAATCCCAATATAATAGAGATAAATATCCTAAAGTGATTGAAAGCATAATATCTATCCACACGGGTCAGTGTAAAAGCTTAGAGCAACAGGATAATATAGCCAGTTCAAACGAGAGCGCTATTCTCGATATAAGTATTGAAAAGGGCGGTACATCTGTACTGGCAGATGCTTATTTAGTTTGTGGAGATCTAGATGAAAAGTTATCTGATTTAATGTTTGGCTTTGGTTTTGTTTTGCAATTAATAGATGATTTACAGGATGCAATAGAAGACTATGAAAATAACCATATGACCATTTTCTCTAGAAATGTAAATAAGACAAAATTAGATAATTTAACAAACAAATTAATAGCTTTTACTTTGAAAGGTCTGGATTTAGAAAACTATAAAGAGTCTCCATATATACTTGATATTAAAAAGTTAATAATAGATAATACACTATTACTAGTTTTCGAGGCTGTGTGGGCTAATAGAAAGCTATACACAAAAAAGTATAAAAGAAATCATCAAAAATATACACCATTCAACTATAGCTATTTGCATAGGAAGATGAAAAGGGTAAAAAAGAAACTTAAGAAACTTGAAGGTTTAATGTAATCAAATTTTTACTTTATGCAAATCGCAATGTATTGCTGTATCTACTTAACTAAATAATTCATCCACTTACCGCTTTTTATTCTCCTTAAAGTGGGGATAACCTTAACCAGCTCATATCCTATTACTAATGTGAAAATTACTGTTATTGATGGTAAAAGTGTCTTTGCGTAAACATAGCAAATAAGTAATATTATCCACAAAGGTATTACATCCCATAGCATTACAAATGTAGTATCTCCTCCAGCTCGTAATACACCACCTGTCAATATCTTTATAGGACCTCTTATCAGTATAAATACTGAGAATAAAATCAAATAAATATTTGCTGTATCTTTTGCTGTTGTGGATACATCAAACAAAGACAATATAGAGGGTCTTAAAACTATAAGTACTGAAGCAAGAATCACGGCAACTACGCTTCCTGTTGCTATAAACTTATAAGCATATCTTTTTGCTTTGTCATATTCTTTTGCTCCAATTAACTTACCTACAGAAACAGATGCTGCAGCACATAAGCTCCAGAAAAATATCCATATTAAATTTTCAACTGTCCTTGCAATGTTTGCACCAGCAACAATTTCTGTTCCTATATGCCCTAAGATTGAAAAAACTAATGCTGCGCCTACACCATATAAAGTTTCATTAATGAAAACTATACCCGATGTTTTTGCAAACCTTTTAAAAAATGTAAAGTTAATTTTAAATGCAGAAAATGATTTTATGGCTACAGGCATTTGTTTAGCATATATTATTATTATAAGCAAAACCACCTGAACATATCTTGCAATATTTGTAGCTATAGCCGCTCCCACTATGCCTAGTTGTGGAAAGATCCAAATTCCGAATATTAGTAAATAGTTTAAAACTACATTTATAAACAAAGCTAGAAAAACTGAATAAACACTATATTTAACCATATCAATAGAGCGTAGAGCATAACCCAAAAATAAAGATATGGACATTGGCAGATATGACAAGCTAACTATCTTAAGGTATTTACTACCTTCATATATAACTAGACTATCATTTGAAAAAATTGATAAAACTTTCTCTGGCATAAAATATATAAATATAGTTCCTATCAAGATCGTAGGAACTATTATAATTAATCCAAACGCCATACTTCTATGCAGCCCGCCTATATCTTTTTTACCCCAGTACTGAGTCATAAAGATGGCTACACCACTTGCTACGCCCAACATTATAAGGTTGAAAATAAAAAACATCTGATTGGACAATCCAACAGATGCTACAGCTACGTCTCCAAGTTTTCCTACCATTACTGAATCTATAAGATTCACCAGTGCACTCACAAAATACTGTGCTGTAATGGGAATGCATATTGATATAAGCATTCTAACAAACTCTTTATTCTCATTACTATTAATAAGTTTTATTACATTATTCTTCATAGAAATCAAGTATATATAATATTTAATATATAGTCAATAATTTACATCTATATTGTTTAAAATTATATGTTTATGTTATAATTTAGTAATAGTTGAATGAACTACAAAGGAGAAGTGCTATGCAGGAAGATCACACTTTTATAGATAAAAAGAAAAAATCATCAGGATTATTTATTGGTGGTTTAGTTTTAATGTTAGCTGCAATCATTATACTTGCCGTTTTTGCAGTAATGCCACAAATAAAATATAAACAAGCTGAGAACTTATTAAATAATCAAGAATACAAGCGAGCAGTTAGATTGTTTGAGGATTTAGAGGACTATAAAGACAGCGAAGATAAATCTAATGAAGCTTTGTATAAGTATGCAGAACACCTTAGGACAGAAGGCAATTATGATGAAGCCATTGAGCTATTTACTGAGCTTGATAAATATAAAGATAGCGACGAGCAGCTTATTGAAACAAAATATCTTCAAGCCATCCATTTTAGAGATAATGGTGATTATAACGAATCCATTAACATTTTTGATGAATTAAAAGATTATAAAAATAGTGCAGAGCAAATAAAAGAAACCTATTATATGCAAGCTATCAGTTTAAAAGATAGCAAAAACTATGATGATGCAATCTCACTGTTAGTAGAGTTAGGTGATTATAAAGATTCATCAGAAATAATATTATCCTGCACATATCAACAAGCTATTGTTAAACAATCTGACGGTGATTATGATAGTGCGCTAAATTTATTTAATGAGCTAGGTGATTACCAAGATAGTAAAGAATTAATAAAAGAATGTAACTATCAAAAAGCAATCCAACTACATGAAACAGATGATTATGCGAGTGCAATTACTATACTAAATGAACTGGGAGATTACAAAGTTTCCTCTGAGTTACTAAATGAATGTAAATACCAATATACAATATCTATTGCAGATAATGGTGATTATAGAAATGCTGTACGTATTCTTTATGATTTAAATTTGATGGATTATAAAGATTCAAAAAAGCTTTATTTTGAATATATGGTTTTACTGAGCAGGAAAACCATTTTACTGAATAGTATATATACAATTGGAATAAAAAATGATGGTACTATAATAACAATAGAGGAATCTAATCGTTATACAGAAGACCTTAAGCAGTGGACTGATATCGTTGCCATCTCTGCAGGTCATTTTGCAGGTCTTTGTAACATTTATGGACTAAAACCAGATGGTACAGTTGTTGCTGTTGGTCCAAATACTTCTGGTCAATTAAATGTAGATAAATGGACGAATATAGTATCAATTTCATCTAATCTTAATCATGCTATTGGACTAAAAATGGACGGTACTGTTGTTGCTGTAGGAAGCAACGAACACAATGAGTGCGAAGTCGAAGATTGGAAAGACATTGTTGTTATACAGGCTACTGCCACTAGAACTGTTGGACTTAAATCTGATGGTACTGTTGTAATAACCGGTAATAATGATTATATACGTAATGATGTTGAGAACTGGGAAGATATCATTTGTATTAATGCAAATAGCGATTTCATTATTGGTTTAAAGAGCGATGGTACTGTCGTTGCCACTGGTGAGCCTTATCGCGATACTACTATTATAGACACTTGGAGTGATATAATTGCTACATCAGGTGGAGCTAAACATATGGTAGGCTTAAAAGCTGATGGCACTGTAGTGTCAGCAGCTAATGGTGAGCTTGGTCAAAAAGAAGTTGTCAAATGGAAGGATATTGTGCATGTGCAAAGATATGGAGAAAATGTTTTAGGAATTAAATCTGATGGCACTGTTGTTGCTACTGGCAATTATCTTGATAATTACAATACAAAAGATTTTAGTGAGATAATAGATATAAAGAATACATTGTTTGGTACTGTAGGTGTAAAAACTGATGGTAGTATTGTTCGCATTGGAGATTACAGCGAACACTATCAATCCTGTACTTGGGCGCTTGATATGGAAAATTGGACAGATCTAAAACTTCCAAAAAGAAGATATTTACTAGCTCCTGTTCAATAAATTAATAGAATTAAACCTTAGCATATAAATTAAATATTACTACACTAACTCAAAACAGCCCATAGGGGTTGTTTTATTTTATCCTGTAAGTTTATTGCAACATTTATTGTAGCACATCTTTATTAATGTTATAATTTACTAATAGTTGAATGAACTACAAAGGAGAAGTGCTATGCAGGAAGATCACACTCTCATAGATAAAAAGAAAAAATCAACAGGCTTATTTATTGGCGGGTTAGTTCTAATAATAGTAGCAATAACAGTTTTAGTAGTTTTTGCAGTAATGCCTCAGATAAAATATAGACAAGCTGAGAACTTATTAAATAATCAAGAATACAAAAGAGCAGTTAGATTATTTGATAATCTAGAAGACTATAAAGACAGTGAAGATAAATCTAATGAAGCTTTGTATGAGTTTGCAGAACACCTTAGGTCAGAAGGCAATTATGACGAAGCTATTGAATTGTTTAGCGAACTAGGTAAATACGATGACAGCAACAAACAATTAGTAGAAACAAAATACCTTCAAGCCATCCATTTTAGAGATAACAGTAACTATAATGAATCCATTAGACTTTTTAATGAATTAAAAGATTATAAAGACTGTAAAGAGCAAATAGAAGAAACCTATTACATGCAGGCTATCAGCTTAAAAGCTAGCAAAAACTATGATGATGCAATCTCACTGTTAGTAGAGTTAGGTGATTATAAAGATTCATCAGAAATGATATTATCATGTAAATATCAACAAGCTATTGTTAAACAGTCTGATGGTGATTATGATAGCGCACTTAAATTGTTTAATGAGCTTGGTGATTACCAAGATAGCAAAGAATTAATAAAAGAGTGTAAGTACCAAAAAGCAATTGATTTACAAAAAGATGGCGACTATATTAATTCTATCACTTTGTTTGAGGAATTAGGAGAATATAAAGATTGCTCAGAGCAAATAACAGAATGTGAGTATCAATACGCTATTTCTATAGCTGAAATAGGTGACTATAGAAATGCTGTTCGTATATTATATAGTTTAAATCTATCAAATTATAAGGATTCAAAAAAGCTATATTTTGAATATGTGGTTGAACTAAATAAAGATACTTTCTTATCACGTTCCTCTAGTGTAATTGCCGTAAAAAATGATGGTGATATAGTTTATGTTGCTAATCCAATATTTGAAGATTATCGTATATCAGCTATAGATAAATGGAGAGATATTTTACATGTTCAAGAGGATGTAAATCTTTTTGGTTTAAAATCTGATGGTACAGTAGTTGCATACGGACAAAATGCCTGTGGTCAACTAAAAGTAAGCAAATGGACTGATATTGTATATGTATCATCTGGTCAAAGTCATACTATTGGCCTAAAGTCTGATGGCACTTGTGTTGCTACCGGTAGGAATAACGTTAATCAATGTGAAGTAGCTAGTTGGAAAGATATAGTCTCTATTGAAGCTCGCCATACTAGAACAGTTGGATTAAAATCTGATGGAACAGTGCTTGCAACTGGGCAAAATATATATGGACGTAATAATGTTGAAGATTGGGAAAATATTTTATCTATCAAAGTAGGTGTTCACCATACAATAGGTATAAAGTGCGATGGTACTGTTGTTGCTGCCGGAAACAACGACATGGGGCAATGTAATGTAGGTGACTGGAGTGATATTTTAGATGTTGTAGTAGGCTATAACTTTACTGTAGGATTAAAGTCCGATGGCACTGTAGTTGCTACTGGTGATAATCAACACGGTCAATGCAATGTTGATGACTGGAAAGGTATTGTTCATGTAGAAACAGGTTATGCATATACAGCAGGAATTAGATCCGATGGTACCGTTGTCACTACGGAAAATGATTATATTAGCCAATCAGATATAGATAATTGGAGTAATGTCGTAGAAATTATTCCTAGTTATAGACGTTTAATAGGATTAAGAACAGATGGAACTACATTTAGGGTAAATAATGATGTATTTTGTGGCCTCGACTGGGATTCTGTTATCGAAGAATGGACAGATATTATGCTTCCAAAACGCAAATATTTTCTTCCTCAGTATTTACCAAAATATAAATAATATAGTATTCATTTAGAGTATATTTAAAATATACTCTATTATTATACTTGACTTTAAATGAATGTTCATTTATTATAGATATATACAAAATGAACTTCAGGAATATATAATGAGAAAAAAAGACGATGAAAAGCGAAATAATATAAAAAAAGCCGTTGTTGAAATAATATTGCAGCAAGGCATGCATGGAGCTTCCATCTCTAAAATAGCAAAATCAGCAGGAGTATCTCCAGCTACAGTATATATTTATTACGAAAACAAGGATGAAATGCTAAGGGATATATACAATGAGTACGCAGAAAACATTTTTTCTCATTTACTGCATCAGCTAAATTCATCAATGTCAGGGGAAGACTTTATTGACATACTCATTAGAGAGTATTATGACTATATTACTCATCACGAGGAAATTTATCACTTTGTTGAACAATTTGATTTTTGCCCTACTTTAAAAAAGGGATGTCATAACCTATCTGGCCCAGATAAGTTGGATGAAATGTTGATTCAATATATCAACCACGGCATAATAAATAATTATGACACTAAAAACATATGGGGAATGCTTTTTTATCCTGTAAAGGCAATAGCAAACAAACCATGTGCCTATCAAAAATCTCCTGAAGAACAATTGGACGAGATGATAATGATTATTCAAAAAGCGTTGCTTAGATAAATATCATCAGCAAAGTGAGGTAAAACTCACTTAAAAAATATTTAATAATAAATGAACATTCGTTTAAAAACTATGTTGAGACTGAAGAAAAACTTAGAAAGTGAAAGATATTACATTTCAAGGTAGCTGGTTTTTCAACAGTCTGTGTAAATGAACATTCATTTAAACATAACGTTTAGATAATGAGTTTCATTTATGGGTATCTCACAGAAAGGATTGAGGATATGATTATACCTATTTACGATTTAGCACTATTACCAAACATGAACTATGCCATGAAAATTAAAAACGTAGACAAAAGAGAATTACACGACAAAATAGAAAATGGAGAAATCTTTGTCGCTTTGCCTCTAAAAGATAAAACAAAAGCTCCATTTAACACAAATGATTTTTACAAGATTGGTGCAATGCTTCGTATCAACGAGACTAAAACTGTTTCTGATGGAGTTTCTATTGCAGTAGAAATCACAAGTTTTGCACAAGTTACTAACATTAATTACGAAGGTAGTGACCTAGTTGGTGATGTTAAGAAAATTGATGACAATGTAGATATTGACACAACCGAGCAAAAAGAGATGCTCAAATACATAAAAGATATTTCTAACGAAATAGCTTCTCGTATGAGTAACATAGACGAAATACTTAAAGTGGTCAATAAATTTGATGATTTAAATAAATTAATGGGGTTTGTAACCCAAGGTATGCAAATAACTAATGCAGAAAAATACAAGCTAATGGAAACTCTTTCATTAAAAGAGCGTACACTAATCTTTATTGACTATCTAATGCGCTTTAAGGAAGCTATTCAGATTCAAGTTGAATTAGCAGAGTATTTCTCTAAAAAAGCAAACAAAAACTACAGAGAAGCTGCATTACGCGAACAACTAAGAATAATTCAAGACGAACTTAGCGAAAGTCAACCTTCTAGCAAGAAAGATAAAAAAGACTACAGAACTAGAGTAGAAGAGTCTGATATGCCAGAGGATGTAAAGTCTGTCGTCCTAGAAGAAGTTGATAAGTTTGAAAATATGCAGCCTGCTAGTTCAGACTATAATGTAATAAGAAATTACCTAGACTTTGTACTTGCACTGCCTTGGACAGCAGATGATAATGAGAACATTTCTATAACTGAAGCAAGAAGGGTGCTTAACGAGCATCACTATGGTCTTGATAAAGTAAAGGATAGAATCATACAACATTTAGCTGTTATGCAGCTTAAAAAGGATAAGAAAGGCTCAATTCTATTATTAGTAGGTCCTCCAGGAACAGGCAAAACAAGCCTAGGAAAGAGCATTGCAGCTGCAATGAACAGAGAATATGTAAGAATTAGCCTCGGCGGTGTAAGGGATGAAGCACAAATTAGAGGACATAGAAGAACTTACGTAGGTGCATTGCCAGGGCGTATTTTAAAAGCTATGAAAAATGCAGGCACAACAAACCCAGTAATGGTACTTGATGAAGTAGACAAGCTTATGGTTGGCTACAGTGGTGACCCTGCTAGTGCATTGCTAGAGGTATTAGACCCTGAGCAAAACAATACATTCACGGATAACTATCTAGATATCCCATATGATTTATCCAATGTATTCTTTGTAACAACAGCTAACTCTATAGATTCTATACCTAGACCACTGCTTGATAGAATGGAAGTAATTCAAATCTCTAGCTATACATCAACAGAGAAGTTTAACATTGCAAAAGAACATCTAATAAGAAAATCTCTAGAAGAACATGGATTAACTAAAGATGACTTGAAAATCGAAGATGCTACTTTAAATAAAATTATCTCTGATTACACAATGGAAGCAGGTGTTAGAGGACTTAAAAAACAACTAGATACTCTATCAAGAATTACTGCAGAGAAAGTTGTGGAAAATTCAAAAGAAAAGCCATATGTAATAACTGCTGATGATTTAGCAGATATGCTAGGAAGAAAAGTATCGAGACATGAAAAAGCACTAGAAAGCAATGTTCCAGGAGTAGTAACAGGCCTTGCATGGACTCCAGTAGGCGGAGAAATACTGTTTATTGAAGCTACAGATATCCCTGGAAAGGGTGGCATTACTCTTACAGGTAAATTAGGTGACGTAATGCAGGAATCTGCAAAAATAGCTTTAAGCTTAATAAAATCTCGCTTGCCAGTAAATGCAGTTTCCTTTAAGGAGAAGGATATCCATATCCATGTACCATCTGGTGCAGTACCTAAGGACGGTCCTTCTGCAGGGATAGCATTGTTTACTGCTTTAGCCTCATTAGTAACAGGCATACCTGTAAATGGCAAAATTGCAATGACTGGTGAAGTATCACTAAGAGGTGTAGTAATGCCAATTGGCGGGTTAAAAGAAAAACTAATTGCTGCACACAGAGCAGGCATTAAAAAAGCTTTAATTCCTATTGATAATGAAGCTGACTTAAAAGATGTACCAGAGGAAGTCAAAAATGATCTTGAAATACTTCCTGTATCAACCATTGAAGATGTACTAAAAGAAACATTAAATATACGCCTTCCAAAGATGGATGCAGTGTCTTGGATAGATAAAGACGACATGGGAAAATTCTTCCTTCCAAAATAAATAGCCTCATTGTTAACACTTTAATAAGGAACAGATGTATTCTGTTCCTTTTGCTTTACAAGTGGCTCTTGTTTTAATTGTGTATATTGGCACTTTTCAGAGCCAATTATTTTTGATATTATAATTAAGGGTAAGTAAGGAGGTAATGTATGTTCATTGAGATAAATAGAAACAGTAAGATTTCAATAAAGAAACAATTATATGATGCACTTACTTACAAAATATTAAATAAAGAGCTAAAGCATGGACAAAAGATGCCATCATCTAGGCAACTTTCATCACAACTTAGCATAGCACGTAACACTGTAACAGAAATATATGACCAATTAGTTGCAGAAGCTTATCTAAAGACACAGCAAGGAAAAGGTACTTTCGTGGCCAAAGTTGGTCATTGCAAATTATGTTGTGATGATTCATGTGATAAAAAAGAAGACCATGCAAGCTTAAAAGAAGATTGCATCAATCTAATTGCAGGAAAGCCAGATTTGAGTAGCTTCCCAATAAAATCATGGCAAAGTGCTTTTAGAAATGTATTTGAAAAGGATAGTATGTCTTTATATGATTATGGAGATATGATAGGTTATAAACCATTAAGAAAATCATTAGTAAAATATCTAAAATACCACAAGGGAATTTACTGTGGCTATGAGCAGATAATAATTACTAACGGTACAAAAGATGCTCTTAGATTGATAGGATTAAGCTTAAAAGATAAGTTTAGTAATATAGTTATTGAGTCTCCATGTGTAGACTTTGCTGAAAGTGTTTTTAAATCCTGCAAATACAATATTATTTCAGCTCACGCAGATAAACAAGGAATAATAGTAAATAACCTTAATACAACTACTGCATCTTTAATGTATGTATCACCGGCACATCAATTTCCTCTAGGGGGTACTCTACCCATTTCCAGAAGACAAAAACTAGTGGAATTTGTAACTACATATAATCACATTATATTAGAAGATGATTATGACAGTGAATTCAGATACAAAGGTGCCCCTGTAAATTCACTGTATCAACTTTGTTCAGATAATGTTATTCACTTAGGCACTTTCAGCAAGACATTATGTCCATCTATGCGCCTTGGATATATTGTTATTCCTCAACATCTAGTATCTGATTTTGAAGGCTATAGGTATTCTGCAGGTAATCCTCCAAATACTATTAACCAAGCTATACTTAGCGAGTTAATCATAAATGGTTTTTACGAAAATCATATTTATAAAATGACTAAGGTATATAAAACAAAAATGAAACTAATCTCTCAAAAACTACATGTATCATTTGGAAATAATATAGAGATTAATGGCTGCGCACTAGGTCTTCATATATCTGTAGAATTTAAAAACGTAGTCTTTACAGAAAATGATAAATCTATATTTATAGAAGAAGGCATAGAAGTGGATTTGCTAAAAGACTACTATTGGGATAGAAATCAAGATAAATGTAATACTTTAATACTAGGCTTTGGTCATCTTAATCTAGACGATATAGAAGAAGCTGTAAATAGGCTTGTAAAAGCTATTGACATAAAATCTAAAAGCTAAAGGAGATAAATATGCAATATAGGGAATTTGGTAAAACGGGTGAAAACTTAAGTGTGTTGGGTTTTGGAGCAATGAGATTTCCACTAATTGATGGTGATGATGCTAAAATTGATTATGAAAAGGCAATACCAATGGTTAGACATGCTATTGATAATGGATTAAATTATTTGGATACTGCTTATCCATATCATAGTGGCACAAGTGAAGCTTTCTGTGCAAAAGTAATGAAAGATGGCTATCGTGAAAAAGTGAAAATTGCTACAAAGTTACCTACATGGACAATTAAGAAACATGAAGATATGGATGAAAAACTTAATGAGCAACTTAAAAATCTAGAGGTTGAGCAAATTGATTTCTATCTTTTACATGCTTTAAGTAATAAATTTTGGCCTACAATGAAAGATAATGATTACAAGACATTCTTAAACAATGCTAAAAAAGAAGGTAAAATAAAGCACATAGGTTTTTCATTCCATGATGATTTAAATCTTTTTAAAGAAATTGTTGACGACTACGATTGGGACTTCTGCCAAATACAGCTTAACTATATGGATGAAAACTACCAGGCTGGACTTGAAGGCATGAAGTATGCTCACGAAAAAGGATTAGGAATAATCATAATGGAACCGCTTCGTGGTGGCTTACTTGCAAGAACTGATCTACCCAAAGAAGTGGAAGAGCTTTGGAACTCATGCGAAACAAAAAGGACTCCTGCTGAATGGGCACTTAAATATCTATGGAATATGAAAGAGGTAGGTTTGGTTTTAAGCGGTATGAGTACAATGGAGCAAGTTGTTGAAAACTTAAAAACTGCATCAGAAACCACTGTAGATTCGCTTACATCTCAAGAAGTTGAGACTATTAATAAAGTAAAAGATTTCTATAATTCCAGAATGATTGTAAACTGCACTAACTGTAAGTACTGTATGCCATGTCCAGTAGGTGTAAACATACCAGAAAACTTCTGGGCATATAATCATGAATCTATTTTTGATGATTTTGGTAAAGCAGATTACTGGATAAACAAGTGGTTGGAAGAACCTCAAAGAGCATCTAACTGTGTTCAATGTGGTCAGTGCGAACAGCAATGTCCACAAAATATCGAAATTATAAAACATTTGGATATTATTAACAATAAGTATATTAAAAAAAATGCATAAAATAAAGGCAATCTTAAAATTAAGATTGCCTTATTTTTATCTATCTTTTATAGTTTTAAGCTTTTCTATGGCTAGATAAATAACCCACATTAATGTGTATAATATAACTGCTAGGAGCACCATACCTACGATATAATAAGGTGATGGTCCAAATAATTTAACTAATATATCTAAGGCCGACCCTCCAGTTGGAGGATAACTTAAGAACATATAGTTGCCTGGTTCAAATGGTGGTATATTTATTAATAGCCTGTTTGCACCATATATTAGCCCTACAATTAAAATGCTAATAACAATAACTATTGGCAAATGCCTCAGCCTTGGTCTATATTGTTCAATAACACCAACTATTAAAACACCAATTACAATTATTCCATGCTTTATAAAGAAAGTCAAAAAATATAGGCTAGGGAATACATTCCCTCTCATTTCTGGTGTTAACAGTGCCATAGCAGCACCTAATACTCCCCATATGAACATCATGCTAAATAGTCTTTGCCTGTTTTTACTGTCCTTCATAAACAGTAGTATTATAAGCAATGGGCCGGATATATCACACATATGCAAAAAAGCATCATAACTTGCCTTAAATACACCATTTTTCAAAAGCCATAGTTTAACAGCTATATCACAAATAACTATACCTAATGCTATAAATGCATAGATTATGTTCTTTGTTTTACTATTGGGATACTTTTTGTACATAATAAAAATTATAATATAAGCTATTAGAACAACTAATAAAGATATAATATGCTGAAGTGAAAACATTTTAAATTCTCTACTGCCAGAAGCAATTATCTTAGGAACTTCAAAGTTAACTTGATCATATTCATGTATACCACCACTATCTTTCATTGCTATAGTAGCACTATAATCACCATACCCTTCTATTGAGACAGGTGTGGAGAAAGTAGAAAGAGTTAATATTTCTTCGTTATTATATATTATTCTTTCCATTTCAACAGGTATAATAATATCACCTGGTTGAATTACTATGTTTATGCTCTCTATGTCATTTTTTGAATAAGCACTACCCTTTATATTAAATTCTGTACCTAATACCTGATCATCATAGGGAAAATAAAATGTAGCTCCCTGCTCCCATGTATTGCTTCCTTTTGGAATTGTACCTATTACGCAAAGTACAATCATAAGAACTATATATCCAATAAACAGTGAGTAAAACAACTTTTTGTTTTTTATATCCATTAGCTACCCCTCCTAAATTTATTATACCAAATACATAATATAATTGTGAAACTATTATTTAACCCCACTTATAATTAACGATAATGTAAGAATACTTAACTAAATGTGCACGCGCACATTTACAATATAACAATACTCTGCTAGAATAAGATTAAGCATATTTATTTGGGAGGTAATGTATGAACAATATACCTGTAGTAAAGCTAGGGATTGTGGCAGTAAGTCGTGACTGTTTTCCTATGGAGCTTTCACACAGACGTAGAGATGCAGTAGTAGAAGCATACAATAGTGCGGGTGGTAACATAATAACTATTCCAACAATTGTAGAAAACGAAATAGATGCATTGAAAGCTTTACAAGAAGCAAATGATTTAGGAATAAATGCATTATGTATTTATTTAGGTAACTTTGGTCCTGAAGGCCCTGAAACAATGATAGCACAAAAATTCGATGGACCAGTCATGTTTGCAGGAGCAGCAGAAGAGAGCAAAGATACTATTAATGATGCTCGTGGTGATGCCTATTGTGGCATACTAAACGCTAGTTATAATATTGCACTAAAAAATCTAACTGTACATATTCCAGAATATCCAGTAGGGGATGCTAAAGAAGTAGCATCTATGATTGCTGAATTTGCTCCTATAGCAAGAGTTGTAATCGGAGTAAAATCACTTAAAATAATAGGATTTGGACCAAGACCTTTTGATTTCTTAGCTTGTAATGCACCTATTAAACCTTTCTATAATCTTGGTGTTGAAGTACAAGAAAATTCAGAGCTTGACTTATTTGCTTCATTTAACTCACACGCTGATGATCCACGTGTAAAAGATGTAATGGCTGACATGGCAAACGAATTAGGCGAAGGAAACAAAATGCCAGGTATACTAGAAAAGCTAGCACAATATGAGCTAACTTTATTAGATTGGGTTGAAAAGAACAAAGGGGCAAGCGACTATGTAGCAATAGGTGCAAAATGCTGGCCAGCATTCCAAACTGAATTTGGGTTTGTTCCTTGTTATGTTAACTCACGTCTAGCATCAAAACTACTACCTGTATCTTGTGAAGTAGATTTATACGGTGCACTATCAGAGTTCATTATTGCATGTGCTACAGAGATTCCACCAACTTTATTGGACATCAACAATACTGTGCCATATGATATGTTCGACAGTGAAATAAAAAACAAGTATGATTATACAAAGCATGATGTTTTCATGGGTTTCCACTGTGGAAATACTCCAGCTTGTCACCTTATAAATCCAGAAATGAAATATCAAAAAATTATGCACTCCCTCCTAGAGCCAGATAATGACCCAGATATTACTCGTGGTACTTTAGAAGGAGATATTAAGCCAGGTGAAATTACATTTTTTAGATTGCAGGCAAACGCTGAAGGTGAGTTAAAAAGCTATATCGCAGAAGGCGAAATATTACCAGTTGCAACAAAATCCTTTGGTGGTATAGGTATCTTTGCAATTCCAGAGATGAAAAGATTCTATCGACACGTATTAGTTGAAGACAGATATCCTCATCATGGTGGTGTCGCTTTTGCTAAAGTAGGTAGCATAATATACTCAGCACTTAAAATGTTAGGGGTTAATGACATTGCCTTTAACCAACCAAAAGGTATGCTATATAAAAGCGAAAATCCCTTTGCAAAATAACAACTATAATAAGTAAAAGGACTGTTAAACAGTCCTTTTTATTAATTAACTTTTTTAAGTACCCTATATGCATACACTTTGCCATGTGTGCTCAACTCTATAGGCTCTTTGTTATTATCCAAAGGATCTAATATCAAAAACTCATCATCATTAGCACCTACTATTAAAACCCAATGAAATATACCTGTTTTTTTATACCTTACTTTTACAATAGGTAATAATCCATTAATTAAATCGTCACTTATAGTTTTGCTATTAAATGACTTCTTATAATAATATTCGATATCAGGATATGCAGTATTTATTTTATACCAAATTAATAGCCCATTTTTAGTATAAGCATCATTTTCTATAAAACTATTATTTACATCTGTAGGTATTACATCATAACCTAAATAACATAATTCCATAGCAATTACGCACGTTAAGCAACCTTGATTTCCTAAAGTAAAGTCTGTCTCTGCTAAGTGTTCATTTTTCCATCTATCATCATTTTGTAAATAAACAATATCAGTGAGAGGTTCTATTGAATTATCAGAAGATAGCTTTATACCAAACCTTTTAATATATTGCCCCATAATATCAGGCATAAA
>Ga0070728_10002831_pt1 | contig 20431 bp, 19 predicted proteins | sample tdDd471_FD_66723 | JGI IMG/M metagenome (GOLD analysis project Ga0070728, IMG submission 66723) | Marine sediment microbial communities from the Atlantic coast under amendment with organic carbon and nitrate - tdDd47.1 | ecosystem: Environmental > Aquatic > Marine > Coastal > Sediment | place... | reverse complement strand
CCCCTCGTGGGGCCGGCGGCTGCGCAGCAGACGCGGGGGGCGGTCGAACCACCGCCGCGGGCGTCTCGAAGCGCCACGAACCTCCACCCCTGCCTGACCGAAGTCCAGGCGGCCTCCGGAGGCCCCCTGCGGGGGCCGGCGGCTGCGCAGCAGACGCGGGGGGCGGTCGAACCACCACCTTCGGCGTCTCGCAGCGCCAACGCCGCCCCCAAAAACGAAACGAGCCGGGCCGGCTGTGGAGCCGGCCCGGCGGGCGCCGGGCTTCGCTTCATCGTGCGCATTCGCAGGTCACGGTTGCGCTCGAGTGGGGTCGAAGCCGAGTGTCGAAGCTCGTGGGCTGCGAGTTCGGCACGGCACCGATGAGGTCTCAGGCCTTGTGCAGGCCGCACTCCTTGTCTTCCGGGCGCTCCCACCACCAGCGCCCGGCGCGGACGCCCTCGCCGGGCTTCACCGCGCGGGTGCAGGGAGCGCATCCGATCGACGGATATCCCATGTCGTGCAGCAGGTTGTACGGCACGTTGTGCTCGCGGATGTGGTTCCAGACGTCGTCTTCGGACCACCCGGCGAGCGGATTGATCTTCACGAGGCGGCCGTTCGCGAGGTCCAGCTCCGCCTTCGGGATGTCGGCGCGCGTCACCGCCTGTTCGCGGCGAAGCCCCGTCACCCACGCGTCCGCCGTCGACAGCACGCGGCGCAGCGGCTCGACCTTGCGGACCCCACAGCACGCGCGGCGCGCGTCGATCGAACGATAGAAGCCGTTCGGCCCCTGGTCCGCGAGAAGCTGACCCAGCGACTCGGGATCCGGGAAGAGCACCTCGAAGCGCACCCCGTACCGCTGCCGCAGGCGCTCCATCACGTCGTACGTCTCCTGCGGCAGCCGCCCGGTGTCGAGCGTGAAGATGCGGACCTTCGGGTCGATCTGCACCGCGAGGTCGATCAACACGACGTCCTCGGCGCCAAAGCTCGACGCGATCACCAGCCGCGAGCCGAACGTCTCGAGCGACCAGCGCAACACCTCGGACGCCGTACACGGCTCCAGATCCGCGGCGACGCGTTCGACACGGTCGAACGTCCATTCGGGCGGTGCAGGGGTGAGTTCGGGGGCGTGTGCGGCCATTTCGGCCTCCATGAGTCCTACGAGGTGCACCCCAATTGTGAGTTCCTGACAATTTCAGTCAAGAACCAAATCGCATCGCACCCGCATTCGACGATCTGCTGCGTCTCCGCGTCGCCCGGGACGCGTCTCGTCGGCCGGTTTGGCGCGTCGGGATGCCGCCCTCGCCCCTGAAGCGCCCCTGCGACGCGGTGTCGCATCGAATGCAAGGGGGTTGCATCAAAGAGCGAGCGTGTGCAGCCTCCCTGCATCGCGCACCGGCATGGAGGCCCATGCGAACCGACCGTACCCCTGCTCCCCTGCTCCGCGCCGTCGTCCTGACGGTCGCGATGCTGTGGGCGATGGGACCGGTCGCGCAGGCCGTGCACCACGTGCACCACGATCACGCCATCGCCGGCGACACGGTCGTGCACGTCGACTGCGATCATGCAGCGAGCGCACCCGAGCTCGCCGACGCGTCCGACGATGCGGACGATGCGGCACCGCGGCTGGTCGACGCCGACACAGCCGAGCTGTCCGCGTCGGCCTGTGCGGTCACGCCGATCCCTGCGGGGGACACCACCGGCCCGGACGTGCGCCTGCAGGTCCGCCTGCTGGCGCTGCCGACCCTCGCGCCACGGCCGCCGCCGTCGCAGGTCGACACCACCCGCGACCAGTGGCGCCTACCGCCGGCGACCGGACCACCGATCGAGCCCGCTCGGGCCTGATCGTCGGCCTCGGTGCGCTCCTGCGTGGGCGGACCCCGGTGCGACACACGGGCTCGAGCATGCCGCGCTCGCCCGGCCTGCCCTCCGCAGGCCGCCCGGTGCCCGTACCCCCGACGACCGATGCTCTCGATCCGCATCTGGTCCGCGATCTGCGCGATGGCCGCCCTCTGTGTGGCGCCCGCGTTCGCGGCCGAACCCACCGAAACGCTCGCCCCCGCGTCCGTCGCTGCAGCTCCCCCGGGAGCCGCCGATGACGTGCCGGGTGAACCTGCGCAGGACGACACTGCGCAGGACGACGCTGCGCAGAACGACGCTGCGCAGAACGACGCCGCGCAGAACGACGTCGCGCAGAACGACGCTGCGCAGAACGACGCTGCAGAGCGCGGTCCTGCCGCGGATGGCGAGGCGCTCGACGACACCGAGCCCGACGACACCGCGCCCGACGACACCGCGCCCGACGACACCGCGCCCGACGACACCGAGCCCGACGACACCGCGCCCGACGACACCGCGCTCGACGACGCCGAGCTCGAGGCGATCCTGAACAGCCTGGCCGCCGACGCCGACCCGACGGAACCTTCCGCCGCGGCGAGCCGCCCGCCCGCTGCGGCGGCGCTCGTCGACGCGATCGATATGGCGCTGATCCTCGACGTCGCCGCCGCGTGGTTCGACGGCGAGCCCGCCCAGACCGGCGCCCACGACCCGAGCGCGAACGGCTTCAACCTGCAGCAGCTCGAGTGGTCCATCGGCGCCGCCGTCGACCCCTTTCTGCGCTTCGACGCCAACCTCGTCTTCGGCCTGTTCGGCGTCGAGCTCGAAGAGGCCTACGCCACCACGACCGCCCTGCCCGGCAGCCTGCAGCTGCGCGCCGGCCAGTTTCTCACGCCGATGGGGCGGCTCAACCCGACGCATCCGCACGCCTGGTCGTTCGTCGATCAGCCGCTGGTCAACGGCAAGCTTCTCGGCAGCGAAGGCAGCCGGGGACTCGGCGCCGAGGTGTCGTGGCTCACGCCGCTGCCCTGGTTTGTCGAGCTCACCGGCGCGATGACCGGCGCCGGCGGCGAGTGCTGCGCCCGCAGCTATTTCGGCGCGAACGACCTCGGCGTCGAGGGCCTGGACGACTTCGTCTACACCACGCGCCTCGAGCAGTTCTGGCCGTTCGGCGACCACTGGTCCGTGCTGTGGGGGATCAGCGGCCAGTTCGGCCCCAACGCGTCCGGGCACGACAACCGCACGCAGATCACCGGCACCGACCTGTACCTGCGCTGGCGACCGGTGAACGACCCGCGACGCCGATCGGTGTCGCTGCAGCTCGAGGGCATGCACCGCGCGCGGCAGGTGCCGGACGACGTGCTCCTCGACGGCGGCGGTCAGGTGGCCCTCGTCGCGCACCTCTCGCCCCGCTGGTCCACCGGCGTCCGGCAGGAGTGGGTCACGGGCGTCGACGACGACCCGCTCGACCCGGACTGGTCGAGCGACCGGCACCGCACGTCGGCCCAGCTCACCTTCCACCCCTCGCATTTCTCGCGGGTGCGCCTTCAGGGCGCCCGCGACGACCGCACGTGGGACCGCGTGCACTGGTCGACATTTCTCGCACTCGAAGTCCTCGTCGGCGCCCACGGCGCCCACGAGTACTGATGCCCGGAGTCCTCATGAAACGGCTCACCCTCATCGCTCTGACCGTCGGCGCGGCGCTGCTTGCCACGGTCGTCGCCCCGGCCATCGCCCTCGCGGATCTGCGCGTTGTCGCCACGCTGCCGGCCCTCGGCGCCCTCGCCGAAGAGGTCGGGGGCGACGCGGTCGCGGTCGAGGTACTCGCGTCGGCGTCCCAGGACCCGCACTTCGTCGACGCGCGGCCGAACTTCGTCGTGGCGCTGAACCGCGCCGATCTCGTCGTCGCCAACGGCATGGACCTCGAGATCGGCTGGCTGCCCGCGCTGCTCGCCCAGGCCCGCAACCCGGACGTTCTCGAAGGACGCGACGGCTACTTCGACGCCAGCACGGCGATCACGCCCCTCGGCGTCCCCGGCGCGGGGGCCGATCGGTCCCAGGGCGACGTTCACGCCGCAGGCAACCCGCACTACCTGTACGACGCACGCCGCGCGGCGCTCGTCGCGCGCGCGCTCGGCGAGCGCATGGCCGCCCTCGACCCCGGCAACGCCGCCGGCTACCGCGCCCGCGGCGAGGCCGTGGCAGCGGCGATCGACGCGTGGGCCGGCCAGGCGGGGGACCGCTTCGGGTCCCTCGGCGCGACCGACATCGTCACGTACCACGCGTCGATGCTCTACCTCGAAGACTGGCTCGGGCTCGACCTTGTCGCGACCGTCGAGCCGCGCCCGGGCGTCCCGCCGAGCCCGTCGCACACGGCGTCCGTCGTGCAGGCCATGCGATCGCAGGGCGTCGGGCTCGTGCTTCAGGAGACGTACTACCCGACGAACACGTCCACGACGCTCGGCCAGCTCACCGGCGCCACGCTCGTCACGGTCACCGGCGGCCCGGCGGACGGCCAGACGTGGCTCGACTGGTCCGAGTCCCTGCTCGACGAGGTGTACGATGCGCTGGCCCACTGACCCGCGTTCGCTGCTCGTCGCCGCCGTCGCTGGCGGCCTCGCCGGGTGCGCCTGGTCGGATGGCGAGCCGTGGGCCCGGGCGACGTTCGACGTCCGGGCCACGCTCGACCTGCCGGTCGCGCGCATCAACGACGATGGGCGGTGGGTGACGACGACGAACCAGTCCGTCGACCTCTTTGCCGCGTCGGCCACCGTGCGCAGCGCGACGCTGACGTTCGCTGCGACCGGCGGCGACGCCTCGTTCGACCCGGCCGATCCCCCCGCCGGGTACTCGAACTGCCACAACGGGCACTGCCACGCCGACGACGGCGCCCTCGTTGACTATGAGGACATCGCCCTCGAGCTCGGCGGCGTCGACCCGGGAGCCACCACCACGGTGGTCGTCGCGGCGGTCGCCGACCTGCTCGCGGACCCGTCCCCGCTGCCGATGACACCCTGCGCCGGCGGCTGCACGCTCGAGCGCGGCGACTTCGCGACGATGGCCGTCACCCTCGATCGCCTCGTCGTCGACGGTCGCGTGTTCGACGACACCGACTCAGGCCGCATCGACGACGGCGGGGTCGACGTCCGCGTCGAGCTCGTCGGCCCGATCGTCGTCGACGTGCCCCTCGACGGCGCCGTCACCCGCGACACCCCCGTCGACCACGCGTTCGACGTCACGCTCACCATCCCCGCGCAACTGCTCGATGGCGTCGACTTCGGCGGCGTCGAGATCACCGACGGCCGCCTCACCGACGCCTCGGCCCTGATCACCATCGCCGCCAATCTCGTCGAGCACGCCACGCTCGACGTCACCGTCGACCGCTGAACCGGTCCGCACACCCCGGAGTCCGACATGACGACGAATCGTATCTTTCGCCGCATCGCCATGACCGCCTTTCTCGCTCCGCTCGCCCTCTCGCAGCACGCCTGTGGCGACGACGAGGACCATGACGAGCACGAGGAGCACGGCGAGGGCTTCGTCGGTGAGTTCTGCGAGCACCTGGAAGAGGGGCCCGAGCTCGCCCTGACCGCGACCGACGCCCCCGAGGGCGCCCCGGACGCGAGCACCGAGCACACCCGCCACGACGTCACCCTGCCCGCGGGCGCGGTCGGCTACATCTCGTTCGCGGCCGACGAGGCGACCGAGTTCGCGTTCGGCTTCTCGACCGACGCCAGCGCAATGCTCTTCGACGCCGGCGGCAACGAGGTCGCCTGGGAAGAGGTCGTGACCTCGCCCGAAGGCGGCTGCGCCGCGCTCGCCCTCTACGGCACGGCGGACCTCGAGATCGGCACGTACACCCTGGCCCTGGGCCCGGTCGACGGCGACCTCGTCCAGGTCGTGATCGAGGAGGCTGCCCACGAGGGTGAGCACGAAGGGGAGTGACGCGCGCCCCCGGTCCAGCTAGACGGAGCCCCATGTCTGCTGACCCCGTTCTGACCACAGATCGCCTCGTCGTCGGTCGCAGCCGGCAGCCCCTGCTGCCTGCGGTCGACGTCGCGGTGCGTCCGGGTGAGCTCTGGGCGGTGCTCGGCCGCAACGGCTCGGGCAAGTCGACCCTGCTGCGGACCCTCGCCCGCGTCCTGCGCCCGGTGTCCGGCACCGTCGAACGACGGCGTGGCCTGCGTGTGTCGTGGGTCGGACAGCGCACGGCGATCGACACCACCGTGCCCGCCCGATGCCGCGACGTCGTGCGCTCGGGTCTGTCGACCGGCTGGCGCTTCGCCGTGCCACTGCTCGGCTCGAGCGCCGTCGATGAAGCGCTCGCTCTCGCCGACGCGACGGCGCTGGCCAACGCCCGCTTTCACGAGCTGAGCGAGGGCCAGAAGCAGCGCGTCCTGCTGGCGACCGCGATCGTCAGCGACCCCGAGCTGCTGCTGCTCGACGAGCCGGCCAGCGCGATGGACGCGGCGTCCGAACGGCACCTCTTCGACGTCCTGGACCGGGTCCGAGCCGATCGCCGCACGGCAGTGGTCCTCGTCAGTCACCACGTGGACCTCACCGTCGCCCGGGCTACGCACGGCATCTTCGTCGACGCCGACGCCGCGGTGGTGGCGACCGGCCCGATCGACGTGGTCGCCGCCGCCCCCGCGTTTCGACACCGGTACGCCCTGCCCGACGAGCCCTGCGCATGACGGATCCGGCCAACAGCCTGTCTGCGTTTCTCGAGCTGTGGGAGTTCTTCGGCAGCGCCACCCTCGCCGGAGTCATCGCCGGCGCGACCCTCGGAGCCCTCGGCGTCTGGGTCGTCTCGCGCCGCATGGTGTTCTTCACCGCGACCCTCGCCCAGACGTCCGGGCTCGGCATCGTCGTCGCGCTCATCGCGTGGCACGCGTGGTTCGCCGTCGAGGCGGCGCACCTGCACGAGCTGCACGCTGCGCCGGGCCCCGAGAAGACCGTCTTTACCGCAGCCGCCGCGTTCGTCGTGGCGCTCGCCACGTCGCTGGTCCTCGTCGGTCGCGCCGACGCCGCACGGCGCGACGCGTGGCTGGGGTGGGGCTGGATCGCCGCCACCGCCGGGACCCTCGGCCTCGGCGGACTCGTCTCGCAGGAAGACATCCCCAACATCACCACGTGGATGTTCAGCGGGCGCGGCGACGGCGGCATCCTCGCCCCCGAAGACCTGCGCCACGTCATCCGCACCTGCGTCCCGATCGGGCTGTTGCACCTGTGGTGGTTCCGCGGGTTCGCCGCGACGACGATGGACGCCGAGAGCGCCCGCGTCCGTGGCGTCCCGGTCGGCGTGCTCAACGGCGCGCTCGTCGTGTCCCTGGCCGCCGCCGTCTCCCTCTGCACCTGGGAGCTCGGCGTCCTGCCGGTCTTTGCCTACTCCACACTGCCCGCGATCGCCGCGCTGCGGGTGTCGAGCAACCTGTGGCGGGCGTTCCTGCTGGCCATGGCGATCGGCGCCGCCAGCGGCTTCTTCGGGTTCTACCTGGCGTTCCGGTGGAACCTGTCCGTCGGCGCGACACAGGCGATGACCGCCGCGGCGTTCGTGCTGGTCGCCGAAGCCATCGCCCTGCCCCTCGGGTGGTGGCGCGCCCGCCAACGTGCGGCTCGGCCTTCGGCCGGTTGACGGTACGGGCGCGCGACGCCGTGCAGGCCGTGAACGCTAGTCCGTCGGGATGAACCCGAGCGCGCCCGCCGCGAGCAGCTCGTCGAGCCAGGTGTCGGCGTCCGCGGGCAGACCCGGCGCGACCTCGCCCCCGTCGAGAGCGGCGTCGAGCAGCGCCCACGCATCCCCGACATCCATGCCTCGCTCTGCGAGCGCGTCCCACAGCTCGCGCACGACGGCGGGCGCCGGCAGGATCGACACCCCGTCCCGATAGCAGCCGACGAGCAGGTCCGTGGGCGTCGCGACGTCGTCGAGCGCGGCGGTCGGGTCCGCGTGCAGCGCGAGGACGTCCACGTCGAACGAGTGGACTGCAAACGCCGTATTGCGGACGACGACGCCGTCGAACGCTTCGGGCAACCGGTCTGCGGGGACACAGAGCCGCTCGACCCGGTCGTCTGCACGACGGTCCGCGGCGGCGATCGTCTGCTCGAGCCGCAGGAGCGCCAGGTGCGCGGGATCCGCGCCGTCAACGCGCAGCCACGCCGCAAGGCGCTCGACAAGCCGCGTGCGAGCGCGGTGCCCGGGCCACGCCGCGAAGCGCGTCAGCGCGTCGCTGCTCGGGTCGTCGAGCCCGAGCGCGAGGGTGGTTCGAGGCACGACAGACACGAGCCCCTCGACGAGCTGTGCCCGGTCCACTGCGTCGCCGGATCCGACGGCGAGCACCCGGTCCGCTGCGCCGTCCCGCAACCGATCCGCGATCGCGGCGGACCACGCGTCGATGTCGACGGCCTGCGCGCCATCGGCTGCCGCGGCGAGCGCCGAGCGAGCGTCGTCCAGGACGGGCACGAGCCGCTTGAACACGTCCCACCCGCTCGATGCCGCGCGGTGGAGCACGTCGTGCAGCCAGCGCCCGGTTGCGCGGGTACGCGCGACCTCGGCATCGACGTGGATCGCGCCGAACACGACCTCGTCGAAGAGCCGAACCACCCGTGCGCGATAGGCTTCGACCGTCGCGTCGTAGTGCACACCCTCGACGAGCGCCCGGTCCATGAAGCGGACGGTCGCGCGATCCCGCAGCCGCGTGGCGTGCCCCACGACGTAGGCGATGGCGTCGCTCGAGGCGTCGAGCCCGTCCTGCGGGGTCGCCACCTGCTGCCACGTCGCGATCTCGCGATCGATCGCGGCGAGCTCGCGGTCGAAGTGCTCGACCGTCCGCCGCAGCAGCGACGCGTCGCGCTCCACGCGCGCCCGGCGGTCCGTCGCCGTGCGCCACGTCGCGTCCGCGAGCGGCGCCGCCGGCCGAGCCGCCCACGCCGCGCGATCGAAGCGACCCCCGTCACGGCGCAGGATCTGGTCGACTCCGTACCAGGTGACGACGGGCACGAGCTCGTTCAGGCGCGCGGTGAGGTACAGATCCCAGGCGCTCGCACCTTCGCGCCAGAAGTACGCGCCGGCCCGGTGCAGCAGCTCGTGAGGCGCCCACTTCGCCATGTGGTTCGGGTTGTAGACCGTCAGCGGCTCGTCCTGCAGGAACGACCGGTACTTGCCGATCTCGAGCACACCGCGCGACCAGGCGCCGTGGGCGTCGTCGTGCACGGCCTCGTCGTCACCGAACGCGTCCGGCCACTCGATGAGATGCCGCACCTCGTGGTGGGCGGCCCAGGCCCCCGCCCCCGTCGACAGCGCGATGGCCCGCAGGCCCCACGGCGACGCGAAGACCTCGCCGGCGGGCAATCCGGCGACGGCGACGGGTTCGACGGACGCGAGCGCGACGACCATCGCGTCGATCGCATCCACCAGCTCGGCGTCCGACGCCCCGCGCACCCACGCGCGACGGCCCTCGGCGTCGAGCCCGGGCGGGGTCGAGAGTGCAGGCAGCTCGAACGCGACGAACGGCGGAATCACAGCGCTCATCGACGACGCCCTCGCAGCGCGAGCAGCGCCAGGAGTCCCAGCACGGCCGTGCCCCGTACGCCCGACGGGCCGGATTGTACCGCGCAGGCACAGCCGGTCTCGCCGAGGCCATCCGAGCCGACGACCGAGTACACGGGCAGTGGCCCCTCGGCCGACGCGGTCGGCTCACGAGCCCCCGCGTCGGTGCGGCCGGTGGTGCCTCCATCCCCGGGCTGGATCGAGGGCCCACCCCCGGTGTCCGACGACGCGCCCGTGTCGGCGATGCCGGTGTCGACCGGTGAACCGGTGTCCGTCGGCGGCACGCCGGTGTCCGCGCCCCCGCCGACGTCTTCACGCCCGACGTCCGGCTCCGGCCCCACATCCGGCACGCCGGTGTCGCCCGGGCCTGCGTCGACCACGCCGCCGCCTTCACGCTCCACCGCCATGCTCGCCCAGTTCGTCACACCGGACGCCACGTCCTTCACCTGACTCGTCGCCACGATGCCGCCCCCGCTGTACGTCAGCGTGCGGGCGCCGGGCGCCACGTCGAAGAACCGAAAGTACCCCGCGTCGTCGGTGATCGCGCGCTCGCCGGTGTCGAGGTCGACCGACACCCCGGGCACGCCTCGACCGTCGATGATGTCGCCCTCGCGGACGTAGCCGACGAGCAGCGTGTCGACCGTGCCGCCCTCGACGCCGAGCAGCTGCACGTTCGGCTGGTAGTGGGCGATGATCTCGCGCCAGGTGTCGCCCTGCATCGACCGCTCGACCGAGCCCCACTGGCAGATCCCGCGCACAAGGCAGCGGCCCTCGCCGGGCACCGCCGGGTTCACTTCGTGGCCGGCGCACCCCGTGTGCCCGCACCACGAGCCGACACACGCGGTCACCGACGTCGGGTCCGGCACCAGCGCGTCCTGGTACTCCGGGCGCGTGCCGTGGTGGCCGCAGGACGCGGCATACTCGAGCTTGTCGAGCAGCCCTGCGTCGTGCGCGGCGACCATGATGACGCCCGCCGTGGCGTCGACCGCGCCGCGGATGAAGTCGTCGCGCGCTTCGTCGTATCGCTGATTGCAGGCCGTGTCGTCGAGGTGGTACTCGGCGGTCGGGTTCTGCAGATAGAACCACACCGCGTACGATCGCGCCGCGACCGCGAAGGCCTTGTACACCTCGAGGGCCGAGTCGGGCCCGCCGGCCACGCGTTTGAACACGCCGATCTCGGGGACGAGAACCCCCTCGACGTACTCCTCGAGCGGTACCGTATCGATCCGCGTGACCGGGTTGCCGCTGCACGACGTGGCGAATCGCCGCCCGACACGGATCGTCGCGGGCAACGCGTCACCGACGCGCGCATCGAGCATGCCGCCCTCGAAGAGATCGTCCAGTCGCACCGGCTCTGCCTGCGCCTGCACCCGGCCCGGAATCGGCGCGCCGTACACCGGTGCTGCATCGATCGACACACGCTCGTCGAACACGTGCAGCGTCCGATCCTCTCCGGGCAGCTGCCCGACGAAACGGACGGGCTCCGCGCCCTCGAGGTGCACGATGACGTCGGTCGCGCCGACGAGACCGGCGTCGATGCGGTACCGGCCATGGGCATCGGTCACCGCCGACGCAGCGCCGCCCGCGACAACGACCCGTGCCCCCTCGAGACCGACCCCGTCCCACGCGCTCACCACCGTGCCCTCGAGCATCGGGCCGTCGGCCCACGCACTGATCGGAGCGACGACGAGCGCGAGCAGGACGTAGAGAAGCCGATGGAGGGTACTGCGGAGCATGATCCGACGCCGGTGCGAGGTCCGATCGTTGTCGCAGAATTCACCGCAACCGGCCACCCGCAACGGCGATTCTTCGATCCCCGGTGGCTCTGTGCGAGTCTGGGCGCACGTCGAACCCCACGAGTCCCCCCTGCTGCTGCCCGGCCGACAACCTGACGCCCCCGTCGACGACGCGAGCACGCTGACCGCAAGCGACGGCGACGACATCCCCGCGCTCCTCGCGGATGTCCGCGAACGCTTCGACGCGGGGCGCGGGCTGACCTTCGCCGACGCCGAGCCGTGCATCGACCCGCTGCTGCGGCCGGACTGCGACATGCGAGCGTGGCTGCGCGAGGTCGCCAACGCATGCCCGACACCGGACACCCGAGCGAGCACCCGGTGGGCCGCGCGCGCTGCGGTCACCGGCCAATGGTTGCTGTGCACGGTGCTCGATCACCCCGAGCGGCGCCGGGCGCTGGGCCGAACCCTGCAGTCGACGACCCTCGATACGGTCGAACGCTTCGTCACACCGGCGTCCGATGCCTCCATCGACCGGCTCTATCGCCAGGTCCTCGACGCCGGGCGATCCCTCGAGACCGACGCGAGCGACGCCCGAGCGTCCGTGCTCGCCATGCCCCTGAGCCCCCGGGCGCTCTACCAGCACCTGTGCGACGTCGGCACCGACGACCTCGTCCTGCGTCGAGCCCGGGCGCACATCCGCGATCTCGCCCCGTCGGTCGCCAACCAGAGCGTGCCCGTCGGTGGCGCGACGATCCTGCCCCCCACCGACGCGTCCGCGACCCACGCCCGCCGCCTCGTCGAGACCCTCGACACCCACGTGCGCACCGTCCGCGCGTTCGCCGGTTGGGAGGCCCGCCTCGTCGTCAGTCTGGTCAATCGCGCCGCACGACGCGGCCTGCTCACCCGTTCGTTCATGCAGACCGTCCAGCACGGCCTGACCGGCCTCGTCGAGGCCGCCGCGCGCTTCGAGGCCCACCACGGGTACCGGTTCACCACGTGGGCACAGTGGTGGGTGTGGGCCGCGATGGACGTCGAGGGACCGCTCTTCGGACCCGGCGATCCGCGACGCAGCCGAGGCCCCGTACCGACAGATACCCTGCCGATGGGGCGCCCGACCGACGACGGCCCCACCTGACCCGATCGTCGGCGCCGCATCGGGTCACGCCGTACCGAGTCGCGCTCCACCCGGTCGTGGTCCCAAAAACGAACGAAGCGCGCGACACCGTCGCGCGCTTCGCGTCCAGCGGCGCCGAGCTCAGTGATCGTCGTCGTCTGCCTCAGCTTCCTCTTCGCCGGCCGCCGTCGCTTCCTCGGCGGCTGCAGCAGCCTCCATCGCCGCGATGGCATCCAGCTCTTCCTGAAACACGTAGTAGCCCTCTTCGGGACGGAGCGCGCCGCGGCCCGTCACGTCGATGATCGTGAAGAACGCGAACACGCTCACGAAGAAGAGCGACGAAACGAAAACGACGACGTTGAACCGCTCGTCGTACTTCAGGTGCATGAAGAACGTGGCGACGAGGAACGCCTTGCAGAAGGCGACCACCATCGCGATCGGGAACGCGAACGGCCCGAGGTCCGCCAGCGACACGGCATACGTGAGCACCGTGAACACGAGCAGCGCGCCGAAGACGGCGAAGTAGGTCTGCAGGGGCGAGATGTGTGCCCCGAGCTCGTCGTGATGAGCGTCAGCCATGATACAACTCCGATGAAGTCGGCCCGAGGGCGCTTACTTCACGAGGTAGAGAAGCGGGAAGAGGAAGATCCAGACGAGGTCGACGAGGTGCCAGTACAGGCCCACGTTCTCCATCGGCGAATAGTATCCGCTGTTGAAGTGCCCCTTGCCGGCGCGAATCAGGAGCCAGAACAGCACGATGATGCCTGCGACAACGTGGATGCCGTGCAGGCCCGTCATGCAGAAGTACACCGTGAAGAAGAGCTCCGGCGCCCCGGGGATGTCCCCCGAGTAGGAGTACAGATTGCCGGGGAGCAGACCCTTTCCGATCTTGCTCATGTACTCGAAGTACTTCACCACGAGGAAGACGAACGCACACGCGATCGTCACCGCCAGCATGATGACCTGCTGCTTCTTCGCGTTGACCTGAGCCGCCCGAACCGCGAGCGCCATCGTCAGCGAGCTGAAGAGCAGAACGACGGTGTTCAGACCACCGAGCGCTGCATCGAGCTTGTAGTGGGCGACCAACCACGTCTCCGGATAGAGCGTCCGGAAGATGAAGTAGGCCATGAAGAGCACCGAGAAGAAGAGCACTTCCTGCGCGAGGAAGAGCCACATGCCCAGCTTGGCCGACGAGGCCTGCTGACGCATGTCGATGAAGTGGTGCTGGAAGAACGGCGAGTGGCCGCTGTGGGCGTGGTCGGCTGCGTGGCCCATACCGAATGACTCGCTGAGTGGCTCATCGCCGTGCCGGGCACGGCGCGATGGTTACGGATGCGAAGACACCGGACGCGGTCAGTGGTGACCCGTCGCCTGGCTCTCGTCAATCTCGGGGAAGTCGTACGGACCGTGCGTGACGACCGGCGTGCCATGGAAGTTGTGCTCGATCGGCGGCGAGGTGGTCTCCCACTCGAGCGACACGGCGTTCCACGGATTCTGCGGCGCCTTCTCGCCCTTCAGCAGCGAGTGGATCATCACGAAGAGCGACGTGAACAGGCCCGCGGCGAGGATGTACGAACCGATGGTCGAGGCCACGTGGTAGGCCTGGAACTCGGCGGCGTACGTCGCGTACCGGCGGGGCATGCCCTGCGCGCCCATGATGAACTGGCTGAAGAACGTCAGGTTGAAGCCGGTGAACGAGAGGAAGCACGCCACCTTGGCGAGCGTCTCGTTGTACATCTTGCCGAACATCTTGGGCCACCAGTGGTGGATGGCACCGATGAACGCGAAGAACGTGCCGCCCATCATCACGTAGTGGAAGTGGGCCACGACGAAGTACGTGTCGTGCAGGTGCACGTCGACCGACAGCGCGCCGAGGTAGATGCCCGTCAGGCCGCCGATCGTGAACAGGAAGAGGAAGGCGTACACGTACCACATGGGGGCCGTGAACTTGATCGACCCGCCATAGAGCGTCGCCACCCAGCTGAAGACCTTGATGGCCGTCGGCACCGCGACCGCGAAGGTCAGGAACGAGAACACCGTCGCCGCGATCGGGCTCTGGCCCGAGACGAACATGTGGTGGCCCCAGACGAGGAAGCCGATGAACGCGATGGCGACCGACGAGGCGGCGATGGCCTTGTAGCCGAAGATCGCCTTGCGGCTGTGCGCCGTGATCATGTCCGAGATGACGCCGAACGCCGGCAGAATCATCACGTACACAACGGGGTGCGAGTAGAACCAGAAGAAGTGCTGGTACAGGACCGGGTCACCGCCGAGCGTCGGGTCGAAGATGCCGATGCCGATGGTGCGCTCGAGGATGAGCAGCAGCAGCGTGATGGCGACGACCGGCGTCGCGAGCACCTGAATGACCGACGTCGCGTACAGACCCCAGATGAGCAGCGGCAGGCGATCCCAGGTGAGACCCGGCGCGCGCATCTTGTGCACCGTCACGATGAAATTCAGTCCGGTGAAGATCGAGCTGAACCCGAGGATGAACGCGCCGAACGTCGCCGCGATGACACTGGTCGACGTCGTCGTCGAGTACGGCGTGTAAAACGTCCAGCCGGTGTCCAGCGAGTGCGACAGGATCGCGTAGATCATGAAGAGCGAGCCCACGAAGTAGATGTGGAAGCTCGCCAGATTCAATTTCGGGAACGCGACGTCCTTTGCCCCCAGCTGCAGCGGCAGCAGGAAGTTGCCGAGCGACGCCGGGATCGACGGCACGATGACCAGGAAGACCATGATCGCGCCGTGCAGCGTGAAGACCTGGTTGTACCAGTCCTTGTACTGCGCCGGGTTGTCGGCCCCGAAGATGTTCACACCCTCGGGGTTCAGGAGCATCGTCCGCACGCCGAGCGCGAGGAGTCCGCCGATCAGGAAGAAGAGGCCGATCGACGCGAGGTACATCACGCCGATTCGCTTGTGGTCGACCGTGAAGATCCAGGACATGAGTCCCTTCTTCGCGGCCAGGTAACTGGGCTCTTCGGCGCCGTGAGCTTCGCCGTGGCCCGCCGTCTCGATGGTGCTGGCAGTCATGGTATCTCCTGGCCTCCCGATTATTCCTGTCCGCCCAGCGAGGTGATGTAGGCGACGAGGGCGTTGAGCTGCTCTTCGGAGAGCTGCTGCCCGTAGTTGCCCGGCATCACCGGCTGGAATCCTTCGGCGATCTGGTCGGCCGGATTGACGATCGAGTTCGCGATGTAGGTCTCGTCCGCGAGGACGTTGCTCCCGTCGGCCAGAGCACGCTGCGTCCCGTAGAGCCCAGCGAACGTCGGGCCGACACCGCCGGCGCCGTCGTTCGAGTGGCACGAGTTGCACGCGTAACGGGTGTACATGACCTCACCGCACGCCTCGAGGGACTCGCCATCCGGGCAGCCGCCCAGCTCGTCCATGAACGCTTCGTAGGCGTCCCGCTCAACCACACGGACGGTCGCGACCATCTCGGAGTGGCTCGTGCCGCAGTATTCGGTGCAGTACACCGGGTACTCGCCCGGCTCGTCGCTCTGGAACCAGAGCACCGTGTACCGGTTGGGCAACACGTCGCGCTTGGCGCGGAACGCGGGGACGTAGAACGAGTGCAGCACGTCCACCGACGACATCGTCAGCTGGACGGGCTCACCGACCGGGACCACGAGCTCGTTCGACGTACCGCCGTTGGGGTACGTGAACGCCCACGACCACTTCTGGCCGGTGACCCGGATCTCCTCGGCGTCCTCGGGGACGACCGACATGTGCATGAAGCCCTGGAAGCCCCACGCGAAGATCACGAGCAGAAGCACCCCCGGGATCGCGCTCCACGCGATCTCGATCGCGTGGTTGCCGCGAATCGGGCTCGTCTTCTGATCCTCCGAGCGGCGCTTGTACTTCACAGCGAAGTACGCCATCGCGCCGACGATGAGGATAAAGAAGAAGATGTTCAGCAACGTGATGAAGTTGAACAGATTGTCGACGCTGGAAGCGAACGTCGACGCGGCTGGTGGCAGCCAGAATGCAGCGAGCGGGGGAGTCATCATCATCCTCGGGGAGCCTCCTGCACGTTCCGATGCCGCTCCCGGCGCCAAAGGGCCACCAGGAGTCCGGAGAGCAGCACGAAGCCGGACGTTGCGCCAATACGCATCCACATGAATGCGTCCTGCACGTAGGACCCGCTGTTCGGGTCATAGATGTAACAACCCAGGATCAGCCGATCGACCGTCGTCCCGACGCGTCCCTGGGACGCCTCGAGCAACGCGAACCGGACGTCGCGGGTCTCGTAGGTCAAACCGTAGATGTACCGCATGATGTCGCCATTGGGCGACGCGAACATCAGGACCGCCGGGTGAGCGTACTCCCCGGTCTCTTCGACGTAGTGGTACCGGTAGCCGAGAGCGTCCGCGAGGGCGGTGATTTCGGCCTGGTTGCCGGTGTAGAACGACCAGTCGACGTCGTCGCCGCGGCCGAGCTCGTCGAGGTAGGCGTCACGCTTCTGGTTCGCGAGCTCGGACGTCTCGTCGGGGTCGACGCTGATCGTCACGATCCGGAAGTTCTCGCCCGCCGTCCAGTCGAGGTCGGTCAGCGAGTCGTGAAGCGCGTTCAGCTGCAGCCCGCAGAGCATCGGGCAGCTGTAGTAGTTCAGCGTGATGAGCACCGGGCGGCGCCCATCGAACCAGTCGCCCACGCGCTCCGTCTCCCCATCGTGACGCGTGAACGTCAGGTCGAGCGGAAGCCGCTCGCCAAGACGCTCCTCGACGTCGACACCCTGCAACTCGCGCGGAGTCGGGGCGTTGATGGCCCACGCCTGCGTCGCGACGAGCGTCGCGATGGCAGCGAGGGCTGAGATGGTGGCGCGAAGGTTCATTACTCGTTCGTGTCGTCGCTGCCTGCGGTGTTCGCCGTCGGGTCGTCCGCCGGCGGCGCATTGGTACCGTTGTCAGGGTTGCCGGCGGTGTCCACCCCCGCACCCTCGACCACGACCGGTTCGGTCCCGGCCGCCGTGGGCGTGCCTTCGACCTCGACCACACCGCCACCTTCGACCTGGATGGTCGTGGCGCCGGTGGTCGGCAAAACGTTGCCCGCCGAGTCGACGCGACCGATGCGGTTCTGCGTACCGGCGCTGCCCTGGATGCCCAGGTCGAGCTCGATCCGGTCAGTCGGCGTACCCAGCTGGATCGCCGGCCGTGCCTCGGACGGAATCGACGGAGGGGTGCGCAGCGTCGGCGCCGCGAGGCCCTCGGGGAGCTCGCGCTCCACCGGCGCGCCCGCGGGGTGCGCGGCGAGCAGGTCGGTGTTCTCGACCAGCACGTCGAACGCGACCTCGATCGGCACGCGGTACAGACCGTCGTCGTCGCCCTCGAGCTCCGCAAAGCCGTTGAGCTGCGCACGGGCGGTGTCCCGCACCTCGGCGAGCATCGGATAGTTCGCCTGGTTGGCGTTCATCTCGATCTGCTGCTTGCCGGCGAACTCGAAGAGCTGGGTCGAGAAGATCCAGGCGGCGACCGTCAGCACGACGACGCCCACGAGGCTCGCCAGCAGGACGGGGTCGATGCCGCCGGTGTCGGGCTCGACACCGAGCTTCTCGAGCTCTTCACGCGTGCGGTTGTCGTCGCTGCCCGGCGAGACGTACTTGTCTTCGGGGCGGCTCACGCCGATCGCATGCGACACGGTCATGCCGGGTGATTCCTCCGGAGGCGCAGCCTCTTCGGGGGGATCGTCCGACGGAGCGACGTCCGCCTCGGCGTCCGCGGCGGCCTCGTCCGTCGACGCCTCATCAGCAGCCGCGGCTTCCGTCTCGGGCGCGTCCGTTTCCGTCGCTTCGGCTTCGGTGGCCTCGGCTTCGGTCGTCTCGACGCCGTCTTCGGGCGTGGTGTTCTTGTCGTTCTCGCTCACGGCGACCTCGTCAGTTCTCGAAGGCGAGAGATTCGGGCAGGCGCGGGTCCTTGACCGGCACCAGCTTGTTGCGCTGCATCGCCAGACCGACGAGCGCGAAGAAGGCGCCACCGACGCCGACGAACGAGAGCACCTCGACGAGGCCGAAGCTGGCGCCCTCGTGGTACACGTTCGGCATGATCATCCAGTAGATGTCGACGTAGTGCATCGCGAGGAGCCAGACCGCACCGATGAGGAGCGTCTTCGGGTTCCGCTTGATGTGCTTCGACATCAGGAAGAAGAACGGCAGGCCGAAGTGGCCGATCCCGAGCAGAATGGACACGTACGTCCAGCTGCCTTCCATCCGGTGCGCGTACCAGAGGGTCTCCTCCGGGATGTTGGCGTACCAGATGAGGATGAGCTGCGAGAACGACACGTAGGCCCAGAAGCACATCATGCCGAACATCATCTTGCCGGCGCCGTGCAGCTGCTCGGTCTCGATGATGCCCTTCACGACGCCCTCGCCCTTGAGCTGCATCGCGACGACCGCGAGCAGCGCGAAGCAGGCCATGAAGCCGCCGGCGAAGTAGATGACGCCATAGATCGTCGAGAACCAGTGCCAGTCGATCGACATGTTCCAGTCGAACGCAGCGAAGGTGAGCGACAGCGCGCCGAGGGCGATGCCCGGGGCGGCCATTGCCTGCAGGCGGCGGGTGACGCTCACGTCACCGGACTCGTCCTGCTTCGTCGACGACGACCAGAAGAACCACGAGAGGCCCGACCAGATGACGAAGTACACCGCCGCGCGGGCATAGAAGAAGGGCGTGTTCAGGTACGGCGCCTTCGTCTCGTACAGCGGCATGTAGAATGGTTCGATCTGCTCGGGAGTCATCCACTCGAAGATGTTCTTCGCGCCGAGAGCGACGGGGATGAAGAGCAGCGCGAACGCCGGCAGCGTGATCATGAAGTTCTCGGTGATCCGCCGCATCGTCACGTTCCAGGACGAACGCGTGAGGAAGAAGATCATCGAGAAGAAGAGCGCGCCGAGGGCGATGCTCAGGAAGTACAGGTACGCGGTGAGGTACGCGAAGTACCCTTCGCCGTGGTCCCCGGCGAGCGCGAGCGTGCCGCCGATACCCACGACGGCGAGCGCGCCGCCGATCATGGGCACCTTGCGCCAGATCGAGCTCTCGGGGAGCTGAACGTTCGCGTCGCTGAGGTCGACCGTTTTTGCGTGTCCGCCCATCGTTACCACCCCTGCTCGCGCGCGATCTCGGCCGGGACCGAGCGACGCGGAGCGCCCTGGCTGATCTGCAGTGCCCGCACGTAGGTCGCGATCGCCCAGCGGTCTTCGACCGGGATCTGGGCGGCGTAGCCGGGCATCGTGTTGTAGCCGTTGCCGATCAGGTCATAGAGCTGACCGACCGTGTAGCCGCGCTGGCGCTCGCCGTGCAGCGTCGGCACCGCCCACGACCAGTCACCGGACACCAGCCCGCGTGCGGCGACGATGCCGCCGTTCTCGAGGCCGGCCTCACCGTGGCACGGCGTGCAGTAGATGTTGTACCGGGCCTGGCCGCGCTCGAGTCCGGCGCGGACCGCCGTCGCTTCGTCGTCGCCCCACGCATCGATGACGGCGTCTGGCAGCGTGGTCGCCCACGCGCCGTTCACGACGCCACGATACATGTGGTCGTCTTCACGCAGCTCACCGACGGCGACCGTGCCGTCGACCTGCGGACGCATGCCGCGGCCGTCGTCGAAGAACTCCGACGGCTCCTGCGCGGACACGTACGTGACGTTGTCCATGTTCGGGTTCGGGTGGACCGGCGTCTGGCTGAACGTGAAGCCACGGCAACCGGTCGTCACCATCCCGAGGGCCAGCACCAGCAGCGCCGCCCGAACGGGTCGAATACGATTCATGACCTTGAGGCTCCGCATCATTCCACCAGCTCGACGTGGGTCGCGCCGATGTCCTTGAGAAAGGCCACCGTCTTATCGAGGTCGAAGCTCGGATCCACCGCCTCGATGGCGATGAAAAACCGATCGTCCGTCACGCGCTCGAACCGCTTCGAGCGGAAGAGCGGGTGGTGCAGACGGGGCAGTCCGTTCAGGCCGAGCATGCCGAAGACGGCGGCCGCAGCCGAGAACAGGACCGAGAGTTCGAAGATGATCGGCACGTACGCGGGCGCCGCGAAGAACGGCTTGCCCGAGATGACCAGCGGGTACTCGACCGAGTGGACCCAGTACTGCAGCGTGATCGCCGTCGCCGTACCGGTCAGACCGATAACGAGCACGATCCAGGGCAGCTTGCTGTCCTTCATGCCCATCGCACCGTCGAGCCCGTGGACCGGGAACGGCGTGAACGCGTCCCAGTTCTTGAACCCG
>Ga0070728_10002830_pt1 | contig 20442 bp, 14 predicted proteins | sample tdDd471_FD_66723 | JGI IMG/M metagenome (GOLD analysis project Ga0070728, IMG submission 66723) | Marine sediment microbial communities from the Atlantic coast under amendment with organic carbon and nitrate - tdDd47.1 | ecosystem: Environmental > Aquatic > Marine > Coastal > Sediment | place... | reverse complement strand
CGGGCTATCCGCCCGCGGGCACGCCGGCGCCGGGCGCGCCGCACGTGACGCCGATGATGGCGCAGCCCACGCCCGTCGGGCCGCCGGGGCCGAAGAAGTACGGCCAGCGCACGGTCGGCATGATGATCCAGGCGGCGGTCGAGCAGGAGCGGCAGCGGGCGCCGGGCAAGTCGACCGCCCAGATCCACGCGGTCGCCACCCAGGCCGCGCAGCGCAGCAACCGCGGCCTGAAGGTGGGGCTCGGACTCGTCGCGTTCCTGCTCCTGCTCACGGCCGGCGCCGTCGTCGCGCTGTTCTTCTACGCGCGCTGGCAGGAGCAGGAGCTGCGCGACGAGAACGTCCGCCTGCAGCGCGAGCTCACCGAGCTCGGTGAGGGCGAGTCCGAGGAGCGCGAGCGGCTCGAGGGCCGCATCTCGGATCTGAACGAGCAGCTCGGCGAGGAGCAGCAGGAGACGGTCTCCGACATCGCCGAGCGGCACGACGGGGCGGTGTGGGCCCTGGTCCAGACCCGCGGCTCGCGCCGGTCGGTGATCTGCTCGGCGTTCGCGGTCCGCAACGACCTGCTCGCGACGACCGCGCACTGCGTCGAGGGCGTCGAGCGCGCGCTCGGGCGGGGCGACATGGTCCGCGCGGAGGCCAACCACGGCGAGGGCGCGCCGCAGGTCGTGCAGCGCATGTGGCGACACCCTCGCTACGAGCGCGACGCGCCGGCGAGCCCCAACGTCGGCCTGGTCCGCATCGCCGGCGGCGCGGCGAGCCGCTGCGAGATCGCCTCGATGGGCCAGCTGCACGGGCTGCGGGCCGGTGACGACGTGTTCGTGCTCGGCTTCCCGTCCGCGCTCTCGGGCGAGGCCGATCCGGTGGCGGGGCTGACCACGGGCGTGATCGGTCGGCTGACCGCGTTCGACGGCAGCGCGGCGCCGGCGTCGGGGCGCTACCTCGTGTCGCACAGCGCGTTCAGCGACGACGGCACCGCCGGCAGCCCGATCTTCGACCGCGAGGGCCGCGTGGTGGCGATCAACGCGGGCAACATGCGCGCGCGCCGCCGCGTGACCGACACGAACACCCACGTCACGCGCACGGTCGAGAGCGACGCCCCCTACGCCTGGGCGGTCCGCGCCGATCTGCTCCTGCAGCTGCTGGCCGGTCTTCGGGACTGATCGCGTCGTCGGTTTTTTGACCGCGGGCCGCCCTGCGGGCGATGAGACCAGACATGTATCAGGGCTCTCGAGTCACCGATGCCGCGGCGTTCCACGTGCGCCGCGGCGACCTGCGACCGGCGGTGCGCATCGTTCGGAAGCGAGTCCCCGAGCGCTTCCGCTGGCGCAAGGCCGTGGCGGGCGTCACCAAGGGCGTCTCCAAGCTGCGCGGCGCCGAGCGGTTCAAGGTCGAGGAGCCGGTGCGCGAGCTGGTGCTCGACCTGCCGGACGTCGATCTGCGCCGCGAGGTCATCCTCGACGCGCGCCGGACCGGCGTCGATCTCGACCGGGGCGAGGTGCTGCCTCACCTGACGCTCGCGGACCTGCGGCGCCTCTCGTTCCTCGCGGGCGTCGAGGTCGGCCGCGTCGGTCGGTACACGAAGCTCCCCCTGGGCTTCGGCGATCCGATCGACACGGCGGCGTGCATCTGCATCGGCCGGACGCTCTCGGAGTACCACCGGCGCCGGGCGCACAAGCTGTGGCTGAACGTGCCGGACCCCGACGGCCCGGACGCGCTGCGCAAGCACCACCGCTTCATGCTCGACCGCGCCGACCGCGAGCGCACCGAGGCCGAGCGCTGGGCGGCGCTGTCCAAGGCCCTCATCGCCGGCGGCTGATCAGTCCAGGACGGCCGCGAGCCGGGCGGGGTCGGCGCGCAGCGGCGCAAGATCCGCGTCGTCGCGCTCGATCATGGTCCGGAAGTGCGAGACCGGCCGCGTGTCGTCGGCCAGGAACGCGGGCGCCTCGAGCTCGCCGAGCACGAGCTCGAGCTCGGACGCGCAGCCGTCGAGGTCACCGGTCTGGCACAGCGAGCACGCGAGGTTGTAGTGCGTCGAGCGCGAGCCCGGCCAGCGCTGCAGCGAGGCGCGCAGCGGCTCGATGGCGCCGGCGTAGTCCGAGCGCATCATCCGGCTGATCGCCAGCCCCTCGTACGCGACCCAGTGATCGCGCTCGGTCATCTCGCAGCCGCGCTCGTGCAGCTCGATGGCCCGACGGAACCAGGTCTCGGCCTGGTCAGGGCGTGACGGGTGGGCCAGGTACAGCTCGGCGAGGCGCGCCCGCGCGGTCGCCGACGTGGGGTGCTCGCCGGCGAGCGTCTGCAGGCCGCGGATCGCCGCCTCGCGGTTCACGCCCGCGTTCTCCGAGAACAGATCGATCTGCTCGGGGTCGGGCGGCGGGTCGGAGCAGTCCACCTCGCCGCTCGACGGCGGGCGCAGTCCGTCGCCCGCCGCGGGCTCGGCCGGCGCCTCGGGCTCGGGCGCCTCGACCGCCGCCTCCGGCTCGTCGGACGAGCAGGCGACGAGCCCGAGCAGCGCGAGCAGGACCGCGAGCCGCCTCACCATCGAGTGAGCATCAGGCGCGCGCTGCCCAGCGTCCCCTCCTGCGGGGACTCCGACAGCGCAACGCCGAGGGCCACGCCCACGCCGCCGCCCACGAGCACGACGATCAGCGTCCAGAACCACCACTCTTCGAGGACGCTGCCGCCGCCCTCTTCGGTCTGCTCCGGCGGGGGCGCGTCCTGCGAAAGGATCGGCGGGCGCTCGCCGTCGGACGCGGCGCCCTCGGCCGGGATCCGCAGCTGCAGGGGCTGCGCCTCGCTGCCCACGCGGTCGAGCGGGGTGAGCGAGGGCGCCATCGCGACGATGTGGTACGCGATGTCGCGCGGCTGCGACGGGTCGCCGACGAGCGGGATGCGCGCCGTGTAGAGCCCGCCGCCGCGCGCGGTCATCACCACGCGCGACGCGCCCTCGCCGCCCACGCGGTAGTTCAGGTGGACCTCGCTCACCGCGTCGCCGCCCTCGGCGATGGTCACGCGGATGGCCGGCGACTCGCGGACGGTGAGCTGCGGCGGGCTGTGCTGGATGCGGACGGGGACCGGCTCGGGCGCGGACTCGCGCGCCCGCGCGAAGGCCGACAGCACGGGCGGGCTCGCGTCCGCGTCGCCGAGGCGGTGGCCCGGGTCGCGCGCGTAGAGCAGCTGCAGGGTCTGCTGCGCGCCGTCGTCCTGCGCCGCGATCTGCGCGACCGCGAGCAGCTCGAGGGCGGAATTGCGGTCGAACGCGGACAGGTCGTCGCGGTCGAGCACCGCGCGCGAGGCGCCGACCGCGTCGCCGAAGCGGGCCGCCGCGATCAGCTCGCGCACTCCGTCGAGCTGCTGCTCGGCGTCCTGGGCGCGCGCGAGCGACGCGGGGATCAGCAGCAGGGCGAGCGCCAGGGCGAACCTCATGCGGGCACCTTAACCGGCATCGGTGATCGCGGCGAGCCCCGTCACGAGGTCGTCGAGGAGCGCCTCGCCCCGGGCGCGGGCCGCCGCGGTCGTCTCGCCCTCGCCGAGCTCGACGCGCACGTCGTAGTAGAACTTGATCTTCGGCTCGGTCCCGCTGGGCCGCAGCATCACGCGGTGGCCGCCCGCGAGCTCCATCGCGAGCACGTCGCCCCTGGGCAGGTCCATCTCGGTGACCGCGCCGTCGGCGGCGCGCCGGGTGGCCGCGGCCAGGTCGATGAACGCGGCGACCGCGTGGTCGCCGACCGCCGCGGGAGGCGCCTCCCGCACCCGCTTCATCGTCGCGGCGATCTGGGCCGCGCCCTCGGCGCCCGGCAGCACGCGGCTGACCTGGCGCGACAGGTACATCCCGTAGCGGCGCCACGCGACCTCGAGCTCGTCGAGCAGGGTGCGGCCGCGGCTGCGGCACCACTCGGCGAGGTCGGCGATCACGACGGCGGTGCCGATGCCGTCCTTGTCGCGCACCAGGGTGCCGACGGTGTAGCCGAGCGCCTCCTCGTAGCCGTAGACGAAGCGCGCCCCGTCCGACGCCTCGAGCTTCAGCGCCGTGTTCGCGATCCACTTGAAGCCGGTGAGCGTCTGCTCGAAGCGCGCGCCGTGCGCGTCCGCGATCGCGCCGAGCATCGGCGAGCTGACGATCGTGTTCACGACCAGCCGCGAGTCGCCCGCGGGGCCCTGGTCGAGCAGGTAGTGCCCGAGCAGGCAGCCCACGTCGTTGCCGGTGAGCTGGTGGTACGCGCCCTGGTGGCGCACCGCGACCGCGAGGCGGTCCGCGTCCGGGTCGTTGGCGAGGATGAGATCGGCGCCGACCTGCTCGCCGAGGGCGAGCACGAGGTCCATCGCGCCCTCCTCCTCGGGGTTGGGGAACTCCACCGTCGGGAACGCTCCGTCGGGGAGGGCCTGCTCGGGCACGCTGTGCACGCGCTCGAACCCCGCCTCCGCGAGCGCGGCCCGCGCGAGCCGGTCGCCGACGCCGTGCAGCGCCGTGTAGGCGATGGTGATCTCGCGCGGCAGGCCGGGGTGGACCATCAGGCCGCGCACCCCGTCGAGGTAGCGGCGCTCGATCGCGTCGTCGAAGGTGGTCAGCAGGCCCGCCTCGCGCGCGGCGTCGAGCTCCATCGTCGCGATCGACTCCACGGAGCCGATCGCGTCGATCGCGGCGGCGATCCCGGTGTCGGCCGGCGGGATGATCTGCGCGCCGTTGCCCCAGTAGACCTTGTAGCCGTTGTAGGCGGGCGGGTTGTGGCTCGCGGTGACCATGATCCCGGCGGCGGCGTTCGTCTGCAGGCACGCGTACCCGAGGACCGGCGTCGGGACGACGTGGTCGAAGGTCCGCACCTTCAGCCCCATGCCCGCGCAGACGCGCGTCGCGTCGTCGGCGAATTCGCGGCTCATGCGGCGGCCGTCGAACCCGATGCAGACCCCGCGCTCCTTCGCGTCGGGCGTCGTCTCGAGCACGTAGGCGCACAGCCCAGCGGTGGCGCGCAGGACGACCTTGCGGTTCATCCGGTTGGGGCCCGCGCCGAGCAGCCCCCGCAGCCCGGCGGTGCCGAACTGCAGCTGCGCTTGGAAGCGGTCGCGCAGGCCGTCCACGTCGGCGGCGGCGAGGAGCGCGGCCGCCTCCTCCTTGGTGGTGGGATCGGGGTCGTCCGCGGCCCAGGCCTCGGCGACGGCGCGTAGATCGTCGGGGACGGTCATGGCCGCCGATTAAGCCAGAGATCGCGTCACTGGGTCACCACGATCGATCCGTCGTACATGTCCATGCCGCACGTGAAGCGCAGCGTGCCCGCCTCGGAGGGGGTGAGCGTGACCTCCACCGCCTCGTTCAGCGGCAGGTCGCGGCGGATGTCGTGCGAGGGGATCGCGAGCACCTGGCCGCAGCCCTCGTCGGTGACCCGGGTGACGACGAGGGTGAGCGGCTCGCCCGCGGTGGCCTGGATCTCGGCGGGGTCGTAGCCGCTCGCGCCGACCTCGATCGCGACGCGCTGGGGCTCGGGGGCGGCCGCCTCCTCTTCGGCACCGCAGGCGGCGAGAAAGAGAGCGACGGGGAGCAGCATGAGGATCGAGCGTTTGGTCATGTGGGGATCTCCTCGAGTGGGTGTCGTTTGCTCCGCAGCTCCTCGACCCAGCAGTAGAGCACCGGGACGACGAACAGCGTGATCAGAGCGATGGTCATCCCGCCCACGACGGGCAGGGCCATCGGGATCATCACGTCGGCGCCGCGCCCCTGGGACGTGATGACGGGCAGCAGCGCGAGAAGTGTGGTGGCGGTGGTCATCAGGCACGGGCGCACGCGGCGCATGCCCGCCTCGAGGACCTTCGCGCGGACCTCGGCGACGTCTTTGGCCGGGCCGCCGGCGAACGCCGACTTCAGGTAGGTCGCGATCACCACGCCGTCGTCGGTCGCGATCCCGATCAGGGCGATCACCCCGACCCACGCGGCCACCGACAGGTTCACGGTGCCCACGCTCAACAGCGCGCGCATCGAGGTCCCCGCGATCGAGAAGTCGAGGAACCACGGCTGCCCGTAGAGCCACAGGAGGATGAACGCGCCCGCGACCGCGACCGCGACGCCGGCATAGATCATCAGCGTCGTGCTGAGGCGCCGGAACGTCAGGTAGAGCAGGAGCAGCACCAGCGACAGCGCGATCGGCACCAGCCGCCACAGCCGCGCCTCGCTGCGCACCTGCGCCTCGTAGGTCCCTGCGAAGCGATAGGTCACGCCGGCGGGGACCTCGAGCTCGCCCGACTCGACGAGCGCGGCGAGGTGCGCGCGCGCCGCCTCGACGGTCTCGACCTCGGCCACGTCGGGCCGCCGGTCGAAGATCACGTAGCTCGTGAGGAACGTGTCCTGGCTCTTGATCATCTGCGGGCCGCGCGCGTACTCGAGCGTCGCGAGCTGCTCGAGGGGCACCTCGCCGTTGGGCGTGGGCACCATCACGCGGCGCAGCGCCTCGACGCTGTCGCGCTCCTCGCGCATGTACCGCACGCGCACCGCGAACCGCTCGCGTCCCTCGACCGTGGTGGTCAGCGGTGGGCCGCCGAGGGCGACGCCGAGCACCCGCTGCACGTCGGCGATGTGCAGGCCGTGGTGCGCGATGGCGGTCCGGTCGATCTCGACGTGCAGGTACGGCTTGCCGACGACCCGGTCGGCGAAGACCGTCTCGGCGCGCACCTCCGGCACGTCGCGCAGCGCCGCCTCCACGTCGCGCCCGAAGCGCTCGAGCGTCTCGAGGTCGGGGCCCTGGATCTCGACCCCCATCGGCGCCCGCATCCCGCTCTGCAGCATCACGATCCGGGTCGCGATCGGCATGAGCATCGGCGCGCCGGTGAGCCCCGGGCGCTGCGCCGCCGCCTCGATCTCGTCCCAGATGTCGCGCGGCGATCGGATGTGGTCGCGCCACTGGCGCACGCGATGGCCGTCCTCGTCCACGCCGTACTCGGGGTGGTAGGTGATGATCGTCTCGATCATCGACACGGGCGCCGGGTCGAGCGCGCTGTCGGCGCGGCCCCACTTGCCGACCACGCGGTCGACCTCGGGGATCGCGGCGATCGCGGCGTCCATCTCCGACACGAGCTGCTGCGCCTCACCCACCGACGCGTGCGGCATCGTCGACGGCATGTACAGGTACGCGCCCTCGTCGAACGGCGGCATGTACTCGCGGCCGAGGCTCGACCACGCGAGCGCGCCCAGGACGAGCAGCGCGAGCGGCACCGCGAGGAAGGGCGCCTTGAAGCGCAGGAACGTCCGCAGCAGCGTCGGGTAGATCTGTTCGAAGCCCAGGAATGCGCCGAGCACGAGCGCCACGGTGACGAGCACGAACAGCGCGTTGCCGATCACGCCCGGCTCGGGCCCCAGCGGAGCCCAGTCGTCCGCGAGCAGGACCGCCGTGCCGACCACGAGCCCCGCGAGCAGCGCGAAGCGGAGCGCGCCGCGGGTGCGCTCGGGCAGGTCGCTCCAGCCGGGCACCCTCACGCCGCGCCGGCGCAACACGAGGTGCGACAGCGCCGGGAGCAGCCCGAGCGCCAGCACCAGCGCGCCGAGCATCGCGAACGTCTTGGTGTAGGCCAGCGGCGTGAACAGCCGCGCCTCCGCGCGGGTGAGCGCGAACACCGGGAGGAAGCTCACCACCGTGGTGAGCACGCTCGTGACGATCGCGGGCGCCACCTCCGCCGCCGCGTCGGCGACCACCCGGGCGCGGCTCGCGTCGGGGTCGGCGGCCTCGAGGTGCTGCACCACGTTCTCGGTGAGCACCACCCCCATGTCGACCATCGTCCCGATCGCGATCGCGATCCCCCCGAGCGCCATGATGTTCGCGTCGACGCCGACCGCCTTCATCACCAGCAGCGCGAACAGCACGCCGAGCGGCAAGATGGCCGTGATGAGCAGCGAGCTGCGGACGCTGCGCAGCATCACCAGAACCACGATCAGCGTGATCAGGATCTGCTGCCACAGCGCGGTCGACAGCGTGTCCACCGTCTCGTCGACGAGCTCGGCCCGGTCGTAGAACGGCCGGATGGTGACCTGGCTGACCGTGCCGTCCTCGAGGGTGCGCCGCGGCATGCCCGCCGAGATCTCGGCGATCTTGGCGCGCACCCCCTCGATCACCGCGCGCGGGTTGGCGCCGAAGCGCGCGACCACGATCCCGCCCACCACCTCGGCGCCCGCGTCGTCGAGCCCGCCGCGTCGCAACGCCGGGCCGTAGTGCACGTGGGCGACGTCGCGCAGGCGGATCGGCGCGTGGTCGCGCTCGGCGACGACCACCTCCTCGAGGTCCTCGAGAGACGCCACGAGCCCGAGCCCGCGCACCACGTACTCGACGCGGTTGATCTCCATCGTCCGCGCGCCGACGTCGAGGTTGCTCATCCGCACCGCGTCGGCGACCTGCTGCAGCGTCACCCCCTGCGCGCGCAGGTCGTCGGGGTCGACGTCGACCTGGTACTCGCGGACGAAGCCGCCCACCGAGGAGACCTCCGACACCCCCTCGACCGATGACAGCGCGTAGCGGACGGTGAAGTCCTGGATCGCTCGCAGCTCGTCGAGGTCCCACCCGCCGGCGAGCTCGCCGTCCGGGTCGCGGCCCTCCAGCGTGTACCAGAACACCTGGCCCAGCCCCGTCGCGTCCGGCCCCAGCGTCGGCGACACGCCGTCGGGGAGCAGGTCGTCGGGCAGCGAGGCGAGCTTCTCGAGCACCCGCGAGCGCGACCAGTAGAAGTCGACGTCGTCTTCGAAGATCACGTAGAGGGTCGAGAACCCGAACGCGCTGCTGCTGCGGACCGTGCGAACGCCCGGGATGCCCATCAGCGAGGCGGTGAGCGGGTAGGTGATCTGGTCCTCGACGTCGCGCGGCGACCGACCCGGCCACTCCGTAAAGACGATCTGCTGGTTCTCGCCGACGTCCGGGATCGCGTCGACGGCGACGGGGTCCTGCTCGAGCCAGTCGAACGCGAGCGCGTCGAAAGGCGCGGCGCGCACGCCCTCGACCACGAGCAGCACGGCGAGCACGAAGACGACCAGCTTCGCGTCGACGAGGAAGCGGAACAGGCGCTGCCAGGGGCTCGGGGTCACGGCGCCACCTGCTCGAGGTCGAGGCGCTCGCCGGGCTCGACGGTCGCCTCGACGCTCCCGCACGTGCGCATCGCCGCCCCGAAGTACGCGTTGTCGACCGCCTCCCCGGTCTGCAGCCAGCGCGCGCCGCGGTTGTCGAACGCCATCGGGCAGTGCGCGAGCCGCAGCGGTACCTCGAGCGGGTTGCCGAACGACTCGACCGCGCTCGCGACCGCCGCGCCGAGCGGCTCGAAGGGCGCACGCGCGGCCTGCAGCGAGTCGGCCGCCGCCACCCGCTCGGCCTCGCGGCGGACGCGCGGCCCGAGCGCATCCCAGTGCGTCGCGGCCGGCGCCGGCGCGTCCGGATCGAACGCCCTGGCCGCCTCGGACGTCGCGCGCGCGGCGGCGGTCGCCGCGGCGAGGTCGTCCTCGGCGAGCGCGCGCCCCAGCGCCACGTAGCCCTCGACCACGGGGCGCAGCCCCGCGAGGAACGCGTCGTCGACCTCGAGCCTAGGCGCGGGTGGCGTCGAGTCGTCGGGGCGCGCCATCATGCTGTGGCCGCCGCGGATCTGCAGGTCCGCGTCGAGCGCGAACGCGCCCTGCGTGACGACCCGCTCGCCCTCCTCGAGCCCCGTGACCACGGGGAACACGTCGCCGACCCGCGCGCCGAGCCGCACGGTTCGCGCCTGGTACGTAGGCCGCGCGGCGCCCGGGACCTCGACGTACACGACCGAGCGCTGGCCGGTGAACAGCGGCGCGCTCGCCGGGACCACCAGCGGCTGCGCCGAGCTCTCGGGATCGCCGCGGACCACGGCCTCGACGAACGTGCCCGGCCGCAGCCGCCGCTCCGGATCCGAGATCTCGATCCGGACCTGGGCGGTGCGGCGCCGCGGATCGATCACCGGGTCCACGAACGCGACGCGCCCCTCGAGCGTCTCGCCGGGCAGCGCCTCGACCTCGAGCTCCACCGTCTGGCCGACCGCGAGGTGCGGCAGGTCGGGCTCGAACGCGTCGAGCAGGACCCACAGCCGGGTGAGGTCGGCGAGGCGGTACAGCGGCGCGCCCGTCTGCACGTAGGTCCCCTCGGTCGCGAGCCGCTCGATCACGGTCCCGCCGAACGGCGACCGCACGGCGACCTGCCGGCGCGGGCTCGTCCGCCCCTCCACCTGCTCGATCTCTCGATCGGGGATCCCGAGCAGGCGCAGCCGCTGGCGCGCCGCCTCGAGCGACGCCGTCGCGGCCGACCGCGCGATCTCGGACGCGCCCGCGAGCCGGGTCAGCTGGCGCTTGGCCGTGATCAGATCCTGCTCGGCCGCGTAGACCTCGGGGCTGTAGACCGACGCGACGACCTGCCCGCGCCGCACCCGCTCACCGGTGGTGCGCACGTGCAGGCGATCGAGCCGCCCGCCGACCCACGCGGTGACCGTCTGGTGCGTGCTCTCGTCGTAGCCGACCCGCCCGAGCAGGCGCAGCGTCGCGCCGGTCGCCCGCAGGCGACGCACCGGGCTGGTGCGCACCTCGGCCAGCGCGGCGGCGCGCTCCGAGAGCACGACCTCGTTCGGCCCCGGCGCGTCGTCGGTCACCGGGATCAGATCCATGCCGCAGATGGGGCAGCTCCCCGGCTCGGATCGCCGGACCTGCGGATGCATCGAGCAGGTCCACGTCTGCTCCCCCCCTTGCCCCTGGCCATGCGCGTGCGCCGCCTCCCCGTCCGGAGCGGTCACCCGCCCCACCACGAACGCGAGCCCGATCACCAACAGCGCCCCCACCGCGACGCCGATCCACTTCTTCGGATCACTCATCGCCCACCTCCCGCTCGGCCGGCCGGCCGGTCAGCGCCTCGACCCGGGCCCACGCCGCGCCGTGCTGCGCGCGCGCCCGGATCGCGTCGAGCTCGATGTCGAGCAGGTCGCCCGCGGCGCGGATCGCCTCGGCCACCCCGACCGAGCCCGTGGCGTACGCGCCCGCGACCGACTCGTAGACCCCGCGCGCCTGCGGCAGCAGGGTCCGCTCGTAGAACCGCAGGCGTCGGTGCGTCTCGCGCAGGGCGCCGAGCGCCTCGTGCAGCGCCTCGATCGCGCTCAGCTCGGCGACCTCGCGGTCGGCGCGCGCGGCCGCGGCCTCCGCCTCCTGCGCGCGCATCGCGTCGTCGGCCGCGGCCTGCCCGAAGATCGGCACGCGCACGCCCACGCTCACCATGAACGCGTCGTCGCCGCTGCCGTTGACGGGCATCGGCGCCTCGCCGGTCTCGATCCAGTCCACGCCGAGCACGAAGCTCGGGAAGCGCGTGCCCTCGACCGCGCCGGCCTGCGCCTCGCGGGCCCGGGCGCTCAGCTCGAACGCCTCGAGCCGAGGGTGCGCGCGGACCGCCTCGGCCAGCGCCTCGGCGGGCTGCGCGGGGAGCGACGCGGGCGCCACGTCCCGCGCGGTCGTGAGCTCGACGTCGGCCGGGGCCGCGATCGCGGCGCGCAGCGCGGCCTCGGCCGTGCGCTCCTCCTCGTCGAGGCTGCGGAGCCCGTCGTCCTGTCGCGCGCGCGCCAGATCGAGCTGCCCGACGTCCGCGAGGGTGGCGTGGCCGACCTCGAGGCGCGCGCGCGCCGCCTCCGCGAGCGCGTCGAGCAGGATCAGGCGCTCGCGCTGCACCTCGCGCGTGCGGCGCACCGCCCACAGCCGCCACCACGCCGCCGCGACCGGCGCGCGCAGCGCGAGCAGGCGCGCCTCCATCCGGCGCTGCGCGGCCTGGGCTTCATAGGCCTGCGCGTCGGCCGCCGCTGTGAGCTGCGTCGGCCACGGGATCTCCTGGCGCGCGCCCAGCCGGTGGCGTTGCGGCCCGACCCGGGTCTGCACCGACGACGCGTAGAAGGCGTAGGTGACCATCGGATCCGGCATCCGCCGTGCCGGCTCGATCCGATGCACCGCGGCCCGCCACCTTTCGTAGTCGGCGCGGATCGACGGATGCGCGCTCGCCGCGTAGGCGACGTACTGCGCGAGCTCGCCGTCGGCGGGGGCCGGCGGCGGGTGGGGATCGGCGCGGTGCAGCTGCGCGCGCAGGTCGGCGCGCAGCGCGCCTTCGCGGTGGGCGCCGCAGGCGATCAACAGGAGCGCCGCCAGCGTGGGCGACGCGCCTCGGACGATGAGACGAGGGGACACGTTTGCTTCTCCGAGCCGGGGTGGACGGACGCACGGGCGCACGCAGGCGTGGCGCGCGACCCACCCCGGATCAGAGCTGCAGGACGGTGACTCTCAGGGCCCGGTCGGGTGGCCGCTCGGGGATCGACGCGTCGGGCGCGGGCGCGCGGACGACGGGCGCCGCCGCGATCTGCGGCGAGACGAGCCCCACGACGGCGGCGGGCGCGACCGTCGCGGTCGTCGCGAACGCGCCGGGATCCCGATCCTCGACCCCGCCGGGCGAGCAGCAGTCGTGCCCGGGCGCGTGCCAGCGCGTGTGCGCCGACAGGTCGCAGCAAGCGCTGACGTAGTGCTCGGCGACCCAGACGTCGGCGCACGCGTCGGGGTGCGCGGTCAGCGCGAGCCCCACCGCCGCGTGCAATAGCACGCCGGCGAACGCGGCACGTCGGGCCCACGAGGGGATCACGCACCGAGGGTACCCAGCGCCGAAGGCGCGAGCAAACCGCGGCTTGGCGTCCGCGCACGGGGGCCTACGCCCACAGTGATGGACCACGCCGTTCGAGCCGCGACGTTCCTGTGTCTCCTGGTCGGCTGCGGAGGCGCGACGGGCGGGGCCACGGCCTCGCGCGGCCCGACCCGCGCGGCCTGCGGCCAGCAGGGCGTCGCCGTGCAGGTGCTCGGGTCGGGCGGGCCCATCGTCGACGACGCGCGCGCGTCGTCGGGGTACCTCGTGTGGCAGGACGGACGGGCGCGCGTGCTCGTCGACGTCGGCGGCGGGGTGGCGCTGCGGTTGGCGCAGTCGGGCGCCTCGCTCGACGCCCTCGACGCCGTGCTGATCTCGCACGCCCACGTCGACCACACGAGCGACCTGCCGGCGGTGCTCAAGAGCCTCTCGTTCGGCGACCGAAGCGATCCGCTGCCCGTCGTCGGGCCCTCGGCGGCGGGGCCGTTCCCCGCCATCGGCGCGCTGCTCGATGCGCTGATCGGGCCCGAGGGCGCGTGGCGCTACCTCGACGGCTACCGGCAGGGGCGGCCCTTCGCGCTCGCGCCCCGCGAGGTCGACGTCGACGCGGACGCCGCGACCGTGCTCGACGCCGACGGCTTGACCGTGCGCGCGGTCGGCGTGCCGCACGGTCCGGTGCCCGCGCTCGGGTTCGTGGTGGAGCTCGGGGGGCGGCGCATCGCGTTCGGCGGCGACCAGCGCCTCGACGACCCGCGCTTCGAGGAGCTCGCGCGCGAGGTCGAACTGCTCGTCGCGCACCACGCGATCGGTGAGGACGCGACGGGCGTGGCCGCGGAGCTGCACGCGCGCCCGTCACAGATCGCCGCGTTCGCCGCCCGCGCGCGGGTCGGTCGCGTGGCGCTGTCGCACCACATGGCGCGGAGCCTCGCGCACCTCGACCGGCATCGCGCGATCCTCTCGGAGGGCTTCGAGGGACCGATCGAGGTCGCCGACGACCTCGACTGCTTCCCCGTTCGGTGACGGATCGCGGCTCGGTGGTGGACCGCCCGAGCGACCTCCACAAGATGTGGGGGCGGTCGCGTAGCACGTTGGATCCACTGCACTTTCTTGGTCGACGAGGGGGGTGCCGTGTGATCTAAGGGGGTGGTGCTCGCCTTCGACGAGGACGTCCGACCGGACGCAGAGATCGGCGTCGCGACGCCGCGGCTGTCGCTCGGCACCGAACCGGTCACCATCGACCGCAGCGGGGGCTTCGGCGCCCTGCTCGAGACGCTCGAGCTGCCGGTCGTGCGGCTGTACTTCGACTACGGCCACCAGACGCTGTCCGCCTGCGATCCGCGCGACCGCTTCTTCTACGCCGCGCCGGGCGGCACGCGCACCGTGCTGCGCGACCGCGCGGCGGAGCGGCAGGCCGGCTGCGTGCTCGAGGGGTTCGGGGCGGTCGACCTCGAGTGCCTCCCCGATCACGCCGTCCCGCCCGACGTCGTCGCGCACTACCTGATCCGCTGCGACGGCGACGTGCACGACCACTGCGGGTTCTCGAGCCACGTGGTACCGCAGCTGCGCGCGCTCGGCTGGAAGATCGAGGTCGAGGAGGACTACCCGTACCGCGTGGTCGAGGACCCGACCTGGTACGCGCAGCTCGAGCCCGACCAGAAGCGGCCCGACTGGTTCGGCCTCGAGCTCGGGGTCGACATCGACGGCCGCCGGGTGAACCTGCTGCCGGCGCTCGTCGATCTGCTCGCCACGAGCGCGCAGGGCGCGACGCTCTCGAGCCTGGTCGACCGGAGCCGCTCGATCGCGGTGTCGCTGCCCGACGGGCGCTACCTCGCGCTGCCGCCGGAGCAGGCGCGCGAGCTGCTTCGCGTCATCGCCGAGCTGTACGAGGGCGAGGACGTCGAGCCCCTGGCGCTGCAGTTCTCCGTCCTCGCGTCGGGCGCGATCGCGCGCCTCGACGAGGCGTTCCGCAGCAGCGGCGCGAAGGTCCGCTGGGGTGGGGCGGCGCGCCCGCGCGAGCTCGGCGAGGCGCTGGCCGAGCCGCCCGCGGTCGACTCGCCGCCGGAGCTGAAGGCGACCCTGCGCGACTACCAGATGGACGGCGTGGCCTGGCTGCAGCACCTGCGCGCGTGCGAGGTGGGCGGGGTGCTCGCCGACGACATGGGCCTGGGCAAGACCCTGCAGACGATCGCGCACCTCGTGATCGAGCAGGCGTCGGGCCGCATGGAGACGCCCGCGCTCGTCGTCGCACCGACGAGCCTGTGCTTCAACTGGAAGCGCGAGATCGAGAAGTTCGCGCCGCACCTGCGCACGCTGGTGCTCCGCGGCGCCGATCGGCACGCCAAGTACGCCCAGATCGACCGCGTCGACGTGGTGATCACGAGCTACCCGATCCTGGTCCGCGACGAGGAGCGCTTCGCCGAGCACCACTGGTACCTGCTGATCCTCGACGAGGCGCACACGATCAAGAACACGCGCAGCCGCGCGCACCAGAGCGCCAAGCGCGTCGAGGCGACCCACCGGCTGTGCCTCACCGGGACGCCGGTCGAGAACCACCTCGGCGAGCTGTGGGCGCTGTTCGACTTCCTCAACCCGGGCTTCCTCGGCGACGAGCTGAGCTTCCGCCGCTGGTACCGCATGCCGATCGAGCAGCAGGGCGACGAAGAGCGCCTCGCCACGCTGCGCCAGCAGGTCAGCCCGTACCTCATGCGGCGCCTCAAGGAGGAGGTGGCGCGCGAGCTGCCGCCCAAGACCGAGGTGCTCAGCCCCGTCGAGCTCACCGGCGATCAGCGCGCGCTCTACGAGCGGATCCGCGTGTCGGCCCACGAGTCGGTCCGCAAGGTGATCCGCAAGAAGGGCCTCGCCGCGTCGACGGTCCCGATCCTCGACGCGCTGACCAAGCTCCGGCAGGTCTGCTGCGATCCGCGCCTGGTGCCGATGCGCTCGGCGCGCGCGGTGAAGCGCAGCGCGAAGTACGAGCGGCTGTTCGAGCTGCTCGAGGCGCAGCTCGGGCGCGGTCACCGCGTGCTGATCTTCTCTCAGTTCACCCGGATGCTCGGGCTGATCGCGCGCGGCCTCGACGAGCGCGGCGTCCGCTACCTGACGCTGACCGGCCAGAGCAAGGACCGCGGCGCGCTCGTCGACGCCTTCGAGGCGGGCGAGGCGGACGTGTTCCTCATCAGCCTCAAGGCGGGCGGAGTGGGGCTGACGCTCACGAGCGCGGACATGGTCATCCACTACGACCCGTGGTGGAACCCGGCCGCGCAGGACCAAGCGACCGACCGCGCCTACCGGATCGGGCAGACCAAGCCAGTGGTCGCCACCAACCTCTTCGTCCAGGGGAGCGTCGAGGAGCGCATGCTCGCCCTGCAGCGTCGCAAGCGGAAGCTCGCCGACGGCGTGCTCGCGGGCGGCGCCGGCAAGATCGCGCTGAGCGAGGACGACGTCGAGGAGCTGTTCGCGCCGCTCATCTGAGCGGGGCCGGCGATCAGCGCGACCGTCGGTAGGTCAGCCGGTAGCGGACCTCGTCCGGGAGCTGGTCGGAGCCGATCACCGCGCGCATCGTCAGCGAGCGGCGGTTGGCGCTGAGGGCGAACACGTTGGTGCGGTGCCCCTGCGAGTGGACCTCGCGGTGGATCAGCCGGCCGTCGCGGAACGAGACCCCGGCGCGGATGTGGTCACCGTTGGGGCCGCGCACCCGGCGCGGGCGGGCGGTGAGGTCGAAGCGGACCGGGCCCCAGTCGTCCATCGCGAGCGAGACGTGCGTCTCGTCGTGGACGCGGACGACCACCCGGTTCTCCGGCTGGATCCGACGCCGCATCTCGCCCCGCGCGATCTCGCGGATGAAGAGGTTGAGCTGGTCGGCGACGTGGTCGATCCCGTCCTCGAGCGAGTCGCGGTCACGCTGCGCCCGGGTGAACGACCAGCGGCCGTCGAAGTCCTCGAGCGCCGCGGTCTGCGATCGGCCGGTGCCGGGTACGAACGCCGCCATCAACGCAAGGGTCGCGCAGAGGATCAGCAGCTTGTTCATTCCGGCCATAAGGGTTTCGACGCGGTGCATCATACGTTCCATGCCAGTCACTCGCACGGGCTGATTCGAACGATGACGAAACCAAGACATTCCCGCCCCAGTGGCACACGTTCGAGTGACAGGACGGCACGGACTTTTGACGCCCCCGTCGTGAGTTGTCGCCTTGTCGGGTCAACGCCCGCTTCCCAGGCTTCGCGCCATGATCACCTTGAAGAGCTACCTCCGGGGCGAGTGGGTCGAGGGCCAGGGCGAGGGCAAGATCCTCGTCGATCCGACCACGGGCGAGCCCGTCGCGAAGACGAGCACCGAGGGCTTCGACTTCGGCGCCGCGGTGAAGTTCGCGCGGGACGTCGGCGGGCCCGCGCCGCGCGAGATGACCTTCGCCGAGCGCGGCGCCGTGCTCAAGCAGCTGTCCAAGGCGATCCACGCGAACCGCGACGCGCTGATCGACGCCTCGATCCTCAACGCCGGTACGCCCCGGTCGGACGCCAAGTTCGACATCGACGGCGCGTCGGGGACGCTCGCCTACTACGCGGGGCTCGGGAAGAAGCTCGGCGAGGCCAAGTGGCTGACGGAAGAGTCCGAGCAGCTGATGCAGGGGGCTCGATTCCATGGTCGGCACCTCTGCGTGCCCCTCCGCGGGGTGGCCGTTCACATCAACGCGTTCAATTTCCCGGCGTGGGGGCTGGCCGAGAAGGCCGCGGTCGCGCTGCTGGCCGGCGTGCCGGTGATCAGCAAGCCCGCGACGGCGACCGCGCTGACCACGTTCCGGCTGATGGAGGTCCTCGTCGAGACCGGCGCGCTCCCCGCCGGCTCGCTGCAGGTGATCTGCGGCTCGGTCGGCGACCTGCTGTCGCACCTCGGCGAGCAGGACGTCATGGCGTTCACCGGCTCGGCGGACACGGGGCTGAAGCTGCGCGGGCTCGACAACGTCCTGGCCCGCTCGACCCGGGTCAACGTCGAGGCCGACAGCCTCAACGCGGCCGTCCTGTGCGAAGACGTGAAGGACGACACCTACCAGATGTTCCTCCGCGACGTGCTCAAGGAGGTCACCCAGAAGACCGGCCAGAAGTGCACCGCGACCCGCCGCGTGTTCGTGCCCGCGTCGATGATCGATCGGGTCCAGGACGACCTGAAGGAGCGCTTCGACCAGCTCGTCGTCGGCAACCCGGCTCACAAGGACGTGCGCATGGGACCGCTGGCGACCGAGCAGCAGCTCCGTGACTTCCGCGCCGGCATCGAGAAGCTGATCGGGGCGGGCGCCACGGTGGTCTACGGCAGCGCGACGGAGGTCGAGCTCACCGACGCCGACCCGTCCAAGGGCTACTTCGTCGGGCCGATGATCCTGCGCGCCGACGACCCGGGCAACGCGGACGCGGTCCACGAGCACGAGGTCTTCGGGCCCGCCACCACGCTGATGCCCTACGAGAACGCGGACGACGCGGTCGAGTGGGTGGCGCGCGGCGGCGGCGGCCTGGTCGCGAGCGTCTACGGCGACGACCGCGAGCTGCTGTCGAAGCTGGTGCTCGGCCTCGCGCCGTTCCACGGCCGCATCCTCATGGGCTCCAAGAAGATCGCCGACCAGGCCATCCCCCCGGGCCTCGTGCTCCCGAGCTGCGTGCACGGCGGCCCCGGCCGCGCCGGCGGCGGTGAGGAGCTCGGCGGCGAGCGCGGCCTGATGTTCTACATGCAGCGCTGCGCCGTGCAGGGCGACCGCGCGCTGATCGACAAGCTGTTCGTCACCGAGGACTGAGGCTCAGTCGGGGATCTCGACCCCGGCCTCGCGCAGCAGCTCGAGGTCCTGGAGATCCTTGGTGCGCCCGGCGGCTCGCTTGTTCGCGACGAACTGCGTGAGCCCGAGGAACGGAGTCCGCTCCCCGTCCACGGAGACCTCCACGCGGCCGGCCCACGCGTCTTCGAACGCGACCCCCGAGATCTGGTTCAGGATGTCGATGGCGACCGGCTTCTTGCCGATCGTCAGCATCCGGTTGGGTTCCGCGAGCTGTTGTTCGGCGGCCGTCGCGATCGCGTCGAACCCGCCGAAGTCGCGGAGAGCATTCCCCAGCGCCGCGGCGTTCTCGGGTGTTCTCTCGATCAGGACGTCGAGATCATCGGTCTGGCGAGCCCGACCGAGGATCGTCATCGCGTGGGCCCCCACGACCACGAAGCGGACGCCCGTCCGCCGAAGCGAAGCGATGAACGCGCGGAAGTCGGGGTGGAGCGCCGGGGTCGTCATAGGCGGCCGCGCGTATTGCCTCGAGCGCGCGGAGTCGGTCGACGGGTGTCGTCGCGGCGAGCCGCTGGCGGGTGATGGCCGAGTGCTCGTCGGCGCTGTCGAAGTAGGCTGTCCATTCGCGCTCGAGAGTCGACTCCACGCCGTTCAATCTAGCTCAGAACTCCTTCGGCGCGTCCTCCTCGCCGAACTTGTCCATGTGCATCCACTTGCGGAGGATGGGTGACAGGGCGAGGCAGACGAGGCCGCCGATCAGCGCGGCGACGCCGATGATGCCGAACACGTCGCCGTAGACGTTCACCGTCTCGGCCGGCGGCGGGATGAGCTGCAGGCCCTCCTCGCCGTGCGAGACGCCGGTGAACGTGGCGATCACGCTCGCGAGGTAGTTGCTGAACGCGGTCGCGAGGAACCAGCCGCCCATCATCGTGCTCACCAGGCGCGTGGGCGACAGCTTGGTCACCATCGAGAGGCCGACCGGGGAGCAGCACAGCTCGCCGGTCGTGATCAACAACCAGCCGAACAGCAGGTACCCCATCGACGACATCCCCCGGGCGTCGGCGGTCTGCGCGCCCCAGTAGAAGATGCCGAAGCCGATGCCGAGCTGCGCCACGCCGAGCGCGAACTTCACCGGCGTCGATGGGTCTCGCTTGCGCGCGGCGAGGAACGCCCACAGCGCGCTGAACGGCAGCCCGAAGAGGATGATGTACATCGGGTTGGCGGCCTGGAACTCCGACGCGGGGATCTCCGAGTCGCCGATGCCCATCCCGGCGTTGCCGTCGGTGACCTCCCACTCGACGACGGCGACGTCCTCGGCGTCCACCTCGGCCGACTGCGCGGCGCGCAGGTAGGTCAGGCCCGTCATCGTGAACGCGTCGCTCTCGCGCACGCGCTCGATGAGGTTCTCCATCGCGTCCGCGGTGACGACGTCGTCGCCCTCACGGTTCTCGTTGCGGTTCGCCTCGACCGCGCGGATGGCGCGGGCGATCTGGTCGACCATCACCTCGCGGTTGCCGTTGACCATGCCCAGCTGCTCCTGGCTCAGCAGGGGTAGGTCCTCGTCGCCGCCGGGGTTGACGCGGAACCGGATCGTGTCGCCGACCTCGTCGACCTGGACCACCCGGTCCTCGAACACCCGGTCGATGTTGCGGTCGGTCCAGTTGTTGAGGCTCGTCCCGGCCTGCTCGAAGAAGGCCCAGAACAGCATGTTGAAGAAGAACAGGACCAGGACGACGACCAGGCGCTGGCGCGCGACCTTGTCGCAGCGCGCGACCATGTCGTAGATGACGTAGATCAGGAACGCGACGCCGGTGAGGTTCAGGACCCAGCCGGCCAGCCCGATGGTGGTCGCGTCGCGCAGCGCGTCGGCCGCGGCGCCGCGGTCCTGGACGATGTACGCGAACGCGAAGATCGCGATCGCGGTGGCGACGTAGACCGCGTACTCGGCGGGCAGGAACCCGAAGAGCTTCTTCTTCAGCTTGTCGCGGTCCGGCGGCTGGCCGACGCCCTTGGGCAGCGGGCTCTTCTCGAGCGCGCGCAGCGCGACGAAGCCGGCCGCGAGC
>Ga0070728_10002829_pt1 | contig 20442 bp, 16 predicted proteins | sample tdDd471_FD_66723 | JGI IMG/M metagenome (GOLD analysis project Ga0070728, IMG submission 66723) | Marine sediment microbial communities from the Atlantic coast under amendment with organic carbon and nitrate - tdDd47.1 | ecosystem: Environmental > Aquatic > Marine > Coastal > Sediment | place... | reverse complement strand
TGCCCGAGATACGTTCAGGGATAGTAATATCCAGTTTTTGCGCAGCTACTTCTCCAGCAACGAGATAACCTTCTTTCGTTTTCCCTCGAAATACAAGATCACCATCAAGTCTGCCTCTGGCAATATCTCCTTTAATTAAGCTCATGTCTCGCGCAGTGATTTTGATATCGGCCTCTTTATTTTTCAAACCAAAGGTGCCTGCTGCACTAGTAGTTCCTTTATCATGATCATGCGCGGTTAGAGAGGTTATGATCACAACCCCATCAGCATAATCCCCTTTCAGCACAACATCATGCGATGTCAGATTTATGACTTTGTTGCTGTATTCTTTTGTGGTCACATCAAACGCAACGGTAAGACCCCTTGCTTTATCTTGCGAGATATTCAGATTGAATGAAAGTGGTGCCACATTATGGTTGCCACTTACCAGCTCGGGGTAGCTGTGCAAACTATCCAACGTCCCGGACAGGCTTGCGGTTAAGCTTTTATTATTCACGTTATAAGCGCCTGAACCCTTTATTTTCAGATCCGGTGCCTGTGCCGAAAAGCTTTCAATCTTGATAGTACTACCCGCGTAATAAAGCCGCGCTTTCGCCTCTATAAGCCTATCCATTATGCGCGCTGATAGATCTATACCAAGGCGTTGATCCGGCAGGTCTTTTGTATCAAAACTCACCTCATAAGGGATTTGCGCGATCACATCAGGCATAAGCTCTCGCACGCGGTTCTGCCCGGCAGGCGTGCCCAGCCAAACAACCATACTCAGCAAAGCAAACTGCCCAACCATCAGCAAAACCATAGTGACAGACACGCCCCATAAAAGAATAAGCCATGATTTCCTAGCAACGATTTTAAGAACAATCCCTTTTGCCATTTAAAATGCCTGCCCAATACTTATGTATATCTGGAAATTATTATCGCTGTTTTCATCCCCGCGCAAAGGCACTCCTACATCAAGGCGCAATGGGCCAAAAGCGGTGTAATAGCGAAGGCCCGCCCCTGCCCCGATAGCTAAATCATCAAATGCAGGCGTAACCTCGTCATCCACCTGACCGGCATCAACAAAAGCGACTGCGCCCAGCTTATCCGTAGCTTTATAACGCAGCTCCAGTGAACCTTCAAAAAGCGAACGGCCACCAACGGGATTTCCGTTTTCAAAGGGCCCGATTTCCTGATAACCAAAGCCGCGCACTGATCCGCCACCGCCAGCATAAAAGCGCTCGGATGCGGGAAGGTCTAGCGTGCTTGCCCCAACAATTGTGCCTATTTTCATGCGCCCGGCAAACACCACGCGTTCATGAGCTTCATAGTAACTCTGAGCGCTTGCCTGCGTGGTGACGTACGGATCACTAGTCCCTACCAAATCAAACGTAGGCTTAGCACTGAGCTTTACAAGCGCGCCTTTATGCGGATCAAGTATATCATCACGGCTATCATAAGTGGCTTCGGCCAAGGGACTTAGTAATGCGAAATTATCGCTATCACCATCATCTTCTTTAATGTGAGAAAGCTCTATATCCGCTCCACCGCGCACAGACCAGTAATCAGTAATATCACGCCGCACCGCAAAGCCGGAGCTAAGCGCGTAACTATCATACGCGTCTGTATCCTCATGGGTCATCGATGCGTTAAAGGACAAATTCTGATCTTCGCGCAGAAAATACGGCTTGCTGAACGTCGTCTCAAAAGACTGCTCAATTTGCGACAAACTAAGATCCGCATTTACCTTTTCCCCTTCACCAAAAAAATTCCGGTGCTCCCAGCCAAGCGAAACGCCTAGCTCCTCATCTGTATAATAACTAACCCCGGCCTTTATCGTGCGATGCGGGCGTTCTTTTAGCTCCATGCTCACAGGGATTGTTTCAAGCTTCACAGCATCTTCAGGCATAACCGGATCGGCGCGCGTAAATAGCCCTGAACCTAATAACTTTGAACGCAGATTATTCAGCTTCTTATTTTTGTAACACGCCCCCTCTTCCCAACCCGCCAATTTGTCCAGATATGAAGTTTCGACAGTTTCATTGCCGGTGTAAGACAGAGCACCAAAATTTGCGGGTGATCCTTGTTTGATATGAAAGATTACTTCTGCGCGCGTCATAGCCATATTAAGAACAACCTGATGGGTCACGTCCAAATCATAAGCACAGCTCTTCTCTTGCAGCTCCTTATAGATCTTGGCCTGCGCCTCTAATACGCTCCCGGCCACCAGCGGATCGCCCGTTTTAAGATCTATTTCTTTTATATAATTTTGATAGCGCACCGGAGAGATCGATACAGCCGTTATGTTTGTACTATCACCCGGCGAGATATCAAACACTGCGCTTGGCTCACCCTCATCGGCAACAGATATGTTCGCCATACCATTGTAAAACCCCTTAGCGTGCATAGCTTTAAGGATATCGCTTTGAATGCCCCGAGCTTGGTATAATACAGCCTTAGAGTCCAGCCGCTCGTCTTCTGGCAACGGCTCCATAACAAGCTTCTCTTCTATGGTAGCTTTGATATAACTCTCAAGCTGATCTTGATCTTCGCTAAAGCCTGTAAGCTGAAACGGAATGGAAACGCTGGTGGTTTGTTTCTCCCAGAACTTCAGCCGATCCACCGTGCAAGAGGACAGCATTAAGCAAAATAAAACAATATATAAAATGCGCGTTTTTTCCATAGAGGACGAGATTAATATTTTTGCAGAAAATAAGCAAAGAAAAGCGATTGACTTAAAGCCTAAAGCGCTGTGTGATGTGTGCGTTATTTTTGACTAAACTATCTAAAAAAAGGAACTATTATGCTCGCGATTATTGGCGGCTCCGGCCTGTATGCTTTGGATGAACTAGAAGTTATTGCCACACATGAGATAGACACCCCCTTTGGCAAACCATCAGCTCCAATATTAGAGGGCAAAGCCTATGGGACATCGGTTTTGTTTTTGCCTCGTCATGGAGCGCATCACGAGCTTCTCCCGTCCGAAGTTAATTTCCGCGCCAATATTTATGCATTGAAAAAATTGGGAGCACGCACGATTTTAAGTATCTCGGCTAGTGGTTCTTTACAAGAAGAGATCAAGCCCGGTGATATGGCTTTAGTCAGCCAGTATTTTGATCATACACGCGGCAAGCGGGCTGGAAGTTTCTTCGGTAATGGTGTAACCGCCCATATTTCCACAGCTATGCCAACCTGCCCTGTTCTAGCTAATGACGTGCTTGGAGCAGCAAAAGGCATTGATCTGACGCTTCATTCTGGCAAGACGTACGCCTGTGTGGAAGGGCCACGCCTTGGGACAAAGGCTGAAAGTATATACCTTCGTGGAGCAGCTGGATGTGACGTTGTCGGCATGACTAACGTACCCGAAGCTTTCCTCGCACGCGAAGCGCAGATGGGTTATGTAACACTGGCAATTGCAACCGATTATGATTGCTGGCGCGCAGATCCGAACGAGCATGTAAGTGTTGAATCCGTTTTTGCAGTTTATCGCGAGAACATCGGCAAAGTAAAACAACTAGTTCTCAAGCTTTTAGAAAATGGAATATCTGAAACACCCGAGACTATACGCACAGCCCTTAACGGATCTGTTATGAGTTCTGATGATGCTCTTACTCCCGCGCAAAAAGAATGGCTTAGCGTATTAAGAGCGTAAAAAACTCTCATGCAATTTCCGTGATTTTGACAAAAGTTATTTATTCAAGGTATCGTGTCACTATTAAAGATTGCATAAGGGTTATATAAAAATGGAAAATAAGTTTTTATTGTCCGCATGGAAAATCGCACAAAAATGCGCTGGGCCATTCATGGCGTTGCTTAATCAGTGCGCTATGCCTAAACTTATTGAAAAAAAGCAAGAGGCTCTTGACGCAGCAATAAGAGGAGAAGTCATTGACCCTGATACAGGAGAAGTCATAGAAAAAATTAACCCTGACTCTCCTAAAGGTCGTGAACATATCAAAAACTGCAAAGATAACCTCAAAGCGCACGAATTACACTTGGGCGGTCCTTCTGTTTAATCAGATCAGTCTTTTTATAATTCTTCCCTTGCGCCTGAATTAACAAAATGCCACTTTGCTCCCCGCAACGTCATGGTTTTGGGCCTAGTCCTCATTAACATTTGACAGTATAGGAATTACATCCTATATTTAGCTATGACTTATTATAAAGAACAAAAAAACATGGAAAACAAAACACCACGAAGGGTACAAGCACCACAATTAGCTAAAAATCTTCAAATCTCCCGGAGCAAACTATACAAAACCTTCAAATCTCCCGGAGCAAACTATACAAACTTTCTAAACATGGTGAGTATATAGCCATGAGTGATTTAGTTTTAAGCGTAGAAGATGCGAGCGTTTTAATAGCTGGCAAGCCGTTTTTTGAAGGTATGGGGTTTAATATCCATTCGGGGAAAAAAATTGCTCTAGTGGGTAAAAACGGTGCTGGCAAAACCACGCTGATGAACATGATCACCGGTGAGCGCGAGCTAGATGATGGACGGCGTTTTGTCGCTCCGGGCATTACCACAGGCTATATGCAGCAGCATGTTGAGCCTACTCCCGGCATGAGCGTACGTGACTTTGTTTTTGGTGGCATTACTCAAGACCTAGAAGAATGGGATATTGATTACCGCATTGATATGGTTGTCGCCCCGCTCCTGCTCGATCCAGATGACACACTGGGCATGCTCTCAGGTGGGCAGCTCAGGCGCGCGGCATTGGCTCGATCCCTAGTGGAGCAGCCTGATATCTTGCTTCTTGATGAGCCGACCAACCACATGGATTTAGAGCTGATTGAGTGGCTTGAGGGCTATATCAAAAATTACAAAGGCGCGGTGATGATTGTCTCGCACGATCGGCAGTTCCTCGCCAATACAACGGATCGGATCTTCTGGCTTGATCGCGGCGGAGTTAAAGTTGCGCCCAGAGGTTTCGCCTATTTCCAAGAATGGTCTAATGAGATATTGGAGCAAGAACGGCGCTCTTTGCACAACCGATCCAAGCGCGTTGAACAGGAAATGGAGTGGGCTAATCGCGGAGTTAAAGCCCGCGTTAAGCGCAATGTCCGCAGGCAAGCAGAAGCGTACACCGCTCGCGATCAGCTCGTAAAAGACATAAAGTCATATCGGCGTGTGGCCTCTACGATCTCGCTTCCCCCTATCACGGCTGAGGAATCCTCTCGAAATCTGGCGGAGTTTTATAACGTCAATAAATCCTTTGGCGATAAGGTTATCTTAAAAAACTTTAACATGCGGATTAAGAAAAACGACCGCATGGGTATATTAGGTAAGAATGGCGCGGGTAAAACAACATTTCTCAAATTACTAACGGGTGAAGAAGCCAAAGATAGCGGCAAGCTCAAAATGGCCAAGAACCTGACTTTCAGTGTTTTCGACCAAAAGCGCGCAGGGCTAAATGATAAAAAATCGCTAAAAGATAATCTCTGCCCTAAAGATAGCGATTACCTAAACGTACGGGGTAAATCGCGCCATGTGTGCGGGTATTTGAAAGACTTCCTGTTCGACCCTGAAGATGCGTGGCGCAGCGTCTCTACGCTCTCTGGTGGTCAAAAGAACCGCCTTATGCTAGCCAAAGTGCTGGCGAACCCCGGCGCTATGCTGATTTTGGACGAGCCAACCAATGATCTGGATATGGATACGCTCGATATGCTTACAGGCGTATTGAAGAGTTATCAGGGGACATTGTTTGTTGTCTCTCACGATCGCTCATTTTTGGATGAAGTCGTGCAAAAGACGCTGGTCTTTGAAGGCGATGGCAAAGTTGAGGGCATTATTGGCGGCTATAGCGATTACCTTGCCTTTAAGAAGGCGCAGAGTGCAAAACTCGGTAAGAATATGAAAGATGCTCTGGCGCTTGATGGTCGAATGAAAAAACCAATTAAAGCGCCAAAAGTTGATAAAGAAGAGGAAGCGCCCTCTTCCGCTAAGCCAAAAAAACTAAGCTATAAGCATAAGCGTGAGTTAGAGCTTTTGCCGAAGAAAATTGAAAAATTAGAAAAAGAGATAGTAAAACAGGAAGAACTATTGAGTGATCCTGATCTTTATATGAAAGACGAGAAGGCTTTTAACCGTGCGTCCTACCGTCTCCCCCATGCAAAAGAAGAACTTGATACTCTGGAAGAGCGCTGGTTAGAGCTTGAAGAAATGCGCACCGTTTAGCTCAGCCTAGCATTACTTTTTCGTATCCTTTAAAAGCCTCGTCATCCCCTCTATCAAGCGCCACTTGAACAAATCTTGATAGATCATATTTTTTCTTCTTATTCATACCATTATGAAAATCAACAATTTCATTTACTAACTTAGTTTGTTTATCAAGAATTTTGTCAGGATCACCGGGATCATCAGAAAATAAATTCTTAACGTATTTTTCTGCTGCGAACTTAAATAACATAGAAGCGCTATGTGGGTTACATCCACCACTAATCATGTCCTTGTAAATCTCAAAGCAAGCTTCTTTGAGACGGACATCATCTGACTTCTCGCCTACTGCTGATGTATAATCTTTTTTAACGCTATTCCTTGCATCCATTTTATTGTCCCTTAACGCTTTTAGTGCATTTTGCAAAGGAACATATACCACACCAAAATTTTATTTCAAAAAAATTAGTTATTAGCACCTGCACGCATGGCTTTCTTACGCTCATGTGGGCAAAGGTGCTTTTTACGAAGACGTAAGTTCTTGGGAGTGACTTCCATAAGCTCATCATCATTGATATAGCTCATCATTTCCTCCAAAGACATTTTACGGGGTGGAACAAGGATGGTAGCTTCATCAGATCCAGAAGCGCGGTGATTAGTCAACTTCTTACCTTTTTGAACGTTAATCTCAAGATCATTACCGCGGTTATGCTCGCCAATAATCATACCAGCATAAACAGGGCTTTGGTGACCAATGAACATCACGCCACGATCTTGCAAGTTGAAAATCGCATAAGCCACAGCTGTTCCGGTATCAATAGAAATAAGCGCTCCGTTACGACGCTGACCGATATCCCCTTTATGTGGAGCATAAGAATGGAACAAGCGGTTCATAATCCCTGTTCCGCGTGTGTCAGTCATAAACTTACTTTGATAACCAATCAGCCCGCGTGAAGGAGCAAGGAAAGTAATACGGTTCTTGCCAACGCCAGATTGACGCATATCTGTCATATCGGCTTTACGGCGGTTCATCGCATCGATAACGCTAGAGGCATATTCCTCATCGACATCTATAAATACTTCTTCGATAGGTTCTAGCTTCTCACCATTATCGCCCTTTTGATATAAGACTTTAGGACGAGATACAGTCATCTCGAAATCTTCACGGCGCATTGTTTCAATCAGGACGCCCAGCTGTAATTCGCCACGGCCTCCAATTTCAAATGAATCCTTATCGTCACTTTCACTAAACGTAATCGCTACATTGGTTTCGGCTTCAGCCAATAATCTTTCGCGAATAATAGTTGAGGTAACCTTCTTGCCTTCTTTACCAGCGAACGGCGAGTCATTGACCGAGATCGTCACAGACATAGTTGGCGGATCAATCCGAGTAGAAGCAATCGGGGCTTCTAATGCAGGAGAGCCAATTGTATCGGCCACAGATGCCTTTGTAAGCCCTGCAACACAAATAATGTCACCGGCATGCACTTCAGTCACAGGAACGCGCTCAGTGCCTTCGAATTTCAAAAGCTTGGTCAAGCGACCATTCTCAATTAGCTTGCCATCCAGATCAATAGCTTTCACGGCTTCGTTAACTTTTGCACTTCCCTGCACAACGCGACCAGTCAAACAACGGCCAAGGAACGGATCAGAATCAAGCAGTGTCGCCAACATGGCAAACGGCTTATCATCTTGAACATCCGGCGCTGGAACATGCTCTAGTACTAACTCCAATAAAGGCGTTAGATTTTTCTGTTCATCATTCATATCACGAACGCACCAACCATTACGGCCAGAGGCATATAAAATTGGAAAATCAAGTTGTTCATCAGTAGCATCAAGCGAGACAAACAGATCAAAGACTTCATCAACCACTTCTTCATGGCGTGCGTCAGAGCGATCAATTTTATTAATAATGACAATAGGACGTAAGCCCATTGCCAAAGCTTTACCAAGCACAAACTTAGTTTGAGGCATTGGCCCTTCGGCTGCGTCAGTCAACAGTATTACCCCATCGGCCATATGCAAAACACGCTCTACCTCGCCACCAAAGTCAGCGTGACCCGGGGTGTCGATGATATTAATGCGCGTGCTATCTCCGTTTTGCACCCAATCAATCGATGTGGGTTTCGCCAAAATAGTAATACCGCGTTCTTTTTCAAGATCGCCGCTATCCATTACGCACTCATCCATCTTTTGATTATCGCGGAATGTGCCGCTTTGCTTCATAATAGAGTCAATAAGTGTGGTTTTGCCATGGTCCACGTGGGCAATGATGGCGATGTTTCTTAAGTTACGTGACATGAATAAAATAGCTCCTGTTAATATGTGCAACCGTTAAGCGCGCGCCTTATGTATTACAAAATTCTAAAAAATGCCAATAAAAAGAGAGTTTTTTTACTTTTTGCCCCTGCCCATTTGAAAAAAATCTGCTACATAAGTAGCTTGTGTTCAATAATATCACTCATATTTTGTTGAAAATTCTCCCTCCATAAACATACAAATAGAAAATGAAAGGCCGGTTTTGTGAAAGTTAAGAGCCGTTTCCCCCTTATTTTTATGATAGCTTTAGGCATAACGCCTATTATCTCGGTTTACTTTCCGCGTTTTATTGCTTTCTGGCCGCTTATAATTGGGCTAGGCACAAGCTATTGGTTTATTATCATTAAAAAAGAGCTTTTTCGCGTCTCTAAGCTTTATTACATCTGCGCCGGAATCATCAGCATTTTGTGTTTACTCAGCACTATTTGGTCGATTTCTCCTGTCCAATCTATCGGAGATGCTCTCAAAGTAACCACTATTCTTATGTTTGGCGGCCTAATGGTCAGCAGCTTCAAGGCACTGGACGTTGATGATTTCAAACCTTATGGCTGGTTATTACCTATCGGGATTATCGTTGCCGCATCGATTTGTGCTTATGACCTCTATAACGATCTTGTCATTTACAAGCTTTTTCACGGCCAAGATAAAATCGGGTTAAATACATCTGTGATGAATCGTGGAATTATTTGTTGTGTTTTTACATTCTTTGCCTCCCTACCCTTTATCCAAAACTCAAACTTACAGGAAAAACAAAAATTCTTACTTACAGCTGTTACAGGTCTGGTAATGGTGATTATGCTAGTCTTAAGCCAAAGCCAATCTGGACAGCTTGCTTTTGCACTTGGACTAATCATGTTTTTTGTTTTCCCAGCGCGCTGGCGTTTTAGCTATATTGCGTTCGGTACGGCTTTAATCGCTGCCTTGCTAACAACCCCGCTCATTGTCAATTTTCTTTATGACGCCCTAGTTGATCAATCGCAATCTAATATCTGGGTCCAAGAGGCCTATGTCGGTAACCGCGTTGAGATATGGCATTTTGTCATAGAATATGCAATGAATAACCCGCTATTTGGCTACGGCATAGAAGCAACCAACTATGTACGCCACTTTGATTTTGAGCATCTTTATAATAAGATGGACACCGTATTGCATCCGCATAATTTCTCGATACAAATCTGGATGGAATTTGGTTTGATAGGCGTGATTATCGCTACGGGTATCCTTAACGTTCTACTCTATAAACTCTATAGCATTAAAGATACGTTGGTACGCAAGAGCATGACCGTATCGTTTATTGTGGTCTTACTAATAGCAGCGATGACTTATGGAATGTGGCAAAGTTGGTGGCTTGGAGAACTCTTGTTTATGCTAGGGATTGGAGCATTCTTATCAAACATGCGCTCAACCACTTCCAACCAGAGCTAAGAATATAAAATTATATTCAACTAAGTAATGGATCTTTGCCAGCTTACGCAGGCAATCTTATTACGCTGATAAAAAAGCATCAGGAACAATAGCAAACGCTTGTCCTACATACCCATATCAATGGTAGGCGGTGGTGGAACACTATCAGTACTTGTCGTTGGAGAATTCGGCTCATAGCCGCTCTCAGCTACTGCAGCAGCAACGCATGTGGCCCCAATGATTTTTTCAATATCTCCCAAAAGAAACATAATAATTACCCCTAAGTTTTGCCTTTGCGGTTATTTAGTTCCGCTTTTTGTTTATAGAAATATACCATCCAGCTTTCTAAAAAAGCTAGAAAAAACTTCTAATTCCATGATTTTATTAGAAATAATTCATAAAAGATAAAGGAAAGTATATAAAAAATCACATGGGGTTACATGGCGCATGCAACGACCAGCTGGGAAGCGTGATCATAAAGAGATTCGTACATTTCTTTTTCTCCGCGCACGTCCGCCCCCTTAGCTATCTGATAGAGCCTACCAATAAACAAAGGAACAGGATCTTTTATATCACCATAAGATGTTTCAGATAAATCCGGGAATCTCTTTTTATAGCGCTGGATGACAGTGTCCATACTCTGACGTTTCTTTATACCATCAATAGTACCCATCAAAATTGTATTGAGGCTATCGCACGCTCCATAGCGCATATCCAGATCGTATTCATCACCGGGATCTTCTTCTGCTTGCGCTTTTTTGATACACTCTTGATAATCATGCATCATATCTTTTTGCGCTTGGAGCACGCCTTTTTGGCGCACTAAATCATATTGTTTTTTCATATAGGGGCCAAGAATTGGAGAATCGGCAAGTTCCTCAAGCCCTTCTCCGCTTTTATATTTCTTGATCATTACTGTCGTAAAGGCCATTTTCTGAGCGCAGCCTTTTTTATTCTTACGAAAACCCATGTCTTCGACGGGAGTTTCCTTGAAATTTTCTTTCCATTGCTGGTAATCGGAAGGATCGTAATAAACTCCTCCATCCTCACTACCTTCAGCAGAGCCACCACTTTGAACATTGTCCTGAGCATAAACGTTACTAACGCTAATAACGGAAAAACCGACGACGCCAACAGCCATAAGAAAAGCGGCCAAAAACTTTTTTGTGTAAGGTTGTATAAACATAGGCGTGAGTATAATCCGCCAGCCTGATAAGAACAAGAATTATTAGACTACGACCTTAATCTTCTTGTGAAACCAATTCCATACATGAAAAGAAATCGCCCGAAGCTGCAATAAAATCGGGGTTAATAATATCATCTTTATTTTCACCATAACGCAGAGGCTTTCCCGATATATCGCGAATATCGCCACCTGCAGCGCGCAGAACGGCGTGACCGGCAGCCGTATCCCACTCTCCGGTTGGGCCAAAGCGTACATATAAATCGGCCTTACCATTGGCTATCGCGCATATTTTTAGTGAGCTTGCGCAGCGGATAATATTTGCGACTTTATAATCCTCAAGAAACTCTTGATGCTTAACATCATTGGGGTGGTCCCCGCTTGTCATTACACTTAAGCCCTGCTTCGGCACTTTTCTTGTTCTCATGGCTTTTTCATTATCACTGTGCTCGTAAAAACGATAAGCGTGCCCCTTATTAGTGTCGGAATCGAAATATCCGTAATATATTTCTTCTTTTTGCGGCACATAGACAACGCCAAGCACAGGCTCTCCACGGTGAATAAGGGCGATATTGGTGGTGAAATTCTCTCCCCCACGAATAAATGAGCGCGTGCCATCTAGCGGATCTACAAGCCAAAAATAGTCATGCTTAGATAAATCTGGTCTTGAGCCACAGGAATATGACTCCTCACCGATTACAGGAACATTTGGCATTAGCTCTTTTAATTGCTTTTCGATAAAGATTTCAGCTTCTTTATCAGCTTGCGTAACCGGCGACCCATCATCTTTTTGAACGGTTGCCTTATCCTTGAACCCATCGAAATATTCAAGGATAATCTCTCCGGCCTGAATAGATATCCGCCGGACAATATTGGTTAACGCTGCGCGATGAGTGAGTAGTTTTTCTGACATATACCCATTAACCTTCAACCCGGATGCGTCCGACCGATATATAGTTAAAACCCTTACCTTGCATATCTTGCGTTTTATAGACATTGCGCAAATCCACAAGCAAATTCCCCGCCATACTTTCTGAAATACGCGTTAGATCAAGAGCCCGGAATTCATTCCACTCGGTGATAATGGCCAGGATATCTGCGTCTTTTGCAACTTCATAAGCATCATTGCACCAAGTAACATCGTCCATTAATTCTTTGGCTTCTTCCATAGATTCAGGATCATACGCCGCAACGCTTGCGCCAGCCTGCTGAAGTGTTGGAATAATCGTGAGTGCGGGCGCATCACGCATATCATCTGTGTTGGGCTTAAAAGCAACCCCTAAAACACCGATCTTCTTGCCGCGCACATTACCTCCGGCTGCTTTTACAATTTTATCCGCCATGCGTGCTTTTCGGTCTTCATTAACAGAGACAACAGTTTCAACAATACGCTGCGGAGCATTGTACTTCTGGCCTGCACGGGTAAGCGCCAACGTATCTTTAGGAAAGCAAGAACCGCCATAGCCAGGGCCTGCATGCAAAAATTTAGCACCAACGCGTCCGTCTAGACCAATGCCCTTTGCAACTTGCTGGACATCCGCACCAACCTGTTCACACAAATCAGCTATTTCGTTGATAAAGCTGATTTTAGTAGCTAAAAATGCGTTCGCAGCATATTTAGTAACTTCCGCTGTTTCACGCTCGGTAAATAGAATTGGAGTTTCACTAATATACAACGGACGATATACCTCGCCCATAACCTCCCGGGCCTTTTCCGAGGATGTCCCAACCACGACCCGGTCAGGACGCATAAAATCATCAATTGCCGCACCTTCGCGTAAAAACTCGGGGTTCGAAGCTACATCGAACTGTGCATCTGGATTTTCGTCTCTAATAATACGTTCTACTTCGCTACCAGTACCAACAGGCACAGTGGATTTATTGACTACCACTGTATAGCCATCTAAGTTTTGGGCTATCTCGCGTGCAGCGCCATAAACATAAGAAAGATCAGCATCCCGACTGAATTTGCGTGAAGGTGTTCCCACGGCAATAAAAACCGCATCACACCCACTAACTGCCTCTGAAATATCGCTTGTGAACTTAATACGACCGCCTTCGATCTGGCGTTTAAGCAAATCTTCCAGACCGGGTTCAAAAATAGGAACTTCGCCGTTTTTTAACCGCTGGATCTTGCTTTCATCCTTATCTACACAAATCACATCATGCCCAAATTCTGCAAAACATGTACCTGACACCAAGCCCACATAACCCGTTCCAACCATCCCGATACGCATGTATTATTCCTTTTTGTTAAATCCCAGTTTGTCTAGATCCCGGCAAAACTAGCCGATTTTTCTCAATAAAGAAAGTCGGTAAGTACTAGTTTCCCGAAGATTGTTTCTTCTTATTGATAAACAAGATATATGACAAGGCAATCTTATTAATAGAATGTCATTCAATCAAACAGAAACTATAAGGAAACAGCTTGATTTTTTCGAATATAATAGCAATAACTATTAATTAATTCGTACCCACTCAAAAGTGTAAGGATCTAAATTTCTCATGTCTGATAATGAAAACAACGCGGAACAGCAAAGTTCAACAAATGGAGGCAAGCCTCCTTTACCGCTTTTTTATCAAAGCCCTATGCCACTTGATGCCAAAAAGCATGCGGATTTATCACTAAAAAAAGAATTTGGGTTTAGTTTTGCTAAGAATGTAAATGCAGTTCCCGTTAATATGATAGAAATGCCTCAGGTTTGCCGTTCCTATCCGATTGCTTTTAGCCCTGATGAAACAGGTACTCCGGTTGCAATATTAGGTCTACGCGATAATGAGAACTTGTTTGTAAATAAGGATGGATCGTGGTTAAAAAACACCTATATTCCCGCTTACGTTCGACGTTACCCCTTTATTTTTTCTGAAGCACCAGATAGCGACCAACTCACTTTATGCATAGATAACCGCCCTGAATTTGTTGAAAAAAGTGATGAACGCCCTTTCTTTGAAAAAGAAGGAGCGCCGACACAACTAGCGAAAGATGCTCTAGAATTTTGCAAATCCTATCATGCTGCAGCTCAGCAAACACTAGTTTTTGCAGCTGAGCTCGCCAAAAGCGGTCTGCTTATTGAACGAGAAGCACAGATAAATGTTGAAGGCAACCGACGTATCAATTTTTCAGGTTTTCGCATTATTGATGAAAAGAAACTCGCCGAGCTGGATGATTCTACTTTCTTGGAATGGAGAGCTAAAGGATGGCTACCGATTCTCTACGCGCACCTGTTCTCAGGGTCACAATGGGCACATTTATCACAGTTAATGAATGCCCGGCTTGAAAAAGAAGCTGCCTAGACTTTTGTTAAACCTTATAAATGATAGAATTATTGAATGCTGCGCTTTACGGCGCGGCATTTGTGGTTGCGATTCTTATCCACAGCGTTTCGATACGATTACAATCATAAATAAGAAACTCTTTACTAATCAGCACGTTGATACCAATTGTGGATAGATGGCGCAAACCGTGTGATCTATCTTGAACTCCCCTTTTGCACCGTGATACTTCTTTAAGCATAGCATTAAGCATTTAAAAAAAGACGAGGCGAGGAAAAGCATGGCAAAAGTGGGAGCACAAAGAGCAGCAGTCCTTACAGGGAAATCAAAATCAACAATCCAGCGCGCCATGAATAGTGGAAAGCTTTCTTATGAACTGGATCGAAATAAACGCAGAATTATTGATGTATCAGAGCTGGAACGTGTATTCGGGATAGTGCAGACAGCACCTAAAGCTACAGCAACGACTACTTCGAAAAGCAGCGATACTACGCAAGATAAATCAAAAAATCTAGAAACCTTGCTAGAAAAAGAGCGTATGGCCATGCAAATCAAAATGCTTGAGCAACAACTCTCTACAGCACAAGACCAGATCGATGATATGCGTGATCAGCGCAATAAATGGGAAAAGCAAGCGTCACAAATGCTAATCACCAGCCAGTATTCACAGCGTCAAGCCGAGGAGCTTCGCACGCAAATTAAAGAACGTGAAGAAAGAGCTCGCCAAAGACGTTTACAAAACGCCAGAGTGCAAAACGCACAGGCAAGTGGAGCAGCTCGTCCAGTATCAGGGCAGCAACGTCAAGTTGGTCAAAAAGGAAAAGATCTGGAAGCGCAAATGCAAAAACTTAAAGCGCAAAACGAGAATGTCACAGAGAGTTCTGCATCAGTTTTCCGTTTCTGGAAGAAAGCAAAAAGCTAACAGTCGATATTCAATATCTTTACCTTCTTTATACCCTCAATTTTAAAGTATCATGTTGGTAACCGAATTTATCCTCAATACTTTTTAAAGCCTTATTAGTCGGTAGTTTTTTCTGTTGGTTAATGGATGGCTTTTTTAAGTATAGCATTTTACTGGATATCAATGTTATCATAGCTACTTAAAAGCTTTTTACGTTTGTGTTACATAAATGAATGGTAGATTATGCGCACCTTAATTTCTGTTATCTTTCTTCTTACATTGTCTTTTCTGGTTATTCCTGAAATAGCTTATTCCCAGAATCTGGATTCGGCTTTTCCTGAACTTGAACCGCCACCAATCACCACCCCCACAAAGGCTAATGACGATCTGTACTCTTTAGCAACAGACGCGCAAATTAAAGAAGCACAACGTTTTTATAATAGCTGCAAAAACAATAAGACTATGCGCGCACAAAAGAACTGCAAATGTGCAGCGGCCACTTTTTTGGAAACTCGCATCAAACTCGGAAAAACAGCTAGCATTGATGACATTATGCAAGAAAATGTAAACACATGCCTACTAGATGATGAAAAAAGCCGTATTTCAGACGTTGATAGTCTGGAGCTTGAAAAAATAACTGAACAGCAAATGCAAGAAGCCGAAGCTGTTTATCAATTATGTGAAGCAAACAAGGATTTAAGAAACGCAACTGACTGCGAATGTCTGGCGGCTAAATTCCTTGATTTTCGAATAAAACGTGGTCCTATGCCTAGCCAAAATGCCCTTCTTATTGAAATTACACAAAAATATTGTCGTAATGTTGTTGAAACCACAGGAATTGAATACGAGCGTTGCATGAGAGGCTCTGGCTTTAGCTACAACAACATCAGACCTAAAGATTATTGCGAATGTTACGCCAAAGCATGGGGCGCGCTATTTGAAGATTACGAAGGTCGTATGGATGAGTATAAAAAGTCATCTATTCGCCTTAAAGCAAGGAGCTACTGTACAAAACCAGTGGCTTACAAGAATAAATAACCCCTGCGCTCAAACCACCATTACATCTCAAGCACTGCGGTTAGCTGTGCACGCCCCAAAGGCAGCACATTCTTAGCATAAAATTTAGAAAGCTTTTGAATACTATAGCCGCTTTGCAGTTGAAGATCCGGGTTGGCTTGAGCCGCCTTTGCTAACAATGCTCCACCGTAAATGTAAGCAAAAGCTTTAAGATAAGGTGTGGCAATCCAAGCGACATCATCGCGTTTCTTACCGTTATTAAGCGAGACAATATGCTGCGTTGCTGCGGTGAGATGTTCCAGATAATCATCATCCGCTAATCCTTCCATCTCTTGAATGCAGCTCATTGCCAAGGCGGCTTTATCGCGCGCTACCTTACGAAAAACAAAATCAGCAGCCTGAATACCGTTCGTTCCTTCATAAATCGGCAGAACTCTGGCATCACGATAGTATTGTGCAGCGGCACTTTCTTCCATAAAGCCCATACCTCCATGAACCTGTATACCTATTGAGGATACTTCAACAGCCATATCGCTACACCATGATTTAACGATTGGCGTAAGGAAATCTGCTCGCGCTGCGGCCTGCTTGTCTCCAGCAGCAGCCCTGTCCAATGCAATAGCCGCGCTATAGGCAATCATACGCCCTGCCATAGTACGTGCATGCATATCCATAAGCATACGGCGTACATCAGGATGCTGTGCAATCATCGAAGATTTATTGCTCTCTTCATTAGATGCTTTACCCTGCCGGCGCTCATGCGCGTATACATAAGCTTCCTGATAAGCACGTTCGCATACGCCTACTCCCTGCAAGCCTACTGCAAGACGAGCATTTTGCATCATGGTCAGCATATATTTCAGCCCGACATTCTTCCGACCTACCAGATAACCGGTTGCCTTATCAAAACTCATTGTACACGTGGGCGATGCATGAATACCTAATTTATGCTCCAACCCGATGCACTTCACACCATTTAGCGAGCCATCATCCATATTCTTGGGCACAATAAACAAAGATATGCCCGCAGCCCCCTCGCGCGAGCCTTCTATACGAGCCAAAACCAGATGAATAATATTATTTGTTAAATCATGATCACCATATGTAATGAAGATTTTTTGTCCGGTAAGCTCATAGGTTCCATCATCTTGAGGCACGGCGCATGTGCTTATACTACCAAGATCAGATCCTGCTTGCGGTTCTGTGATGTTCATAGTGCCCGTCCACTCACCGGACACTAATTTTGGCAGATACGCATCCTTTTGCTCCTGCGAACCATGAGCAGTAATAGCCTCCACAGCGCTACTATTGAGTATAGGACATAAGCCAAAAGCCATATTTGCCCCCTGCCACATTTCCTGCACCGGAAAAGCCAACGCCCAAGGCAACCCTTGCCCTTCATATTCCGGGTCAAAGGGCAAAGAATTCCATCCACCTTCACAGTAGGCTGCATAGGCATCTTTAAAGCCCTCAGCTGTTTTCACCTGTCCATTTTCCAGGGTGACACCTTGCGCATCACCACTTAGATTTATAGGAGCAATCTGCTCGGAAGCCAGTTTTGCCGCCTCTTCTAAAACAGCTTCACATGTCTCCCGATCAAGATCTTCATGCGAAAATCCCAACGCATCGTGAAGAATAAACAGCATCTCTTTTACTGGCGGTGTAAACATAACCAATTACTCTTTCCTTTATTTTTGTGACGTCATTACCCTTCTGAGATTTAAGGCTTTAGCCCTCAATAATCAAGGCTTTAGGTGATAAAACATTTTTTGGCACGGTGCTTGCAGTTCCGTTACATGAAGAAATTTTTACACAACTAATTAAATGCGAGTATGACTTACACAGCAAACACAGGCATTTCAGGTGGAAATATGGTTTACTCACGCCAAGAGGTTATTAATGCGATCTCTCAAGCTAGCAAAAGCTCTGGCGTGGATTTCTCCTATATGCTTAATCAGGCCGCTGCCGAGAGCAACTTTGACCCTGATGCCAAAGCAAAGACAAGTTCGGCCACGGGTTTGTACCAGTTTATCGACAGCACATGGCTTAATATGGTCGAGCGTTATGGCGATACCTATGGTATTGAAACGCAAGGGAAATCCAAGGAAGAAATTCTGGATATGCGCAATGACCCCGAAACATCATCATTCATGGCTGCAGCGTTTGCCTCGGAAAACGAAAAATCCCTTAACAACCACTGGGGAGGCAAAATTGGAGCAACAGAGCTGTATTTTGCTCATTTTATGGGAGCTAGTGGCGCAGCATCATTTTTAAATGCACGCGATGAGAGCCCTATGCAAAATGCCGCCGATTTATTTCCGCGCGCGGCGCTGGCTAATCGAAACGTTTTTTATAACTCCGATACTGGTAAGTCTCGCACTTTAGAGGAAGTGTACGCGTTTTTTGATAATAAATTTAACGACCATGATACATCAAATACCCGTGGATACCTTCTAGCTGAAGCCAATAATCCAGTTCCACCTCCTACGCCTATGAAAAAACTGGCAGCGATGGCCAGCAACGAGAATGGCACAAACAGCCTTTATTCACCATCTCGCAATTTATCAGATAGCATTATTATGCAACGAGCTCAGGCTATACGAGACGCTGCACGTTCGCGACCAACATATGCGCGCGAACTTTATCACAACAGTGAGAAACAAGACGCTCGCTCTTCAATTTTCAAGAAGGCTGAAGCTCAAAAAAATAATAGCCTGCATGTAATAGATCAAAGCCCCCTTTCCGGGCTTTTAGCTCAACCACTTGATCTGATGATGCTTACCCAAACAAGCGTGCCTACAAAAGTCATTGATGACAACGCTTAGACTTTAGGGTAATAACCATATCTATGAGTGACGAAAACAATAATCTTATTCATGTATTAGATAAACACGTGCAGCTGCATCAAGCTCCAGGGGGGTTTCGCACCTCTATGGATAGCATTATGCTAGCGGCTGCCTGCCCTGTTAAAGCCGGGCAAAATGTTCTTGATCTGGGCTGCGGCGTGGGTAGCGCCGGGCTGTGCGTCCTTTATCGTACACGAGGCACAGAGCTTCTTGGCGTTGATATTCAAGCCGATCACATTGAATTAGCGCAAAAAAATGCAGCTCTAAATGACATGGCTGAACGTTCATCTTTTCTATGCGCAGATATCCGCGACCTTAAAAGAAATGATATAGACACGTTTGACCACGTAATTTGCAATCCACCTTATAAAGAAGCCGGAACGCATAAACACTCCCCTTCACCAGCCAAAGCACAGGCTATGGGACATGCGGATGAGGATATTTCTCTACGGAGCTGGATAGATTGTGCTTGGCGCCATATTAAAGGACAAGGCTCACTGACTATTGTCCACGAAGCTGAACAATGTGATTCAATTATGCATGGATTATACAGCGCACGCGGCGGAAGACGTTTTGGCCGTGTTGAAATAATCCCCTTATATCCGAGAATAGGATCAGCTGCCAAACGTGTTATTATCCGGGCCTGGAAGCATAAAAAAGGAGGGAGCCGCATTCTTTACGGCATTGCACTTCACAACACAGATGGTTCCTATACATCTGAAGCTGATGCAATCTTACGCGGCGGACAGGCTTTATTTCCCATCTAATGGCGCCCATTTGTCTTTGAGAAGTAAAAAGCGCTTTTCATAGAAATGGTAGCTCAGATAAGCAAGAGAAAAGGAAATCATGCCCCCAACGCATGTAAGCATAGGATATACAAAGTAAAAATCAGTTATTCCGAATGCTATCATTCCCCTCGACAGCAAATACAATACAGGCACGTGAATAATATAAATACCGTAGCTAACTCTTGCCGTTTCCATCATAAAACCTGAACAGAATAACCTGCGGTAACATCCTTTATTTTTATCGTTATCTCCACCCAAAACCCTTATCAATAAGGACAAATAAAAAATATTCATAAATGTAATTGTGTACTTCGTTATAAAAAGCGCGAAAGCTCCAGTATATATGCTGTACGCTACTAAAAAAATTAAAGCCAATGACAATAATTTAAAACAATCAATATTAGCTTCTTTTATAGCCAGGAATGCTTTGGGACGCTTATAAATGATGTAACTCACCATTCCACCCATTATAAGCGCATCCATACGCGATAATAATAATATATATGCATATTCCCAACTATATAATACTGCTATGTAGTAACGCAGACATACAGAAAATATTATAAGAGCCA